>Ga0105046_10004674_pt1 | contig 21767 bp, 13 predicted proteins | sample MAT03_FD_78385 | JGI IMG/M metagenome (GOLD analysis project Ga0105046, IMG submission 78385) | Freshwater microbial communities from Lake Fryxell liftoff mats and glacier meltwater in Antarctica - MAT-03 (megahit assembly) | ecosystem: Environmental > Aquatic > Freshwater > Ice > Liftoff...
ATGTCCGCGGCTCCAGGCTGGGCCGTCGTGCTGCCGCCAACCTTCTCCATCGCGACCGATATACCCCGCAGCTGGTCCGCCGAGAGATCGGGGTTGGAGGTCGCGCCCCTGAAGAGAGGCACGGCCTTGGCATCCTTCATCAGGAGCTGCTGAGCGCGGGCGATCTCACCGCCGGCCCCGCCTGCGAGCGCGTTGAGCATCGCGAACTGGAGCTTGTTCCAGTAGGACTCGCGCGAGCCGATCTCCTGCAGAACGTCGCCGCCCTTGCCGCGACGAATCTCGGCGCGGAGCCCCTCGGCCGCCTTCTCCGGGCTCATCTTGCTCAGGCTGCGCCAGCGAACGAAGATGTTCTTGGCCGTTGCCTCCTCGACCTCCTTGTACTCCGCATCGATCTCCCTGATCGCGGTGGCGCGGCGGTCTGCGCTGGTCTCGAGCGAGGGGATGTTGACCGCGTCGATCGCAAGCCGCGCCTGATCGCGAAGGCCCAGGAGCGCCTCGTTGATCGACGCCGCGTCGGTATCGTCAAGCGCCTTCGCGAGCGACTCCCAGGTCTCGACCGTCGGGTCTGACTCAACGGCCCACCGGCGCCAGCGCGAGATGAAGTCGCCCACGTACTTGTCCGCAGAGTCCATGGCACGCCGGTACGACTCGCTGCTGCGAATCTCTACCGAGCCCAGGATCGCACCGCCGCCACTCTCGGAAGTTGATCGGGTCTTCTGGCGGATCTCGCCGAGCGCGCCGAGAAGTTCCGCGGCCGCGCCAGGGTGATAGCCAGCATCGAAGCTCTTATCGGGCTCGAATCCGGCGAAGGGAAGCTCGGGATGGATCCAGCGTCTGCTGTCCCACAGCTGCCGCGCCTTCTCGTCCATATCAGCAACGCGCTCCTTGGCCTCGGGGCTCTCGGCCAGCAACGCGACCGCCTTGCGTACTGAGTCAGAGCTCTTGAGCCAATCACGTCCAAGCTCTGAGAGGACCACGGCGTTCATCGCGCGCATCGAAGCGAGGTCAACGATCCGCTTGGCGCGCCCGGCACCAGCCACGCGATCTGCCTCGAGCGGGTTGCCCGGCTGGAGCCACTTCTCGCTCGGGAGCGCGGTCCATGTCGCGGAAGACTCGATCTCCGCCGCGGCCTTGGTCGCACGTTCATTCACGCGACCGATTGCAATCGCGGGCGACGCGAATCCATCACCCTCATCGGCCTCGACCGGCTTGGCCGCTGCTTCGACCGCGTTCTTCGCCGCGGCGTACATGCTGTAGCGGAGCTGGTACGCGCGAGTCTGATCGCGGCCAAGCGTGCCCATCGCCAGCATGGGAAGCGTCGTGCCCAATCGTGCTCGCATCGCCACGAGCTGCTCGCCGAGCTGCTGCTCCGTCACCGCACGCTCATCATCCAGCCGCTTGCGGAGGATCGCAATCGGCGCGGGCTCTTGCGACATCTGTGAATCGATCGCGGCGAGGGCCTTGCTCCCCGCGTCGCCCCCCGCAGCCGTTGCCTTGCCGGGAATCTGCGATGCAAGCGATCCCGATCGCACGGGCAACTGCTCGCTCAGCCGCGAGAAGGCCGTTGCGACCAGAGCCCTGAGCTCCTTGTCTGATCGCTCGAAGGCTTCGATGGGGTTGGACGCGATGTCTGGGCCCATCCGCTGCACCGCGGCACCGACGGCGTCGTTCGCAGCGGTGAGGCGCTCGAAGGCCTTGTCAAACTCGGCCTGGAAGCGATCGCGATACTCCGCAACGGTCTGCGGATCCTTGATCGTGCCACCGGTGGCAGAGGGGCGCTCGGCCGGGTCGGTCGCTTGAACAAACGGGAGCGCGAGCAGAGCAAGCTCGGCCTTGCGGAACTCATCGAGCGCATCGGCGACGGCGCGAATGCGGCCGAGCGCTTCGCCACCTGCGCCCATATTCTTGAGCGATGCAACCATGGCCTCGACGGCCTTCTCGACCTTCGTGGTATTGTCGGGCAGGTTTGCTTCGAGGCGATCCAGCGGCGAATCGCTCTTGAAGGCACCGCCATACGCCGCGTCGGCCGCGGCCTGCAGCGAAGCTACTTCAGATGCTGGAATCTTTCGTGCCTCATCGGGACCGAGGAGCGTCGTCAGCATCGGCGCGAGTGCCAGCGTGCCAGATCGCGCGCCCGGTGCAGGTGTCTTGCCCGACGCGAGGCCCTTGGCCGCGTCGAGCAGACCCGGACCAGCATCCGCCGCGGGAGTCAGGCCGTGCGAGAACGTCTGAACACGCACGAGCTGCGCGAGCGATGTGATGGCGTCGTCGTTCCATGCGGTGTTGGGCTCGTTGGCCAGTTTATTACGCACAGCCGAGAGCAGCGGCATCAGGACGTGCCGCTCGGTCAGCGAGCGGTGCGCTCCGATCATGTCCCGCTCGATCGCGTTCTCCGGCACCGCCAGCACCGCAATCAGCGGCGGGTCGATCCCCTTCCCGGCCCAAGTTGCGGTCTCGGTCAGGAGCTCGGGCAGACCTGCGTTGGATGAGACAATCGCGCCGGCGGGGTTGCCGGGGTTTGCAAACCCGTTGGCATCACCGAAGCGCGCGTTGTAGACCCACTTGTCACCCTCGGGCCGGACAACGGGCCAGCGGTCGTCGCCGGGCGCGCGGTCGGCACGCTCGCGCGTCCAGGCGTCCCAGAGATTGACGTTCTTCCAGAACTGCGCGGGCGCGCCGATGGTCGTCTGGAACTGCCAGTACTGGAACGCGACGAGGGTGCCGATGATCAGCACCGCCGCGATCGAGCCGAAGGCGAGCATCGCCCGCTGCTTGGCGAGCTGCTTGTTGACGTTGGTCGCGCGGGTCACGAGCCCCTTCTCGCGGAAGATCTTGCTCATGAAGGTGTCGCGGAGGAAATAGGCCTTCTCCTTGCTGTACTCCTTGCCGCCGGGGATCGAGTCCACGTCGACACCCAGCGACTGCGCGAGCGCCATGTCAAGGGCCTGGCCCTCGCGCATCGAGCTCGTGAAGTAGATGCCTCGCAGGAAGAGGGGCTTGGGGCTCCACTCGCCGGCAACGAAGATCTTCTCGAGATAGCTCTTGAGGCGCGGGGCGATCCGCACCAGGTTGTTGGGCAGCTCGAACATCTCATCGACCTGGTCCGTGCGGCGCGCGGTTGGGTCCTCGGTGTGGACGGGGTTCTGGAGCAGGCCCATGCGGCGCTTGAGGAGCTTCTGGCGGACGGTCTCGAGATGCGTCGAAACCGCGTCGGCCTTGAAGGCCTCGTCGAGGGAGGCCGGATTGCTCCAGCCCAGCATCTGGTGCTGGAGCGCGGGGTCGTTGAGGGTCTCGAAGAAGTCGCGGAAGCCGGTGATCTTGTCGCACTTGGTGACCAGGACCGTCACGGGGAAACGCACGTCGAGCGTCCGCTGGATGACGTCGAGCTGGCGTGCAATCACGCCCGCGACCTGCTCGATCTTCTCGGCCGAATCCTTCAGCAGGTTCTCGACCGAGATCACCAGCAGCAGCCCGTTCATCGGGCAGTCGGGACGGTCCTTGCGGAGGAGCTTGAGGAACTCCTTCCACTCGGTGCCCTCACCCTCCTCCATGAACATGCGCCCGGCCGTGTCGATGATGACGGCGTGGTTCGTGAACCACCAGTTCATGCTCAGCGTGCCGCCGGTCCCCTGCAGGAAGTCCTGCAGGCCAGGCGGGAAGCCGATGTTGCTGTGGCGGATCGCCTCGGTCTTGCCCGAGGCGCTGGGGCCGACGATCATGTACCACGGCAGGCTGTAGATGTCCTTGCCGTTCTTCTTAAAGATCTCAACGCCCTCATCGAACTTCTTGCGAAGGTCGTCCATGCGGGCCTTGAGGGCCGGGTCCGCCACGGACCGCCCCGCAGACTTCGAGAGTCCCAGAGCAAAGGAGCCGGACTTCATCTTCGTGCGCAGGTGGAGCGTCAGCTTCCACAGCAGCAGCGCCACCGCTACAGCCACAACCCCGATGGCGATGTACGTGAACATCGGGTTGCTGCCCGGGATCAGGGCCGCCACGATCGACGACATCCCCGCGCCGCTGGCAATCAGCACAACCACCTTCGCGGGGCCGGGCAAGTTCGAGAAGCTCGAGAGAAAGTTCATAGCACTGGTTCTCCACCGGACAATACACACCGGCAATCAACGCCCCCCCGGGGCACCCTCCGCCTTGCTCACGCCATCCACTCACGGCATGGGCAACGACTCAGCCCGCCGCACATGACCAGGCACGATCATGCCTGATCATGCCCGTCACGACCAGTCACGACCCGTCACGTTCCAGGGCCCGGCTCCGCCGCGCCCCGAGCGTTGGTCGCGCTGAGCGAGGACTGGATGTCCTTGGTCGCATCGCCGAAGACTTTGAAGTAGCCGAAGAGCAGCACCGCGACCATCACCAGAAGCCCGATCAGCACCGCCGTCAGGCTGCGGTGGGGAGGCAGCGTCAGGTTCCGCGTGTCCACGTTCTCGTACGCCTCGGCACAAATCTTTGCGGACATGTCCGCATCGACCATCCCGCGCAGGCGCGATGCCAGCTCAAGCATCTTGCGGCGGATGTAGTCGGGCTGGCCCGTGTACAAGCCCGTGAACCCGAGACCGATGCACACATAGAAGACCGACAACCGCTGCGTCGCGCCCTCGCTGGCGTCGCGCATCGTGTCCTCAAGAAGATCCCAGAACTTCTCTTCGAAGCCAAGCTCGCCGCGCTCGTGGCTCATCGGCTTCCAGCCCGAGGGGAGCTTGCTGTTGAGGATCATCGAGTCGGTGAAGAAGACCAGCACCGGCTCGATCTCGTTGTACGGACCGGTCATGCCCGGCGTCTGGTCCGCCTTCTGCTTCATGTCCGCGAAGATCTGCTTGATCTCGCTGCGGATGATGCCCCAGTCCTGGCGGCCCCCGCGCCGCCCGAGGCGATTGAGGCGGCACACATACTGCAGCAGCGGCTCACAGATCTCTAAAAGGCTCATCCCGATGCTCCATCGTTCGCCCCCGCCTTCCATACACCAACGCACACCACTTCGACCGGCTCTACGCCGTCGTCGGCGCACTACTCATGGCAACGACATCACCAGCCGGATGTCCTCGTACGCCAGCGGCTCAAGCTCGGACCAGCGCACCGAGATCGCCTTCTCCGCCGTGATCCGCTCCCACATCTTCTGGCTCGCGCCAACGTCGATCCGGAAGTAGTGCCGGTCCGTCGAGCTCTTGAAGCCCATGGGCGGGTGACGATCCTCTTCCATCTTCACGCCGAAGATGTTCAGCTTGATCATGCTCTTGGGCATCAGCTTGAACTTGTCCTGGTCCTCGATCAGCTTGCCCAGCATGCTCGGCTCCATCTTCGTCTTGATGCAGAGCCAGTAGCCGTTGGGCTTGGTCAGGTGCTCCTCGGTCATCGTCGCCGAGACCGTCGCGGTGCCATCGCTGACGAGCGGCAGCTCGAGCGTGTTGCCTCGCTCCTCACCAACGCACAGCGCACGGATTTTCTTGTCCAGATCCAGAAAGACCGGGAGCGGATTGTCGTGGTCGTACTTGGGCGCGTCGAACATGTCTCGCGCCGGATTCAGCGCGGCCAATTCGCCCAGCATCTCGCGCAGTTGCAGGTACGCCTCCACCGGCGCCATCGTCCCCGCGCCGCCAACGCCGCCAGCCACCAGCGTGGGAAGCGACGCCGCGAAGCGCGAGAGCGTCCGAAGACGCATCATCATCACCATCTGCGGCGGGCGCAGGTTCTCCATCGCGAACCCGCCGCGGGTCAGCTTGTCCACGTGCTCCTTGCGAGCCGCCTCGATGAAGTTGGTCAGGTCGCGCACCACAAAGCGCAGCCGCGCCGAGCCACCGATCACCATGCACGGCGGCACATAATCCGGGTCGGGGCGGGGCAGCGTCTGCTCCTCCGCCGCCGCGACGATGCGCAGCAGCGGCAGCACCTCGAGATCGCTGAAGTCGTCGCCCTCGACAACGAGCCGGGCGTTGAGACGGCGCACCATGAGTGGCTGCGGATTCTCGCCCGTGTTCTCGTCGGCCCGCTGGAGCTCATTGACGCGGTAGATGCGTTTGATCAGAGCGTCGGCCTGCACGCCCCGCCGCGCAGCAGCCCCGGAAGCTGCCATCGCGTCGCTCCCGGGCTCCACGGTGTTGGCGCGCCCGCCCTGCCAGAGGGGCAGCGCGATGCCGATCATGAACGAGTTGGACGAGCCCTGGAAGACCCGCTTGATGTCCAGCGCGGGAAGGTCGGTATTGCCGGGGATGTCAATCTCGATCCCGCTGGGCATCACGGCGCGCAGACGGTCGATCCGCACCAGCATGTTCTCCAGCGCGTCCGTTGAGAGCTTGAGCTCCACGACGCCGTACGGGAACATCCACGTCATCCGGCGCTCACGCCACGACGCGTCCAGCAGTTCACGCTGCATGGTTTGCAAGTGGTGGGGCTGGAGAAAGAGCCCTTCGTGCCAGTGGACCTGACCAACGCTCGACATACGAAGCTCCCATCGATTCCGACCAGATCAACCAGACCAGTCCAACCCGGCCCCTCCCCCGCACCCGGCCTACTTCCGCTTGCGCACAACGCCCGAGAGGGCCGTGTCCACGTCCTTGGCGATCACCGCCGTCAGACGCTTCTCCATCGCCGCGGCGTCCATGTCCGACATCAACTTCTTGTAGTGTTCCCACGCGCTGACGGCCTGGTTCTTCATGAACGTGCCGGGACCGACCTCCCGCTCGATCTCCGCAACGCCGAACCGCGCCAGGTGATCGCGCGAGAACTGCTTGCTCGCGTCGCCCGCGCTCTTCATCAGCAGCGAGACCAGGCTGCGAAGGTTGTGAACACTGTCCACGACCGTCTCACGAGTGGTCTTCTCATCGCCCGTCACGAACTTGCCAAGGTCCTTTTCCAGGACGGAGAAGAGCTGCGTCCGAGCTTCGGGCGCAATTGATCGCCAGTAGCTGCAGCCCCACTGCTCAAGCCTCAGCGTGAAGTCCACCAGCAGCGGCACCGCCTCCGCGGCCCGCGCAGGATTGATTGGCGCGTCCGGCGGCAGCTTCAGCAGCTTGCGGATCTCCGCCGCCACAGCTTCCGGCACGTCCGCCCCGCCGCCCCCCGCCACCGGCGTGGGCACCTTGACCTCGACCGTCTCCTTCAAAGCAAGCCCAGCCGATGCGAGCACGCTCGAGACCGCCGCCTTCTGCGAGTCCGTCATTCCCTTTGCCAGATCCACGAGCCGGCCGACCAGGACCGTCGGGTCCTTGAGGTCCGCCGCGCCCTTTCCGGGATTGGCCGTCGGAACGCTCGGTCCCGCCGAGGACCACGTCGGGAAGGCGTCCATCAGTTCCTTGAGGAATGCCTCTCGCTCCTGGAGCGGCAACTGCGCCACCGTCGCCTGGACGACATCGCGCAACTGCTCCGAACGCAACTCCGCATCCGCACCCATGAGCTGGGCGCGCGTCACCTTCAGGCTTGAAGCAAGCCCGGCGAGCTTCCGACCACGATCTGTTCCTGGCTCCACCACGCAAATGCCCCCGGACTAGGCCGACCGAACTCTTGCGAAACCCGGGAAGGCCAGGAACACTCTGGACCATCCCGGCACGTCACACACCGCCCCGATACCAAACTAAGCCAACCAGCACCCCGAAGGCCGACGATACGCCTGCACGCGAGGCCTCATGCAACGACCCAAAGGAAACTTCCTCTGATCCGCGAAGCATACCGGCAATCACCGCGCACCGCCCACTCGACCCAGGGGCACTCTCGGAACTCGTGGGCCCAGCGATGGACCAGCCGCCATCGTGGGCAACCCCCACCTCCCCGGTTCAGAGCGCGAGAATCACTCGCCGCGCCCGATCCGCTCCCGTTATTCCACACACTCCACGCGCCCCAAACACCCCTCCCCCTCCACTCCACGCACCTTGCACAGCCCTCAGACACCAAACGCCAAACCAACTTTACGCCACCATGCAGCTGGCATTTGCCCATTGTGCATCCGACCTTCCTCCTGTCGGCGGCTTCTCCCGCTCGACGTGGAGCCTTTGCCATGACCACCCTCGCCGACACTCGCCGTAACACGTTCGCCCGCTCCGCGCGGCCTGTCCTGGTTGGCGTTGGCTTTGCCGCCATGGTCATGGGCGGGTGCTCTTCCAGCCACCAAGAGGCCGCGTACGTCCATGTCGATCCGGGCGTGGGCCTGATCACTCGCTCCGACTCGCTGGGCTCCTTTGTGTCCGCACGCGTCAACACCGAACGGCGCGAGGCACGCGCACGCATGAGCCAGCCCACCGCCTTCACCAGCGTCGAGTCGCAGTGATCCACGACGGCTCGCGTCAGTTCGCACTCTTGCTGAGGTAGGGAACCTGCCCAACCGCGTCCGCGAGCTGCCTCGCGAGGCTCCCCGAGCCGCCACCCTCGCCCGAGAAGGCGAGTCGGAATCCAACGTCCGAGTAGGTCTGCGTGAATGATGTGGCGGGCACGAGCGTGCGGCCCGGGTCCGAGATCGCGGCGGGTCCGGCGATCGCCGCCGCAGCGCCGGCGGCAATCACGCCCCGAACGCCTTCCAGATCCGCCGAGATCTGCTGCGGTGGCTCCGCAACCAGAACCCACTCGCTCACGTTGCCACCAAGGTCGGTGAAAGCGCTGGCGTCGGTCCGCACGTCCCTGAAGAAGATCACGTTGTCGTTGCCCGGCGCGATGGTGGGCGGGGCCGCCAGCTTGTCGGCCGCGACGCCGATGCCGAGGGCGTCGCCGTGCGGCCAAGGCAGCGTTGGATTGGCAACGCCCGCCATTCGCAGCACGCGATCATGCATCTGCTTGAACGCCTCGTCCGCGAGGTTCTGCGCTCCTGCGCCGCCCGCGCGCTGGGCCGATTCCCACTCCGCCTGCGTCGGCAGGCGGCAGCCCATGAGCGCCGCGACATACAGCGCGCCGCGCGACGAAACGTAGTTCATCGGGCTCGCATCGCCGGGCCCGGTGGCGGGCGCACTCGCCACACCCTCGAACCAGGCGTCCGTCCCGCGGCCGTTGGCCGTCAGCCAACCCTGGGCAGTCTCGGGCGTTGCGCGAGGCGGCCCAAAGCGGCCTCGAGGCGAGGCCCACGTCCGAGGTCCGCGCCGCGCGTCGCGCTTGTTCGAGTTCGGCGCGTTGTCGAACGGATCAAACTCCCTGGTCAGCGTCCAGAGCGTTGTCCATCGCGCGCTCGGCTGCCTGCCCAGAACACCCTCGAACAGCCCGACAGAAATCTCCGACGCCGACACATACCGCGCGATCGAGTCATCCGCGCCCGAGACGCGAATGAACCTCACCAGCATGTCGCCCGGACCCTTGTAGACAACGAACTCGTCATTGCTCCCCTTTTCCGCAACAGTCCACGCCGGAGTCGCCCGGCCCGGACCCACAGAACTGGGATCAAACGCTCGTCCGATCGAGACATCCTGCAGCCGCTTCTCAACGCTCCCAAGCCCGCGCGAGCCCGCGAGCGACCTGAGCGAAGTCGCGTCCGGACCGACGAACTTCTTCGCAAGCTCCATCGCCGCGGCGTTCTGGTCTCCAGCCTGAGCTGCCAGAGCCCGCGTTTCCTCCACGGCGCGCCATCGCGCCAGGTTGAACCGTGCAAAGTCCGGCAGCGCGGCCTCGTCCTCCTTCGAGACACCCAGCACCGGCATCTGCGCGAACTCGGCCTCGATGTCGGGCCCTGTCCATGCCGTATCGCCCGAAATCCGCGAGACCCACTCGGCCTTGAGCCGCGCAAGGCTCTGCGCGGGCGCTGCGTCGAGGGCTGCCGCGAGCGCACTCCGCCGCGGCACACTCGCGACCTTCTCAACCGCGGGCCTCACATACTCGGCGATCAACCGCTGCGCCTCGGCCATCTCGGCCGCGCTGGCCGGATAGACCGTGTGCAACGCACGCCACGACAGCATGATCTCCGCGACGCTTGCGCTCTGTGCCCGGATCCGCTCGATGAGCGCGGCCGGCGCTGCCCCCTGGGCCGCATCACGCACACGCTCCGCCGCCGCGATCGCCGCGCTACCAAGTGCTGGCACGTCCGCGAAGGCTCGCTCGCCCATGATCTTCGCAACAATCGCCTCGAGCGAAAGGCCCGCTGCGGGCACTTCCTGGAACGCGTACGCATCGGCAATCAGGCCATCGACCGATCCAGACGCCGCGACAATCGCGCGAGCCGAGTCGGCCCACGCCATGAGCGCACTCACCTCGCCCTCAATCTCAGTTGTCGCGGAAGTATCGCCGGTGGCTGGCGCGGCTCGCGCAGCCTCCACCTTCGCGGCGAGTCGCACCGTCGCCTCGGTCCGGCGCGAGTCGAGCACGGCCCGTGCCGCGTCCATGCCCGGGCCCGAACCTTCGAGTGTCACGCGGGCCATCGCCTGCTCGACCTGTGCGATCCACGCCACCACGCCGTCGTGCGCTCGCGTTGCGCTCCCATACGTCGCCTTATCGCCAAGCGCACCGATCACGGCAGCGAACGCGCGCTGCAGTGGCTCTGACTTCGACGCCGTCTCGCCGCGCCACCGCTCGATCAGCGCCGCAACCGCCGCGCTCGTCTGCCGATCGACCTCTTCGCCAAGCTTCTCGAGCGGCGCAAACGCGTCGTCGCTTCGCAGCGTCGCAAGGCGCGCTCTCATCTCTTTGATGGTCGCATCGCGGAAGTCCGGGGCCGCCCCGGCCGGTGCCTGATCCCACGCCGCACCCTCGATCTGAGTCCTGAGCTCATCGGCCTTCCCACGCAGTGTCGCGGCCTCGGCCTCAAGCTTCACCAGCGCGGCCTTTGCCTCCGGGCTCCCCTCGGTCCCCACCGAGTCACGCGCCGTCTTCACGACCTCATCGATCCGCTCGATCAGCCGCACCACACGATCAACCCTAGGAGGATCGGTCGGCCGTGCCTCGATGATGCGCTTGCGGTACTCCTCGACCGCGCCCAGCGCCCGGCGAAACTCGCCACCCTCCGTTGCGAAGGCACGCGCCTGATCATTCAACCGTTTGCGTTCCGCGGCGTCGGGCTTGACTCCCTCAACCAGCGTCGGGGCCAACTCCGCGAGCATTGCTTCGCGCTTCTGCACCACCACGGTCCACGCCTTCGCCGCCTCGCGCGCGTTATTCTCAACCAGCGTTGTCTCAAACTCGGCGTCGGGGTTTGTGATCCGTCGCGCCCCGTCCTCACCCTGTGCAAACTCCGCCGCGAGCCACTCCGGCGTCGCCACCGGCGGCTCAAGCACTACCTCCGGCTCGGTCGGCGTCACCACCACCGGCGGCTTCATCACCTGCCAAGCAACAAACGCGCCGCCGCCCAGCACGACGATCGCCGCGACCGCCGCGATCGCGACCTTGGACCCACCACCGCCGCCGCCCTCTGCGACCTTCAAGCACTCGGCGAGGCCCGCATCAAGCTCGGCCAGTGTGGCCTTGCCCGCATCACCCGGCGTGCCCGCGCGCTCGCACCAGGCCCGGATCGCCTGCCCGCGCTTGCCAAGCCGCTGCCACTCCGGGCCATCGCGCACCTCGCCCGACTTTGTAATCGCGCGGAACGTGACCAGCTGCACCACAAGCCCCGCGAGCGCCCGCCGATCTTCCTCTAAGGATGTATCAGAGAGCGACTCCTCCGGCGCCGGGTCACAGAGCAGCGCCCTGGCCCCGCGCCCTTCGAGCGCGGGGATCATGACGTTGCTGGGACGCAAGTCCCCGTGCGCGCGCCCGCCCATCGCGGCCAGGCCCGCCGCCACGCTGCGCGCAATCCCCACGATCTGCTCGCCCGAAAGAGACCGGCGCGCGTCGATCAGCCGCTTGCCCGAGATCGGGAAGAGGTCCGTGACGTAGTACGCGTGCGACGTGGTCTTCCCGAGCTCGTGGATCTTCGCCCAGCGCGACTCGCCCGTCCCGCCAGCCTCGCTCAGCTTGCGCTGCAGCTCGGCGCTCGCGATGAAACGACGCGCCTGCTCCTCGAGCACTTCGGGATCAGCAAAGTCGTCCTCGATCCGGAAGCTCCGGATCGCGAACGCCGCCTCACCCTTGGCGTCCGCGAGACGCGCGGACCACAGCGTGTACAAGCCACTGCTGGCCAGTTCCGTTGCGGTCACGAACCTCCCGAAAGCCGGCATGAGACATTACCCCGCGACAAACAACGCCCCCTCTACAAGGAGCGGCGAGGATTACTGCTGCTTCGCGGCGCGGGTCGGCGTCGGAACGTCGATCGCGGCCTGCTTGACAATGACATTGATCGTCGACACGTCCCAGACGTCGGTCGTCACGGGCAGTTCCTTCTTCGCCGCGACGCCACGACCACCCGCAAGAATGAAGACATGGCTGATCTGGCGCTGCTGCCACTCCTTCCAGATCGGATCCGTCACGGCCACCGTCTGCGGTGCGCCCGAGAGGGTCAGCGTCTTCGTGAACGAGCGCGAGCCCTGACGCATCGCGTTGTTGCCGGAGAAGTAGTCCGCAACGTCAACCTTCTGCCAGTCGCCCAGCGCGTCGGTCTTCACGCCGACCAGATCGACCTCAACGCGGTTGAGGCCCGCATCGGGCGTAACGACCAGGTTGTAGCTGCCGGTCTTGGCCTTCGGCTGGCCGCAGCCTCCGATGCCCAGCGTCGCAACGCCAAGACCCAGCACCGCAACCAGCATTGTCCCACGTGCCATCGTTGTCGCCATCGTCGTTATGCTCATTGCCACTTCTCCAGCTATGGGCCCGACTGTGGATCGGACCCGGTTCTCGATTCCCGCTACATCCCCACGCAAGCCACACTCAGCCGCGCGCCGACCGGAGACACTCCGCCACCACCGAACGAATCTCGCTCGTGGTCGTGTAGTCCGACACGATCAGCGTGCGGCACGAACCCAGCACAGCGTACAGGTCGTCCAAAAGTACGTCAAAGACCCGGTGCGCGCCACCCGCCGGCGCATCGCCGTAATCTCGGCATCGGGCATCGGGCCCGATGCCCGTCAAGCATCGGATGATTCCAGCCAAGCACCCCATCCAAAGCCGCGGCGGGATCGCGGCGAACCCTTCATCAACACCGATGGGCTTGCCGCCCTTTTCCGCCGCCACCACGTGCTGAGGACCGAGCATCTCGCCCCACCGCGCATCGGACTCGAACACGCCCAGCAGACGGCTCGGAAGGTCCGCCCCGCTCGAAATGTCTCTCGCCGCCTGCGACGCAAGGCTCAAAACCTCGTCCAGCACCACCGGCAGAGGACGGCCCGGTCCAACCAGTAGCGCCCTGATTCCAAGCACTCCCAGCGCGTACAAGTCGCACGGGGTCGAGAGCTGCGGCACCACATCAAACGTCACGTCCGGGATCGGCACGCCCAACGCACTCTGCAGACGCGCCTCAACCTCGGGCGTCAGCTTCGTCGGAAGCGTCCGCACGCGGAACTCGCCCGCCGCAAGCGACGTGCCCGCATCCAGCGTCGCGTACAGGTCCACGCGCGAGGCGCCCATTAGCAGCCGCAGCCAGACGAGGTCGCCCTTGCCCGGCGCGAGCCGCTCTTGCGTTGAGAGTGTGCCCTCAAGGATCACCCCGCCAGACGCGTTCCCGCCCGCACCCTGACCAGCGATCACATTCCGCAGACGCATCCAGCCCTTGCCCGACGTCGCCCGCATCATCCCAGCCGGCGCGTAGATCGAGACCGACCCGGTCTTGGAAGGCATGTAGAACGACGAGTTTGTTCCCGGAAGCGACAACTCCACCGCCTCGCCGGGCTCAGACAGCACAGGCCGGGCCGACCAGAGCATCGGCGTCGCCACCCCGCCCCGGGCCATCATCACGCGAAACGACTGGGCCGTCAGGTTCAGCAGGGGCGTTCCGGTCGATGCCACATGCGTCCGCACCGCCGCCGCCGCACCCGCCAGCGCCATCAACTTCAGGTGCAAAGCCTCGACAAGCCGCGACCGTGCATCCGTCGCACCAAGCGTCAGCCAGCCACCGGCCGCCACGCGCGACCCCAGCGACGCCGCGGCGATCATCGACAGCAGACCCTCCGGATCTCCCGCCTCACCATCAACACCCGAGACCGCGTCAAGATACTGCTCCAGCGAGAGGGGCGCATACCGCCGCACCATCATCAGCCCGCCAGTTCCATTGACGGCGGCAGCCTCAGAAGGCAGCCCCAGTCCGCGCGGATCGCCACCCACCATGTCCACCGGCAGCATGTCGGACTGCTCGCCCATCTCCGGCTGGAAGAGGTGCCTCGCCAGCGTGGTCGCGTACGGCTGCATGCCCTTCTTGGCCAGCAACGCCTCATCCGTGCAGAGCGTCCAGGTGCCGCCCGTGCGCTGGTCGCGTGCCGCGAGCGGCGCGAGCTTCTTTGAATCAACAAAGAGCACGCCGGGGCTTGAGTCCTCAAATCCCGTCCGGATCAGCCCCCCACCCTCGAACGACTCCGCCTCTTCGATCGCCTTGCATTTGGCCGCCCACCGCGCATCGAGCGCGGCGTTGGAGAGCGACTCGCGATACGCCGCCGGCGCACGCGAAAGCCCGCTCGGATCCTGCGACCACACCTCCACAAACTCCAGCACCCGACCCGAACGATCCCGCAGGCACCCTAGCACGCTCCGCCCATCAAGCGTCTCGCGCAGCGGCACCAGCACAGACTCGCCCGAGCCCTTCCGATCTGTCCGGACCACAACGCACAGCGCCACCGTGGCCCCAACCTCGCCCGCGAAGATCGGCGCAGCGGCATACCCAGCTGGCAAGGCCCGCGGCAACGGCGAATACACGAAAGGCGGCGAAACGGTCGTCACGCGTGCGTCCCCAGAAGAACAACCGACCCAATCGAACAAGCCAGCGTCAAGGGCATCTTCCCAACCACGCCAAGGCGGTCAGTTTATCCTCTTCCGCCTCCGCCCGGATGATCCACCACCCAACCAGACCAGTAGCGCCACTCCACGCACCGATCAACCGACCCCCAGGTACGCCTTCCGCACCGCGTCGCTCGCCGCGAGTTCCGCCGCGGGACCCTCCATCACGACCTTGCCAACCTCCAGCACGTACGCCCGATTCGCCACCTTCAGCGCCATGTGCGCGTTCTGCTCCACCAGGAGGATCGTGGTTCCGGGGCCCTCTTGGGTCGGCTGGTTGATGTCGCGGATGATCTTGAAGATCACCTGCACGATCTGTGGCGCCAGCCCAAGGCTCGGCTCATCCAGCAGTAGCAGCCGAGGCCGCGCCATCAGCGCCCGCGCCATGGCCAGCATCTGCTGCTCGCCGCCCGAGAGCGTACCAGCCAACTGCTTCAGCCGCTCGCGCAATCGCGGGAAGAGCATCAGCCCGCGCTCCCGATCTCGATCGATCCCCGCCCGGTCGCTTCGGGTGAACGCACCAAGCTCCAGATTCTCCTCCACCGTCATGTTCGCGAAGATGCCACGCCCCTCGGGCGACTGCGCCAGACCCAGCCGCACAATCTCATGCGGCGGCACCCGCCCCAGATCTCGCCCCTCGAACACAACAGTCCCCGATACTGGACGAACCAGCCCAGAGATCGCCCGCAGCGTCGTCGTCTTCCCGGCCCCGTTCGAGCCAATCAGCGTCACAATCTCCCCAAGCTCCACGCGCAGCGACACCCCATGCAGCGCCTTGATCGCACCATAACTCACCTGAAGATCAGTGACAGTCAGCAAGGAAGACTCCAAGGGGACTGGGGATCGGGGGCTGGGCCCTGAGGACAAGAAAGGGACCAGGCACTGGACACTTGGCACTAAGGGAAGAAGACAGAGGCAGGCACTCGACGGTTCGTTTGGGTTGTTTCGTTTCTCACTGCATCGCCGCCTCGCTGCCTCCCTTTCCCACTTTCGCTTTCCCGCTTTTTTCTCTCGCTCCCTGCTCATCCCGTCCCGAGGTACGCCGCGATCACTCTTGGGTTCTGCTGGATCTCCGCTGGCGTTCCCTCCGCGATCACGATTCCATAATCCAGCACCGTGATGCGCTCGCAGATGTCCATCACCAGCCCCATGTCGTGCTCGATCAGCAGGATCGTCACCTTGAACTCATCTCGCACGCGCCGGATCAGTTGCCGCAGCGCCACCTTCTCCTGAGGGTTCATTCCCGCGGCGGGCTCATCAAGCAGCAGCACCTTCGGATCCGTCGCCATCGCCCGCGCGATCTCCAGCTTCCGCTGATCGCCATACGGCAGGCTCCGCGCCTCCTCGTGCGCTCGCCCATCCAGCTCGAAAAGCCTCAGCAGCTCCATCGAGCGTTCCGCGATGGCGCGCTCCTCGCCGCGCGACCACCGAGTCCGGAAGACACCAGCCCACATCGAGTGGGTCACCCGCACGTGGCACCCGAGCTTCACGTTGTCCAGCACGGACAACTCGCCGAAGAGGCGGATGTTCTGGAACGTCCGCGCCATCCCCGCCGCAGCGATTCGGTTCGGCTTGAGCCCTCGCGTCGAACGACCCGCAAGCACCACCTCGCCCGCATCGGGCACGTAAACGCCCGTCAGCAGATTGAAGACCGTCGTCTTCCCCGCCCCATTGGGCCCGATGAGCCCATTCAACTCCCCACGCGCGAGCGAGAGCCCAAAGTCCTGCACCGCCTTGAGCCCACCAAAGCTTTTCGAAACCCCACGGACAGAAAGCAACACCTCCCGCGCGGGCGCAGAAGAGCCAGCCTTCGCCGTATTGTCCAGAGCGTCCACCATGCGAACCAGGTTCCTTCAGTCTCTTCTAACGCTAGTGCCCAGTGCCCGGTCCCTAGTGCCTTCTCCAAATCTCCCAGATCTCCCTCACGCCCAGCAGCCCCTTCGGCCGCGCAATCATCATGAGGATCAGCGCCAGGGCATACAGGATCATGCGGTAATCGCCGAGGTTGAACCGCGTCCCAAAGAAGGCCGGCGCCACGAAGCTCGCCACAAAGACCGCCACGCTCACACCGGTGCCGATGATCAGGAGCCGCTTGGCGCGAGGGCTCACACCCCGCCCGCGCACAAGCCCCCAAGCCGCCCGCACCCCGCCAACAACCGCAACCAGAACGAACACGCCCAGCAGCGCCTGCAACACCGACAACTCGAAGTCGCGCAGCGCCTCCGGCAACACCGTCAGAATCGCCGCGGCGATCGCTCCGCCCGAGATCGATCCCAGCCCACCCAGCACCACCATGATGATGACTTCAAAGCTCTTCACAAACCCCAGTTCGCCCGCGTTGAGCTGCACGCCCACCGTGTGCGCGAACAGCCCGCCCGCAATCCCCGCGAAGAACGCGCTGATCACAAACGCGCGGATCTTGTACTTGGTCGTGTCAACACCCATCGCCTCCGCCGCGATCTCATCCTCGCGGATCGAGAGGAGCGCCCGACCCGCGCTGCTGTACTTCATCCGGATCGCCACCAGCAGCGTCACGCCGCACATCAGCGCCACCCAGAAGTAGCTCGTGTAGAACGGCAGCCCGCTGAACCCCAGCGCCCCGCCCAGCTTCGTCCACAGCGGCCCCTGCATCTGATCCCACCACGCCGACCACCCCACCTCGCCCAAGGACTTCTCCGCCGCGAAGAGCTGCACGATGCCCACTACCGGCGCCGCACGGATCTCATCCGCGTCGTACAGCACGTCCCGAGTCTGGCTCTGGATCAGCACCCGCACGATCTCGCCAAATCCAAGCGTCACGATCGCGAGGTAATCTCCACGCAGCCGCAGGCTCGGCAGCCCCACCAGATATCCAAACAGCGCCGCCACCAAGCCTCCCGCCAGCAGCGCGCCAAAGAACAGAAGATCCGCACCCGTTACCAGCGGCCCCTCAACCCCCGTGAGCATCGTGCTCAGCCGCCCGCCATGCACGTCCGGCGATCCATACAGCCGGAACGACGCGTAGTACATGATCCCTGCGGCGGTGTACGCCCCAACCGCCATGAACGCCGCGTGCCCGATCGAGAACTGTCCCGTAAACCCGTTCACCATCGTGAGCGAGACGGCCAGCATCACGTTGACCAGAATGTCCACCGCCAGCTTGTTGTAGAAGTCCCCACCCTCAACCCCGCCAACCCAGGGCTTCACGAACAACTGCAGCACAATCGCCAACGCAACGATTGCCACTACCGGCCACACCGACCGCGCCACACTAGGAACAAGCCCAGGAGCAAGGTCTCGAGCACGAGTTTGAAGCAAGGTGGGCATGTGAAAGCGAAAAGTGGAAAGCGAAAATGAAGAGTGACGCAGTGAGTCAGCGATGCAGCGATGCAGCGATGCAGTGGAAAACGAAACAACCAAAACGAACCGTCGAGTGCCTGCCTCTGTCTTCTTCCTCCCCCAGTGCCCAGCGCCTAGTGCGTTCCTTCTACACCTTTTCCGCAGTAGCCCTTCCCAGGATCCCGCTTGGCCGCACCAGCAGCACGATGATCAGCGCCCCGAAAACGTACACGTCGCGCAGCTCCGTCGACAAGTACGCCGCGCCAAAGAACTCCAGCAGCCCAATCAGAAGCCCACCGAGCATCGCCCCGCGAATGTTGCCGATTCCGCCGACCACCGCCGCGACAAAGGCCTTCAGCCCGAGCAGCACCCACACCGGATGCGCCGTCTGATTCAGGCCAGGGTACTTCTGTGCATAGAGGAACCCGGCCGCCGCCGCCAGCATCGCCCCGATCACAAACGTGATCGAGATCACCCGGTCCACAGGAATCCCCATCAGCGCCGCATTCCGCTCACTGAAGCTCACCGCTCGCATCGCCCGCCCGAACTTCGTCTTGAAGACCAGCCGGTCCAGCCCCAGCATGAGCAGCACCGCCGTCGCGCCCGCCACCAGATCGACCGGCCACACCTTCACGCCCGCCACCGTCGCCAGCGGCACCGTATTGGGCATCAGCGTCGGCATCCGCTCGGGCCGCGTCCCAAACATCCAGTTGAGCTGCCCCAGATTCTGCAGCAGCAGGCTGACGCCAATGGCCGTGATGAGCACATTCAGCCGCGGCGCCGATCGCAGCGGTTTGTACGCCAGCCGCTCGAGCGCAAAGCCAACCAAACCGCACGTCAGCATCGCCGCGATCAGAATCACACCACCCGAGACCGCGCCCAGCGCACCCCCACGCAGCACCCCCGCCAGCAGCACCAGCACGACAATCCCCCAGCCCCACACCGCGGCGATCACCAGCGGCGAGTCAATCGCCACGCGCCACCGCCCCCGCCACGGGCCACCCACCAACGCTACGTCATACCCCGCCCGGGCTGCGGCAACGCCCGTCAACGTCACTAAGCCCCAGATGACCCACCTCGCCAGCGGCGCGGCCTGAACACCCGCGGCCGAGACGTCCTGATCCACAAACCCCGCAACCGCCGCAGCCGACAAGCTCACCCACGCCCCGAGCACGAATACATCACTGTGCGCGAAGTTGATGAACTTCAAAATGCCATAGACCATCGTGTAGCCCAGCGCAATCAGCGCGTACAGGCTCCCGACAGCGGTCGCGTCCATCAATGTCTGGAGGAACTTCTCCACAGGGGAGTCATGGTAGCGACTTGCGCTGGCGCGTCACGCCCCGCGTGTCCAGACCATGTCCAGAGCACGTCCAGAGCGTGTGCAAGGCACGCCCAGCATGCCCGGCGCGCCAGACCTGCCTCTCCCTCAATCCGCGCTGATGCTCGGAGGCCCTTCCTTGCCCGCCACCCGCTCCATGTACCCCTTCCCCTTCCGCTCGTACTTCGTGAACCCCATCCGCTCCAGGTTCTTGTTCGAGAGCTGCGCCTTCCCCTTCATGTCGCTCCACTTGCCCGCAATGTTCGGCGCCACGATCGCGCGGCGGCAAGCCTCGCCCGTCGCCGGATCCTTCGCCAGCGCCGGCTCCTTCATCGACTGCACCACCTCAAACGTCCGCCCGGTCGGCAGCCCGTCTTTCCCCAAGAACTCATAGACATACGTCGGCATCCACCATTAAAGGCAGCCCAATCCCGCGAGTCGGCTCGTTCCAACCCAGCTGATGAGGCTCTCACCGATGCCCGCAGCACTCGATGCCACGATGCCTGTTGCCCAGATGCCCTCTTCCAGCCAAACCCGTTCCGCCGCCTCTTCCCCGCTGGCTTCCTCGCCCCGCGCCCTACCCCTCCCCCGACACGCACGCCCCCGACTCTCTAATCTCTTCCCATGCCCAACGCCGCGCCGCCAACCCCGCCCCCATCAACGCCCATCGACTGGCAGAAGCTCCACGTCTGGCAGATCCAGCCCATCCGCGACGCACTGCTTATTGGCTCCCTCATCGGGCTGGTCTATCTCGGCTTCCTTCTCAGCCTTGTCACCGTTCCCTTGCTGCTCGCGCTCCTGCTCGCGTACCTCTTTGAGCCCCTCGTCCGCTTCATCACGCGCCGGCTCCGGGTGGGCCGCCCTTTTACCGCCGCGGCGATCATCATCACCGGTGCCCTCATCATCATCGTCCCCGTCACCGTCGGCATCACCGTCGCCGCCGTGCAAGGGACGCGCGTGGCGCAGCGCCTCGCCAACAACGTCGACACCCTCCAACGCTCCATCCGTACCCCCACCGACGAGGCACTCCGTCTCGACGTTGAACGCCGCGGCGAGTCCTGGCTCCGAATCCGCAACTACGTCCTCGAACAAGAAGAAAAGCTCCGAGTCCGGGCCCTCGCAGATCAAACCTCATCAACCCCGCTCGACACACCCGACTCCACCCCAGAAACTCAGCCCGCACCCGATTCCCAACCAGTCGCGCCTCCAGCTCCGGACGCCAATCCCAACGCCAATCTCCAACTCAATCCCGAAGCCGACGGCGAGTACGACTCCCTCGGCCTCCTCCACGACAAGAACCTCCCCGACGCCGAAGAGCTCTACAAGGCCCTGACCTGGGCGATCGCTTGGGGCAGAGACAACGCCTCGGGCCTCATCCAGCGAGCCCTCGAGACTGGCGGCGGAGCCGCCGCCGCCGCCGCCAACATCTTCGGCTCCATCGGCCGCCTCACCTTCACCGGCTTCCTCACCGCCTTCTACTTCTACTTCTTCTGCACCGGCTGGGGCAAGGTTCTTCGCTTCTGGGAGAGCCTCATCCCCGAACGCCGCAAGGGCCGCGTCGTCGACCTCATCATGCAGATGGACAAGGTCATCGCGGGCTTCGTCCGAGGCCGCCTCACGATCTGCTTCCTCCTCATCATCTACTTCACCCTCGCGTACTGGATCATCGGCGTCCCCGCCTGGCTCGTCGTCGGCCCCATCGTCGGCATCCTGACCCTCCTCCCCTACGCCGCGGGCATCGGCATCCCCGTCGCCATGCTCCTCCTCTGGCTTGACCCCTCCTCCGGCATCCGAGGCGAGTGGTACTGGATCATCGCCGCGCCCCTCGCCGTGCACGGCTTCCAGCAACTTGCCGACGACTACGTCCTCACCCCCAAGATCCAGGGCGACGCCACCGGCATGGACACTCCCAGCATCCTCTTCGCCTCCATCGCCGGCGGCGTCCTCGCGGGTTTCTACGGCCTCCTCCTCGCCATCCCCGTCGCCGCCTGCGTCAAAATCCTCCTCAAAGAACTCTTCTGGCCCCGCTTCCGAGCCTGGGCCAGAGGCGAGAAAGACGACCCACTCCCGATCCAGGACTAAAGCAACACAACGTGCCATCGAAGTGCTCGGCTCTGCGAGCACTTCGATGCGAAGAGGATCATCCCCACTCCATGATCCTCGTCATCCAACGTGTCACCTCCGCCACCGTCGACGCCCATGCCCAAGGCGCGCCCGACACGTGCGCCGAGATCGGCGCGGCCTCTTGGTCAAGGACGGCGCGCTGGTGGACGCGACGATTATCGAGCAGGCGCGTGGATCCAAACGCGACGACGGCACCTCCACACGCGACCCCGAGGCCTCGTTCACCAGGAAGAAC
>Ga0105046_10004676_pt1 | contig 21766 bp, 27 predicted proteins | sample MAT03_FD_78385 | JGI IMG/M metagenome (GOLD analysis project Ga0105046, IMG submission 78385) | Freshwater microbial communities from Lake Fryxell liftoff mats and glacier meltwater in Antarctica - MAT-03 (megahit assembly) | ecosystem: Environmental > Aquatic > Freshwater > Ice > Liftoff...
GGCAAATGGGATGTTATAGGAATGTCTTTGTATCCAACTGCTACCAACTGGGCAACATTGAATACTCAGTGTCCTACTAATATGAATGATATGGTGGCACGGTATGATAAACCAGTAATGATTTGTGAAGTGGGAATGAGTTGGGACCTGGCTGCTACCTGTAATTCATTTCTTACCGACCTTATTACTAAAGTAAGATCAATTGCAGGAAGTAAAGGGCTGGGTGTGTTTTACTGGGAGCCACAGGCCTGCAATAATTGGCTGGGTTATACTCTCGGTGCTTTTGATAACAGCGGTAAACCGACTCTTGCTTTGAATGCATTTAATTAATTGATAGCTGTTAATTATGCTGATTTTACGAATACTTATTTTAACAAGTAATGATACCAATAACTGAATATACCAGCCCTGCCGAGCTGAAATCATTTATTAATTCCAATACATTGGTAGTAAGGTCGCCTGGCAGGATAAACCTGATAGGGGAACATACTGATTATAACTACGGATTTGTGTTACCCGCAGCTATTGATAAAGCCGTTTACGTTGCAATTGAAAAAAATGCCGGGAATATAATTTCTCTTCACTCGGTTGACTTTAATGAATCTGTTGAAGTTGAATTAACAAATATAAAACCTGCTCCCGGTCACTGGTCCACTTACATTCTCGGCGTGGTCGACCAATTGATAACAAGAGGTCATATTATAAAAGGCTTTAAGCTGGCTATCTACGGTGATGTTCCGTTAGGTGCCGGGCTTTCTTCTTCCGCTGCCGTAGAATGTGCTGCTGCATTTGCACTGAACGAATTATTTGTATTGAATATAGAAAGGATTGAGCTGGTTAAAATAGCACAGTTAGCCGAACATGAATTTGCCGGGGTGCAATGTGGCATCATGGATCAGTTTGCAAGTGTATTTGGGAAAAAAGATTCAGTAATAAAATTGGATTGCCGTTCGCTTGAGTATGAGTATTTTCCTGTTAATCTGGAAGGATATAAAATTGTTTTGCTTGACTCACAGGTAAAGCATTCGTTGGCCTCAACAGAGTATAATGTTCGCAGAAGCCAATGTGAAGAAGGAGTGGCGTTAATAACGAAGAAATTTCCGGAAGTTGAAAGCCTGAGAGATGTTTCTTTAAATATGATCGAGGAATGTCTTGGTCGTGATGAAATCATATCAAAGCGATGCCGGTATGTGGTGGAAGAAAATATCCGGCTGCAAGAAGGATGTAATGAACTACTTGATGGAAATATAAAAGGCTTTGGTAAGAAAATGTTTGCTACTCACAAAGGGCTTAGTGAGCAGTATGAAGTAAGCTGCAAAGAACTTGATTTTTTAGTGGAAGCAGTAAAAGATATGCCTGAAGTAATCGGTGCAAGGATGATGGGTGGCGGTTTTGGCGGTTGCACTATCAATATTGTAAAAGAAGATGCTATTGATATGTTGATTAATAACATCACCAGTAAATATAAAAAAGCAATTCAAAAAGACCTGAAAGCTTATGTGGTGCAGATTGAAGATGGTACATCTGTAATAATATAAACGTTTCGTCTTACCTCAATTGTAAAAGCCGCCTCAATCCTTCGATATACTCAGGAAGAGACGGCTTTTGTTTGTTAGCCCTGACGTAAGAAAAAGGTAATTACAGTTTTATAAATAGGGCACTTGCCAATTGATTAGGTGATTGAATAATGAATGTATAAATACCGGGCATTAAAGTTGCCAGATCGAAACCCCAGTTATTGGGACCAACCGTTGCATTGCGGGTATAAGCCCTCACCTGCACGCCAAACCCATTCATTATTCTGATATTTACTTGTTCGGTATGTGTTGAGAAGAACTGGGCATGTAGTTCATTTACCACAGGGTTAGGTGTCAGCACCAATGCAGGTTGATTATTTCCCGGCACCCTTACTGTTTTACAAATATTGGTTTCACACCCCAGTCTTGTTTTAATAGTCAGGCATACCCTGTAATCGCCGCCCTGGCTATAAGTATGCGTTACTTCACGGCCAAGGGCACTGGTACCATCACCAAACGACCAGCGGTAAGATAACACTTCATCATTTGGATTATGAATACTGAACCCTTTGAACTTAAATGTTCGTGGGCCAGTAAGAGAATCGGTCATATACCCACCACATACATTACTGGCAGCACGGATTACTACTTCACGACAACTTTGTGCAATGCAACCACCCTGAAACAGGATTTTTACACAAGCTCTGTACACTCCGGGTCCTGGATAAGTGTGACGAATAGTTAGATCAGGCAATGGTTGCGAAGGGTCTATCATGATACAAGTATCCTCGCCATCTCCAAAATACCAGCAGATACGTTCCGGCCTTCTTGTTGGCTCTGTCTGGGGTACTGCCAGGAAGCCACGAACCAAACTGGTAATAGATGGAGTGATTTCAAATAAGTTTACCGAACAATTTACTTGTGGAGGAGGTATTGATACCACCCTGCACTTCCTTGCTTCACATCCGCCTGCATATATAATTTTCACACACACTTCATATTGACCCGGCTGATTGTAACGATGCGCTACCACATAAGGGCCAGTATGGTTTGGGGTGTAATTAATACAGGTGTCGGTACCGTCACCAAATGTCCAGCATATTCTCACCGGCTTTTTATTATTATTATGCCATGGCAATGCTTTGAAGCCAACAGTCAATGGTGTATTGCCCGTTGTAAATGGCAACCTTTCAAAATCAGCACGGCAACTATCAGGATGTATGATTTCTACGACTTTGCATTTCCTTGCTTCACATCCGCCTGCATATAGAATCTTCACACATACTTCGTACTGCCCCGGCTGGCTGTAATGATGTGGCACCACATAAGGACCGGTATGATTTGGAGTATAATTAATACAGGTATCAGTGCCATCACCAAATGTCCAGCAAATTTTTACCGGCTTTTTATTATTATTATGCCATGGCAATGCCTTGAAGACAACTGTTTGTGGTGTAGTGCCGGCAGTTAATGGTAGTCTTTCAAAATCTGCCCTGCAAATATCTGGCTGTGTGATTACTACAGGCTTACATTTCCTGGCTTCGCAACCGCCATAGTAGAGAATCTTTACACATACTTCATACTGTCCCGGATGATTATAAGTATGATTAACGCCATACAGACCAGTGTAGTTTTCCGGATAGTTGATACAGGTATCTCTGCCATCACCAAATGTCCAGCAAACTTTAGAAGGTTTACGGTTATTATTATGCCCCGGCAGTGCTTTAAAATAAGCTTGTAAAGGATTGTTGGTAGAAAGAACCGGAATTCTTTCAAAATCTGCACGGCAAGTGTCTGGTCTTACAACCCGTACCTCTTCACATTTTCTTGCTTCGCAACCACCGTAGTAATTAATCTTTACACATACTTCATATAAACCCGGTTGGCTATAAGTATGCGGAACGGTATATTGACCGCTATAGATATTCAGGTAATTGATACAAGTATCAGTACCATCACCAAACTGCCAGCAGATGCGGGCAGGTTTTTTATTATTGTTATGCCAGGGTAATGCTTTGTAAACAACAGTCAGCGGATTGTTGGATGGAGTCAGGGGCAACCGTACAAAATTTGCCCGGCAGCTATCCGGTCTTCCAATCCTTACTGGGTCACATTTTTTTGCTTCGCAACCACCCTGGTACAGAATCTTTACACATACGTTGTACAAGCCAGCGTTGAGATAGGTATGATTAACTGTATAAGGTCCGGGAAATGTATTGCTGTATTGAATGCAGGTATCCCTGCCATCGCCAAATTCCCAACATATCCTTACCGGCTTTTTATTATTGCTATGCCATGGGAATGCTTTGAAGGTAGCATTCAGCGGATTGGTTGTTGCAGCTAATTCTATTCTTTCAAAATTTGCACCGCATATATCGGGTGCAATTATTTCTATTACACGACAACTTTGTGCCTGGCAACCGCCATCGTATTGAATAGATACACATACATTATAGTTGCCGGGTTGGGAGTACAAATGGAAAACACCAAATACGCCGGTATAATTTGCGGGGTATTGAATACAGGTATCCCGGCCATCACCAAATGTCCAGCAAATTCTTGTTGGCTTTTTATTTTGATTATGCCACGGCTGTGCTACAAAGTATCTTCCAAGAGGTGTGTTAGATGTAGAAATGCCGGGTGATTCAAAATTGGCTCTGCAATTAGTTTCGATCACTACTGTTTTACAAATCTGTGCAGTTAACACAGAGTCGTTCAGGTTAGGTTCATACCTGAAAATTTTCAGGCAAACAGTATAAGTGCCTGCTGATTGATAATGGTGTTGCGTACCTGCCAGCGGCGGGGTAATTGCAACAGTGCCATCACCAAAACTCCAGACGGCACGGCGAAAACCGCCGATGGTACTGATAGTGGAGGTGTTGGTAAATACTACATCGTTGTTAGGGGCATTAACAACGAAAGTGAAATTCGCTACGTCGGGGGTACTGGTTTGTGCGGAGATGTTGCTAACAGCCAGGCACATAAATAGCCCGGCGAGTAAAGCGTAAAACTTCCTCATAAATGATTTACTTTTTTGGTGAATTAATGTTTTTTACAAAGGGTTTGGATACACGGTCGGGCTTTGTGACCGGGTTTAATCTGTCAGGTTTAAAAAAATTGTAATGTTTTTTTACGAGGAAATTTTACGAAACGTCCTTTTGGTGGGAGATAATGAACTGAATCAAGTCTTCTAATTGAACATTAATCCCTGATAATGCGTCCGTAATATCATCACGGTTTACCTGGGCGGCAAAGGAAGGAGTCTTTAGTCTTTTCAAAACACTTTTTACTTCTAATCCTTCATATAGTGTGGGTCGAATTAATGCAGCAGCATGAATAAAGCCGGAAAGCTCATCAATGGCATAGATCATCTTATCCATTTTACTCACCGGCTCTACTCCAAACACTTTTGGTCCATGGGAAGCTATACAATGAATAACATCCGGGTCAATATTTCTTCGTTCTAATTCTTCAATAATAATACGGCAGTGGTCATCAGGATATTTTTCCCAGTCAGCATCATGCAGCAGGCCAGCCAGCTCCCATTTTAATGCTGTTTGTTCATTGGCACTTTCTTTTTCAATGGCCCATGCCTTCATATTGGCCGCCACTTGCTTCATGTGCAGGCGAAGCTTTTCGTTGGGCACCCATTCGTTTAATAAACTGATGGCTTCTTCAATCGTCATTAAATTACCAGAGTTGCTGGGGTCGCCAAAAGTGGAGCGGTTAAGAAGATGTGTTGACATGATAGAAAATTAAGCAATAAATATAGGAGTGAATTTTGTAATTAACCGGGGCTGTTTATTTTAATGGTTAGTTATTCTGCTTACGCATAAATTTGCATAATTACTTTTATGGAAGAAGAATTATACAAAGGAAAAATTTCATTCATCAACTACGAGAAGCAGTTTGCCACTATTGAGTACTTGCAAAATAACAAAAGCAAGGCGGTTAATTGTAAAACTACAGAAGCAGGGAGTGGAAAAAAGCCACATCAGTACAGATTAGGTGATGGAGTAAGTTTTCAGCTCAAACTATCAGACAGGGGAGATAAGATGACGGCGTACAATGTAAAATTTACGCATAATGAAACTATTAGTTTGCTGGTGCAGAAAGCCGCTATCGAAAACAGGTTTTCCGGGTATCTGAAAATAGTGGATGGCAGGTTTTTCGTAAAAGAAATAGACAGTTATATTCTGTTTCCTATTCAACTGTCAAAATGGGAAAGAGAACCGGTGGAAACAGCGGCCAACGAAGCAATTGCTTTTAAGCTTTTAAATGTAGAAAAGCCGAATAGTATTGTTGCAGAACTTTTCTCCCACAACTATTTCCCTGAATATAAAAAAGCACTACAGCATTTTAATAATAAAATTGAGATAGAAGCAATAGTGTATAAGTTGTCTCCCCATGCCGTTTATTTAAACCTGTTTGGCGATAAGATGCAGGCTAAACTGTCCATTACCGGCCTCGAAATAGATACCGTAAAAGAAGGGGATACAATACAGGTTGTAATTACCCATCTTACGCCTAATCGTATTGTGGTTAAAAGGCTTTAGTATTATGCGGCAGATTCATTCACGGTTCAATATTGTTTGTCCACCGAAATTGAGTAGCTGGCAGGTGAATGGGTGGTAATTTGCTGGCTGAAAATAGTATCATTATGTCATTAAAGGTTACGGGTAAGCTTCCCTCAGGAAAACTTTTACAACGGTTACAGCAATCTCCCAATTATAAAGACGGTGCCTTTCAGAATCTATCTCCTACAGTAATGAAGCCGGAAGGAGTTTCATACTGGAAGATGACAAAGGAGTTTTTTAAAAAGCATCCTGATACATTGCCTCTGGTTAAATTACCTTTTGTAAAAACGGGTTTGAATAAATTGGATGCTGATGATCCGGTTATTGTATGGTTTGGCCATTCTTCTTATTTATTGAGAGCAGGGAATAAAAATTTCCTGGTTGACCCTGTATTCAGTGGTAATGCGGCTCCGGTATCTTTTATGGTAAAAGCTTTTTCAGGTAGTAATGAATACAAAGCAGATGATATGCCGCCTATAAATTATTTAATCCTTACACATGACCATTACGACCATCTTGATTTTAAAACTATCCGTAAGCTCAGAAACAAAGTGAGCAAAATATATTGTTCACTCGGTATCAGTTCTCATTTAAAACATTGGGGAGTGGATGAAAATATAATAACGGAAATGGACTGGTGGCAATCAGAACAGTTAGATTCAACAATGCAATTGATAGCGGCACCGGCCCGTCACTTTTCAGGACGAGGAGTTAAAAGGGGGCAAACATTGTGGTCGTCCTTTATATTAAAAACAGCAACACATAATTTTTATCTCGGAGGTGATTCAGGATACGACACACATTTTGCAGCAATAGGTGAAAAGTATGATCCGTTTGATTTGGCGATTCTCGAATCTGGCCAGTACAATACGATGTGGCCATTGATACATATGATGCCGGAGGAAACGGTGCAGGCCGCAGTTGATTTAAAAGCCAAAGCATTAATGCCCGTGCATTGGGGTAAGTTCAGGTTGGGAATGCATGCCTGGCATGAACCCATTAAAAGAGTGATGGGAAAGGCAAAAGAGTTAAACATTGCGGTGATGACGCCGAAGATTGGTGAACCGCTTGTTATTAATACTCAATATTCAGGAAAAAATTGGTGGGAGATATAAACTACACATGTAACTTATATTCTTTTGTAAGTGCATCAGCCGGTATGCGGAGCAGCTTGCTGAACTTTCGAATCATGGTGAGTGAAAGAGCTTGTTTATAGTTGAGTACTTTGCTTACAGTTCCCTTGTCACCATACTCTTTGGCTAAATCTGATGCGGTATAACCAAAATCTTCCATGCGGATTTTAATCATTTCTACCGGGTCAACTTCCAGGAGGTTGAAATGTTTTTTTTCATAATCATTAATCAGAAGAGACAGGAGCAGCATTTCTTTGTAATGAGGAGAGTCTTTCTCTGCATCATAGATTTCCTCAAAGCGTTGAGCCGCATCTTTATATTCCTGTTCAGTTGATATAGGCAGCCATTGCTTCATAAAAATAATTTATCAGATTGTTTCCGGGTCTATTCTGTCATACTCTGTATGAGTGCCAACGAAACGTATTACCACTCTTCCGGAATCATAACTTATAAAAACAATAAGCCGGTAGGTATTGTGTTTTATTTCAAACCTTGCCCGGTTATTCTTTATCATTTTTGCTTTTGGAAAATCAATTACCACATCTTGTTTTGTTTTCCAAACAGCTTTCTCTGTTACATCCTGCCAAGTGGCCAGACTTTTTCTGGCATCGGCATGTTTTTTTGCAAAAGCACTTAGTTTTTCTAAATAGACGATAAGCATATTGACTCCTTTTGAGTTAATAATTTGTTGATTAACCAATAACTGTTGTTTATAGTGTTATCAACGCTTATCGTCACATGATAAACTTGCCTTTCTAAGAATAATTGGATAGATGCAAGGTATAATATGGTTGGCAAAATACCAACTTTTAAAATGAATTATTTTATGCAGCAAAAATTTTACTGTAAATCAATTGATTATAAAGGGGGTATAAAAATTATTTTCTCAATTAGCAGGTTGCAATTTATCTCAACCCTATCTTTGCACCCCCAAATTAAAGCTACGGCCGCAACAAGGGAACAGTTTAGAGGGATAGCTCAAGCTGTTATTATTTAACTTCCCGCCTATGCGGGATCAAAGATTTTTTTAAAAAATGAGCAAATTACATTTTACAACAAAACATGCGAACGAGGCTACCGTAAAACGCAACTGGTTTGTAGTTGACGGTACTAATCAAACCGTTGGACGTATGTGTGCCAGAATTGCTGCGATACTTCGTGGTAAAAACAAGGCATACTATACTCCCCACGTTGACACTGGTGATTACATCATTGTGATCAACTGCGAAAAAATAGTATTAACCGGTAACAAACTTGACCAGAAAATTTATGACCACTTCACCGGTTACCCCGGCGGTCGTAAAGAAGAGGTTGCCAGAAACCTGATCAACCGCAGACCTGAAGTAGTTATTGAAAGGGCTGTAAAAGGGATGTTGCCTAAAAACCGTTTAGGCCGCCAGATGTACAAAAAATTATTTGTGTACGTTGGTGCAGCCCATCCGCATACCGCACAACAACCTAAAGAATTAAAATTCTAAATCCAGCTACGAGTAGTTAGCTACGAGTTACGAGACGTTGACTCGCAGCTCGAAACTCAAAACTCGCAGCTCAAAATAAAAAAAATGGAAAAGCAAAAAAACGGAATTGGTCGTCGTAAAGCAGCTGTGACAAGAGTGTTCCTCTCCAAAGGAGAAGGCAGCATTACAGTAAACGAAAAAGACTATAAAGTATATTTTCCGCTGGTTTATTTACAAAACCAGGTGGAACGTCCTTTTAAAACAGTTGATGCTGTTGGCAAGTTTGATGTAAAAATCAATGCTACTGGTGGCGGTGTAAAAGGACAGGCAGAAGCAGCCATGCTGGGTATTGCCAGAATTTTAATTGAAATCAATCCTGAGTTTCGGCCTTCGTTAAAAGCAGCTGGATTACTGAAAAGGGATCCAAGGTCTGTTGAACGTAAGAAATTCGGTCATAAAAAAGCCCGTCGTAGCTACCAGTTCTCTAAACGTTAAACCCCTATCCCCTAAAGGGGGATTTGAAATAGTTTAAGTAAAAGAAATTTCAAATTAAACGACTCTTCGAAAGCCCCTCCCTGGAGGGGTTGGGGAGGTCAAAAAAATAAAAAATGGAAAATAATACTTCACTACAACAGCAACTTCTGGAAGCAGGTGTTCATTTCGGTCACCTGAAAAAGAAGTGGAACCCCAAGATGTTGCCTTACATTTTTGCTGAAAAGAAAGGTATTCACATCATTGACCTCAACAAAACAGTAGAGTGCCTGCAGGAAACTGCTGCTGCTTTAAAACAAATTGCCCGCAGCGGTAAAAAGATTTTGTTTGTAGGTACCAAGAAGCAGGCAAAAGACATCGTAAACGAGTCTGCTAAAAAAGTAAACATGCCTTTCGTAACCGAACGTTGGTTGGGTGGTATGTTAACTAACTTCAACACTGTTCGTAAGAGTGTAAAGAAAATGCAGAGCATTGAAAAAATGCTGGGTGATGGTTCTTTTGACAGCGTTACTAAAAAAGAACGTCTGACACTGAGCCGTGATAAAGAAAAGATGGAAAAAGTGCTGGGTGGTATTGCCCAGTTGGGCCGTGTGCCTGCTGCTTTATTCATCGTGGACATCGGGCATGAACACATTGCATTGGCTGAAGCAAAGCGTTTGGGCATCCAGACATTTGGATTAGTAGATACCAACTGCGATCCTAATAAAGTGGACTTCGCTATTCCTGCCAATGATGATGCTACCAAATCAATTGCGATTCTCGTTAACTATATCATTGCTGCAATAGCCGAAGGTCTTGCCGAAAGACAAGCTGCTAAAGACGATGATGTAGAAGATACAGTGAGTGATGAAGCAGAAAAAAGAGCAGCAAGATTAGAAGCAGAAGCACAGGCCGAAGGTGGCCGTGGTGGCCGTGGCCGTGGTCCCGGCGGACCTGGTGGTGGTGCTGGTGGCGGACAAAGACGCCGTACTACTGGTGGTCCGGGTGGTGGCAACAGAGGTCCGGGTGGTGCAAGAAGATAAACCCCCAGCCCCTAAAGGGAACTTAGGTGTATTATTCTCTTTTTGATTCAGTAGTTCTTTAAAGAAAAATGTGAGGCAAATTTTAATCCGCTATGGATTAACTATCAGCTTCGTTGAATCGCAGCACTCTTGTAAGTCTATACTAAAACATTATGTGTGTGTCTGCACTAAAACAACTGATTAAGAGAATTATTAATTCTTAATTACTAATTTTTAATTTAATATATTATGAGCACAGCAACTATAAGTGCACAAGAGATAAATAAACTTCGCCAGGCTACTGGTGCAGGTATGATGGATTGCCGCAAGGCATTAACAGAAACAAACGGCGATTTTGAAGCAGCGATTGACTGGTTGCGCAAGCAAGGCCAGAAAGTAGCCGCAAAAAGAAGCGACCGTGAAGCAAAAGAAGGAGTAGTAATTGCACAAACAACTGCTGATAACAAAACAGGTATTGTAGTATGTGTAAGCTGCGAAACTGATTTCGTTTCAAAGAACACTGACTTTATCGCTATGGTACAGGGCATTGCTGATGCAGCTATTGCCGGCAATGTAAAAACAGTGGAAGAGCTGAATGATACAATAGTAAACGGAACTAAAATATCAGACCTTATTAATGATAAGCTGGCTTCTATTGGCGAGAAAATTGGCATTACAAAATATATACGGGTAGAAGCTCCTTATGTAGCTTCTTATATACATGGTGCTTACCGTATTGGTGTATTGGTTGGTTTAGATAAAGAAGCTGCTGAAGTAGGTAAAGATGTAGCCATGCAAATTGCTGCGCTGAACCCTGTGGCAGTTGACGCTGCCAGTGTACCTGCTGAAGTAGTAGCAAGGGAAAAAGCCATTATTATAGATGTGATGAAAGAAGATCCTAAAATGGCTGGTAAGCCGGAAGAAATGCTTTCTAAAATTGCTGAAGGCAAAATGGGTGCTTTCTTTAGAGAGCAAACATTAACAGCCCAGGCTTTTGTAAAAGATGGTGGCAAAACTGTTGCTGACTATTTGAAAGAAAGTGGTGATGTAAAAGTGATAGAGTTTAAAAGAGTGGCATTAGGATAATAATTATTATTTTTTATATTATTAAGCGTTCTGCCAGAAGGCAGGACGCTTTTTTATTTTTGTTTATCATGGAAAATTACAATGACTATTTTGCCGCCAATAAAAGTCTCTGGAATCAGCGAACGGCTGTTCACAAAGATTCTTCGTTTTACAATCTTGCTGGTTTCAAAAACGGCGAAACCGTATTAACCCCAATTGAATTAAATGAACTGGGTGATGTAAAAGGAAAAACAATGCTGCACCTGCAATGCCATTTTGGTATGGACAGCCTGAACTGGGCAAGGCTGGGGGCAGCCGTAACCGGTGTTGATTTGTCTGATGAAGCCATTAAAGAAGCAAGACAACTGAATGATGATCCTTCGATAAACTCAGGAGGATTAAAGGCAAAATTTATTTGCTGTAATGTGTATGATTTGAAAGAACACCTGGATGAAAAGTTTGACATCGTTTTTACTTCTTACGGTACTATCGGCTGGCTGCCAGACCTTGATAAGTGGGCTGAGCTGATTGCTCACTACCTGAAACCCGGCGGCATTTTTTACATGGCCGATTTTCACCCCGTGGTTTGGATGTTTGATGATGAGTTTACCCACATCAAATATTATTATGATAACAGGGAACTGATTGTAATGGAAAATATGCCAACGTATACCGGCGATACAAACGCAATACAGGGCAAGGAATACAGTTGGAACCACAGCATCAGCGAAATACTGAATGCACTAATAAAGGCGGGTTTGAAAATTGAGCTTTTTAATGAGCATAATTTCTCGCCATATTCAAACTTTGATAAGTCTGTAGAAGTAGAAAAGGGTAAATGGCAGATAAAAGGAATGGAAGGAAAATTGCCAATAGTGTATAGCATCATGGCGGTTAAACAATAATCAATTCCCTATCTTCGCCCCGAAAAATTAAGCCTCAATGTTACCTAAGTATAAACGAATCCTCCTCAAACTTTCCGGTGAAGCATTAATGGGGGATAAAAGCTTTGGTTTTGACACCGATGTCATAGCCATGTATGCTCAGGATATAAAATTAATTACTGAGCTGGGTGTTCAGGTGGCCCTTGTTATTGGCGGTGGAAATATTTACCGTGGTATGAATGAAGCGGAGACGGGTATTGAAAGGGCCCATGGCGATTATATGGGTATGCTTGCAACGGTTATCAACGGCATGGCAGTGCAGGCGGGGTTAGAAAAAGTAGGCGTTTATACCCGTTTGCAAAGTGCTATTAAAATGGAACAGATTGCTGAACCTTATATCCGTCGCCGGGCTATCCGCCACTTAGAAAAAGGCCGGGTGGTTATTTTTGGGGCAGGTACAGGTAACCCATATTTTACTACCGACACGGCTGGTTCCCTTCGGGCCATTGAAATAAATGCGGATGTAATATTAAAAGGCACCAGGGTGGACGGCATCTACACCGCAGACCCTGAAAAAGACCCAACCGCTACCAAATACAATGTCATTACTTACCAGGAATGCCTCTCTCAGAACCTGAAGATAATGGACATGACCGCCTTTACTCTTTGCCAGGAAAACAACCTCCCTATCATTGTTTTTGATATGAATAAGCCGGGCAACCTGCGCCGGGTGGTAACGGGGGAGAAGGTAGGCACCCTGGTAAGAGGGTAATTCCCAGGTATTTTTCCTATTTCACAGTTTGCAGTAAATACTATCTTGTGGTACCCTTTATCCGTTACCTGATAGTCCAGATTTACCGTAGGACCCGGTGTGAAAAACTATTAATTATTAATTCCGTACTTTTTAATAGTTTACAAACCAGACACTATGACTATGGGCAATCTTTCACTCTCCATTGTTGAAATCATTGTGCTGATGCTTGGGGCCATTACCCTGGGTATCACCATCCATTTCTTTATCACCAGCCGTCGCAGCATGACTGCTTCGCCGATGGAAATAGAAAAAATTTCAAAGACTCTCGAAGAGTGGAAGCTCCGCTATTTTAATGATACGGAACTGAAGGATAAAGAACTGATGAGTTTAAGAAAGCAATTGGAGGATACAGAAGAGAATAATAATATAAATTCTATTGAGGCGGATGAAATGAGGAAACTGAATAAAAAACTGAAATTAGAAATTGAAGCACTTCAAAAAGCAAAACCGTTAGCAGAAAAAGAAAAGCCTGATTATATTCAGCAACTAAGACAGGCGCAAAGCAGTTTGCTGGAGCATAATGAAAAAATTAATCTCTTGCTGGGACAAATTGATATTGTAAAAGAAACAGAAGAAAAGCAACAGGAGATATTAAAAATAAACGAAGAATTATCCGGTCAAATTGATGACCTCAAATTAATGCTCTCGCAAAAGGAAAAAGAAATTAATAATACCCGACAGAAAGAGCAGCTTACCAGCGAGGTAACATCCATGATAGACAGCGCCTATAACGAGTTTAATACGCTGCAGGATAAAATACTGAAGCTGGAAAGCCAGATTAATGCTTCTAAAAGAATTAATCTTGAGTATGAAGACATGAAGGAAAACCATTACAGGGTTTCGCAGGATTACGATGAACAAAAAAAGAAATACAGCGCTGCTGTATCTGAAAACAAACAACTGCTTGAAGAACTGACGGAGACAGAAGACAAATTGAAGGAGGCAAATTTTCAGCGGCAGCAATTACAAAAAAGGGTAGCCTACCTCGAAGAAATGAATAATGATATGCAGGATGTTGCGGATGCCAATAAGAAACTGGAAGGCCAGTTAAAACGGATTGGTGAATTGGAGAGCAGGCTGAATATGGTTGCCGAAGAAAGAGACCAGTTAGTAAAGAAACAAGTCAATACATAAAGGCAGGCAGTTAAAAAATTTAGCCCGGTCATGTGCCGGGCATTTTTATGTAATGGAGCTTAAGCCGTTAACTTTGCATCTCAAACTAATTATATGGCGGGAAGCATTGCAGACATCAGAAAAAATTATTCGCAGAAAAGCTTATCAGAAAAAGATGCTGAAATAAACCCCATACAGCAATTTTCAAAGTGGTGGGATGAAGCGGTAGCTTCAGCAATTGATGAAGTAAATGCTATGACATTGGCCACAGCTTCAACTGATGGCGTACCATCAGCAAGAATTGTTTTATTAAAAGACTTTAACGAAACGGGCTTTACTTTTTTTACCAACTACAATAGTTTTAAGGGGCTACAACTGGCCGAAAATCCCAAAGCCTGTCTTGTTTTTTTCTGGAAGGAACTGGAAAGGCAGGTTCGCATTACAGGATTGATTGAAAAATTAGCTGCTGAAGCAAGCGATAGTTATTTTCACTCAAGACCCGAAGGCAGCCAGGTAGGTGCTATAGCTTCTCCGCAAAGCCAGGTAATTGAAAACAGGGAATGGCTTGATAAGCATTATCAGGATGTAGAAAAAGAAATGCAAGGCAAAAAATTACAACGACCGGCACACTGGGGAGGCTACATGGTAAAACCTGTTATCATTGAATTTTGGCAGGGGCGACCCAGCCGTCTTCATGACAGGTTGCAATATGTGCTTGATGACAGGGGCAATTGGAAAATTGAACGACTGGCTCCATAAAAAGCCCGGAGTATGAATAAAAGACTCATACTCCGAACCCGATACGTTGAAGTTGGTTATGCACTTTTCTTAGCAGCGGCCTTCTTAGCGGCTGTTACTTTTTGGGCAGGGCTTTTTGTAACTGGTCTGCTCTTACCAAATGATCCTTTAAAACGTTTTCCTTTAGCTGTTTTTTTATCTCCTCTTCCCATAATTGTTGATTTTAATAGTAAAATATTTTTAAGAAATTATCCAGTAAAAAAAACTCCGTCCCGCATGTAACGGAATGGAGCTTTTCTAATGCGATTCATAAAGCATCCGATGGTGCTGAGTTTATCGAAGAATCGGATTACAATTTACCGGCAAGTTCTTTACCAGCTTTAAATTTAGCAACTTTTCTTGCTTTGATTTTAATTACTTCGCCAGTTTGAGGGTTGCGGCCATTGCGGGCAGCTCTTTTAGATACAGAGAAAGTGCCAAAACCTACCAATGTAACTTTACCACCACCTTTTAATGTTTTTGTAACTGCTTCGATAAAAGAATCCAGGGCAGCATTTGCTTGTGTTTTAGTAACGCCGGCATCGTCGGCAACTTTAGCGATTAATTCAGCTTTGTTCATGATTTGAATTTTTTTAATTTTTAGTAGCGGCAACAAATTTAACGGCTTTTTCATTCCGGCAAAATATTTTTATTCAACTTTCCTGTTTTAATAAATCAGCCAGAAACCGCATTGGGCAAGGTTTTAAAGAAAATGCCAAAATAATAAATGGGGGAAATAATTATTTGATAATCGCTGAAATCCTTGCCAGTATTGTTTTTCAGCCCTGCACCTTCAAATGCTTGCCTGTAGCGGGTTTGAAAGGAATATACAACTGTTCCGCCAAATGCGGAATTAAATTTTTCTTTTGCACACTCAATGCACAAGCTGCATCACTGAGCGAAAAGCGATGAATTTATTGCCCCATTTATCCATTCCTTTCTTTCTCATCTCCTCGGAAAATTGTTCAATATAGCGGTTGTACAGGGCTTTGCTTTCTGCATGGTATTGTACGGCATAGGTGATGCCTTCAGTATCATCAGCTTCCAGCAGATGAAGGATTACAGCATGTGTAAAACAACCAGTGCTGATTATATCAGTAATATGTTCTTCTTTTAACCAGGTGAGCCATCCGGCTGCAATGGAATGGTCAACTTTGATTGTTACATTATAAATAATCATTGCAACTTATAATTTAACATCGAGGTAAATCGGACAATGGTCACTATGTTTCACATCAGGATAGATCTCTGCATCTTTTAAATTCTTTTTTAGCGCAGTTGTTACACTGATATAATCAATCCGCCATCCCTTGTTCTGTAAACGAACAGTTGGAAACCGCTGGCTCCACCAACTGTAGCGATGAGGCTCCGGATGAAACTCCCGGAAGCTGTCAATCCACCCACTCTCCAGGAATTTTGTCATCCATTCCCTTTCTTCTGGCAGGAAACCGGATGATTTTTTATTTCCCTTCGGGTCGTGAATGTCTATTTCTTTATGGGCAATATTATAGTCGCCGCAGAGAATAAGCTTGGGGTATTTTTTTTTGAGCTTGTTCAGGTATTTAAAAAAATCATCCAGCCATACATATTTAAACTGCTGTCTTTCATCACCACTGGTACCGCTGGGCAAGTAAGCGTTAATTAATCTTACATCGCCAAAATCAATCTGTACCACCCGGCCTTCATCATCCGTACCTGGAAAGCCACATCCATATTCCACTTTATCAGCTTTTATTTTACTAAAGATAGCTACACCGCTATATCCTTTTTTCCGGGCACTGAACCAGTAATGATGATATCCGAGTTTCTCAAATTCTTTTATATCCACGTCACCCTGCACTGCTTTTGTCTCTTGTATGCAAATCACATCAGCAGGATTTGTTTTTAACCAGTCAATAAAACCTTTTTTTATAGCCGCCCTTATGCCATTAACATTATAACTTATTATTCTCATACTAAATAGGTTGAATTTTTAAGGTAATGTTGTGAATAAATTTTTTCTCTCCGCCGATTGGCGGAGATGGGGGAATTATTGTTTAAATTGGACAGCAATTTACATTTTACTATGGAAGCATCAGAAAAAACAGCTATAAAAACTATCATTCCTTCGAAAGAACAGGTATACTTAGATGGCCCTAAAAGCAGGGGATATGAATTGAAATTTGCCTGGCGGGTTTTCTGGCAGTTTATCAAAGGATTCAGGCACCTGCATTTTATCGGGCCATGTGTTACTGTGTTTGGCTCCGCAAGGTATAAGGAAGACCACCCTTACTATATCAAGGCGAGGGAATTAGGAAAACGAATTGCCGAATCCGGATTTACCACCATGACAGGTGGCGGCCCCGGCATTATGGAAGCAGCTAACCGCGGTGCCTTTGAAAACAATGGGAAATCTATTGGATGTAATATTCAACTTCCCTTTGAACAACAGATAAACCCCTATGTGCAAAAATCAGTAACCTTTGAACATTTCTTTGTCCGCAAAGTGCTGCTGGTAAAATATTCCTATGCCTTTGTCATCATGCCCGGTGGTTTTGGTACAATGGATGAGTTTTTTGAAATACTTACGTTGATACAAACGAAATCAGTTACCAATTTTCCCATTGTGGTGCTCGGAAAGGAATACTATCAACCACTGATGGAAAACATTGAATGGATGGCAGAGCAAAGCACCATTTCAAAAGAAGATATGAACCTGGTACTGGTTACTGACAGTATAGAGGAAGCAATGCATCATATTGGAAACTACATCAACACCAATTATAAAATAAAACCCCGGAAGCGTTACTGGTGGTTATTTGAAAAAAGGTGATATTATTGCACAAAATAAATAGTAATGACTGGAGTTGATATACTGGGTTATTCAGCCGGAGCTATTACTTCGCTGACATTTCTACCGCAGGTTATTAAAACCTGGAAGGAAAAATCGGCGAAAGATATTTCATTATTGATGTTTGTAATAGCGGCTGTCAATGAAGTGATGTGGATAGTCTACGGGGCTTTATTGAATAACTGGGTCATTATTCTTACGAATGCTATTGTTCTTGCCATGTCACTAACGATGATTTATTTAAAATTCAGGTACAAATAATGACTGCTATCAATACGATTATTTTTGATTTGGGAAATGTGTTGATTGACTGGAATCCCCGGCATGTTTTTAATAACACTTATTTTGAGTCTCCTGAAAAAAGAGAATATTTTTTTAGCAATATCTGTACAATGGACTGGAATGAGGAGCAGGATGCAGGCCGTTCCATTGTAGTGGCCACACAGGAGCTGATTGAAAAATTTCCTGATTGGGAGCAGCCCATCCGGGATTATTATGGCCGCTGGACTGAAATGCTGGGTGGGCCGATTAAAGAAAGTGTTGAAATATTGGGGGAGTTAAAAGAATCGGCTAAGTATAAATTATATGCATTGACCAACTGGCAGGCGGGCTTATTTGATATTGCATTGGTGCGTTATGATTTTCTGCATTGGTTTGATGGCAGGGTAGTAAGTGGTGAAGAAAAAATAAGAAAACCATTTCCCGAATTTTATCAGCGGTTACTGGATCGTTATAATGTAAATCCTGCTGAAGCTTTGTTTATTGATGATAGTTTGAGAAATATAAAGGCTGCAGAAGCTATGGGGATTAACAGTATTCATTTTAATTCGCCGGAACTGCTCAGGTCTGAACTGAAAAGCCTCCAGGTTTTATAAAATTAACTGCCTCATTCAATCTTGAATTGTCGATATAATATTCAAAAGACCTTTTATCAAACTCGGTTCTTCTTTTTTCAATTAGTTCCTGTGGTGATTGTTTGATATAAGAATACTTTTTGTTGATGGAAGTAATTATATCGCTTCGCTGTTTCTTCTGTATTTCAATATTTTTTTTACTTACTCCTAATGCTTTATTTACTTCTTCTATACTGGTATAATTGCCTTTTAAAGAGTTTTCAGCAATTGTACTGATAACTTCTATTTCAAGCGGGGAGAAAGGAATTACAAAATGATTTCCGTTGCTATTGTTTTCTTGCTGTTGGGGAAATCCGGTATTCTGCTTTTTCTTTTTCCAGAAATAATATCCTGAACCCGCAATAACAGACAGCCCGATTAGTGTAAATAGTACAAAAGTTTTTTTATTGGAACCTTCCTGGTTAATATCTGTTGCCGGACTTAGCCCTTCTATATAAATTTTTTCATTTAAAAGAACAAGGTCTTTTGCCTGAAGAACTAAGGAATCAATAAGATTTTTGGAGGTAAGCCATGAATAAAAGGTAGAACCGATAAAATAAGTTACATGTGCATCACCCGTACTTGTTGGCAGTTGCTCTATTTCTCTTTGTTTGGTATCACTAAGCCGGTAAATCTTATTGTTGGCATAATCAAGAAAAAGATTTTTATTCCGGAAGGCAATCATCTGCCCGAACGGGCTGGAATTAATGTTGATAATACTGGTTAAGTCATTTTTTAAAAAATCGGCAAGTGTTCCCAGTTGCTGCCATTCTTTTTTAACCAAATCCAACACCATTGTTTCAAAATGAAGATTACTATTGGATTCTTTTCCGGTAGTTGTATTGTTTTCTTCTCTTGTAAACCCAAAATATAATTTGCCATTTTGCTGGTCATAACAGAAAAGGTCGTAAATCTTACCACCCAAAACAGGGATTTCCTGGTTCAGCTTCATAATTTCCCATTCATGCCGCTGTTCTATATAATAACGAAGCAGGCCTTTGGTTTTCCAGTAGCCATACCCGCCAAGCGAATAAATGGTATCCCGGTAACTGAAAATAAAGGAGTCAAAATTGTCGCCAAAGTAAACGGTGGAGTCTATTCTTTCAAATTCAATCCTGTCATTAGCCAGCAATGCTTTATATAATACACCGCTACCATTTAGTGCAGCATATAATCCTTTATTATTCTTTATTAAGCATTGCGGATTATTGGCAAACTGTTTTTCCGCAGGGGTAAAGTATTTATTGCCATCCCAACTGATGGCAGCAATACTGCCGGGATGATTATACAGGTGTATTGCAGGAGATTTTTTATACTCCTGTGCGATGCTTATACAGCTTATGTAAATAAAAAAACAAGTTATACTTAAAAATTTATTCATCAGCTGGTCTAAGTAGGTGAATTACCAATCTCCTATGTTTTGATTCTCAATAGATTGAAGCTGTCTTATTCCAAAAATAGAAATAACTTAATTGAGAACCTAATTAGTTCTCTATTTCAGTGTTATTGGTTTATGCCGCCATTATTTTGATAGAAATAAATCATTAAACTATGTATAAAACTTTTATTTTATTTTTTGCCGGTATGCTGATTTTAACCAGTTGCAAAAAAGAATGCAGTTGTCCTGTTGTGCCAACCGATCCTTTTAAAGATGGTTTGATAGCTTATTACCCATTCAATGGGAATACTAATGATGAAAGCGGAAATAGTAATCATGGGATTGCTACCGGAGGAGTGTTAACAACAGATAAGGGGGGAAATAGTAACAAGGCTTACAGTTTTGATGGGAATGATTATATCCGGGTACCTAATTCGACTTCCCTATCCGGGGTTGGAAATACGTTCACTATAACTGCATGGGTTAATAACCAAGATCAATTAGTCTCAATAGTTTGTAAGGCAGCGCAAAACGGTGCTACAATGCAATTCAGATTCTTTTCTGACGCAACTATATTTATTGCCAATAATGGAAAGGCAGCAGACTTTACTGCTACTTTAAATCCTTTAAATACCTGGAAACATATTGCCGTTACGAGTGATGGAACAACAGCCAAATATTATCTGAACGGAGTTTTGGTAAGTTCTGTACCTACGACACCGGCCAGCAATTCCAATGACCATACGACAGATATGTACATTGGTGCAGATACACATGGAGTAACTGAATTTCATAGAGGCAAGTTAGATGAGATTAGGATTTATAGCAGGGTGTTGAGTAATAGTGAAATACAGCAAGTATATAGTTTGTAATAAATTAAAATCTTATTAATCGAATATTAATTTAAAAATTCCGTATGAAACAGATTCTAAGATTATTATTTATAATGGTATTCATTTCATGCAATACAAACTCATATAAGGAAAAACCAAGCAAAGATAATAATACTGTTACTGTTCCAAAGTCTGTGGACAAGTATTATGAACCGAAACAACAAAAGATCATTCCTCCCATATTAAAATATGAAGGTAATGCAACGGACGAGATGGGAAATACGGCGTACTATAAACTAAATGTAAAATCAGATTTTTCTTCTGCTTCAATCGCTGGAGTACCTTATTCACAGCTTGAACCATTAGCAAATGGAATATATCAATGGGATGAAGGATCGTTGACCGGTATTAAAATTCGTCCGTCTAATAATAATTGTATTCTTTATAATGTTGAGGGATCTTATTTCTGCACTTTACAAAGAGAAAATTAAAATAATATGTATGGCGTTATGTAGATGTCTTAATTATCATCCTCCTCGGGGCAATAGGTATATGCATTATACGGCGCCGGTTGGTTATCCCGACACATCTTCAATTTGCGGAAGAGTTGGTTGTAACGAACCAGGATATATTTGGCTTGATATTGATGAGTTGAATATGTTTATCAATAATCATGAAAGAATATTTAAGATTCCAAATCATGCAGTTAAGCTTAAAGTTAGTGATCAGCTTTTTAATCGGCAGTAAACCGAATGATATAGAAAGATCTTATTCTAAAACTGGCCTCAACCACCTCTCCGCTTCATCCAAACTCATACCTTTTCGTTTAGCATAATCCTTCAACTGGTCTGCTGAAATTTTTCCCAGTCCAAAATAATGGCTTTGCGGTTGAGCAATAGGCCAGCCAAAACCACAACAATAGCATCGGCATGAAACTTTATATCCGGAAGTATTTTGTAAATTAGCAGGATGAACCCTGTTCAATATAATATTGATACAATA
>Ga0105046_10004677_pt1 | contig 21762 bp, 19 predicted proteins | sample MAT03_FD_78385 | JGI IMG/M metagenome (GOLD analysis project Ga0105046, IMG submission 78385) | Freshwater microbial communities from Lake Fryxell liftoff mats and glacier meltwater in Antarctica - MAT-03 (megahit assembly) | ecosystem: Environmental > Aquatic > Freshwater > Ice > Liftoff...
GTCAGGTGCGGGCGTTGCCAGGGGCTGCACAGCTCTCTGAGCAGCTGTCTGATTGGCTGTCCGTGTGGCCCGGGCTCAGCGCCGCGCCCAAGTCACCCGACTGTCGACGATCAGCGGAGAGCCCACGCCTCAGTGGCCACATCGGCCGGCAGCGAGACGCTCGGCCCAGTGCCCAGCGCCAACAACTCGACCAACAACTCGGCCACCAACTCAGTCACCAACGCTAAGCCTGCGTGAGCAACTCGGCGCTGAGCTGCCGGTTAAGCGCTCAGTTCAGCGGCGCTGTTCAGCGCTTGACCGGTGGCATCAGCACACGGTCGATCACATGCACCACACCATTGCTGGCTTGCACGTCGGCCTGTTGCACGACCGCGTCTTCGACGGTGACGAAGGTGCCGGCACTGGACAGTGCCAGATCAGATCCGTTGACGGTCTTGACCGTGCCCGGCTTGACCTGTGCAGCCTTGACCTGGCCCGCCAGCACATGGTGGGTCAGCACGGCGCGCAGCAACTCTTTGTTGGCCGCCAGGTCCGCCATGGTCTTGGCAGGCACGGCCTTGAAGGCTTCGTTGCTGGGCGCAAAGACGGTGAAGGGGCCGGTGCCCCGCAAAGTCTCTGCCAGGCCGGCTTGATTGATCAATGTATTCAAGGTTGATAAGGAAGGCGTCCTTGCTGCCGTGTCAGCGATGCTGACGGGTGTGGGCGTGCTGGCACAGCCGGCCAGTGCAATGGCAGCAACTGCCAGGGTAGAAATGGTCAGACGGCGCTGGAAATTCATCGGGGTGCTCCTGAAGCGTGGATGTGGGTGATGCGGAAAACCCCCGAGCTTATGGAGCTTTGGTGACAAATCTGTGACGGGCAGTCGGACTCTGCTCTGTCGGTGCAAGCTGTATTTTTGGCGCGACTACAGCATTCCTGGTTTGGACGCATGTGGCCCACGTTGTCCGCCTCGGACTGTCACGCAGCAGTCACATGCGCCTTCTAAAGTCACTCTATCGGTAGGGACAGCGTTGCGTGGCTGCCTTGTCATCTAAAAAAACTCGCTTGCTTCGGCAGGCCTATAACCATGTCTGCCATCCTGCCCGCCCAGCGCTACCCCGAAGGCTCGTCTGACGCGCAACGCACATCAGGCGGCGGCCAGCCGCAGCGCGCCAGGGTCGCGCCTTGGGCAGATCGCGTTTTCTCTTTTCTGGCCCATGCAGCAGCATGGGTCACGCTGGGACTGCTGGCGGCCATCATCGTCTCGCTGGTCCTGGGCGCCTGGCCAGCCATCAGCGAATATGGTTTGAGTTTCTTGTGGCGCAGCGAGTGGGACCCGGTGGAAAACCGCTACGGCGGCCTGGTGATGATCTACGGCACGCTGGCCACTTCGTTCATCGCGCTCATCATCGCGGTGCCGGTGAGCTTTGGCATTGCGCTCTTTCTGACCGAGTTGTCGCCGAGCTGGTTGCGTCGACCGCTGGGCGTAGCCATCGAACTGCTGGCTGCCGTGCCATCCATCGTGTACGGCATGTGGGGTCTGCTGGTGTTCGGGCCCATCCTGGCCACTTACGTGCAGCAACCCCTGCAGCGCCTGATCGGCGATGTACCGGTGCTGGGCTCGCTGGTCTCGGGCGCGCCAGTGGGCATCGGCATTCTGTCTGCCGGCATCATTCTGGCGATCATGGTCATCCCCTTCGTTGCCTCGGTGATGCGCGATGTTTTCGAGACCACGCCGGCGCTGCTCAAAGAGTCGGCCTACGGCTTGGGCTCAACCACTTGGGAGGTGGTGTGGAAAGTCGTGCTGCCTTACACCAAGACAGGTGTCGTGGGCGCCATCATGCTCGGGCTGGGCCGGGCTTTGGGTGAAACCATGGCGGTCACTTTCGTGATCGGCAACTTCAACCAACTCGACTCGTTGTCGCTGTTTGAAGCTGCCAACAGCATCACCTCGGCCTTGGCCAACGAATTTGCAGAAGCTGCGCCGGGGTTGCACCAGGCTTCGCTGATCTACCTGGGCCTGGTGCTGTTCTTCATCACCTTCGTGGTGTTGGCACTGTCCAAGCTGCTGCTGTCGCGCATGAAGCGCAGCGAAGGGACACGCACATGAGCCTGACCACACTGAGCGCAGACAAGATGCGGCTGCACCAGCGCCGCAAGGTCGTCAACGCGCTGGCCCTGACCTTGTCGTTGAGTGCGATGGCCTTTGGCTTGTTCTGGCTGGCCTGGATCCTGTTTGAGACCTTCAGGCTGGGGTTGTCGGGCATGTCGCTGGCGGTGTTCACTGAGATGACGCCACCCCCTCTGGCTGAGACTGGCGGCTTGGCCAACGCCATCTGGGGCTCTGCGGTGATGGTGCTGCTTGCCACTTGCTTGGGCACTCCGATCGGTGTGATGGCGGGGGTCTATCTGGCTGAATACGGGCAGCAGACCTGGCTGGGCCGGGTGACGCAGTTCATCAGCGACATCCTGCTCTCAGCGCCCTCGATCATCATTGGCCTGTTCATCTACACGGTGGTGGTGTCGCAATTCAGAAGCTTCTCGGCCATTGCCGGCATCCTGGCCTTGGCGTTGATCGTGATCCCGGTGGTCATCCGCACCACCGAGAACATGCTCAGCCTGATCCCCAACTCGCTGCGCGAAGCCGCCTATGCGCTGGGCACGCCAAAGTGGAAGGTCATCGCGTCTGTGACTCTCAAAGCCGCGCGCGCCGGCGTCATCACCGGGGTGCTGCTGGCCCTGGCCCGCATCGCGGGTGAAACGGCCCCGCTGTTGTTCACGGCGCTGAGCAACCAGTTCTGGTCGTCCAATCTCACCGAACCGATGGCCAGCCTGCCGGTGACCATCTTCAAGTTTGCGATGAGCCCCTATGAGAACTGGCGCGAACTGGCTTGGGCCGGCGTGCTGATCATCACGATGGGCGTGCTGGCGCTGAACATCCTGGCCCGCGTCCTATTCAGAAACAAGAATTGAGGGATTGCCCATGAACTCCGCCACCACAGGCTCCGCCTCCGCCTCCGCCCCCGCCCACCCGGGCCAGTCCATTTCACACTTCGCCAGCCACGCGCAGGGCCGGCAAGGCAACCAGACCAAGAGCAGCAAGACCAAGGTCGCGGTGCGCGACTTGAACTTTTACTACGGCCAGTTCCACGCGCTCAAGCACATCAATCTGGACATCCCCGAGCGACAGGTGACGGCTTTCATCGGCCCTTCGGGCTGCGGCAAGAGCACTTTGCTCAGGGTCTTCAACCGCATGTTCGAGCTCTATCCCGAACAGCGCGCCGAAGGTGCGGTGACGCTGGACGGCGAAGACATCCTGTCCAAGAAGCTGGATGTGTCGCTGGTGCGCGCCAAGATCGGCATGGTGTTCCAGAAGCCCACGCCATTTCCGATGTCGATCTACGACAACATTGCGTTTGGGGTGCGGCTGTTCGAGATCCTGCCGCGTGCGGCGATGGATGAACGCGTCGAGTGGGCGCTGAAAAAGGCCGCGCTGTGGAACGAAGTCAAGGACAAGCTCAACCAGAACGGCGCCAGTCTGTCGGGCGGCCAGCAGCAACGTTTGTGCATCGCCCGCGGCATCGCCATCAAGCCCGAAGTGCTGCTGCTGGACGAGCCCTGCTCGGCGCTGGACCCGATCTCGACCGGCAAGATCGAAGAGCTGATCCATGAGCTGAAGGTGGACTACACGGTGATGATCGTGACCCACAACATGCAGCAAGCAGCGCGCTGCAGTGACTTCACCGCCTACATGTATCTGGGCGATCTGATCGAGTTCGGCGCCACCGCAGAGATGTTCATGAAGCCGAAGAAAAAGGACACCGAAGACTACATTACCGGCCGCTTCGGTTGACCCGCGCCGGCCCCTTGAACCCACAGCAGGTGAGTACCATGCCGGACAAGCAACTCGCGGTTGCCTACGACGCTGAACTGGCTGCCATCACCGCCCATGTGCTGGAGATGGGCGGCAGTGTCGAGAGCCAGTTGGCGCAGGCGATGTATGCGCTGACCCACAGCAGTGCCGAGACGGCCCAGCAGGTGGTGGCGCAGGAATTCAAGGTCAACCAGATGGAAGTGGACATCGACCGCGAGCTCTCGGCCATGATCGCGCGCCGTCAGCCCACAGCGCGTGATCTGCGGCTCTTGATTTCGGTCAGCAAGGCGGTGGCCAACCTGGAGCGTGTGGGTGACGAAGCAGCCCGCATCGCACGCACGGTGCAGCGGTTGGTGGACACTGATTACGCCAAGCGGCTGCGGGTGCCCATCAATGACTTGAACTTCGAGGCCTCTCTGGCCCTGGGGCAGTTGCGCCAGGCCCTGAACAGCTTTGCCCGCATGGACACCAGCGCTGCGCTGGAGGTACTCAAGCACGACGACCAGATCGATCTGGAGTTTGCCGGCCTGCTGCGCACCTTGATCACTTTCATGATGGAAGACCCCGGCGCCATCAAGCTCAGCATCGATCTGGTGTTTGTCGCCAAGGCCATCGAACGTGTGGGCGATCACGCCAAGAATCTGGCCGAGGCTGTGATTTACGCGGTCATGGGCACCGACGTGCGCCACACCGCGATGGCCCAGGTCGAGGACATCGTGGGCTGATGGGGCTGATAGGGCTGACGTGGGCGGATGGGGCGGGTGAATTGGGCCGGGATGTCTCGAGGTCGCGCCTTGGCGCGGTGTTTGGTTTGGATGGAGGTGGTTCTGCCATGAAAAAGGTGCTGGTCGTCGAAGACGAAGCGGCAATTGCCGAGATGATCGAGATCAACCTGCGCCATGCAGGTTTCAGTGTGGCCGTGGCCGCAGACTCCGAGGCCGCACGGGCCGGAGTCGCCCAGTCGCTGCCCGATCTGGTGCTGCTGGACTGGATGCTGCCGGGCGAATCGGGTTTGCAACTGGCGCGCAGCTGGCGTGCGGAAGCCAGAACGCGCGAGCTGCCGATGATCATGCTCACCGCGCGCAGCGACGACGACGACAAGGTGCGGGGCCTGGACGCCGGTGCAGATGACTACCTGACCAAGCCCTTCTCGGTCAAAGAGCTGCTGGCCCGCATCCGCACCGTCTTGCGTCGCAAGGGGCCTGAGCCGTTCGCCGATGCAGTGGAGTTGTGTGGTCTGCGTCTGGACCCCTCGACGCACCGGGTCACCCGGGACGTTGACGGTGAATCGCGCGAGATCAAGGTCGGCCCCACCGAGTTCCGGCTGCTGCATTACTTCATGAGGCACCCTGAGCGCGTGCACAGCCGCGGCCAGTTGCAGGACAAGGTCTGGGGCGACCATGTCTACATCGAAGACCGCACGGTGGACGTGCACATCAAACGCCTGCGTGAAGCGCTGCAGCCCGTGCGCTGCGCTGCCATGATCGAGACCGTGCGGGGCGTCGGGTACCGGATGAGCGAGCGGGCCGCATGAACAGCCGCTGTTCCGGGCTGTGCCTTGCCCGCCCATGCCGGCTGGGGGCGAAACAGTCAGGCCCTGGATTCAGCCACTGAAGCAGCGCGATTGTGGACCTGATTCTCTGGCGGCACGCCGAAGTGCTGGAGCCCAAGGAAGGCGAAGAGTCATATGACCAGCCGCTGACGCGCAAAGGCGAGCGCCAGGCGCAGCGCATGGCCAAATGGCTGAATCAGCAACTGCCTGAGAGCACGCGCATCTTCGCCAGCCCCGCACGTTGTGCGGTGCAGACCGCAACCGCGCTGGACCGCAAGTTCCGCACCCAGCCGGCTTTTGGCCCCATAGGCACTGTCGAGAGCCTGATGATCGCCGCACGCTGGCCCGATGCGCGCGAACCCGTGCTGGTGGTGGGCCATCAGCCGCTGCTGGGGCTGGTGGCCGCGTATCTGTTGTGCGGTCAGGGCGCGCAAGCCTGGTCGGTGCGCAAGGGCGCTGCCTGGTGGTTGCGCGGCCGCGAACGCGCCGGTGAGTTTCAGGTGACGCTGCACGCAGCCGTCTCGCCAGAGCTGGTTTGAGAGAGCAACAGCGCCCTCAGGCGACGCTTGCTCTATCGATTAGGCCGCCTGCATCAGTGCGTCTGCCAGCGACGGTTGCACGCGCCCCGTCAGGATGCGGTCCAGGATGCGCGGCACTTCAAACACCGCCTGGTTCTGATGGGCCTGCACACGCGAGCGGTAAAAGGGCAGCGCCGAGGTCACCCGCTCCACCGCAGGCTGCACTTCACTGAAACTGCGCACCACCACGCCCAGCCGATGCTGTTGTACCCAGTGGGTGTTCCAGCGCTCTTGCGGCAAAGTCCAGGCGTTGCGTGACACGATCACCGGCAAGCCCATCTGCACCGCCTCGCTGATGCTGCCGGGGCCGGGCTTGCCGATGAAGAAGTCTGCCAGTTGCATCCAGCGGCTGACATCGGGGGTGTAAGGCACCACAACGCGGGGCGCCTGGGCCGGCAGCGCCAGCAGCTCCCGCGCCAGGTCGTCGTTGCGTCCACACATCAGGATCAACGGCGTGGTCGGCAAGCCGGTGGCGACTTTTTTCATCACCCGGGACCCGGTTCCGCCAAACAACACCAGGCCGACGGGGCTGTTGGGGTTCAGGCCCAACGCACGTTGCCGGACGGCCCGCGTCCCAGGATCCAGCCTGGCGCCCAGATGGAACTCGGGCCGCAGCACCATGCCGCTGCTGCGGTGCACGCGGCTGGCGGGCACGCCTGCGGCAATGGCCTGTTGCGCTGCGTGCTGGGTGCCGCAGATCAGGTGCTGCTGCAGTTCGGGTTCGATCCAGAAGCCGGGCCCAAAGTCCGCCATGTCGGTCATCACGGTAACCAAGGGTGCGCCGGGCCGCACCTGGGCCAGCGCGTCGTGCATGCAGCGGTTGAAGTTGGGGATCAGCGACACCACCATGTCGGGGCGCCTGACTTCCCAGTGCTGGCGCAGCCGCCTGACCAGACTTTGGTGCCCCATCCGGATCAACGACTGCAGCAGCTTGAGTTCTTGCGCCAGCCCGAGCGTGAAGCCGCTGGCCAGCCGCTTGTTGTAGAGGTCTTCAGGAGACAGACCCGTCAGGCGCTTGAAGCTGGCGCCAGGGTCCAGTGCTTCAAACAGGTTGAGCTTGCTCACCTGCCAGGGCCGGCCCTGGGCAACGATCTCCTGCTCCAGAGCCTGCGCCGCAGCGCGGTGGCCGCCCCCCGCGTTGAACCAGACCAAGTCGACTTTGGCTTTATGCAGCATCACCACCACAGGCTCCTATGCACCTCATTGGTCTGCAGCCTACGCGTCGCACGTGACGCTGGCGCGACAGCGCTGCGCCAGAGCCAGAGCCAGAGCCAGAGCCAGATTGTCACGGTCTTGTCACTTTGCTGGCTTAACTTGTCTTCCTAGTCGATGCGCGAGTAGCCGCGCCCTCAGCGTTGAACTCAAGGTGCATGCGTGAAGCCTGTAGACGAAGAACTGATCCGCCGGATCCACCAGGATCTGCGCGACGACCTCGATGAAGAGCTGGAGCTCGAAATCGAGGACCGCGCAGACGAGTCCGATGTTGCGCAGGCCGACAGGACAGCCCGAATTCGCTACTTCAAGGAGCTGTTCAGGCTGCAGGCCGAGCTGGTCAAGTTGCAGGATTGGGTGGTGGCCACCCAGCACAAGGTGGTGATCCTGTTCGAGGGCCGCGACGCTGCCGGCAAGGGCGGTGCCATCAAACGCATCACGCAGCGCCTGAACCCACGCGTGTGCCGGGTGGCAGCCCTGCCGGCGCCCAACGACCGCGAGCGTACGCAGTGGTACTTTCAGCGTTATGCCACGCACTTGCCGGCGGGCGGCGAGATGGTGCTGTTTGACCGCAGCTGGTACAACCGCGCCGGCGTCGAACGGGTGATGGGTTTTTGCGACGACGCGCAGTACGAGGAGTTCTTTACTTCGGCGCCTGAATTCGAGCGCATGCTGGTGCGCTCGGGCATCCAGCTCATCAAGTACTGGTTTTCCATCTCAGACGATGAGCAGCAGGTGCGCTTTCTGGGCCGTATCCACGACCCGCTGAAGCAGTGGAAGCTGAGCCCGATGGACCTGGAATCCCGCCGCCGCTGGGAGGCCTACACCCACGCCAAAGAAGTGATGCTGGCGCGCACCCATATCCCGGAAGCGCCATGGTGGGTGGTCCGGGCCGACGACAAGAAGCGCGCCAGACTGAACTGCATCGCACACCTGCTGGCGCAGATGCCCTTTGAAGAGTTGCCCCACACGCCGATTCTGCTGCCCGACAGGCAACGCCGTGAAGACTATGTGCGCCAGCCTGTGCCTGTCGAGCTGCTGGTGCCGGAGATCTACTGACTGATCCTTTGACTGCTCGCGAAGCAGGCTCTGGCCAGGGCAGAGCGGCCCGCATGTTTCAGGCTGCGCTGGGGCATGGTCCTGACCGTCATGGTCTGATTTGTGGATTCTTGTTTGAGCACCAGCAGCCGGGTCGCGTGCTCAGCCTGGATGAGGCGCTGGCCTGGTTGGCCGAGCCGGCGCCCAGCCCCGGCTTCTTCTGGCTTCACTTCAGTCTGAGTGACGCCACCGCCCACAGCTGGATGCAGCAATCCTTGAGCTTGCAGCGCTTGTTGGCGCCTGAGCCGGGAGCGCTGTTCAGATTGCTGCACCAGCCCCCGCTGTGGCTGAGCAGCGATGAACTGGACGGCATACGTCAGTCCACCGAAGAATTCGCTTTGGTGCTGCAGGACCTGGCGGCCCTGCAAGAGCGCATCAAGCTGCTGCAAGAAGAGATCACGGCGCAGTTGGCGGAGCAAACCAACCGCAGCCTCTTCACGCTGACTGTGGTCACAGTACTGGCCCTGCCCATCAACCTCCTGGCGGGCCTGTTTGGCGTGAACGTGGGTGGCCTGCCACGGGCCGAAAACCCAATGGGCTTTGCCTGAGTGGCTTGCAGTGTGGTGGTCTTCACCGGGGTCGCAGGCTGGCTGGCTTTAAGGCGCCGCAACTGAGCCTGAATGGGTCCAACGGGGCCTGGTTTTGTTGCGCCCACTGCAGACGCACTGGCTGTGACGGGGCCAACCTGCGCCAAACATCTGCAACGCATTTGCCATGTGGGCAGCCGAACCGACACACGTCGAGCCGGTGCACGGGCCCGTCGTCACCCAAGGGTCATCGTCGCTACTCGCCTGTGTCATGCCGACTGGCGACGATTCCGCAAATGAATATTGCTGAGCTGGAGCTGTCGGCCATCGCCAGGGTCGCAGGAGTCAACGCTCCGGCGGGCCCCGCGCTGCTGAACGCCAAGGCGGGCGGGCCTGCGCCTGCGGCCGCCCCGCAAACGCAGTCTTTGCAGACGCTGTGGGTACAGACAGCAGAGCAACTGTTGCAGGCCCAACAGCTGCGCTACCGCGTCTTCATCGAAGAGATGGGGGCCACACCGCCAACGCCAGCCTGCGCCGGATCCGGTCTGGACTGCGACGCATTTGACCCCTTCTGCGAGCACCTGATCGTGCAGACCGCAGCTTCAGAGCACTCGCCTTCGCAGGTGGTGGGCACCTACAGGGTGCTGACGCCGGCAGCGGCACGCCGCGCGGGGGGCTTGTACAGCGACACCGAGTTTGATCTGAGCCGCTTGCAGCCCCTGCGCGGGCGCATCGCTGAACTGGGCCGCTCCTGCGTCGATCCCGCCTGGCGCCAAGGCGGGGTCATCCTGATGCTGTGGGCTGCGCTGGCGGACTTCATGCAGCGCAATGGCCTGGACATCACAGTGGGTTGCGCCAGTGTGAGCATGCACGACGGTGGGCACAGCGCTGCCAGCCTGTGGCACCAACTGCAGCGCTGCCATGCCGCGCCGGAACCGTGGTCTGCCCAACCACACTTGCCGCTACCTCTTCTGCATCTGCGCAGCGATCTGCAGGTTTCGCCGCCCTCGCTGATCAAGGGCTATCTGCGTTGTGGCGGCTGCGTGCTTGGGCCGCCAGCCTGGGACCCGCAATTCGGCACGGCAGACCTGCCGATGATGCTCAACCTGGCGGACATGCCCGCCGCCTATCGACGCCGCTTCTTCGCTGGCTGATCACACCCCGGTTGTCTGCGCGCGCCGGCGTTATGGCGATACCGGCGTGCCGGAGTGCTCCAGTGATGGTTTTGCGACAATGCCGTTTGTCGTCGACCCGTCTGTCCCCGTCGTTGCTGCTGCTGTTTCTGCCTGCCTTCGCGCTGCTGGGGGGCTGTGCCAGTTTTTCGACGCCCAACCGAATCACACTGAGGCGAGCTGAGCCGCAGGGTTTGCTCAACCGCAGTTTCCCAAAGGAGCGCAGCCGGCCTTGCGCATCAGCCGTGGCGGACTGGAAATCAGCTTCGAGCCGGCGGCCAAGTAAAGAGCGCTGAGGCAGGCGTTGAGACGATCGAACGACCGGATTTGTGGGCGGCCTTGGGCCGCCGATCCGCTTTTGGTGACGAGGAAATGATGTCAAGCTCCCAGATTGAATCGCAGGTCAAGCGCAGAAGAACCTTTGCCATCATCAGCCACCCCGATGCAGGCAAGACCACGCTGACCGAGAAGCTGCTGCTGTTTTCGGGTGCGATCCAGATCGCCGGCAGCGTCAAGGCGCGCAAGGCCACGCGCCACGCCACCTCGGACTGGATGGAAATCGAGAAGCAGCGCGGCATCTCGGTGGCCAGTTCGGTGATGCAGATGGAGTACCGCGACTGCGTCATCAACCTGCTCGACACCCCCGGTCACCAGGACTTCAGCGAAGACACCTACCGCGTGCTGACGGCCGTCGACGCGGCGCTGATGGTGATCGACGCGGCCAACGGCGTGGAGCCGCAGACGCGCCGCCTGCTGCAGGTTTGCAGGGCGCGCAACACGCCCATCCTGACCTTTGTCAACAAGATGGACCGCGAGGTACAAGACCCGCTGAATCTGATGGACGAGATCGAGCGTGAGCTCGGTATGTCGGTGGTGCCTTTCACATGGCCAGTAGGCATGGGCAAGGCCTTTGGCGGTGTGATGGACTTGCGCAAGCTGCAGATGCGCGTCTTCTCAGGTGGGCAAGAGCGCAACCGCGAGGACGACGAGATCGTCGATGGTTTAACCAATCCCGCGTTGCTCAAGCGCTTTGGCAGTGCCTTCGAGCAGGCTTCGGGAGAAGTCGAACTGGTGCAAGGCGCAGCGCCAGCCTTTGACGAAGCCGAGTTTCTGGCCGGCCGCCAGACGCCGATGTTCTTCGGTTCTGCGATCAACAACTTCGGCGTGCGTGAAGTGCTCGATGCTTTGGTCGACCTGGCGCCTGCCCCCGGCCCGCGTACCAGCCTGCAACGGGTGGTGCAGCCTGAAGAGCCCAAGTTCACCGGCGTGGTCTTCAAGATCCAGGCCAACATGGACCCGGCGCACCGAGACCGCATTGCCTTCCTGCGCGTGGCCAGCGGCCACTTCGAGCGCGGCATGCGCTTGAAGGTCTCACGCAGCGGCAAAGAGCTGCGGCCCAACACGGTGGTCTCGTTCTTGAGCCAGCGCCGCGAGCTGCTGGAAGAGGCCTACGCCGGCGACATCATCGGCATTCCCAACCACGGCGTGCTGCAGTTGGGTGATACCTTGACCGAGGGCGAAACGCTGCAGTTCACGGGCTTGCCTTTCTTCGCGCCTGAGATGTTCCGCAGCGTCGAGGTGGCAGACCCGCTGCGCACCAAACAACTGCGCGCCGGCCTGACCCAGTTGGGCGAAGAAGGCGCGATCCAGGTCTTCAGGCCACTGGCGGGCACCGTGCTGCTGCTGGGCGCTGTCGGGCAATTGCAGTTTGAAGTGGTGGCGCATCGCCTGGAGCATGAATACGGCTGCAAGGTGCGTGTGCTGCCGGCCCGCTACAACGTCGCACGTTGGGTGAGCTGCGACGCGGCGGACGGTGGTGAGCGCGAGCTCAAGCGTTTCATCGACGGTAACTCGCACCGCGTGGCACTGGATGCGGTGAACGCACCCACCGTGCTGCTCGAATACGCTGGTGAGCTGCGTGCGATGCAGGAGAACTGGCCCAAGATCAAATTCCATGCATTGCGGGAGCATGCAGGGCTGGTGTTTCAGAAGCAGCTGGACGGCTGAGCCAGCAAGTTTTTGCGGCACTTGGAAGCTGCCGACTGCGTTTGCAGCGCATTGGAAGTTTACAATTTCAGTCTTTAAAGCTGAAACAGCAAATCTGATGTTTGAACGAACAGCTCGCCAGCGATTGCTGCGGCTGGCCAGGGGTTTCCCGGTGGTGGTGTTGACGGGGCCACGTCAATCGGGTAAGACAACCCTGGCGCAGACCGCCTTCCCTCAGCATGCCTATGTCTCTCTGGAAGACCCTGACGTGCGCCAGCGCGTGGTAGCCGACCCGCGAGGTTTTCTCGGCAGCCATACACATGGTTTAGTGCTGGATGAGGCGCAGCGCGTGCCTGATTTGCTGTCCTATCTGCAAACGGCGGTGGACTCAGACCGCCGTCCGGGGCGCTTTGTGGTCACCGGCTCGCAAAACCTCTTGCTGTCACAGGCCATCAGCCAAAGTCTGGCCGGCCGCGCTGCCTATCTGGATCTGCTGCCGCTGTCCTACACCGAAGCTTCGGCCAGCTTCAATAGCTTGAGCCTGGACGAGTTGCTGGTACGCGGCTGCTATCCCGCCCTGCATGCTGCGCCACAGGCCGCAGAGATCGACAGCGCCGACTGGCATGCCAGCTACGTCGCCAGCTACCTGGAGCGCGACGTGCGCAGCATCAGCCGCATTGGCGATTTGCTGCAGTTCCAGCGCTTCATGCGCATGATGGCTGCGCGCTGTGGTCAGCTGCTCAACCTCAACGCCGTGGCCAATGATCTGGGTGTGGCGCAGACCACCGCGCGTGACTGGCTGGCGATTCTGGAAGCCAGTTATGTGGCCTACCGTTTGCCGCCGTATCACCAGAACTTTGGCAAGCGGCTGGTCAAGACACCCAAGCTGTACTTTCATGACACCGGCCTGGCGGCCTGGTTGCTCGGCATCAGTGACGCGGCGACGATGAACATTCATCCGATGCGTGGCGCCCTGTTCGAGAACCTCTGCATCAGCGAGTTCTGCAAGCACCAGCGGCACAGCGGTGCGCAGGCAGCGGCCTGGTTCTGGCGCGACAACATCGGCAATGAGGTTGATTTGTTGCTTGAGAAAGCTGGTGTACTTCAGCCGGTGGAATTCAAGTCTGGCGCCACCTTCCAGCCGACCTGGCTGCGCGGCCTGCACACCTGGCAGCGTCACGCTGCGGCCGCCCCCCAGACGCAGCCGCTGCTGGTCTGCGGTGCGCCAGGCAATCAGCGTCTGCAAGGGGTGGGTGTTGCGTATTGGCGTGATGCGCTGCAGGCGCTGGCGCGCCCAGCTTGAGGGGGTGATTTAAGCGTGCGAACCCCAACGATGCAGATAATTCGTCAGTGAACGCGGCCCTCATCCCCTCCCGCTTGTCGCTCTACCTGGACCTGATCCGCTGGGACCGCCCGGTCGGATGGTTGCTGCTGTTGTGGCCCACGCTCAGCGCTTTGTGGATCGCCGCTGATGGTTTCCCGGGCTGGCATCTTGTGTTGGTATTCGTGCTGGGAACGGTGCTGATGCGCAGCGCGGGTTGCTGCATCAACGATGTCGCCGACCGTGAGTTTGACCGCCACGTCAAACGCACCGCGCAGCGGCCGGTCACCCGCGGCGCGCTGTCGCCGCGCCAGGCCTTGCTGTTCGGCGCCGCATTGGCCGCCGTCGCATTTGCGTTGGTGCTGACGACCACCGCGCCCGCCATCATGCTTTCATTCGCGGCGCTGGCCGTGACCTTGGCCTACCCCTACGCCAAGCGTGTGCTCAGCATGCCGCAGGCGGTGCTGGGGGTGGCTTTCAGCTTTGGTATCCCGATGGCTTTTGCCGCATCCCAAGGGGGCAGTATCTGGCGGTTGTCGGCTGTTCCAGATGCGGTGCCGGCGCTGGCCTGGGGGTTGTTGCTGGTCAACCTGTTCTGGGTGCTGGCCTACGACACCGAGTACGCGATGGTCGATCGCGATGACGATTTGCGCGTCGGCATGAAAACCTCGGCTATCACGCTGGGTCGCTGGGACGTGGCTGCGGTGATGGGTTTTTATGCGTTGCATCTGCTGGGCTGGGCTTGGGCGGGTTATGCGCTGGGGCTGGGTTTCTGGTTTGGCTTGGGCTTGGCGGCGGCGGCGGCGCAAGCGATCTGGCACGGCTGGTTGATCCGTGGCCGCAGCCGCGAAGGCTGTTTTGCGGCCTTTCGCGCCAACCACTGGCTGGGCTTCACGATCTTCTGCGGCGTGGTAGCGGATTTGGCGCTGCGCTGAACCCGCACTCGCCACAGGCGTGTGCTCGGCTGGCAAACGGGGGCCCAAAACGAGCCTTTCGACTCGTCGCCGCAGCAAGTTCAGCTCTCATTTGCCAGTGCCTTGGCCCGATCACGCGCCGCCAGTATGGCGGTGATGAAAGCCTGAGCGACGCCTTGCTCCCGCAGCGATGTGATGGCGGCATGCGTGGTGCCCCCTTTGGAAGTCACCTGCGCCCGCAGTGCTGCCGGGGCCAGCTCAGAGGCCTTGGCCAGCGCTGTTGCACCCGCAAAGGTGCTTTGCGCCAGCTGCCGGCCTTGGGCTTCGCTCAATCCCATCTGCACTGCTGCTTGCATCATGGCTTCGATGAAGAAAAACACATAAGCCGGGCCTGAGCCAGACAAAGCGGTCACACCGTCGAGCTGGTCTTCTTGCTCGACCCACAACGACTCACCGGTGGGCGCAAACAACGCCTGCACTTGCTCGCGCTGTCGATTGCTGACCTCTGGCCGCGCATACAGCGCGGCGATGCCTTGCCCGATCAGCGCCGGTGTATTCGGCATCGCTCGCACCACCTGCGCGCTGCCACTGCTGGCCTCGATACGCACGCTGCGGATGCCTGCCATCACGCTGACCTGCAACGCCTGCTGCACATGCGCGCGGCAAGGTGCAGAGGCTTGCGCAAACAGTTGTGGCTTGACGGCCCAGACGACCATCGCAGCATCTGCCAGGCGGGCATCGGCAACGGGTATGGCGTCAATCCCGAAGCGTTGCTGCAGGTGTTGTCGCTGTTCGGCATTGGGCTCCACGACCAGCAGCGAATCGGCGCGCCGGCCAGCCTTGAGAAGGCCACCGATCAAGGCAGAGGCCATGTTGCCGCCGCCGATGAAAGCGATAGGTTGGATTTTCATGCGGAGCAGTTTAGCGATGCCGGGAACCACCCCCTACAAACCTCTACAGACCCCCCCAATGACCATCCCCTCACCACCAACCCCCTTGCTGACACCCGGCACTGCAAACTACCGATCTGAAAATTTCCGATCCATCCAGACTGCCATCTGCCCGCCATCCAAGCCCGCTACCATCACGAAGTCGTCTTCCAACCTTGATGATCCGCCATGTTCCCAGCCTTCTCTTCCGCCTCCGCCCCGCCCGAGCAGCCCGCTGCCGACGGTTTTGTGTTTGACGTCACCGAAGCCGACTTCGAAGCCGCCGTGCTTGAGCAGTCGATGCACGTGCCCGTGCTGCTCGACTGTTGGGCGCCCTGGTGCGGGCCGTGCAAGGCACTGGGCCCGGTGCTGGAAAAGCTGGCAGCCGACTACGGTGGCCGCTTCCTGCTTGCCAAGCTCAACACCGATGAGGCGCCGCAGATTGCTGCCGCCTTGCGTTTGCGCAGCATCCCGATGGTGGTGCTGTTCAGCGGCGGCCGGCCGGTAGACCAGTTTGTGGGCGCCTTGCCGGAGGGCCAGATACGGGCTTTTCTGGACAAGCATTTGCCCGAGGCTGGCCCTGAAACGGGCGGCTCACCCGTGGACGAGTTGCGCGCCGGTGCCGCGCAGGCGCCTGACGCCGAGACTGCTGAGGCGATGCTGCGCGAAGCGCTGGCCGTTGAGCCGGGTCATGCCGAAGCCAGTCTGGACCTGGCGGAGCGCTTGATCGCCCGCAGTGAGCTGGAAGAAGCCACCGCATTGCTGCAAGCAGTGCCGGCAGCAGAGCACAGCGCACGCCACACCGCTTTGGCCAAGCGGCTGGAGCTGGCGGCCAACCGGCCAGTGGGCGACGCCGCCACGCTTCAAGCGCGTATTGCCGCCAATTCCAAGGACTTTGAGGCCCGCTTCGAGCTGGCCGCGCTGCTGGCCTTTGAAGGCGACTTTGCGGCGGCCTTTGAGCAATTGCTCGAAACGGTGATGCGTGACAAAGCCGAAGCGCGCGAGAAAGCGCGCCAGCAGTTGGTGGACTGGTTCGAGATCAGCCCCGACGCCGAAGCCGTCAGCCGCGGCCGGCGCTACCTGGGCATGTATCTGAACTGAAACTCTGGGGCGAGCAGGCGATGCAGCACCCTGCAAAGGGCTGCGGTCAGTGCCGAAGGTGGCCCTCGGGTGTCCACACTTTTGTTCAGTGTGCCTGCCGTGCGTGCGGCGCACCCTCAGTGCAAGACGGCGACGCAGGCCGCTGCTGTTGCGCCACTGATCCGCGCGTTGTCCGGTTTCGGCTGGGCGGTCGCGGCCCAAGGGCTTTGACGGCACCAAAGATCCAGGTTTGCGGGCGCGGTGGCTTGCAACAAGGCCGTGACCTGAGCCGCCGGCATGGGCCGCGCCAGATGGAAGCCTTGCCCCAGCGGGCAGCCCAGTTGCAGCAGCATCTCTTGCTGGGCTGCGGTTTCGATGCCTTCGGCCACCACCGATTTGCCCAGCGACTGGCCGAGCAGAATCACCGAGCGCACGACGGCTTCTTCGGCCTTGCCCGGCGCCAGCGCGGCCACAAAAGAGCGGTCGATCTTCAGGCAGTCGATCGGCAAGGTCGAGAGGTGGCTGAGTGAAGAGTAGCCGGTGCCGAAGTCGTCGATGGCCAGGCCCACGCCCAGCTTTTGCAACTCGCTGAGCACCGGCAGCGCCGCTTCCAGGCGCGACATCAGGATGTTCTCGGTCAACTCCAGACACAGTTGCTGTGGTCGCAGACCGGCTTCGACGATCGCACGCGTGACCCGTGCCAGCAGGGCAGGGTGGGCCAGATCGTGGCCAGACAGGTTGACGTTCATGCGCAGCCCGGCCCAAGCCGGACCCAGTGCCAGCCATTCACGCAGCTGGCGGCTGGCACAGTGCATCACAAAGTCGGTCAGACGCACCATCAGGCCGGCTTCTTCGGCGATGGGCAAGAACGCAGCAGGGGCGATGGCGCCGTCTTGCGGGTGCAGCCAGCGCACCAGGGCCTCGAAGCCGGCGATGCGGTTGCCCTCAGCGCTGATCTCGAACACCGGCTGATAGACCACACTGAGCTGGCCTTCGTCGATGGCGCGCCGCAACTCGCCTTCCAGGCGCAGGCGATTGGCCACCTCGGTGTGCAGGCTCGCATCAAACAGCGCATACCGTGCCTTGCCTGCGCCTTTGGCTTTGTACATGGCGGTGTCGGCATCGCGCAGTACGTCCTCTGGGCTGCTGTAGCCCAGCGCGCTGAAGGTGATGCCCACACTGGCGCTGGTCATCAGCTCGGTGCCCGCCACCCGGAAGGGCTTGCGCAGCGCCTCCATCAGCCGCTCGGCCAACTCGATGGCGCGGCTCTCGTGTTCCAGTTGTCGCACCAGCACGGCAAACTCGTCGCCACCCAGGCGCGCCACCACATCCGAGGGGCGCAGGCAGTCGCGGATGCGATGCGACACCTGGACCAGAAACTGGTCGCCTGCCGTGTGGCCCAGGCTGTCGTTGATCAGCTTGAAGCGGTCGAAATCCAAGAACATCACGGCATAAGCTTCGCCGGGCTGCTCGTTGGCCAGCTTGACGGCTTGGGTCAGCAGCTCTTGAAAGCGGCGCCGGTTGGGCAATGCCGTCAATGCGTCCTGAAAGGCAATCTGATTCAACTCGGCTTGTGCGCACCGGCGCGCCGTGATGTCCTGCAACTGCAAGATCAGGCAGGGCTCGCTGGCGCCTGGTTCCGAGAAGTAGCTGCAATGGGCGGCCACCCAAACCGCGCTGCCTTTGGAGTGCTGGCAGCGCAGCTCCAAGGCAAAGCCTTCAAAGTCGTGGCCCTCGATCAGACCCAGCTGCTCAGACATGGCAGCGCGGTCTTCTTCCACCACCTGGTCTTGAAAGCGCAGCTTGACCAGTTCGTCACCCGGGCGGCCGAGCAGCGTGCGCAGTGCCGGGTTGGCTTGCAAGATGCGTCCATCGAAGGCCATCAGGGCCATGCCGATGGAAGCGTGCGTGAACGCGCTGTGAAAGCGCCGCTCGCTGGCTTCCAGTTCGCGCACGTGGCGTGCTGCCAGCTCGGCTTCGCGCTCGGTTGCGGCCCGCCCTGCCCGACGCACCGACTCTGCAGCCTCCTGTTGCCTGAAGAAATAGTGCAGCGTGGCCAGCAACATGCCCAGCAGCGGCACCGTGGCCAGCAACACACCCAGGCCTGATTGCTGGTAAGTCAGAAACAGCAAAACCGCCAATGTGGCGCTGCCCGCATAGGCGATGCCCACCCAGCCGAAAACGGTGAAGAGATCCTGCACCGTCCATCCCCGTCCACGCTTGAGGTGGGTGATGCCGGTGACCAGCAACGTGTTGAGCATGAAGTAACCCAGCGCCAGCACCATGGCCAGCACCACCAGCAAGCCGGGATGGTCAAGACCCTGGGCTTTCAAATAGCCGTACAACATGACAAAGACGCTGCCGGCGGCCCACATCGCCATGGCAGCCATCGCCGGGCTGGCCAATCGGCTTGTCCAGCGCTTGGAAGTGCGCCAGGAGCCAACGGCGCCTTCTCCAGCGGCTGCCAACAACGCTGCGTAGGGCCCGTGCATCAGCAGCAGCAAAAAAATGAAAGTTTCGCCAACAGCGAACGAATGGGTGGAGTGAGGCACCCTGACCGGGAACACGCCGGCGGCCATCGCCACCGCCATGCCCACCAGCACCAGCGCGACCACGGGGCCGGGTTGTTGCACCAACCAGCCCAAAGCGCTGAACACCAGCAGGCTCCCGGCGATCACGGCCAGCCACCAATAAGTGGCGGCAGCCCGGTTGTAGTCGGGCATCAGCCACGCATGCAGCCGTCGGCTCCACGCGGTGACGCCCATGCTGCGGATATCGGCGGGTCCTTCAGGGTTCATCGGCGCTCCTGCGGGGCTTTTCGGCAGGGGGCGCGCGGCCTTGAGCGCTTGCAGCCAGCAGCGGCCCTGGCGCGTGCCAGGTTCACGACTGCACGCTTGTGCTCAACCTGTGAATGGAGGCCGTGCCTGAAGGGCCTGAAGGGCCTGGTCCAGGGCCCTACCTTCAGCGGCGGCCTAAGCCGCTGCCGTGCGTTGGCCGAAGATCGCCGAACCGACCCTGACGCAGGTGGCACCTTCCAGCACCGCAGCTTCGAGGTCGTCGCTCATGCCCATCGACAGGGTGTCGAGCTGCAAGCTCTGGCCCGAGGGCGTGTGATGCAGCTCACGCTGCAGCTCGGCTTGCAACTGCTGCAGCTGTTCACGTAACAGCCGGTGCGGCTCGCGCTGCGCGGCCAGGCCCACTGCAGGCGCCGGGATGCTCATCAGCCCCCGCAGGCGCAGGCTCCTGGCTGGCAACGCGGCCACTTGCAGTGCCAGTGCAGCCAGCTCGGCCAACGCCACACCACCCTTACTGGCTTCACCGCTGACGTTGACCTGCAGACAGACGTTCAGCGGCGGCAGATGCGCCGGGCGCTGCTCGGCCAGGCGTTGCGCGATCTTGAACCTGTCCACCGAATGCACCCAGTCAAAAGCCTCGGCGACCCCGCGGGTCTTGTTGCTTTGCAGCGGGCCGATCATGTGCCACTGAATTTCAGCGCGCAGATCGGCCAGTGCTGCGATCTTGTCAAGCGCCTCCTGCACGTAGTTCTCGCCAAAGGCCCGCTGGCCGGCGGCAAAGGCTTGTCGCACCGTTTCGGCGCCAAAAGTTTTGCTGACCGCCAGCAGTTCAACCCCGTCTGCGCTGCGCCCAGCCTGCGAACAAGCGGCAAGAATGCGCCCTTTTACGACTTGCAGCCGGCTTTTCATGCTGTTCATAATGCTTTCAGACATATTTGGCGTCATTGTCGGGCGCTGCATTCTGTAGGGCACTCAACCGCCCAGCGTAATCCCATGGCAATGGACGTGACCCAACTGCTGGCCTTTTCGGTCAAAAACAAGGCTTCGGACCTGCACTTGTCTGCCGGCCTGCCGCCGATGATCCGCGTGCACGGCGACGTGCGCCGCATCAACGTCGAAGCGCTGGACCACAAGGCCGTGCACGACATGGTGTACGACATCATGAACGATGCCCAGCGCAAGCATTACGAAGATACGCTGGAGTGCGATTTTTCGTTCGAGATCCAGGGCCTGGCGCGCTTTCGGGTCAACGCCTTCAACCAAAACCGTGGTGCGGGTGCAGTGTTTCGCACCATCCCCAGCAAGATCCTGACGCTGGAGCAGCTCGGCACCCCCAAGGTCTTTGCCGAGCTGGCGCTCAAGCCGCGCGGCCTGGTGCTGGTGACCGGGCCCACCGGCTCGGGCAAGAGCACCACGCTGGCGGCGATGGTCAACCACCTGAACGAGCACGAGTACGGCCACGTGCTGACGGTCGAAGACCCGATCGAGTTCGTGCATGAAAGCAAAAAGTGCCTGATCAACCAGCGCGAGGTGGGGCCACACACGCTGAGCTTCAACAACGCCCTGCGATCGGCGCTGCGCGAAGACCCCGACGCGATATTGGTGGGCGAGTTGCGTGACCTGGAAACCATCCGCCTGGCGCTGACCGCCGCTGAAACCGGCCACATGGTGTTTGGCACTTTGCACACCAGCAGTGCCGCCAAGACCGTCGACCGCGTGGTGGATGTGTTCCCGGCGGCTGAGAAGGAAATGGTGCGCTCGATGCTCTCCGAGTCACTGGTGGCGGTGATCTCGCAGACCTTGTGCAAGCTCAAGGACGGCAGCGGACGCGCAGCAGCGCACGAGATCATGCTGGGCACCAGTGCGATCAAGAACCTGATCCGCGAGAACAAGATTGCGCAGATGTATTCCAGCATCCAGACCGGCCAGAATCTGGGCATGCAGACGCTCGACCAGAACCTGTCTGATCTGGTGCGCCGCAACCTGATTTCGCCGGCCGAGGCGCGCGCCAAGGCCAAGATCCCAGAAAACTTCCCCGGCTAACTTCTCAGCACAACACATGGAACGCGACCAGGCATCCAAATTCGTCAACGACTTGCTGCGGCTGATGATCAGCCGCAACGGCTCAGACCTGTTCCTGACTGCAGACTTTCCGCCAGCCATCAAGGTGGACGGCAAGGTCACCAAAGTCAGCCCGCAGCCGCTGACCGGGCAGCACACGCTGGCGCTGACGCGAGCGGTGATGAACGACAAGCAGGGGGCCGAGTTCGAGCGCACCAAAGAGTGCAACTTTGCGATCTCGCCGCAGGGCATCGGGCGCTTTCGCGTCAACGCCTTTGTGCAGCAAGGCCAGATGGGCCTGGTGTTCAGGACGATCCCGGCCACCCTGCCCACCATCGAGGGCCTGAAGCTGCCGGTGGTGCTCAAAGAAGTGTCGATGACCAAACGTGGGCTGGTGATCTTTGTCGGCGCCACCGGCTCTGGCAAAAGCACCTCGCTGGCGGCCATCGTCGACCACCGCAATGAAAACTCCTTCGGCCACATCATCACCATCGAAGACCCGGTGGAGTTCGTGCACCCGCACAAGAACTGCATCGTCACGCAGCGCGAGTTGGGCATCGACACCGACAGTTGGGAGGCGGCGCTGAAAAACACCCTGCGCCAGGCCCCCGACGTGATCCTGATGGGCGAGATCCGCGACCGCGAGACGATGGAGCACGCGGTGGCCTTTGCAGAAACCGGCCA
>Ga0105046_10004680_pt1 | contig 21747 bp, 16 predicted proteins | sample MAT03_FD_78385 | JGI IMG/M metagenome (GOLD analysis project Ga0105046, IMG submission 78385) | Freshwater microbial communities from Lake Fryxell liftoff mats and glacier meltwater in Antarctica - MAT-03 (megahit assembly) | ecosystem: Environmental > Aquatic > Freshwater > Ice > Liftoff...
GCGCTTGTTTTACCTTCTCGCCTTCGCTTCGCTTCGGCTCTCCCTCACCCCAGCCCTCTCCCGGAGGGAGAGGGTGAATACGCTCCGTCGGGCGGCGAATTCGGATCTTGGGTATTTCTGGACCTACTCACCGAGGCTCACACTTATTTGTTCAGACTTTACCGTCTCGTCGCATGCTATTCCCTCTCCCCCGGGAGAGGGAGAATTTGTTCCGTCGGTAACTACTGGGTCTGTGAAGCCCCACCCAACCGCTCGAGCCGATAGGTGCCATTCAGGATGGGGCGCCACCAGGCTTCGTTGGCTAGGTACCAGGCAACGGTTTCGCGAAAGCCCGTCTCACGCCGATGCCGCGGTTCCCATCCAAGTTCGCTGCGGATCTTGGAGGCGTCGATCGCGTACCGCAGGTCGTGACCAGGCCGGTCGGTGACGAACTGGATGGCGTCGGCGTGCTTTCCGCCGCCGGGCGGGGGGTGCAGGTCATCGAGAATAGCGCACAGCATGCGGACGAGTTCGATGTTCTGGAGTTCGTTGTCCCCACCGATGTTGTAGGTATGCCCAACCCGCCCCTTCTCCAGCACCGCGAGCAGCGCGCGTGCGTGGTCTTCGACATGGAGCCAGTCGCGAATGTTCTCCCCCTTGCCATACACCGGAATGGGATCGCCACGCAGGGCTTTGAGAATCACCACCGGGATGAGCTTTTCAGGGAACTGAAAGGGACCGTAGTTGTTGGAACAGTTGGTCACCAGGACCGGCATCCCATAGGTGTCGGCCCAGGCGCGGGCCAGATGATCCGAGGCCGCCTTGCTCGCAGAATAGGGAGAGTGCGGATCGTAGGGGGTCTTTTCGGTGAATTTGCCCTCGGCACCGAGAGATCCATACACCTCGTCGGTGGAGACATGGAGGAATCGGAACGTCGATTTTCGATCGGCCGGCAGCGCCGACCAATAGCCGCGAGCGGCCTGCAGCAGTGTGTAGGTACCCACCACATTGGTCTGGATAAAGGCCCCTGGACCGTCAATGGAACGGTCCACATGCGATTCGGCAGCGAGATGCATCACGGCATCCGGCTGGAAGTCCGCGAACGCCTTCGCCATGGCGTCGGCATCGGTGATGTCGGCTTCGAGCAACCGATGAGCCAGATTCCCCTTCAGATCGGCAAGGGAGGCGGAGTTTCCCGCGTAGGTCAGTCCGTCGACGTTCAGGACTTGGTGTGCCCGACCCACCAACAGCCGCACGAGATTGGAACCGATGAATCCGGCACCCCCGGTGACGAGTATTTTCATGAAGATTCTATTCCCGCAGCGTACCTGCCGCCTTTTCAGCGAGAAAATCCTGGTAGGTTCTGGCGACGCCGTCCGGGAGCGCAATGTGGGGCTTCCATCCGGTCGCCAGGATGCGAGAGACGTCCAGCCACTTGCGGGGTGTGCCGTCGGGCTTCGAGATGTCGAAGCCGAGGTTCCCCTGAAATCCTGTCACGTCCTTCACCAGCCCAGCGAGTTCTCGTATCGTCACGTCGGTTCCCGTCCCGACATTCACCCAATCCGGGGGATCGGCCAGCCCGAGCAGGTGGACACATGCTTCGGCGAGGTCGTCGACGTGGAGAAACTCGCGCCGGGGAGTGCCAGTGCCCCACAGCATCACCTCGCCCAGGCGCTGTTCGTGCGCCTCATGGAATCGGCGGAGGAGGGCGGGAAGGACGTGGGAATGGGTGGGATGATAGAAATCGCCCGGGCCATACAGGTTGGTGGGCATGGCCGAATGGAACAGAACCCCGTGCTGCCGGCGGTAGTACTGACACAACTTGAGCCCAGCTATCTTGGCGATGGCGTACGCCTCGTTGGTTGGTTCCAAGGCCCCGGTGAGCAGTGAATCCTCGGTGATGGGTTGAGGCGCGAGTTTGGGATAGATACAGGAACTCCCAAGGAACAGGAGGCGCCCCACCCCGGCGCGGTACGCGGCATGGATGCAGTTCAGGGCAATCGCAAGGTTCTCATGGAGGAACTCAGCCGGGTACGTGTTGTTGGCATGAATGCCGCCCACCCGGGCTGCCGCGATCACCGCCACGTCGGGACGTTCCCGACCAAAGAAGGCATCGACAGCCGCGCCGTCACACAGATCGAGGTCGCGACGCGAACGGGTAAGGACCTCCAACATGCCGTGCCGTTCGAGGCAACGCACGAGGGCAGAGCCCACCATCCCGCGATGGCCGGCGATGAAGATTCGTTTCGAACGCAAATCCATGGACGTCAGAGCTTCAGCCCACGCGTGGCTTGTTGAACGGCCAGCTCCTTCTTCGCCAGTTCCAGGTCCGCCTCAACCATGATCTTCACCAGATCCTTGAAGCGAACTTTGGGTTCCCACCCCAGTTGACGCTTGGCTTTCGCCGGGTCCCCGATCAGCAGATCCACCTCGGCGGGACGTTCATAGCGGGCGTCATGCTGGACGTACCCCTGCCAGTCCATCCCCAAGTGCCCGAAGACCTCTTCACAGAACTCCTGAACACTATGGGTCTCGTTTGTCGCCACCACGTAGTCATCGGGAGAATCCTGCTGAAGCATCAGCCACATCATCTCGACATATTCTTTAGCGTAGCCCCAGTCGCGCTTCGCGGTGAGGTTGCCCAGGTAAAGACTGTCCTGGAGCCCCATCTTGATGCGAGTGGCCGCGCGCGTGATTTTTCGGGTGACGAAGGTCTCACCGCGCCGGGGTGATTCGTGGTTGAAGAGAATCCCGTTGCTCGCATGAAGGCCGTAGGCCTCCCGGAAATTAACGGTCAGCCAATAGGCATAGACTTTAGCGCAAGCATACGGGGAGCGCGGCCAGAACGGGGTGGTTTCGGTCTGAGGCACGGCCTGCACCTTGCCGTACATTTCCGATGAACTGGCTTGGTAGAACCGCACCTTTTTCACCAGGCCGGCTTCACGGATCGCCTCGAGAATTCGAACCGTTCCCAGCCCTACGACGTCTCCCGTGTACTCGGGGATGTCGTAGGACACCCGGACGTGGCTTTGGGCACCGAGGTTGTAGACCTCCGCAGGTTCCAGTTCGTAAAGCAGCTTCACCATCTGCACCGAGTCCGCCAAGTCCCCGTAATGCAGGTGCAAGCGGTTCCCGCGGTGGTGTGGGTCCTGATACAGGTGATCGATGCGATCGGTGTTGAAGGTGGACGCACGACGGATCACGCCATGCACCTCATACCCCTTATCCAGCAGGAGCTCGGCAAGGTAGGAGCCGTCCTGCCCCGTGATGCCGGTGATGAGTGCTCGTTTCATGTTTTTCGAAACCAACGGACCGTTTCAGCCAGTGAGTCTGCCAAGGACCGACCTCCCTCGTACCCCAACCAGCGACGCACCCGGGACACGTCGGCGCGGGAATATCGGACGTCACCCGGTCGCGGAGGGCCATACCGGGGCGACTGCTGGCCGGCGCCGGCGATCGATTCCCCGATCCCGTGCTGCAATAGGCGATAGAGCTCGTTCAGGCTGGTTTCGGAACCAAGGCCCACATTGAAAACCCGGGGGGCCTCCGCCGGGAGATCCACCAGCGCCGCGCGCAGGTTGGCTTCCACGACGTTCTCCACCGGGCAGAAATCGCGGGTGGTCCCACCGTCGCCATGAATCTCCACGGGCCACCCTTTCACCAACGCATCGATCCATTTGGGGATGACCGCCGCGTACGCGCCCGCCGGATCTTGTCGAGGTCCGCACACGTTGAAGTAGCGGAGCCCGACCGACGGGAGCCCATAGCAGCGTTCAAAAATCGCCGCGTAACCCTCGTCCACCCACTTCGACAGCGCATAGGGCGAAAGCGGTGCGCCTATCCGGTCTTCGCGGGCCGGCAACTCGTTGCAGTCGCCGTACACGGCGCTGCTGGACGCATAGACAACCCGGCTCACCCCGGCAACCCGGGCTTCGTCGAGGATATGAATGAACCCGGTGACGTTGCTGGCATGGGTGGTGACCGGTTGCTCCAAGGAGAGCGGCACCGAGCCCAGGGCCGCCTGGTGAAGCACATACTGGCAACCCCGGATAGCCGCCCGTACCTCCTCGGGTCGGGTGATGTCGCCCTCGTGGAACTCAAATCGTCCCCACTGTTCGGCGGTCACCCGCGCCTGGACATCCCCGAGATTCGACCGATGTCCGGTGCTGAGATTGTCCAACCCGACGACCCGCTGATCGTTGCTCAACAGCGCTTCGAGCAGGTGGGAACCGATGAAGCCAGCGGCGCCGGTGACCAGCCATCGCGCCGGACGGCGAAGCCGTTCTTCGAGGTCGGAACGGGTTAAAGGTGACGAAGGGGACATGAGTGTGGAGCACCAACGGAAGCGTCGGCCTTGTGCGGACGTGACGGGAATCTCAAGACGGCGAGGGAAGCCGTTCAGGGGACCGAGACCTGGATAGGCCGGAAGCCGCTTCGATCCCAGGGGACTTCGCCGGCTCCACGCGCCACGGCATCGAACGCGTCCAATTCCGCCACGGTGAAAAGGAGCCCACCCAGGCTGGCGCTTCGTTGTGCCATCCGGGCTTCCAACGCTCCCGGCAGGATCGAACCGTCGTTCCCATCCAGGATGTCCCCGAGGATTACTTTCAGGTTCTCGGACCACCCTTTGCCGTCGGCGTGGCGTCCCGCCGAAAGTGCTTCCGGATGAATGGCCATGAAGAAGAAGGCCGTTGTGCGCTTGGTCTCACCACCCTCGGAAAACCGCCCTCTCAACGTCGGCAGAAACCCGCCGATGATCCCTGCGAACAGTTCGTCGATCAGGCCAAGGCCGTATCCCTTGTGCGCCCCGAAGGGAAGAAGGGCCGCAGCCTGCGCGGGATCCGCGGTTTCGTTCCCGTCGCGATCCACGGCGGTGCCCGGCGGCAACGCTTTGCCTTCGCGGGCATACTGCTGCACGCGGCCCATGGCGACCGACGAGGTTGCGAAATCCACCAGGATCGGGAACCCGGCGATAGCCTCGGTCGGGAAGGCCCACGAATGCGGATTCGTTCCGAGGGTGGGACGTCGTCCACCGAAGGGCACGACCTCGGCCAGCATCGCGGTGCAATTGGTGTAGCCGATGACTCCTCGGCGGGCAGCCTCCAGCACATACGCCCCGCCCCAAAGGTAGTGCCACGCCTCATCGACGCTCACCATCCCCACGCCATACTGCCCAGCCAGCTCGATGCACGCGTCCATGGCGGCATAGGCCACCGAGGGTCCCAGTTTGCGATGGGCGATCCAAGTCTGCGAGGCGGGGAACCGTGTGGGGAGCTTCTCGATGACCGCTCCCGGCACGCACCCGCCGTGGGGTGTGCCGAAGAGGTCGTCGAGGTGCAGCGCCTTGATCGCATTGTGGGTGCGTATGCCGTGCCGGGCGGCTTCGCGACACAAGCGCACCATCGCGTCCATTTCGTCCTGGTGAAACCCTCGACGGCGGTAAGCAGCCGCGACCAGGGCGTCGTGGGCGGCTTCAGGAACAAGAAAGAACTCCTGAACGGGCATGGGAATCGGTGCGAGTCTGGCACCCCGCCGGGGTGCGACCCGCGAGGCGCGTGGCGCGTGGTCCGGAGGTGTCGCGGAGCTCCACGTCCGGCAACGGTCTTTCATCCTTTTGGGATGAGCCGTGGGCAGCGCTGGCTGGACTTTCCAGGCTGACCCCGCTCTCAGGCCGCGAGAAATTCGCCAATGCCCGCCACCACTTCCGCCCGTTGGGGCTCTGTCAATTCCGGGTAAATCGGGAGGCTGAGCACCTCTTGGGCCAGGCGGTCGCTCACCGGAAAGGGAAATTTGCCGCTGGGCGAATCCGGCGACCCAACCTCCCGGGCGAAGCACGGCTGGGCGTGAAGCGGCACGGGATAGTAAATCTCGGTTCCGATTCCCTTCGCCTGCAGATGGGACCGCAACGCGTCGCGACGCCCGGGTCCAGGCACCCGAATCGTGTATTGGTTCCAGATATGGTTGTTGTGGGAATAGGCGATCGGGAGCACCAGCTTGACCTCGGACGGTGTCGAGTCGTTGGCAGGGAGGGCACAACTGCAGCGGGCCGGGTCTGCACGACGAACCCCAGGGATTCCTGACAACTGCGCGGTGTAGTCGGTGGCGTTCCTGCAACGGGCGTCCGTGTACTCTCCGTAATGAACCGTCTTGACCGACAGGAACGCCGCTTGAAGGGAGTCCATGCGGAAGTTGGCTCCGATCAGGTGATGGTAATACTTCGGCTTTGCGCCATGCAGGCGCAGAAGGATCGCCTTCTCGGCAAGGGCATCGTCGTTCGTGACCAAAAGTCCCGCATCACCGAGAGCACCCAGGTTCTTGGACGGAAAGAAGCTGAACGTTCCGAAGGCCCCAAACCCACCGACAGCTCGACCCCGATACGTTGCACCCAAGGCCTGGGCGCCATCTTCGATCACCTGAAGGCCGTGCTGCGCAGCAAGCGCCATGAGCGGATCCATGTCCGCCGCCTGCCCGAAGAGGTGCACGGGAAGAATCGCTTTGGTCCGGGGAGTGATCCGTCTGGCCGCATCGGTCAGATCGAGGTTGAAGCAGATCGGGCACACGTCGGCAAACACCGGGGTGGCGCCGACCCGACTGACGCACCCTCCCGTGGCAAAGAAGGTGAACGACGGGGCGATCACTTCGTCCCCGGGTCCAATCCCCAGGCTCATCAAGGCGAGCAGGATCGCATCCGTCCCGGAAGAGACCCCAAGGGCGTGACGGACACCGAGCAACCTGGCCATCCCGGCCTCGAACCGATCCAATTCGGGACCGAGGATATAATGTCCGGAGCGCAGGACCCGCTGAAAGGCTTCGGTGAGCTCGCGTTCGAGGCCAAGATTCTGGGGCTTGAGATCGAGAAGAGGTACGGACATTGAGGAACAGGATCAGGAATTGCGGGGGACACTTCGTGCCGGTCGGTTCGCTGGAGTCAGTCCAGCGGACCTATGAGCCTTCGGAATGATGCCTCCCACACTCCCCTACTCACTCAGAAAACCCGAGGGATAGGTGCGTCTCAGCGGACCCATCGCAGTCGAAAGAGACAGTTGGTGGCTGTCATCGGCAGTTGCACCCAGTGCCGCCTTTCCGCGGTGCTGACCGGCGCCGTCTCGCGAATCCAGGTTCCGTTGGGACCCGTGGCCGGAGCCGACTCCAATGCAAAGCCGTCATTCGGTGCGGGCCAGGAGAGCCGAACCCCATGTCCCGCCAACTCGGCGGTCAGGGTCGGCTCATAGGCCAGCTTGAAGATGAATCCATCCGTACGGTCGCCGCCAAACAGGGGCTGGGCCACGTTGGTGCTGCTGATAGGGAAGGCGACGGACCGGACCCGTCCGGCCACATAGATGCTGCCCGCCGCATCGGCGGCGATTGCATAGCCCAATTCGTCGCCCGGCGCTCCAAAGAGGCTTGTCGTCGGTGTGCCGTCCGCCTCGAGACGTACGATCAGAATCTCGGACAACCCCTGGTTGGTGCTGAACACGGAATGGGTGTTCAGGCCGGGCAAGAGGGTGGAGGTCGTCTCGCCGGTCAGGTGCACCCGCCCCATGCTGTCCGCCCGCACGTCCCAAAAGGAATCATCGGCGGCGCCACCGAAGTACGAACTCATTTCGAGGGTGCGACCCTCTGGCGCCACGCGGGCCACCCAGGCATCGGAAAACCCGGAATTGGTCGCCGTGATCGAGGCCACCACCGGCAGATTCGTGGTCGAGTAAGTGACGCCGGCGAACCAGACCTGGCCACCGACGCCCACGCTCACCCGGTAGGCGTAGTCATCGGCCTCTCCGCCCAGGTATGAGGCATACTCCAGCGACCCGTCCGCGAGTCTTACCCCGGCCACAAAGGCGTCGAACCCGCCGGAATTCGTTCCCTGCATCGCCGCCAGCACTGGAAAATTGGTCGACTCCGTCAAACCAACGATGTGCGCCACGTCTCCCGCCAGATTCAGGGCAATCCCCTCCGCCGAATCCCGTGCCGAACCTCCGAGAAAGCGGGAACTTAACAGGCCCGTTCCATCCGCTTTCACGACGGCGAAGAAGCCATCCCGCGAACCCAGATAAGCCCCGCCGTCGGTCCCAGCCATCGGGAGGTTGGTCGAGGTCGTGCTTCCCACGATGACCACCGATTGATCGGCCGCAAGGACCACGTCGATTGCCTGGTCCTCGCCGTCGCCTCCATAAAGCGTCGACATGACCAATCCGGAGCCATCCGCCTTCAAGCGGGTGACGAAGGCGTCATAGAGACCCCGCTGCGTAAAACGGTTCGTTAGCCCACTCAGGACGGTCTGAAACGCTCCCGCCGACAGCGGAAAATTCGTCGACGTGGTAAAACCCACGACCACCGGCTCCCGGCCCGTTCCCAAGGCCAGGGAGAACGCCCCATCCAGGTCGGAACCGCCCAGGTAGGTGAACCACTCAAAGGCCGTCCCGTCGGGACTTAATTTGGCGACAAACGCATCGCCAGCCACCGAGGTGAGGCCACCCTGGTAATTGGTCTGAAAGGCATTGGTCGAAACGATTCTGAGGCCCGATAACACCTCCGACTCGGTTTCCCCCGCGACATAGGCAAACCCGTCGTCGTCCACCGCGATGTCCCAGCATTGGTCCAATCCGCTCCCGCCCACGAAGGTCGAGTAGCTGAGGACCGGGTCGATCACCAAAGTCCGCTCGCGATCGTAATCGCCCAGTTGAAATCCGATCGAACCATCGGGGTTCAGCACGTAGGAGGCGGCCACAGTTTCGCGTCCTTCCGGGCCGCGCTGATAAGCCTCCGGACGTCGTTGGACGAGTGTGCCCGCGCCGGTTTCCAACCGCAGATCGCCTTGGGCGTCGATCTGGGAGGTTCGGATACCGTCGAAGCGAATGCGGGCCAACCCGGCATCTGCGCCTGGAGCGACAATGAAATCGTATTCCAGCTCCCGGCCACGGCCGTAATAGGCGACATCGACCCCCGGAAAAACCTCCGGGTACACGACCCGCCCATGAGCTCGCAACTGGGTCTGCCACATCGCCGGCGTTGCCCCTGTCAGGCGGTGGATCCGACCGGGCAATTCGTTCTCCACCCGTGCCGAAACATCCGTCCTCGCCCCGTCCAAGCGCATGGCGACCAAGCGAAAGCTCCGGGGTGAACGGTCACCGGCCCCCGATGGGGCGCGGGCTTCCCGCAGGGAGCGTGACGACGAGGGTCGATGCGCGGGAGCGTCCCTGGCCTGCGACCCCTGCAAGGCCAGCAGCGCTCCACCGGATCCGATGAAGACTGAATATCCGGGACCGCGCGCCATGAACCCGGCGTCTCGCGGGGCGTTGGCATCCGCGGGCTCGAAAGCGAGCGGCAACTGCCACTGGGTACGATCGGAAACCGAAGCCCGCGCGTTCACGAAAGACGCAGGAAGGATCGCAGCACCCAGGGTGGCGCTGGTGGTGAGCAGCGGAATTGCTCCGCCCGGGGCGTGGGACAGGACGTCCGGCAACACCAGAGTCGAGGCCCGGCCGGAGCCCGCGAGGCTAAGACCCAAGGCCAGCAACGCGATCGCGGACTTCCATTCGCGACGGATCTTCCGTTCTCGCGGCCTGGCGGTGCTACCCCGTACAGAATTCATAAACGAATCACCGGCATTCCGGGCCGAGAGTCTGCTGGGAGGATTTCCGGGGTGTCAAAGGATTTGCCCTTCCAGATCTGTTCATCGTCGTCGAGTTCTTCCGCGGGTCGTGACGTGAGGTCCTGGAACGTCGTGGCAGCCGCCGCGCACCCCGGTAGCGTTCGTTCCAGTAGGTCTCCGAGAGCCGGGAATAGATCACACCTTTCGACGTGCTCGCGTGGGCGAAGCGATCTCCTCCCACCATCAGGCCCACATGCGAGACCCCATTTCCGAGCGTTTCGAAGAACACCAGATCGCCCGACCGCAGGTCCGAGCGACGGATTTCGAACCCCACGCGGAATTGGTCCTGGGTGATCCGCGGCAGATCCACCCGAGCCACCCGGAGGTAGACTTGCTGCACAAAACCTGAGCAATCGGCACCTGCCCGATTGTCACCACCGCGATGGTACGGGGTTCCGATCCAGCGATCCGCCTCAGCCTGCCACGCGCCCGACGGCAGCGAGGACACCCCCGGCTGATCCACGTGCCTGGTGCCAGGGCGCACCGGGCCATTCGAGGAGCGGCAACCCGCCAGAACGCCACCGGCGATCACCCCGGCCGCTACCCAGGCAGCCACGTTCAGGGCGAGTCTGTTGTTCCAGAAAAACTTCATCGTAAGCGCAATGCTTCAGCCATCGCCCGGGCAAAATAGGTCAGGATCAAGTCCGCCCCGGCGCGTTTGATCCCCAGCAGCGCCTCGTTCCGCGCCGCCTCCAAGTCGAGCCAACCCCGCTCCGCCGCTGCATGCAAGGCCGCATACTCGCCCGAAACCTGGTACGCCGCGACAGGCAGCCGCGTCGCCGACCGCAATTCCCGAATCACATCCAGGTAGGGGCCGGCGGGCTTCACCATCAGCAGATCCGCTCCTTCAGCTTCGTCCATCAGCGCATCCTTCAGCGCTTCCCTGGCGTTTGCCGGATTCAACTGGTAGGTCCGCTTGTCCAGATAGACCCGGCCCGCCGCCGATTGGCTGCCCACGGCATCGCGAAACGGTCCGTAGAAGGCGGAAGCGAACTTCGCTGAATACGCCAGGATGACGGTGCGCGACAAACCGGCTCCGTCGAGTGCGCCGCGAATGGCGCCTATCCGCCCGTCCATCATATCGGAAGGCGCCACCCAATCGCTCCCCGCCCGGGCTTGCACCACCGCCATGTCCGCCAGCAACGCCACCGTGGCGTCGTTGTCAACGTCACCCGTCTTAGGTTCTAGCACCCCGTCATGGCCATGTTCGGTGTAGGGGTCCAATGCCACATCGGTGATGAGCACCAGGTCGGGCACCGCTTGCTTCACCGCCCGCACCGCCCGGCAGACCAGATTGTCCGGGTTCAACGCCTCCGTCCCCGTGGGATCCTTACGCTCCGGAGGTGTCACCGGAAAAAGAGCCACGGCCGGCACGCCGAGCGCTCTCAAGGCGGCGCATTCCGACACCAGAGCATCCACCGACCACCGCACCACCCCTGGCAGCGACGACACCGGAATCTGAGGTTCAGTTCCTGGATGCACGAACAACGGGGCGATCAAATCCGAGACCCGCAAATGCGTCTCCTGCACCATGTCCCGGACCGACGACGACTGACGGAGACGGCGTGGCCGATGACTTGGCGCCCACTCTGGAACGTTCCTCCCGCTCATGGGGAGCGAGGATAAGCCGTGGATGTTGGCTTGGCCAGCCGGGGGAGAGAGGCGGAGTTGTCGACGTCAGCCACCAAAACGGCGCTTCGGATTGACCCGCAGATGATCGCGGATCTCCGTCAGGAACGCCTCGCCATACGCGCGGAACTTCGCTTCGCCCACTCCCGAGATCGCGTGCATTTCCGACGGGTTCTCAGGGTAGTCCCGGGCCATGGACCTCAGGGTGACGTCACCGAAAACAATGTAGGGCGGCACACCCTGTTCCTCAGCCAACCGACGGCGCAGCACGCGCAGCTTCTCGAACAACAACTCGTCGCACTCAATCTCCCCAGCCCGGCTCGAACGGGTCCGCGGCGACACCATGGGGCGGGTCAGGGAAATCCGACGGCGGTCCTTCAATGCGGCAAGTCCTTCGGGGGCAAGCTCCACGGTCGGAAACTCGCCGGATTGCTGACGAAGATAGCCCAACCGGATCAGCTCCCGCGCGATGGCGCCCCATTCGTTGCGGGAATGCTCGGCACCGATGCCGAAGGTGGAAATCTGGTCGTGCCCGTAGCGTTTCACCCGTTCGACTTCCCCACCGGTCAATACGGTGACGATGTGGTTCAAGCCGAAATCAAAGCCGCTGCGCTGACGGACCCGGTAGACGCAACTAAGGAGTTTCTGCGCCGCCACCGTTCCGTCGTACGACGACCGCGGTGACTGGCAATTGTCGCAAGCGCCGCAGTTGTCGGAACCGAAGGTTTCTCCGAAATAGCCCAGCAGGGCGGCCCTGCGGCATTGGGACGACTCGGCGTAGTGGACCATCTGACGCAACTGTTCCCGCGCCAGCTGTTGTTCCCGCGCATCGGTCTTCTCCTCGATGAAACTCTGTTGTTTTGCGACGTCGCCGGCACTGAAGAGCAGCAGGCATTCCCCTGGCAGGCCATCGCGTCCCGCCCGACCGGTCTCCTGGTAATAGCCTTCGAGATTCTTCGGCAGGTCGTGATGCAGGACAAATCGGACGTTTGGTTTGTTGATCCCCATGCCGAACGCGATCGTCGCGCAAACCACCCGGACTTCATCGCGCAGGAAGCGGTCCTGGGCTTTCTCACGGTCCGCCTTCTCCAGGCCGGCATGATAGGCCGTCGCCGGAATTCCGGCCTCCAGCAGGCGGGCCGCCAGGGCGTCAGCGCCCGCCCGGCTCGAGCAATAGATGATTCCCGCCTCATCCTTTCTGTCCTTGAGAAAACCGATCACCTGCTGGCTGGGCTGGGATTTCGGAAGCACCCGATAGACGAGGTTGGGCCGGTTGAAGCTCGCGACATAGGTTGCTGCATCGCGCAGATGCAACTGGCCCAGGATATCGCTCCGCACCCGCTCGGTCGCCGTGGCCGTCAACGCCAAGAACGGCACCTGATGGAACCGCTCGCGCAGGGCCCCGATCTGGCGGTACTCGGGGCGGAAATCATGGCCCCACTCGCTGATGCAATGCGCCTCATCCACCGCCAAACAGGACACTCCCCAGCGGGCGAGTTCATCCGGCATGGTACCAAGAATCAGACGTTCCGGTGCGAGATACAGCAACTTGTACGCTCCGGTGTGCAATCCCCGCCAGCGCTTCCGACGTTCTCCTTCATCCAGCGTCGAGTTCAGGAAGGTCGCGGCCACGCCGTTCGCCCGCAGTGAATCGACCTGATCCTTCATCAGCGCAATCAACGGCGAAATCACCACCGTCAATCCGGGTCGGACCAGCGCCGGCAGTTGATAACACAGCGACTTTCCACCTCCCGTCGGCAGCAGCGCTAACACATCCCGGCCATCCAGTGAGTCCCGGATGATCGATTCCTGCAAGGGCCGGAACGATCCGTAGCCGAAGACTTCCTTCAAAACGTGGCGTAGCTGATCGGAGGTCACGGACGAGGGGGGGGGCGTCGCCACCGCGGGGGCCACCGACGGGGCCACCGTCGATTGTTCGAACGCGTGATCCCAGTCCACGTCGTCGTTCATTCCGGGGTCCCTTCCATCGTGCCGACACGCGCTCCCGCCACCTGCCGCTCCGGGCGCCGCGCCATTCCGACCCGTGCCTGAGCCCACGCGGTCACGGGTTGTTCCACCCAACGGTGGAAGAGGATTCCCGCCAGAACGCAGACAACCCCGAACAGCACGAAAATCATCTCCCCGTTTAGCCACGTTCCCAGACCGATCGCTTTTCCCAACTTCGATAGAACCGACAACAGCGGATAGTGGATCAGGAAGATGGAATAGGACGCCGCACCACAGACCAGCAGCACGCGCGGCACCCGAACCGCCTTCGACCGCTCCCAACCCGCCAGACCCACCAACATCACCGAGGCCGCCACGCCATTCGTCAGCAGCGACCAGTCCGAGTCGAGCAACGGGCGGCGCGTGAAGTCCAGGATGAGCGCGACCACGAGATAAACCGCTCCGGAGACCAGCCAGATTTCCGGCTTCTTCACCCACGCCTTGGACACCGCCCACGCCGCGAGGCCGCCGAGCAGGAGATCGAGGTACAAGGTTTGCAGGAGGAAACCCCAAGGAAAGGCGGGGTGAATACCGGCGATCAATGCCCCCATCACCGCCCCCTGCCATATCACAAATGCGAGGGCACCGACCCAACGCCGCCAGATCGCCAAAGCTCCCACCACGTAGAAGATCGCCAGGCTTTCCAGGGTCCATGCCACCACCAGGAAGGGCACGGAGGGCTGGGGAAACAGGAGGATAGCTCCCAGCACCGTCCAGCCCGTCACCGTTTCAGCCCCTGCCGCCACGCCCGGACGCGCCAGATAGGCAGGGATCGCCAGAAGAAGCACCGCCCAGTAGGTCGGGTAAATCCTCACGAACCGACCCAGCAGATAACGCTGCAATCGTTCGGGTCGACCGATGTCGCAGCCATGCACCAGCACCAGCATGAAACCGCTCATCGCGAAAAAGAACGGCATCCGAACCGACCCCGATCCGAAGAACCCACTGAACGGTTGATCCGCGAAATAAAGCGGGCTCTGCACCACCGAGTTGCAGTGGTACAGCATCACCAGGATCGAGGCGATCCCCCGGGCGGCGTCGATGGTGGTAAGGCGCTTCATGTCCCGCCGCGGCGGTGACACGATTTAAAGTCGGCTCTCCGCCCCCGTGCAAGCGGTCGATCGCGACTTGTCGTGGAGTGCGCCAGGGGAGAGGCGGCAACGTGCGTTCGGCTGCGGCTGACTCCCACGGGCTGGCTCACTTCCCACGGGCCAAGCGCACCACTTCGGTCAAGTTCAAGCCACGACTGCGCTCCTGGATCTGCGGCAGGTACTGCTGATGCAATCCACGCGCCTGCCCGAGCAACGATTGAAAACCCTCCTTCATCTGCATGCCACTCAACGAACGCCCCCCCGCGTAATATCGCCGGGCCAGTTGGCCCAGTGCATAGGTGGTGGCGAAGGACATGGCCGTGCCGGTCAACGCTCCTGCCAAACCGCGTCCCAGCCCGCCGACCACCGAACCGAGCAACCCTTTCATCAGCTTGGTCGCATAGCCCTCGATCACCTGTGAGGTCATCCCGATGCCCGCCGCCGCCAGGAATTCCCCTATATGGCCGCGGTCCAATTCCACCCCGAACTTCTGTCCCACCCGGTACACAAGCCGCATCTGCAATGGGATGATGGCCATTGTAGCCATCGAGCCCGGCAACATCTCCAACGCTCCAGCCAGAATCGCGTGGTTCAGAATCGTGGAGTCCAGTTCCGGGTCCACCGGCACCCCCCCAGCCGTTCCCTGCGCAGGAAGAATCTGCGTCCCGCGCGAAGCCGCTACGGTGCCTAGCACCGGAGGAACCGCCGCCGACACCAACTCGTCCGCCTGTTGGTGCATCGATGCCACCTCGCCGGACGCTAGACCCAGCGCGCCGCGCAACTTCGCCAGGAACGCCTTCTCGGCGTCGTTGAGCAGATTGTCCGTCTCACACACGCCCAGGGCCATTTCGTAGGCGAGTGCCCGATGTTCGGGAGCCGCGAGAGCGCCGGTGAATTGTTCCAGGGTGACCTGTCGCAAGAGGACTTCACGATACAGGTTTAAAGCGTTCAGTCCCGGGTTCTTAAACCCCTCGACAATCTGGCGGACCTGATCGCGTTCGAGGTCGTTTTTGATCCCATCTGCGAAAGCCGCCATCAGGCAGATTCCCAGCAAGCTCCGTTGTTCGGCGTCGGTCATGAATGGAGCCTACTACCCGGCCTGCCGAACGCCAGTTGCGAGGGATTCCCCAAAAATCCATTGAACTGAACCCTTGCGGTGAAGCCTCGGGAGAGGTTCCCTAACCGGCCTTATGCTTCGCGCCGGGATCGTCGGACTGCCCAACGTCGGAAAGTCCACCCTGTTCAATGCCGTCACCCGAACCCGAAAGGCGGAGGCGGCCAACTACCCATTTTGCACCATCGATCCCAATATCGGCGTCGTCATCGTCCCGGATGAGCGCCTCGAACCGCTCCGCCGGATCTCGAAAACCAACGTCGTCATTCCGGCGGCGATCGAGTTTGTCGACATCGCCGGCCTGGTCAAAGGCGCCTCCCAGGGCGAAGGCCTCGGGAACAAGTTCCTCAGCTATATCCGCGAGGTGGATGCCATCATGCAGGTGGTGCGCTGCTTCGAAGACCCCGATATCCACCACGTCGCCGGCGCCATCGACCCCGTCCGGGACATCGAGACCATCAACACCGAACTAATCCTCGCGGACCTCGACACCATCCGACGCCGCCGCGAACGGCTGGCCAAGGACGTCAAACGTGGCGAAAAAGCCGCCGTGGCCGAGGACGTGGTTCTCGCCAAAATCGAACCCCACCTGGACGCCGGCAAACTGGCCCTCACCTGCGAGCTCAGCCCGGAGGACAAAATCGTCTCCAAGGGATTCTGTCTGCTCACGGACAAGCCCACTATTTTCGCGGCGAACGTGCGGGAATCCGATCTGGCTACCGCCGAGACAAACCCGTTCGTCTCCAAGGTGCGGCAGTACGCGGAGACCCATATCGGGTGCGAAACCACGATCATCAGCGCCCAGATTGAGAGCGACCTCATCGACCTTGCTCCGGAAGAGGCGAGCCAGTTCCTGGCCGAACTCGGGGTCAAGGAATCCGGGGTCGGTCAAATGATCCGCGCGACCTACCACCTTCTGGGGCTGCGCACCTACTTCACCGCGGGCGAGAAGGAGGTCCGCGCCTGGACGATTCATGCCGGCGACACCGCTCCTAAAGCAGCCGGCGTGATCCACTCCGACTTCGAACGCGGCTTCATCAAAGCGGAGACGGTGGCTTACGAAGCCCTGATGAAGTGCGGCTCCATTGCCGCCGCCCGCGAGAAGGGGCTCTACCGGATGGAAGGCAAAGAGTACGTCGTCAAGGATGGCGACGTACTCCTGTTCAAGTTCAACGTGTGATGCCGACGCCGTCCGTGCGTTGATTAGCCGCCGACGGCTTTCCGCACGGCGTTGGCAACGCGAACCTGCTGTTCCTCGGTGATCTCGGGGAAGATCGGGAGCGACAGGATGCGGGACGCCAATGCCTCGGAGACCGGGAAGCTCCCAGGTCCTTTGCCGATGTCGGCGAAGGCGGGCTGCAGATGGATGGGAGTCGGGTAGTGGATGCCATGCGCGGCGCCGACGTCATCCAGCGCATTTTGGACGGCCTCTCGATCCGAAACCTGGATCACGTACAGGTGCCAGACGGAGGTCGACCAGGGCGCTGCCTCGGGCAATCCGATGGGAGCACCCTTCAACAGGGCATGGTATCGGGCCGCCGCTTCGCGACGCTTGGCGTTCCAGCCATCCAGATGGCCCAGTTTCACCCGCAGCACCGCGGCCTGCATCGTGTCGAGGCGGCTGTTGATGCCCTTGGTCGGGTGAACATTCTTCGGGTGTTGTCCGTAGTTGCGGAAGATCCGGATCTTCTCGGCCACATCCGCCCGGGCCGTCGTGATGCCGCCGCCATCGCCATAGGCTCCCAGGTTTTTCCCAGGGTAGAAGCTGAAGGAAGCTGCATCCCCCAGGCTCCCGCAACGGCGCCCCTTGTATTCCGCCCCATGCGCCTGGGCCGCGTCTTCCACCACCACCAAGCCGTGCTTCTTGGCCAGATCCAGCAAAGGATCCATGTCAGCCGGCTGCCCATAGAGTTGCACCGGAAGGATCGCCTTCGTCCGCGAAGTCACCGCCTTGGCGGCCGCGACCGGATCGATGGTGTAATAGCGCGGATCCACATCCACGAGAACGGGTGTGGCCCCCGCCTGCCAGATTCCCAATACGCTCGCGATGAAGGTGTGGGCCGGCACGAGCACTTCGTCGCCGGGCCCGACATCCAAGGCGCGCAGGGCGACCTGGATGGCTTTGCCGCCATCGGCCACCCCCATGCAATGACTCACGCCACAGTACGCCGCGAACTCACGCTCGAATTGGACCAGGTCGTCTCCGAGGACAAAATCGCCACGCGCCATGACGCGCAGTACCGCGGCGTCCATCTCGGATTTCAGGTTCTGGTACTGCGTCTGGATGTCGACGAACGGTATCTTTCCGGCTTGGGTGCTCATGTCTGGATGATTTCGATGTGCTACGAAAGGGGTGTCGATGGAAGGAGGGTCGGGTCGAAGTGCTTCACCCATGCCAGGATGTTTGCCCCCGGAAGCGGGATGGTCTTTCCGCGCCCGCATGGCGTGCCGGGGAAACGCCGTGGTCTCGGCTCGTGATACCCCGGGCGACAGAGATCCAACCGTCGTGCAAGGGCAGCAAGAACATGGTCGCTGGCAGGCTTGTTGATGTCGCATTCAGGAGCATCAGGCCCCCGTTCCAACGGTGCATCGACAGCTCCGAGCTCCAGCTTTAGCGCCAACCGCGTTGTCATACTCCTGTAGGCTTAGCGGTCTGCGCAAGCCCTCGGCTCCGTTCATGGGTCATCTCAGGTGAAACGACACGACAGGAGGGGCTGGATCGGTTCAGGCGAAATCCCGGCAAATCAGCCGTTCTCCTGAAGACCGCGAAATGACCAAGCCTCCCTGAATTCCCAACGTGGAGTTCCTCCCCTGGCTGCGGACGCTAGGGGACAGGCGGCGGCGAACCAACAGAAAACCCGAAGTCTAAACCTTCTCCGGCACGACGAACGGCTTCCGATACTCGCGAGTCAGGAGCTTGTCCGCGTCCTTGTTGCCCACGAACCGTTCCGTGGAGGGATTCATCTTCAACCCCATGCCCAAGGTCAGGGAATCGACGTCGAGATCGACCTCGTTCTTTCGCAGATGCTCGACCATGCGGTCGTAGGACTCTTCGAGGCCGGCATGGTCCTTCAACCGTTCCCGGGCTTCGCCGGGCTTCGCCTTCTTGCCCAACTGATAGGAGATATTGCCGGTGTGGCACAGCGCGCTGGAAAGGTGACCTTGCAGGATGTCGGCGTTGAGATCCTCGACCTGACGACTGCGCACTGAATCGATGAAGTTCTGGTAGTGATCCTTCGAGCCTTCGAAGCGCTTGATCTCCGTGCCGGACTTATCGTAGGCGATCGCGCTCGAGTAGTTCGGCACCACCACGTAACCACCCTCGCAGTGGACCACCACCCCGACCTGGGCGCCCATGAACTTGTCCATCCCTTTGCCCCAGCCTTCCTTCTGACTCGCCTTGTCCTGCGGTAATCCGCGTACCTCAAAAATCAGGGGCGCCTTTTCGAACCCGTGCCAGATGATCTGGGTGTTGGGCGTGTTGCCGTCATCGACGTACCCCAATCGACCGCCCACGCTGAGGACGGCGGGGGAAAGCTCCATTTCGCCGAGGAACCAACGGGCGATGTCCATTTGGTGAATGCCCTGGTTGCCGAGATCACCGTTGCCGGTTTCGTACACCCAGTGCCAATCGTAGTGCAGGTTCTTCCGGGTCAGCGGGGACATCGGAGCCGGACCGCACCAGAGGTTGTAATCGACGCCCTCAGGGATGGGCTGCGGGCTGTCCACCTTCCCGATGCTGGCGCGCGGCTTGTAGCAGAGGCCGCGGGAGATCTGGATTTTACCAAGATTACCGGCTTTCACCCAGGCAGCGGCCTCCTTGATGCCCTGGCTGGAACGGCTCTGGGTACCGGTCTGAACAATCCGCCGATACTTGCGGGCCGCCTCGACCGCCTGACGCCCTTCCCACACGTTGTGGGAAACCGGCTTCTCGACGTAGACGTCCTTGTTGGCCTGACAGGCCCAGACGGTGATCAGCGAGTGCCAGTGATTTGGAGTCGCCGTCGAGATGATGTCGATGTCGCGGTCCGCGATGCAGTCGCGCACATCCTTGTACGCCTTCACGTCGTGGCCGCTTTCCTTGAGCTTCTGCACCGCGCCGCCCAGCACCTTCTCATCGCAGTCGCAGAGCGCCGCCAGACGCACGCCCGGGATTTTCAGAAATCCACTGATGTGATCGCCACCACGGCCTTTGAATCCAACCACCGCGACGCGGAGAGCGTCGTTGGCTCCAAGAACCCGATTCCAGGAGACGGCCGGAAAACCGACAGCTGCCGAGGCGACAGCGGCGGATTTGATAAACGAACGGCGTGAGGTCTGCGCATTCATAAGAAGCTTGGGGGTGTGAGGATCTGCGCTTGGGTGAACTTAAGGACATTCCCTGGCGGACCGCTTCGAAACAATCCCTTTCTCAATGACCTATTCGGAGAGATTTCCGAAGGCGCTCGCGACGGAACCCAGCGTCGCGGGATCGGCCTGCCCGGAGAGCAGCAGGAAACGATACCTGAACCGAACCATGTCGCCGGCTTTGACCACCAGATTTCCGGTTCCAGCAGGCTTCTTTTCGAAGTCATGAACACCAAACGGGTTAGCGGCAAACAGACCGTAGTCCCGGACATGCCACCAGGTCGGATAACGCGGATTCGAGGGATGATCGAAGATCACCACTGACATCGGCTTGCCATCCACCGGCCCCGTGTACGCCGTCCAGGAAGCCCTCTTGCCCCACGTCGAATCGTCCTTCACCCCGGTATTCTGGAGAATCCGCCCCGTCGGCTTGCCCGCATAATGCTTGTTGGCCTTCAGCCGCATGCTTTCCGCCAACCGGACGGCCATCGTCCCCTCCTTCGTGTCACCGAACGTCACATCGATTCCCTCGGACGCCGTGAGCGCAATCTCGTAGTCGAACATCCGGCCCAGCGGACTCCGGTGAACCCGCAGCGAGGTGACATCGGTGAGCAATGTCTTTCCCTCCGGTGTCACCCATTTGTTGGCGGTCCGAACCGTGCCCGATTCGTCCCCGCCTCGCGCCTCCAAGATCCGGGTCTGCACGACTTTGCCCTTGTTGGTGCCTTCCGCCCAGAAATCGACCCCGTTCACGTCGCCGTGGGTGAACCAAAGCGACCGATGATGCGCGTGATCCTTGTCCTCGTCCGCGGCATCCGTTCGCATCGGGAAATTTCGGGTCAAACCCACACCACCTGGTCCGTTGAGCGGGTAGAAGTACGGCTTGGGCGCGCCTTCAAACCGCAGCTCGGTCAGCAAATCACCGTCCACCGTAATGGTGACGCGGTCTTTGCCCTCGGTGACTTGAACCCCCGACACCACCGCGTTGGCGGGCAATGAAGCGAGGCACCCGACGACCATCCAACCGAGAATCCGTGGGGATAAAGTGAAGCGGGACATCGCCACGACCGTAATGCGATTCCGCACGCCCAAGCAACGCGGTTCTGTGGAGCGACGGCTCCGCGGCCCATGAAGAGCCTCGTGTTCAAAAATAACCTGTTCAGGGACCATGAACCGAGGAGCGAGGAAGACCGCAAGCGGCCCTCATCCCAGCCTTCTCCCGGGGGGAGAAGGAGAACGCTCTCCGCCGGTTTCGGAGGGCAGAGCCAGAGATTCGGGGAATGGGATTTGACGGCTCGGACGGTTGGGCTCCAGCGAGAAGTTGCGCGCAATACGCGACTCCCTCTCCCGTCGGGAGAGGGTTGGGGTGAAGGGCTCGGTGAAAACCCCGTGGCTCCATTCGCCGACGTTTCATGGAGAGCCTCGTGTTCAAAAATAACCTGTTCAGGAGCCATGAACCGTGGAGCGAGGAAGACCGCAAGCGGCCCTCATCCCAGCCTTCTCCCGGGGGGAGAAGGAGAACGCGCTCCGCCGGTTTCGTAAGGCAGAGCCAAAGATTCGCTGGAATGGGATTTGACGGCTTGTACGGTTGAGCTCCAGCGAGAAGTTGCGGGTGATACGCGACTCCCTCTCCCGCCGGGAGAGGGTTGGGGTGAGGGGCTCGGTGAAAACCCCGTGGCTCCATTCGCCGACGTTTCATGGAGAGCCTCGTGTTCAAAAATGACCTGTTCAGGGACCATGAACCGTGGAGCGAGGGTAGCCGCAAGCGGCCCTCATCCCGGCCTTCTCCCGGGGGGAGAAGGAGAGTTCGCTCAGCGGGTTTCGGAGGGCAGAGCCAGAGGTTCGCTGGATTGGGATTTGACGGCTCGGACGGTTGGGCTCCAGCGAGAAGTTGCGCGCAATACGCGGCTCCCTCTCCCGTCGGGAGA
>Ga0105046_10004681_pt1 | contig 21745 bp, 18 predicted proteins | sample MAT03_FD_78385 | JGI IMG/M metagenome (GOLD analysis project Ga0105046, IMG submission 78385) | Freshwater microbial communities from Lake Fryxell liftoff mats and glacier meltwater in Antarctica - MAT-03 (megahit assembly) | ecosystem: Environmental > Aquatic > Freshwater > Ice > Liftoff...
CTGGTGTACCATTGGCTCAATTTGAAGCAACACCAAAAGAAGGTTGCCGCCCTCTTGAAGTTCAGTTTACCAGCCTTTCTTCTTTCGCACGTAAATACGAGTGGAGTTATGTTGATAAGGAAGGTTCTCCACCGATCATTCTTAATGAACGGAATCCGGTGGTATTTTTTGAAAGTGCCGGGCTAAAAACAGTTAAGTTAAAGATACGCGGATTAGGAGGGGTAGATTCGATTGAAAAAGTTGAATACATCAATGTCTATGAAACGCCCAGAAGCAGTTTCTACATCGATCCTTCACCTCCGCGAACCGTGATTGCACCAGAAGAACCTGCCTTCTTCGTACCCAATGACAACCGATCTGAATATGCCTATACCTGGACATTTGGAGATGGAGATTCATCAAATCAACGCTCTACACAACATAGATACGCTCATCCGGGTACGTACGATGTTTCACTGAAGGTGGTCGGTCCAAACGGTTGCTTTTCAGCGGATACCATTATCGGAGCTGTGATCGCAAGGGGAGACCAGGTGCTTGCCGTTCCAACGGCATTTACTCCAAATACTACCGGATCCAACGGTGGTTTTGTAGGAGGAGATGGCGACAACGATGTTTTCTATCCCTTTGTTCAGGGTCTTTCTTCGATCAGTATGCAGATATACAATCGATGGGGCCAGTTGATTTTTCAAAGCACAGAAATCAACCGGGGTTGGGATGGATATTACAGAGGAAAATTGATGGCCAGCGATACCTATGTCTATCGTGTAGTGGCCGGATTTTCAAACGGTGAATCTCAGACTTTTCTGGGTGATGTAACTTTATTACGCTAAAAATGACAACCTTAAACCAACTGGTTATGAAAAAATATATTCTACTTATGGTTTTATCAGCAATGGTAGAATTGGCCTGGGCTCAGGATCCCCAATTCTCTCAATTCTACGCTGCACCGCTTTATCACAATCCTGCTTTTACCGGAGCAGCACACAAAGGAAGGTTGGTAGGCAACTACCGAAACCAATGGCCTTCCATTCCCGGGGCATTTGTAACAACCTCTTTTTCAATTGACAACTATTTCAAATCCTATAATTCAGGTTTTGGTATGGTGGCTACCCGAGATCAGGCAGGTTCCGGCGGTCTTAGCACTACGTCTCTGGCATTGAGTTATGCCTATGAACTCAGCTTCTCCAGCAAATGGAATTGCAGAGCGGGTTTATCGTTCGGGTACGCTAACCGGAATGTAGATTTCACAAAACTTACTTTCAGGGATCAGTTGAATGCAAACTTTGTTCCGATTCCAACATCCGATCCAGCCATGGCAAGTCTGAATAGGTCTCAGTATTTTGATATTTCTTCCGGTTTTCTGTTGTATAGCCGATATATGTGGATTGGAAGCAGTGTAATGCACATGAATCAACCAAACCAATCTCTTCTTGGACAAAATGCCAAACTTCCCATGCGAATTACGTTGATGGCAGGTGCTAAAATTCCATTGCAAAAGCGATTGTATGGTTCCGATTATGGCAATAAAGACGTTGAGAAAAGCATCAGTCCATCCATTCTATACAAGCGACAAGGTGATTTCCAACAGTTGGATCTGGGGGCTTACCTAACCATAAAACCCCTCATTGTGGGAATGTGGTACCGTGGTTTACCCATCGCTAATTACAAGAAAGGTCTATACAATCAGGATGCGCTTGTTTGGCTTTTGGGTTTCAAGCACGATTTTTTCAGCATTGGTTATAGTTATGACCTTACCATTTCGAAACTGGGACCCGGAACTGCAGGTTCGCACGAAATCTCCATTTCGTACGAATTCGACAATCCCAAAAGGAGAAAGAAGAAAATCACTCCTATCCCTTGTCCGAAATTCTAGCCAATTGCGAACACTATCTCATTTAAAACTTATTGTTATCCATTGATAATAGGATAGCCTGTATAAATATTCAGTATTCAAATAAAATGGACATTCAGTACTCATCCACAGCAACGATACCTTCCTAAAGGGAAAATTTTAGTTCTCATAATAGTTTAGGGTTAAAGTGAAAAAGCCATTCTTCTTTAAGAGTGGTTTTTTTTATGCTTTCCAGATATCTGTTTCCTGATAGAATTTAGGGTCAAACTTTACTTTTCTGGTTTGTATATAAGCCCTGTAAACATCCAGAATTGCTTTTGGAAGCATGCTCTTAATCAACTTTCTGGGCACAAATGGCTCACTAAATTTTCCTATTGAATCTCTGTCCTGTGCCAGCCTTGAATAGTAGTTTTCACGTCCTTCCCATGCATCTTCATAGTCACTTTGCTGAGGGAATTGCGAAAATACATCGACTAGCTTAATTCTTTTTGCCCTCACACACAAATAGGTAGCACTGCTGTTCATTAATTCTACCCGTTGTTTTACTTGTTTAGGGTCCTTCACCGAAAACCACTTTTCTTCGGGAGAATATTCGAAAATGAGCATCGATTCTATTCTGAACCCGTTTCTCTCGTTTAAAACCCGGTAAAAAATTTCCGGACTAAACTGATAAAAGCCATGACCCATGATGTTATTCACGGGAGTAATAATGAGCAAATGGCCGTTTTCTGATACCATTTCCATACAATTTCCAATAGAGACAGGGAAATTAAAAATATGCTCCAAAGACCCGCTTTCCAATATGGTATCGTATTTCCCTTTCAGTTCAGCTGATACCGGGAGATTCATATCATGAAGAATATTAGCTCCTTCATAATTACTGTAATCAAGGCTATCAATGGATTGTGCACCAAGAAATTGAAGAAACCCTTCTGCATATCCTCCATTTCCGGTGAGAAGATTTTCTACTTGTTGGTCGGAAGAAAACAATCCAAATCCAGCAAGATTTTTCTTTAGTTCCTGAAAGTCGAGATTCAGAATTTGCCTGCCGACCATTAAGGTACGACGGAACGAAATTCCATTCTTGTGGCTGGACAAAAGAAATTTTATTCCATTGGTGTCTAATCCCATATCAAACTGACTATCAGATTACTGAACCCTCGTTCAAAAAAATAAAAAGTAAGGGAGTAAACGTGGGCAGGGGCAATTCTAGTTTGTTCGGGGTAAAAGTATGAAAAAAAATGATCTGCATACGGTCGCATCTTAAAGTTAGAAACTCATGGCAAGTTTTTAGCACGGTATCCTGGTTTAAAAAGTCACATCTGTACGAGCCAATTGGTGCCTCACTCAATGAATTATAAGTGGTCTTTGAAGTAAAAACATTCAACCGCATTTATCGTCTCAAATCAATTTCCCAAAGGTTGCACTTGCGAATAGAGAAGTGAATATGCTAATTGCCCTCTTTAAAATTTATGCTTTCTTCTAAGGTTTTTTGTTTCAACCCCTTCAGGGAAAATACCTACCTCCTTTATGAAACTTTCGGTAACCAGGCAATGATTTTAGATCCGGGTTGCCACTCACGGGATGAACAAAATGAATTGGTGCAGTTTGTTTCTGATAATCAACTTAATCCGATTGCCGTGTGGCTCACTCATTGCCATATTGATCATGTGCTTGGGCTTGCATTTTGTATTGAAAAATGGAACATTCCTTATTATCTCAGTTTTCCGGAAATTGCTCAGCTTAAAGCAGTTGAAGTTTATGCTCCCAGCTTTGGCATATTCAACACATGGCTTCCGGAAAAGGAAGGTGTCGTTTTTGAAGCAGAAGAAATCCGGTTGGGAGATGAACAATTCAGGATCCTCCAAATTCCAGGTCACTCACCCGGGCATCTTGGCTTCTATCATGCCTTGTCTGGTCAGATCTGGTCTGGCGATGTTTTATTTAATCAGGGAATCGGACGAACCGATCTGCCGGGTGGTGATTTGGAGACCTTAAAGAACTCTATAATGGAAAAACTTTATACATTGCCCGAAAACACGGTGGTGCATCCAGGTCATGGTCCTTCCACATCCATTGGTTTTGAAAAAATGATGAATCCATTTTTTAAACTACGTTCATAAGGCAATGAAGAAAATATTAAAATTGGTTTCAGAACGCCATCTTATTTTATTTTTGATGCCAACATTGCTCACTCATTCAGGATTTGGGCAAGCCAATACCGCACTCCTTTTTGACGGAACCAAAGCCCATCTCGAAGTTCAAACCGAAGGATCGGCCATCACTCACTTCTCCTTAAAGAAAAATCACATCAATCCATTCACCTGGGCATTGGAATCGGGCCAGATGCCAAAACCCAATGCGGGCGGTCCCGTTTTCAGAGGACATTTTCTTTGTATGGGCCGCTGGGGAGCTGCATCCGAAGCAGAACAAAAAGCAGGTGTTCCACACAATGGCGAAGTGAATACACTTACCTGGAAAGTGATCCAACCAGTTGAAACAAAAAACGAACTCATCAGTGCAGAAGCTGAATGTCTGGAGATAAAAGACCAGATGAAAGTGACACGGAAAATAACAATGCCAAAATCGGGAACCAGTTTCCTGATGACAGAAACCGCAGAAAATACCTCATACAACGATCGGGTCTATAATTTTACTCAACACCCCACCATTGGCGAACCCTTTCTGGCTCCATCTACCTTAATCGATTGCAATGCCGGTTTGGGTTTTGACCAGAGGGCCGATATACAATCTCTCGAAAAATCAGCTTTTAACTGGCCGGAAGGTCATCTGGTGGATGGTTTTGCAGATTTGCGAATGGTAAACGATGATCGCGGATATGTGACCACGCATATTTTCCCTGATACCTGTAAAACAGGTTGGGTTACAGCCTGCAACCCGGAACAAAAAATGATCCTGGGTTACATTTTCAAAACCAAAGAGTATCCATGGCTCAATTTGTGGCATTGGAAAAAGAATAAAAAACCATTTGCCCATGGATTGGAATTTGGAACCACAGGCCTTGGCCAGCCTTATAAAACTCTGATCGACAATTGCCTGAATTTCTTTGGCCGAAAATCCTATGAATGGATCAATACCGGAGAAAAAATCACCAAGCAATACGTTTGTTTTCTGGCAGAATTGCCCGAACATTTTGAGGGTGTGGGAAGTCTTCAGTATAGTAATGGAAAAATATTCATTACAGAAAGGAGAAAAGAGAAGCCCAGAAAAATTGAAATTGAAGCTGTAGTGGGATTGTAGGGTTTCTGTCTTTTTTCCTTTAGCCACATAGTTTGTATCTACGTCGGTGTGAAGGCGAATCTTTGATTTGCGAGTTAATTTAATTGCTTTTTATTGTTGTCTGGCGTACACTTGGTCTACTTCGTTGCGATGGCGAATACTTGATTTGCGAGTCATTTGAATAGATTAATCTTCTGATTATTGTAAATCCAGCTGTGTTTGAGATCTGCACGTAAATTGTGTTCAATTGCCACCAATTATCCGGACAAATTTTACTCAATTTAAAATTGATTTTGTTTCCTAACCAACACGCAAATTTGAAATTCGCCACAGCCCGGACGTAATGCGACACTTAGCCCAGCGAAAGATTGTAAGCGAATTTTCTATGATTTAATATGCGATAAAATATTTGTGACACTATCAGGTGTTAAAGAAAACCTGGCACAAAAAATGTGACAAGTTTTATAAATGTATAAATTCTGACACAAATTTTTACGTATATATTTCTCGAAAAATTTAGTACCAGAAATTCTGCGTATTTGTTCGATTTGAAATGAATAACTGCTATTCCTTGATTCTCAAATTGACTCAGTCAGAAAATGAAAGTAGAAAAGATTGGATTTTAATCGTTTTGAATTTGCTGTTCCGCATGTTGTCCCGAATTCTCAATTTCAATTCGTTTGTCAGAATCCGTGTTTTCGGAATCCCGTTGAAGCTGGACATGTTTCAGGATTTTCAAAAAGGAAGCTTCATTTGCCTTCTGCATTATTTCGTTAATCCTCTCATTCCGTGAATTTTGATTTACAGAATGATATGGTTCAGGACCGGTCGTTCCGGTCTTTTACTTTTTAGAAAACCCCTTCAGGTTAGTTTTCACAAAAAAAGGTCCGCCTTTGAAAAGTGGACCCTTGTTACTACAAATTAAGATCGTTATTTAAAAGCAGGGATCCCCGTTATTTCATTTCCAAGAATCAGAAGATGAATATCATGGGTTCCTTCATACGTGATCACCGATTCCAGATTCATCATGTGCCGCATGATCGGGTACTCGCCCGTAATTCCCATTCCTCCATGAATCTGGCGTGCTTCTCTGGCAATGTGCAAAGCCATATCCACATTATTTCGTTTTGCCATAGAGATCTGGGCAGCGGTTGCACGTCCTTCATTCTTTAATTGTCCCAGGCGAAAAGTTAAGAATTGTGCTTTGGTTATTTCTGTCAGCATTTCAGCCAGTTTCTTCTGGATCAATTGAAACGAACCAATGGGTTTGTCAAACTGAATACGCTCCAGGGAATACCGTCGGGCAGATTCGTAGCAATCCATGGCGGCACCAATCGCACCCCAGGCAATGCCATACCGGGCAGAGTCAAGACACAACAAAGGTGCACCTAATCCGGTTTTTCCTGTCAGAAGATTTTCTTTCGGAACTTTCACATTGTCGAAAACAAGTTCACCTGTGCAACTTGCCCGTAAAGACCACTTATTATGTGTTTCGGGAGTAGTGAATCCTTCCATTCCACGTTCAACAACAAGCCCATGAATTCTGCCTTCTTCATTCTTCGCCCAAACCACCGCAAGATCTGCCTGGGGCGAGTTTGAAATCCACATTTTGGCACCATTCAATAAATAATGATCGCCCATATCTTTGAAATTGGTAACCATCCCGGATGGATTCGATCCAAAATCGGGTTCTGTCAAACCAAAACATCCCAGTAATTTACCCGATGCAAGTCCGGGAAGGTATTTGTATCGCTGTGATTCGTTTCCAAATGCATAAATAGGAAACATCACCAGTGAGCTTTGTACAGAAACCGTGGATCGCATACCCGAATCTCCCCGCTCAATTTCCTGCATAATCAGTCCGTAGGAAATATAATCCATCCCTCCTCCTCCGTATTCCGTGGGAATCGTCGGTCCGAAAGCCCCCAGTTCCCCGAATTTTGGCAATAAATAGGCTGGAAAAATATTTTTCTGGCAACAATCTTCTATGATCGGGCTGATTTCCTTTTTCACAAACTCCCTCACTGCATCCTGTATCATCCGGTGTTCTTCGGTGAGTAAATCGTTAAGGTCGTAAAAATCAGTACCTTCAAAGGCGTCTACCTGAGTTTTTCGGATTATTTCTTCTTCAATTTGGCGCATTTCTATCAAAATTTGGCGCAAGTTAAAACATTGATCTTATCTGATGAATGGCTTTTCTAAATCCCGGAAATATTCTGCTTATCAAAATTCAAGTTTTATCTGCGATGTGAAATACCGGAATTATCCTTCATTTGTTTTTTAATACCGGTTCCAGGTTGAAAATCCAGTCGGAAACGGACCAAAAAACGTGCAGCAGAAAAAATCTCCATCAGATGAATGAATCAACCCTGATTGATCAACTTAAAATTCTTGAGTCAAAATACCAGATTACCGGGCAGGACATAAGTTCCTATCTGGAAGGATTGTACCAAACCGATTACCTCAATTATTGGGATTACATCCATCTGGATACTTTATTAAGTCTTCAGATTAAACGGACAACTCTGGTTGATGAGGAGATTTTCATTATGTACCACCAGATTACAGAGCTGTATTTCAAACTCATTCTGTTGGAAATGAAGCAGCTGGCCCATGTGGAAACGGTTGATGTTTCGATGTTTGAGTCGAAAATTGCCCGCATAAACCGATATTTTGAAGTGCTGATAAATTCCTTCACGGTGATGATGGATGGAATGGAACCCCAGCAGTTTATGAAATTCCGAATGGCTTTGTTGCCGGCATCAGGTTTTCAATCTGTACAATACAGACTGATTGAATTGTCTTCTACTTCGGTGGTGCAACTCATGGATTCTGAATTTAGAAGTCCGTATGCCAATCAAAGTGTATCTAATCAAATTGAAAAGATCTACTGGCGAAAAGGTGCTACAGAATTGGCTTCCGGAAAAAAAACGCTTACCCTTCAACGATTTGAAGAAAAATACAATAAGCAGATTCTGGATTTTGCCATGGAATACCAACACAGAAATCTGTTTGAAAGAACCCGGAATCTGGATTGGAATCTGGAAGCAAACCAATCCTTAAAAAGGGCACTCCGGCAATTGGATGAAAACGCAAACATCAATTGGCCATTGGCTCATTTTCATTCTGCCATGCGCTATCTCAACAAACCACCGGTTCAAATTAAGGCAACCGGCGGAACCAACTGGCAGCGGTATCTGCCTCCCCGTTTTCAGAAAATTGTCTATTTTCCATTTGTCTGGAACGAAGAAGAACGGGAAGACTGGGGTAAAGTGGCCATTCAGAAAACACTTGTGAAACCATTCTGATGATTTCGTGTTTTGTAAAATGTAGTTCCTACTGTTATTTTAAAATAATTTCAGCCGTCGGGTATCTGAATATTGCAAAACTTAATTTCAATGTTGTTACACTAAGGCCGTAAATCTTTCCCTCATTGCGAAACTTTTCATAAACCAACTGAAGGAATTTTTTTAATTCAGGACATTATCAAGAACTGTAAACTGTAAACTGTCAACTCTTAACTTTAAACTGTGTCCGTATATCTAACCAAGCCTGTTTTACATCTTCCCCCGGAAAAATACGCCCAATCGGATATTCTGAATTTTATGCTGTCCGAATCGGGACTTTCGGATATGGATCGCCGCAAAATTCAGTCGGTGTATAAAGATTCAGGGATCGATTACAGGAATTCTGTTTTCCCCTGGTTTCGTTCAGGTGATTCGAAAAAGGAGTTCGATTACTCCATGATTGAAACCAGGGAAAGGATGGAAATCTATTCAAAAGAAGCTTCACACATTGGGAGTGAACTGGTTCAAAAGATTCAAAATGGTGATCATACAACGCAAGGAGTTGATTTGAATTCCATCACCCATGTAGTTTGGGTAAGTTGTACCGGGCTTACTGCACCGGGAATTGAAACAACTGTTTTAAAAAATTTTTCCTTTTCAAAGGATATCCAGTGTACTGCTTTTAATTTTATGGGGTGCCATGGATTCTTCCATGCACTTCGATTTGGTAGTTTGGTGGTTCAAAACAATCCGAATGCAAAAGTTCTGATCCTTTGCGTCGAACTATGCACGCTTCATTTTCAGAAAAATACATCGGAAGACCAGATTCTTGCAAATTCTCTTTTTGCTGATGGTGGTGCAGCAGTGCTGCTTTTTGGAATGAAACCCGAAGAACCTCATGTAAAAATTGAAAAGCAATCACAATCCTATTTTCACGATTCTTCTGACCAGATGGCCTGGACTCTGGGAACCCACGGTTTTGATATGCGGTTGTCCCGAAAACTACCGGTTTCTGTTTCTAACAACATTCACCACACTATTGAAAAGCTGCTGGAAGTGGGTGGGGTAGGGTTAAACCAACTGAAAGCCTGGATTTTTCACCCAGGCGGAAAACGAATACTGGATTTGCTTCAATCTGCACTCCACCTATCGGAACAGGATCTAAAATCTTCCAGAGAGGTTTTAAGAATGAATGGAAATGTTTCATCTGCATCTGTTTTATTTGCACTCCATCATTTTCTGGAAAACAACCAAAACAATTTTTCAGAATACGGACTGATGCTGGGTTTAGGCCCGGGTCTGGCGATGGAAACTGCTTTGTTTGTTATTTAATCAACACTATGAAAATACGGGTTTTAACCTGTTTGTACGGGGTATTTTTTATCCATCAGGCAAATTGCCAATCCGGAAAATTTTTAATTTCCAATATGTCCGGCGTTTCCAGAAAAGAAGATCCGGTAGTCGTCACCCGGGATGTACTTTCTGGTTTTGTCGATATTCCATCCGGAAATAAAGTTCCCGTTTTAACCATGGGTGGGAAAGAAATTCCCTCTCAACTGGACGATATCAACGGCGATGGAACATGGGATGAAATCGCTTTTGAAGTAGATATAGAACGAAATTCAAAAGAAGAAGTAAAGGTAAAATGGGTAAGTCCTGATAAAGCACCCACTTATATTAAAAAGACTCAATCATGGTTTGGTGTGAGTGAGAATCGGGATGGAAGATTCAAACCTGTTAAAAATGAAATCCGCCCGGATTGGTGGACTCCGCAACAACAACCCACAAGGTACCAAATGGAAGGACCAGGATGGGAAAATGATAAAATAGCTTTCCGAAACTATTTCGATTCCAGAAACGGATTTGATATTTTCGGAAAAACAACCTCCAAAATGATATTGGATTCGGTGGACGGCAGTTACAGAGATTACCACTCCCTTTGTCCATGGGGAATGGATATTCTGAAAGTAGGTTCCTCATTGGGTGCCGGGGCATTTGCACTTGTTGAAAACGGAAATTTGGCGCCCTTGCAAAACACTGCTTCCGCATCGTTCCGCGAAATAACTAATGGACCGGTTCGGTCTATGATCGAACTGGTGTATGAAGGATGGATGATTAATGGCTTACCCCACAACGTGAAGCAAAGACTCTCCATTTGGGCTGGGAAATACTGGTTTAAAAATGAAGTAACCATCACTGGTTTTTCCGGAGACAAGGAAATAGCTGTCGGAATTGTCAATATTAAAAACCCATCGCCTCCGATTTATAAAACCAATAACCGGTCTTTTGTATCGCTTTGTGGCCATGCCAGGCAAAGTGAAAACAACGATCTGTTGGGAATGGGACTTTTGTTTTCAAATACAGCTTTTAAAGGATATGGAGAAGCACCTCGTTTAGAACCCTGGCCAAAAAAGGATACTGTTTCTCACACCTATTATGCCAAACTAAAAATCAGAAGCGGGCAACCAGTAGACTATATATTTTTTGCTGCCTGGGAGAAAAGTGATCCTAAATTCGGCAATGCCCGGTATTTTACAGATCTGCTTCAGGAAGAAGCGGATAGAAAGGAAAATCCTTTGATTATCCAGAAAAAATAAAAATCAGGCTACATTTTTTGTCTCCTAAAAGGATCTGCGGGTCCAGTACATAATTTAACCAAAACAATGAAACATCTATTCAGTACAATTCTTATTCTCTCTTTTTCAATTGAATCCTTCGGGCAGCTGATCGGCTCAAAGAAGATTTATTATGGAGCCGCCTATTACCCGGAGGCCTGGGACAGCAGTCAGATAGACCGGGACATCCGCTACATGAAAGATCTCAATATGAATGTGATGCGAATTGGAGAGTTTGCCTGGTCCACTATGGAACCTGCAGAAGGACAGTACAATTGGAAATGGCTTCATCGGGTGGTTGATAAACTGAAAGCCAATGGAATTGATGTGATACTGGGAACGCCAACGGCAACACCTCCCGCATGGATGATTGAAAAATATCCTTCCATGTTGCTCACTACTTCTTCAGGAGAGAAAAAGGTTCATGGAGCAAGACGGGATTGCAACTATGCTTCAAAATTGTACAGACAAAAATCCATCGAAATTTGCAAAGCTATGGCCAAAGAATTTGCTTCCAGTCCGGGTGTAATTGGATGGCAAACAGACAATGAATTCAGCCTTACTTTTGATTACAGTGCTGAAACAGAACTGCTATGGCACCAATGGCTGGAGAAAGAGTATGGAACCGTGGATAATCTCAATAAGCTCTGGACAACCACTTTGTGGAGCCAGACGTACAGTAATTTCGGGCAGATTCCGATGCCCAGATACACAAAGAAAGATGGGGGAGAAGCAACAACCTGGCACCATCCCTCCTTATATTTTGCCTGGAAAAAGTTCAGTAATCTTCAGATTGAAGAATTTGAAAAGATGCAGGAAGCAGCGATCCATATGTTTTCAAAGGCACCGGTCACCCACGATTCTATGCCTGGCCAACCGGTTGATTATGAAACCGTAATGAGTACCTGCGATTTTATGGCAGTTAATTGTTACCATGGTTATCGTGGCTATGATTTGGTTCCTTCGAATTACGATCGTTTAAGAGGAAGGAAAAAAGGTTATCACTGGCTCTTCGAAACCACACCCGGTTACAGTGGTGGAGATCGTACATGGTATAACCATGAACCAATGGGAAGTGAAAGGGCATTTATGTGGTTAAATTATGCTCTGGGTGGTCAAGGTGGAATGTATTGGCTTTGGCAACAACAGAAAGGTGGCCAGGAAATGGTGCATGGTGCGGTCATTTCTTCATGGGGAAAGCCATTTGCCAACTATCCAATGTTGAAACAAATAGGGGAAGAGCTGAAGAAGACATCTGATTTCCAGGTGAATAATCCTGTGAAACAAGCCAAAATAGCCATTGTCTACAGCCACAAAGCCCAATATGGATTTGAGACTGAGCCCTATGTGGGTGATTTAAAATACTACCAGGAATGGAGTAAAAGATTTTATATTCCCCTAACAGATAGCTATTTGCACAGAGATGTGGTTTATCCTTCGGGTGATTTAAACCCATATAAACTTATCATTGTGCCGATGCTTCCTTATGCATCAGAAGATTTTCGGAAGAGATTAAAACTTTGGGTTGAAAATGGTGGAACGGCAATTCTGGGACCAATGACTGGCTATCGGGATAAAGAATGGGCTTCTTTTACAAATCATGCCACGGGTGATCTTGAAGATTGGACAGGAATTGAAATTCTGGAAAGAAACCCTATCAGCTCGATTCCAATTGATCCGCTTTTGCCTGTTGAGCTTTCTGTAAATGGTTATACGTCAGCAAAAAAACCCGTTTGTGGATTGTGGACAGAATCACTTTCGGCGCCCAAGGGAAAAGTTTTGGCAACGTATCTTTCCGGATGGATGAAAGGGAAACCGGCCATAGCTGAGTCCAAAGTTGGCAAAGGAAAGGTGATTGTATTTGGAACCGATCCGGGAAAAGAGGCAGTTCAATATTTATATATGTCTGCTGCCTCTGATTTAGGTATTTCTCCGGAAGCTGTTGGAGACGAAGGAGTGATTATTTCGCCCAGAGGAGATAAAGGATTTGTATTGGTCAGTATTTCAAATGCACCCCGGACAATCACTTTAAAAGGTATTTCTTCCGGTACCAATTTACTGAATGGGCAGAAAATTGGTTCAGATGTTATTTCTTTGGCGCCGTATGAGGTGGTGGTTGCTGTTAAGCCTTAGTGCTTCTTTACTTTTTTTAAGCTTTGATGGATCATCACAGACTACTAAGAATGTAATTCTTCCGCCGGGAAAACCGAAAGAAATTATTAAACCTGCTGTTAATCCAGCCCACGATAAAAAGAAAATCATTCTTTCGGTTCTTCTAAAGCAACAGGAAGATTGGAATCATGGTAACCTTTCTGGATTTACCGAAGGGTATTGGAAATCAGACACACTTAGGATGGTTACCAATCGTGGGGTAAATTATGGGTATGATAAAATGTTTGCTGTATTGAAGAAGAACTATCCGGATTCCACCTTCATGGGAAAACTTGACTACGATGTAATTCATGTTGAATTGATTGGTGAAGCAGATGCCCTGGTCACAGGGAAGTGGTTGCTTAAAGTAGACAAGAAGTTCAAAGGGGGCTATTTTACTTTTCTATTCCGGAAACTAAAAGGCAGATGGGTTATTGTTGCAGACCATACCAGCTAATATTATTGCAAGGAATAATTGTGAGGATTTGTAAAGTGATTCCAATTCAATAAACCATAATCATTGTCTCTTTAAATTCCTCATATTCAATCCTCTAACGGAGAGGATTGCTAAAACCACTTTATCAGTTAACTCGATAGATGAAATAGGGGGTTGGTATAGCCTGATGAACTTTTTTATATTTTTTCAAAATGCCTTGCAACCTCTTCCTTCTTTTAGTTGTCTAACAGTCAATATAAAGATGGTCTGATAAAAAAGACCGTGCCTTATGATAAAAACCAGGTCCATACAACTTACACTACTACTTCTGATTCTGGGAGTTTCCTTTTCCTGTAACAAGGTAAAGGAAACCCCTGAACCCGATCAATTTCTTCAATCCGACCTGGTCAATCTTAATATCACGGCAGATAGCGGAAAAGCAACCATCAATATTGTGGATTCAAACCAGATAAAAAGTTCGGTTTCAATTCGCTTCGATCAACCAGAACATGGTTCAATTTCACCTCATACCGGAACCAGTTCGTTCAGATACCTCGCTCATCCAGGTTATGAAGGAATCGATTCTATCCAATACCATGTGTGCCGAACAGGAAACTGCAAAGACGGAAATATTCGAATTACGGTAAAGAACAATCCTTGTCAGCCAACGTATGCTGAAATTGGAACAGATACTTTTTACCTCACACTAACCGCTGGAAAAACCGTATATATGAGTGCGATGTTCCCCGGTGATAAATATTGTCCGGGTAATTTTCAGAAGATTGAAAATCCATCTTCCATGTTTTCAAAGGTGACCATTGTTGGAGATTCCATAAGAATGGAAACGAATAGAGTATTTTTGAGCACTACAGATATTGTAATTTTATATTCAAATCGCAGAACTCCACAAAGTCCGGCAGAGAAAGTTCGGGTATTGAAAATCAGAATGGAAACCAGCGCAAATTATTGTGATGAGATTTTCAGGGTGGCAGATCTTCATGAAGTTACTTCCATAGGCTCTCAACTTCAATTTTATCCAAATTCCTGTATTCCAGCCGTTACCCGATGTGTAGATGATCTTGATCCTGCATTTTTTGAATTATATACATCGCCAAATTTTGAATCCTTCAAAACAGGCTCTATTTACAAAATCAAAAGAAAACCGGGGGGCTCAAAAACGGGTTTCATATATTATATTTTTAGAAATATGAGGCACGTTGCAGACACCGGAAGACAACAAATTACATTTTTTGATTAAGATTTTTGATTAGTTTTAGGATGATTTTTTGACAAAGCTTTTTTGAATTAGGTTGAACAAAGATAGAGGAATAAACAAGGTTGAAAGGGTGGGCTGTTCTGGCCTGCCCGTTCTTTTTTAACAACAAACGGTATGAAGGCCGATTTGCAGCAAATTCTGGATGGTTGCCTGAAGAATGATCCCAGGCAACAAAGAGCGTTGTACGAACGCTTCGCAAGACCTATGCTCGGAATTTGCCTTCGTTACTCTGCCGACCGGATGGAAGCAGAAGATGTTCTTCAAATGAGTTTTGTTAAAGTTTTCAGAGCAATTCACACCTATCAGGGAGGTGCTTTCGAAGGGTGGATCAAACGAATTTTTGTACGCGAATCCATCAATCAATACCACAGCAGAAAGAGAAAACCCATTGATTTCACAGAAGGGGATGATCCCTCACTACTAAACCATTCAGATGGATTTGCAGATGCACTATCCCAATTACGAACCGAAGAAATAATGAAACTACTTGGCAAATTGCCAGAAGGATCACGGATTGTCTTTAACCTTTTTGCCATTGAAGGATATAGTCATGCCGAAATCGCAGAAATGCTCAATGTGAGTGTGGGAACTTCAAAATCCCAATATTCCAGAGCAAGACAACTATTAAAAGACCAATTAAGCCACTCCATGTTATGAGCCATAATGAAGAACAAGGATTTCTATTCAACAAATTTGACGATTGGTCTGGCGAACCAATTCCTAATGGTTGGAATGAAATCGAAAAGAAATTAGGAAGAAACCGGAAACGAAGGCCCTTTTTCTGGTGGATTTTCCCTGCCCTACTGATTCTTGGCGGACTTACTTTCTACGCAGTTAAAAAGGTGAACGTGCAATTGGATCAGGAAATGATTGTTGCCAACAATCGTAAAGAGAATATCCAGGATTTAAGACCCGGGTCTCAAATCAAACCCGGGCAAAATCAAAATGGCGTATCGGCAGAATCGGCTTCTGAGAAGTTGATTCGAAAACAAGTTTCAAAATCGGGTGGAACGTCGGGTTCCGATGAAGATAATTTGGAAACTTCCGGCTCCACTACAAAAAATCAATCGGGTTCAAATGTAGAAAGAGACCAATCCGCTGCAGAGGAAGAAGTTGCGTCTTCAATCCCTGGCCAACCAACACATTCATCTGTAACCAGAAAAAAGAGACTTCCAGCGGTTCCTTTATTGGGTAATACTGAAACCAATTTAACAGTCGCTCATAGTTCTGAGCTAAAGACAAATACTAGCCATTCCTCCAATCCGGCAAATGCTGCAAGGTCGAAAAGGGATAACGGATTTTCTGATGCTGTCGATAATGGAAGTTTGGGTCAGGATGTAAAATTGGATGAACCGGCTACTGGTGCGATAATTAATCGGGACAGGAAAGAAGACGATAATGTAGAAAAAAACAGCTCAATTTCGGATGATAAATTAAAAAATGTACACCCGGAACTTGTCGGGATTCAGGAAAACAGTATATCTCCAGAATTCGGATACGCCATTCAATTTTTGGAGATAAAATTCCCGGCCATGGTGCAGGAAACGTATCAAATGGGAGTTCCGACCGAAAGACAGCTTGAACTCTTACCGTTAGCCGATTTAAAACCGGACCATAATCGAAGAACAAGTTTTTATATTGGAATAGCAACCGGGATAGGACTGAATCAGATTGGAATAAACCAGTCAGAATCAATTAATAAAGTGAATATCACAAACACTAATTCCATCCAATCCTCTTTTTATCTTGTCTCTGCGGAGGGAAATTTCAATTTAACGCCCCGGCTTTCTGTATTTTCGGGATTGCAATTTGGGTTTTACCGACAGGAATTGATGTTGAAAAATACCCAAAAAGAACCTGTAGGTTTTGGAATGGCGATGAAAGACAGTTTAAATTATAATTTGAATCCAATCTGGAATACCAACAGCGAGAAATATGTCCAAAATCTTATTTTTGCGAATGTTGAATTAGGAATCAGACCATTAATTTCGGTTCGGCATAACTCGGGTCCATTTGCTTCCGTGCAAATCTGGACTCGACTTGCAACCATGCATTCATCAAGTTTGGAGAACAAAACTCCATTTGTTAATCCTACAGAATCGATTGCCTTGGCATACAAACTGGGCTATCAACATAGAATCAGTAAGTTTTTGAGAGCAGAAGTATTCTACTCTTCTTTTCCTTCAGCTCTTTTAGGGAGTACAAAAGGAATAACCATTGTCCCCCGCCTCTTCGGTTTTGGCTTGTCCAGAGTTTTAAAATAGGTGAGGTTTATTTCAGATATTTTTCTGTCGCATTTGACCATCCATTCCATGCAGGATGCTCATTATGGAATATGGTATGAACAGAAAATCCAAGATTCTTCGCCACTTCAAATTGTTTTTGAACCATATTAAGAAATTCCTCCGAGGAGATCTTTAATGAAAAATGAGCGGTACTATCCATAAAACAGAATGGATGGATTAGCAAAGTGCTGGTTCTTTCCTCGTTAAGGTCATACCATAAAAATGGATTTCCTGTGCCCGCCCGGAATCCGGAAAACTCAGAAAAACCCATACTAAAGTCTTCCTTAAACCCCAGATCCTCAAGAATTTTATAGGACGTAGCAACCTGAAAGCGAAGGAAGTGGAAACGATTTTTCACAACAGGAAATTCAATCAGGCTCTCCAGCCTTTTCTTTTCCATTTGAATCTTTTCCTCATTCAAAAAAGAACCATAAGAAGGATGCAATCCGATACCATAACTTTTGGAAAGCGTCTTAACAAGGGTTCTGAAATACTTGTTTTGGTGATTAAGTCCTTTATCAAATGGCCCGTAATCACCAATCCATACAAATAGATCAGGTCGGATGGCGGCAGATTCAAATACATTGGTCAGGTGTTCCATATTTTCAAATGGATCCTTCTTTTTTCCCAATAACACCATCCAGCGGGACCAGGCATTTTTAAAATTCAAAGTCGCAAGGTCAATCCCAGTTCCCATATTATTTCTGACAAATCCTTTTTGCAGGAATGCAGTAGGGTTATCCAGATCAAGACTGAGGACTTTAGTTGGTTTCGGTTTATTAATTTCAATTCCAAGAAATTTCAGTTTTTCTGCCAATTTCGAAATCCATAATTCAATTAGAGGAGTCTGATGCAGATTTTTCCGGATCAGTATATTATTCAAAGACGAAAATCGACCATGATGATCCCAGACTACATCTTTTTGATATTCTTCATATCGGCTGAGAAGCCAGAAAACAAGCCCTGGAATGTCTCCTGAAGTTAGTTTTCCCTGGGTATCCCGGAGCTCAGAATCATCCGCATTCCAGTTCGGATTACAGGTAAATTGTCTGGTTCCCGTTTCATCTAATATGCCTGATGAAGGAAAATGTACATCCCCTCCCGGAAAGCCGTAATGAATACAAATGCTGCCTTCGGGACAAGGTTCTGCTTCAGTTAACAGTTGTGGGTTAATTCCCAGTCGCCGTTCAAAAAGTTCAGAAACCGTGTATTGAACTCTGGGACCGACGGTTTTGCTTCTGAAAAATATACCTGAACTATTCATTGCGAAAGCAATGTTAATGAAATACTTTTGCGAGCCCTGCGAAAAAAGAACAAGCCTTGAACCGAAACCGTTTTATTTATCTGTTTTTCAGTTTATTAGTCGTACTGAACTCTTGTTCTACCAAACTTGAAGTGAATGCGCCATATAGGGAAACCAAGATAATGTACGCCATTCTTGATCCAACTTTACCCTACCAATCAATCCGGGTATCAAAGGGTTTTTTGAGTGACGGACGAAGTGCCTTGGATATCGCTAAAAACAGTCCCGATTCAAGTGTTTATAATCCGGGTAATTTATTGGTTGAATTAATAGAGCTAAAATCTGGCAACGAAATCCGAAGATGGGTATGCTATGATACTTTGATGACAGACAAACCCGAGGGAACTTTTTATTCGCCGGATCAGGTTATTTATAAGACTCCATCAATTTTTCTTGATACCACTAACTTCCAATCATTGTCCTACATTTTCAGGGCTACAAATAAAATTACAGGCAATATTTCAGAAGCGAAGACCAACCTTCCAGCAAGAAATTTCAGGATCAATGAGCCATTAAGTGATTTCCCAACCGATCCAACCACATTGAATTTCCGGTCTGTTGCCGAAACTAAAATTCGGGTATCTGCTCCTATAAACGTTGCAGTAGCTCAAATTACAATCAACTGGAATGTACGTGTTATTAAGAATGCAGCAGGTGTTTTAGATACAACCGTTGAAAATTGGTTAATGAACAGTCCCGGAATTATTCCTATTCAAGGTATGGAAGCACAGGGTTCGGTTGGGAAAGGGCAATTCTGGCCATTTGTACAAAGAGAATTGGTAGCCCGTGGAAGTGAAAATGTAGTGAGCCGTAAATTTCTTATCAGCCGAATGGATGTATTTGGTGGGAATAAGGAATACGATAACTATCGCGTTGTAAACGGAAACTACAATGTGATCACCCAAAGTCTTCCGATTTACTCTAATGTGAGTAACGGATTGGGAATAGTTTGTTCCAGAAATCAAAGGTCCTTCCCTGTCAGACTCAGTAACAACAACATAGACACATTAAAAGTTAGGTTTCCAGCCCTCAAGCTGGAGAAATAAATTATGCTTAGTAGTAAAACAAAAAAATACCAGGTTCCGGTAAATACATACGTTAAAATTGGATTAATGAATGTGATTCGCGATTGGTGGTGGGCTTTTCTGGTACCTGTAGCCTTCGTATTGATCGGTTTGGTGATAGGTGGGGGCTGGGCATGGGGCCTTGGAATAACGGCTTTGGTAATTACCCTTCTTTATCTTTTGTTCTGGGGAGCTCAGTTTTATGGTCTAAGCCATGTGCCTCAAGGAAAAGTACTGTTTGACAAGCTCAGTTATGAATTTGAACAGAAACAAATTAAGATTCTGAAGAGCCAGAAAGAAGGCATGATGATGCCTTGGGAGAATATCAAGAAAGTATTTAAAACCAAAGATGCCTTTATTCTCAAACTGTCACTGGTTCAATACATTCACATTCCTTTCAACATTTTTCAAACAGAAAATGATTTGAAATTTGCAGAGAAGCTTTTCGAACGGAAAGGACTTTTATAACCTTTTACACATCCACATTCTGTTCGGAATGAATGAGGTATAAACTTCCTCTATTCACTTCCTGGCATACAAAACGGGTTCTCCTTTTTTCTACCAGATTGTATTCGGTACCCATCAATTTGAACCGGGTGCCAATGGCAAGATGAAGAAGTTTTTTTATCGAACCTTCTGACTCTTGCAAAAAAGCATCTGAACTCATTTCAACACGGGCAGTAGGTTGGAACAAATACACTTTATTGTTGATCAGATTCCGGCAGGCAATCCTTTTTCTGAGAGGATAGAGAAACTTGAAAATGTTGTTTTTGAATGTAAAAACCTGATCCGGTTTTAAAGTTGAAACAGGTACACCTTGTTGGTCGTCAGAATCATCTTTCATCAGCAGAGAATGGAGAAATGGATCTGAACAGGATGTGGCACAAGGTTTTTTCATATGCTCTATAAGTGCGACGCGTATTTCGGGTTCAAAAATCCCTTCCTGATACATTGGTTCGAGTAACTTTCGAAATTCGTCCTGCCATTCAGGCCCGTGTGGCCTCATTCTGTTTTTATGCTTTACCCGAACCATTAAATGAGCAACTTCATGCAGATAAGTCACAAGGAATGCTTGTGGATTAAGATTGCCGTTTACAGAAATATTGTGAATGCCGTTCCGAAAAGAATAATTGCCATAAACGGAATTTCGTGGTTTTGAGATGGTGAGCTGTACCCGATGTGTTTTCCATAACATTAAACAGTAGGAAATACTCTCGTGGGGTAAATATTTAAGTAAAACCTGTTCTTCTTTCGTCTCCACAGAGCAAATTAACAACAGAGATTTTTGTTGTTCTAATTTTTGGATAAATACACCTATATCAATGACTTGCATGGATCTAAAAACAAACGTAGCTCTTGATTTGAATTGTTTTTCCAAATTAAAATGATCTGAAAAAGCATGCGCAAAAGAATTTCACTTTTTTTATCATGGATTTAAACCTTTTAACAAAAACGCTTGTCTACCTAGAGAAATAGCAGGTTGGCAAATATTCTATCCCAAGGATGGAAGATGTTGCTCAACCCTCTATTTATTTGCGTTAATTGCCTCTCTATTATCGGTTCAACATCTACTTTTCAGTGAAATACACCAGCATTCTGGTTATATCCACGTTTTTGGCTATAATCAATTTTTCGCCATCATTTGGTCAATGTCCAATTTCTAACTCATGTACTCCGGGAAATGCATCCAATTCTCAGGCAGCACTTTTTGGTGGTGGAATATTTCAGGTTAAAATTGGCAATACTTTTACCAACAATACTGCAGGTACGGTTGATGGTTATAAGGATTACTGCTCACTGGGATCGATACCCGTTTCTTTGGGAGCTCCAGTGACCATTTACGTCAAGACAGGAAATTCATTTTCCGAAAACCTCCGGGTTTTTATAGATGTCAATAATGATCAGTCTTTCTCATCCCCCTCAGAGCTTTTTTTTAGCTCTAACAATGCAAAGGTCCATACTGGAAGTTTTACAATCCCTTCAGGCACCACAGGTCAACCACTCAAGCTTAGAATTACCTCTGACCTCATTACTTCTGCCAATATCCCCTCACCTTGTTCTACACCTGAATTCTCTCAGGTTGAGGACTACTCCATAACGTTGCAACTTAACGTCAATCCTCCTGTAGCCAAATTCAGCGTATCAGACACTCTAACCTGTAGTGGGCTGGTTACATTCTCCGATCAATCAATAAACAATCCGGATACCTGGATATGGTCGTTTGGGGATGGACAGA
>Ga0105046_10004683_pt1 | contig 21744 bp, 10 predicted proteins | sample MAT03_FD_78385 | JGI IMG/M metagenome (GOLD analysis project Ga0105046, IMG submission 78385) | Freshwater microbial communities from Lake Fryxell liftoff mats and glacier meltwater in Antarctica - MAT-03 (megahit assembly) | ecosystem: Environmental > Aquatic > Freshwater > Ice > Liftoff...
CCCCAGTACACCGATGGGGTCAGGACCACTCGATAGCAACCCGGACGCAGCGAGCGGTCGGTGTGTTTTACCACTCGGATAATCCGCGCGAGCCGCATGAATGGCTGCGGTGGTGTGTAAAACGAGTAGCCCTGACCCCATCGGGGGAGGGTCAGAGCCACTTGAGCTCGGTCTTGCCAAAGAAGCGTACGCGCCGGAGCAGCACGTCGGCCACGAGGAAGCCGAGCGCCCAGGGCAGGGGCTCGGGCCAGAGCGGCACGTGGCTCGTTGTCTTCGCGATGCCGACATCGAAGAGAGTCGCCGGTGTCGGGTTCTTCACGCCGCCCGTGGCGGCTGCGACCGCCTCTACCGTGCTGAGGTCGGGCGCGCCGACCAGGTGTTCATCGGGGAACGGCCAGGCGACCGTCGCGAAACTGCGATAGGTCGCGTCCGTGCTCCCTTCGGCGCCCTTCGGCGTGTGCTTGCCGCGCACCGTATACGGCCCGAAGCTCGTCAGCGGCAGGTGGCCCTCGTAGCGGCCGGCGGCGACCTGAACGAGGGCGAGTGGGCGCTCTTTGCCGTCGGGATCGGTGACCGTCACCTCGCTCGTCACGCCGTCGACGAAGCGGTCGTCGCCATCGATCGCGTCGACTCCGACCGTCAAAGTGTTGCCGGCGATGTCGGCGACCATCTGATAGCTCGGGTCCTCGGTCTCGGTGCGCAGCGTGTCGCGCACGAGCTGGCGCCAGAACTTCGCGTAGCCCGACCAGCGTAGCCAGTAGTGCGCCCAGCGGTTCTTCACGTCCGAGGTCCACACGACCACTTCGCCAAGGCCAAGCCGCCAACGCGCAAGAATCGGCTCGCCGAGATGCGACGTCATCAGCACTTCGGCGCGTGGTTTGGCGCGGGTCGACACGTAGCCGACCAGCTCCGGCAGGTTGTCGATCGGGATCCCTTTGAACATCTGCAGCCCGCGGAAGCGCGGGTCGACGCGCGGCACGAATGGGTCTTCGACCAGCGCTTTGCGCGTCACCTCGGACGTCTCCTGCAGGAACAACTGCGGGATGTTCTGAGGGCTGTTGGTGAAGTAGAAACGGCCGTTGGCGGCCTCGGCGATCTTGCTCAAGAGCGCCTGGTCGCTGCCGACGCCGACTGCCACCGTCGAGATGGTGATTCGCTCGAGCGAGGCCGACGAGGCGATTTCGATGACCCCGGCCGGGCTCGACTGCCCGTCCGTCAGGAGGATGATGTGCTTCACCTTGGCGTCGATCTTCGCGAGCGCGTTGTAGGCGTGGTCGAGCGCCTCGAAGATGTTGGTCCCGCCGCTACTGCGCATGCGCGCGACCGCGTCGGTGATACGCAACTGGTTCACCGCCCGCGTGAACGGCAGGAGGTCTTCCGGGCGTGAGTCGAACGCGACGATGCCCAACAAGTCATCCGGCTGCAGCACGCGCAAGGTCGCTATCGCCGCCTGCTTGGCGAGCTCGATCTTGGGGCCCGCCATCGAGCCCGACTTGTCGATGACCAACATCAGCGCGAGGTTCGGCGTCTCCTCCTTCCGCTGCACATCGAGCCGCACCGGCAGCACGTCGCGCTCGAGGATCGTCTGGCCCCAGCCGCCCGGCCCGAAGCTGTTCTCGCCCCCCGCGAAGACCAGGCCGCCGCCCTTCTTCGCGTACTGCTCGAGCACCCGCATCTGGCCGCTCGACAGGTATTCGGCGCCCATGTCGCCCGTGCGCGGCACATCCGAGATGAAGATCAGATCGAAGCGCTCCGCCTCGGCGACGCTCGTCGGGGTGCCACGCGGACCGCGGAACTCGACGTCGAAATCCTCCTGAAGTGCCGCCGCAAGGTTCTTCTGATAGCGCGTTTCGCCCTCGACATAGAGCACCTTCGGGCGCTCGGGCACCTTCACCGGCAGCTCGTAGCGGTTGTTGCTGGCGAAGCGATCGTCCTTCGCCGCGAGCGGACTGCACTGCACCGCGACCTTCTTGTCGCCGCCCTCGGGGATCGTCAGCTCGTGCTCGAGCGTGGAGTCGCCTTGCGACAGGTCGTGCTCGCCGCTGGTTGCGACGATGCCCTCGACCTGCACTTCGCAGCGCGCACGCATGGCACGACTGGCCTTGACGCGGGTCACGACCTTGAATGGGATCTTCGCCTCGATGCCGGCGGGGATCTCCAGCTTCGTCACCATCAGCTCATTCGGCCGCTCGATCGGTCCAAGATCGAGCCAGTGAAGTGGCACCCCGAAGCGCACCAATGTGTCACTCTCGGCTGCGAGGCTGCCTTCAGTCTCGAGCCCGTCGGTAGCGACCACGATGCGCGGCAACTGGCTCTCCGGAAAGAGCGTCAACGCGAGCCGCAAACCCGCCTGCAGATTGGTCGCGGGCGCTCGCCGCGCGAAAGGCGAAGCGGGATCAGCCGCTCCGCCCGAGGCCACGGCCAGGCGTTGGATCGGCGGCAATTTGGCACTCTCGGGCGACGCGCCCGGCGCCAGCACCGGCAGCGGCACCTCTTGCGCGCCATTTGCGAAGACGACCAGTCGCACCTCCGGCCGCGCCTCGACCGGGATCGCCAGCGCCGCCCGCCAGGTCTTCTCGACCTCGACCCGCGCCGCCTCGAGCGCCGCATCTGGCAGCGACTCCGACACATCGATCACGTAGACCGTTGCCGCCTTACGCGCGGTCGTCTCGACCTTTTGCACATCGATCAACGCCAGCCCCAGGGCGCAGATGAACGCGCCCTTCAGCACAATCGACAACCCCTGCTGCAGCTTTGGCAGGTCCGACAACGTGTGTGCGCGCATCGCAATCAACAGCGGAATCGCCGCCAGCACCCACGCCATCTCGGGATGCAGCACGACGTAGCCTGCCTCGTCGAGCGCCGTGAGCCAGCCGGGACCTTCGCTCACCACAACGAGGTAGCCTGCGACGCCAAGGCCGACCGCCAACGCGTACTGCACCGCAATCCACGCCCAGCGCCGCCCAGCGGCCGTCATATCGTCACCCGCCGATGCCAGGTCACCCACTCGACCATCACCAGCGCCAGCGCGGCGAGCAGCAGCACGCGCCAGAAGTCGCGCAACCACGGGTTCTCGTGCGCCTCCTGGAACGTCGGCGCGACCCACGTCGGGTAATCCGCCGTGACCGGGGCGATGCGGCTCTCCTCGGGCGAGAGCAGGTTCACCGCGAACGCCGTCGCCCCCGCCCCGCTCTTGCCCGTGACATCGCCTCCGTCAGCTTTTTCCGACGCATCGCTCACCTGCCAGATCCCGAGCTGCGACGCCGTCAGGTGCACACGCTCACCGACCCGCCGCGCCGGCACACTCGCCCCGCCCGGACCCGCCACTGTCAAGTCATTGCCCGTCCCCGGCAGCGCCAGCGACAGCGACACGCCCGCCCGGTTCGGTTGCAGGAGCCCCTCGGCGTCCTGCCAGAACCACGAGATCGCGTTCACGACCAGGATCGGAAACGCATAGTTCATCGGCAACAACGACTGCCGCAGGTCGAACGCGAGCACCACGAACCGACGGGTGCCACCCGCGTCATTGAGGGTCCGCGTGAACAAGAGCGGCACCCCGCCCTGCGCCGTCACGACCACCTCGTCCTTCTTCGCGAGCACATAGGCTGGCGTCTCGAGCGCGTTGATGTCGGCGAAGCTCACGTTGCGCGCGAGCGGGTGCTTCGTATCGACCTTCGCCACGACCGGTGCCGTCAGCATGCCCTTCACCTCGAAGGTCGGGCTCGGGCGCGGCGCGATGACGAAGTAGTTGCCCGGCTTCGATACGTCGACAGCGACCGCGTCGACGACCGTCACATCGAAGCCCTCGGGGCCGGTGTACTCGGCCGCCGTGCGCGTCGTCAGCTCGACGTTCTCACGCAGGAACAAGGCCGCGTTGATGAACAGGTTGCCGTCGCTGACGAGCTGTACGGCCAGCGTGCGCCGTTCGGGCACCACCGCAAACGCGATGTCGTCGCGCGCAAAGGCATCGCGCGTCGGGTCGCTGGAGTCGACGCTGACCTTCGCGAACAGGCGGCTTCCCGGGAACTTCAGCTCGTCGATGTGGTCCTGCAAGGTCGCACCCGGCGCCAGCGCCAGCGGCTCGGTGTGCACGAGGCGCGCGGGCACCGCGAAGTCCGCCTCGCTCATGCCGACGGGGTTCGCATAGAGGAACAGGTTGGCCCTCACGACCCGTGCCGTCTCGTTGCGCACCGCGTACCACGCGACGTACGTCACGCTGTCGTCGGGGTAGGGGCGCACGTTGAACGCCTCGATACCGAGGTTGTCCGCCGCCGTCCCGACCGCGATCGCCGACAGCCCGAGCGCCTTGCGCCGTGCCTCCGGGATCGGCGGGAACGCGAGGTCCGACACCAGGATCGTCTCGCCACCTTCACGCCCGCGCAGTGCATCGTCGGCCAGCCGCAACGCGTCGTCGATGGCGGTTGGCGTGTCCAGCGCACCGTCGGGCGCGACCTGGTCGATCGCCGCATGCAGCGTCTTTCTGTCCGAGGTCCACAACGTCAACGGCCGCGTCTTCGCATCGAGCTGCACGACCATCACGCGCTGCGACGGGTGCACCGCCAGCTTGTCGACCAGCTCGTGGGCCTTCTCCTTGGCGAGCGTCAGGCGCGTGCGCCCGCTCTCGACGGTCGCCATCGACGCCGACGCATCGATCACCAGCAGCGCGTGCCGTGGCGGTGGCGGCTTCTCGTCCTCGTGCGTGCAACCGGCGAAGCTCGCAACCTTTGGATTGCCCAGAGCCAACACGACCAACGCCACGATCGCCAACTGCACGAGCAGCGAGCCGATCCGCTTGAGCGCCCGGAATAGCGAGCTCGCCTGCTTCTCGACGACGACCCGCGACCAAAGCGGCGAGAACGGCACCTGCACGCGGCGCCGCCGCAGGCGAAGGATGTAGAGCACCCCCATCGCGCCACCGAAAATGGCGAACAGCTTCAAGAGCTCGGGTAGTGCCTGGCCTTCCAGCGTCACGACGGCACCGCCTTTTGTGTCGGGCTCACGACGGTGCCACCTTGTGCGTCGGGAGGCTCACTTGAGGAACCCTCCCGTGCGCAGCATCGCGACGACGAGCTCGTCGAACGGGGCCTGCACGCTGGCCTGGTAGTAGGCGATCTGGCGCGCCTTGCAGTGGCTCTCGAGCTCGGACGAGAACGCCGCGTGCGCCGCGCGATACTTCTCCAGGAGCCGCGGCGTCAGCGTTATCTCCTTGGTCGCCTGGGTCTCGACGTCGACCAGCAGGATGTCGCCGCGCAGGTTCGGCGACAGCTCACGCTCGTCTACGAGCTGCACCACGACCGGCTCGAAGCGATGATAGCGCAACAGATTGAGGCCTTCCTCCCAGCCGTCCTGCGCGTAGAAGTCCGACAGCAGCACGACCAGCCCGCGCCGCTTCGTCTCGTGCACGAACGCACGCATCGAGTCGCCGAACGTCGTCGTGCCGCCCGGCTCGACCTGTCGCAGGAACTGCAGGATGCGGAAGATCTGCGCCTTGCCGCGCGCCGGCAGGAGCCGCTGTCCGAGCTTCTCCGAGAACGTCACGAGGCTCGCGCGGTCGAGGCCCGCCAGCGCGATGTAGGCCAGTGCCGCCGCCATGCGTCGCGCCTGGTCGAGCTTTGTGCGGGCCGGTGTCACCTTGCCGCTTGGGCCTGTGCCCTTCGTCGCCGGCCCTGCAGCCGCCTCGGCCTTCGTCGACTTCATGGCGCCCGGCGCCGCGTCGCGCCCGACCGACATCGACGCCGACGCGTCGACCATCAGGTACACGTAGAGGTCTTCCTCCTCCTCGTACTGGCGCAGCAGCAGCTTGCCGAGGCGCGCGTAGACGTTCCAGTCGATGTGCTTGAAGTCGTCGCCCGGCGAGTAGCGCCGGTGGTCCGCGAACTCGAGCCCGGCGCCGAGCTTCCTGCTGCGCCGTTCCCCGCGGTCGGGGCTCGCCATTGCCTTCCGCGCGACGATCTCCAGGTACTCGAGGCGCTTCAGGAAAGCGTCGTCGAACAGCGAGTCCTCGCGCGCCGAGGCGCTGCCGGCGCGTGCCCGGGCGTCGACCGTCACGCGTTCTCCTTCACCACCCGCAAGACGTCATCGAGGATCGAGTCGGCCGTAACGCCCTCGGCCTCACCCTCGAAGTTGCGGATGAGGCGATGGCGCAGCGCCGGCTTGACGATCTGCCGGATGTCCTCGGCCGACACCGCGAAGCGCCCATCGAGGATGGCGCGCACCTTCGACGCCACCACCAGCGCCTGCGCGCCACGCGGCGAGGCACCGACCCGCACGTAGCGCCGCGCCGCCTCGGGCGCGTGCTTCTGGTCGGGGTGGGTCGCGAGCACGATGCGGATCGCGTAGTCCTGCACGTGCCTGGCGATCGGCACGTCGAGCGCCAGTTGCCGCAGCTGCAGGAGGCCCGCCCGGTCCATCACCGGCTCGATCTTCGGCTCGGTCCAGCCGGTCGTGCGGTCGAGGATCGTGTGCAGGTCGTCGGCCGTCGGGAACTCGACGTGCAGCTTGAACAGGAAGCGGTCGAGCTGCGCCTCGGGTAGCGGGTAGGTGCCGTCCATCTCGAGTGGGTTCTGGGTCGCGAGCACGAAGAACGGGTCGGTCAGCTTGTGGGTCGTGCGCCCGATCGTGACCGAGCGCTCCTGCATCGCCTCGAGCATCGCTGACTGGGTGCGCGGCGTCGCCCGGTTGATCTCGTCCGCGAGCACGATGTTCGCGAAGATCGGCCCCTTCTGGAACTCGAGGTTGGTGTGCCCCGCGTCGTCCTGGATGGCGACCTTGTTGCCCGTGATGTCCGACGGCATCAGGTCGGGCGTGAACTGGATGCGCGAGAACTCGAGCTCCAGCGCGTTCGCCAGCGTGCGCACGAGCGTCGTCTTGCCGAGCCCCGGCACGCCTTCGAGCAGCGAGTGCCCACCCGCGACGAGCGACATCATCACCGCGTCGACGACCTCGCGCTGCCCGACCATGACCTTGCCGATCTCGCTGCGCAGCCGCCCAGTGGCACGCGCGAAGTGGGCGACCCGTTCTTTGATGTCCATCGATGGTTCCTTTCCTGGCAGTGCGTCGGGTCTTGGCGCGCCGGTGTCAGCGTGGCCGGATGAGGTCGAAATAGCGCCGTACATACGTGCGCTTACCGGGCGGGATGTGCTCCTTCTCGAGGGCGTCCTCGACCACGCCGGCGTAGTCCTGGTGGACCTCGCGATAGCCCCGCGAGGCGAAGCCCTTCTGAGCGGCCGTCATCACGACCTTCTCCTTGGACTCGCCATCGCCATGCTGGCCAGCGACGAAGTCCTCCTTGGTGGCGAAGTCCATCGACGGCTTCTCGCCCCCGAGCAGATTCTTGTCGTGGCCATCGCCGATGCCATCGCCCTGGCCGAGCTTCGGGTCGCCTTTGCCATTGCCCTTGCCGACGCCGGGCATCTTCATGCCGCCCGGCGGGCCCTTGCCGCCGAGCAGCAACATCTCGCCCGGTTTGCCGCCAGGCTTGCCGGCGCCGAGCATGATGTCCTTGCCGTCGCCATCCTTGCCGCCAGCCGCGTCCTTCTCGAACTGGCTCTCGGCGTCGCCGTCCTGGCCGTCCTGCCCGGGCTGCCCGTCCTTGCCGGCCTGTTGTTTGTCCTTGCCCTGGCCGTCTTTACCCTGACCGTCCTTGCCGTTCTGGCCGCGCCGCATCATCTCGCGCACGTCGATCATGCGCCCTTGCGCGATGCGCATCTGCTGGCGCCCCTGCCCACCTTGCGCCATGCGCTTGAGCGCCTCGGCGGCACGCTTGATGTCTTCGGACGTCATGCCCTGGCCGCTATCGCCCTGGTCGCCCTGGTCGCCTTCTTGCCCCGGCTGGTCGCGCCGCTGCTCCGACTCGGCGCCCTGTTCCCCTTGTTCACCGTCCTGACCCATCTTCTGCGCTTCCTCGGCGAGGCGTCGCAGCATGTCGCGCGCCGCGTCGTCGAGCTCGTCCGAGAGCCGCTCGAGCTGTCGCTCCGGCTCACTCTGCGGGTCTTGTTGCCGCGGGTCATCGAGCTGTTCCAACTGCCGCTCTGTGTCCTGGAGGCGATCCTTGTCCTTTTTGGCGAAGCGGTCCTTCTCCTTGTCTTCCTTCTCCTTGAGCCGGTCGCGCTCCTTCTCGAGCCGCTCCTTCTCCTTGTGCCGCTCGTTCTCGAGCGCCTTGGCGAGCTGCTCTAGATCTTTGGCGATCTTCTTCGTGTCCGCCTCCGAGAGCTGCTTTTTGTCGAGCTTGTCACCAAGCTTCTCGAGCGCTTCCGCTGCCGCCTTCCAGTCCTTCTCCTTGAGCGCATCGACGAGCGGCGTCAGCTCCGCGTGCGCCTTCTTCTGCTTCTCGGCCGCTTCCTGGAGGCGCTTTTCCACCTCCTCGGCCCCGCGCGCGTTCTGCGCCTTCCAGTCGTTCATCGCCTTGTCGAGCTCAGCCATGCGCGCGGCCGCCTCTTCAGGCGTTATCCGCCCCTCGTGCAGCGCGCGGATGAGCTCGTTGAGGTCTTCGAGGAACTGCTTGACGGCAGGGTCGGCCGCGATCTTCGTCTCCTCCTCGATGTCCTTCGCCAGGTCCTCGAGCCGCTTCTCGTCCTCCTTGCGAACCTCGGCCCTGTCCTCTTTGAAGTGCGGCGGCACGACCATCTTTGCGAGCATCTGCCCCGACATCGACGCGACCGGCAGCTCGAACACGAACAACGCCGGTCCGCTCACCGCGAACGCCAGCCCCAGCGCTACCGCGCCCGCCGCGAACGCACCCCAACGCCACGGCGCGGCACGCTCCGGTTGGGCGCGCCCGAGCACCTGCACCGCGTCTTCGATCGCTGCGTCCTGCATCGCCGTACGCGTCGGCATCCGCGCGAACGCCAGCGCCGAGCCCAACCGCGAGTGCAACCCACCGGCCGCATCGAGCGACGCCGCGAGCGCGATGTCACCAAACCGGGCGAGCGCCCCGATGGCCAGCCCGATCGCAGGCAACGCGATCGCGACCGCGCCGCCGAGCCACACCCAGTCGCTCGCCAGCACGCGCACTTTCACGAGCACGACCAGCAACGCGAATACGAACAACCCGATGGCACCGAGCAGGAGCCCGTGGCGCAGCGCCACCTGCGCGCGTAGCCGCCAGCGCAGTCGCCCCACCACCTTCTCGATCGCCACCACCGACATCGCTTCGCCCCCCGAGGTTCATCCCCACCCGGTGCCCGCGGATCGTGCCCTCGACTCAGCGCGAAGGCACGCAGTCCAGGCTTCGCCATCCTGCCGGGCCTTCAGTTCAGGCCCCGCCATCCTTGCGATGGCCACCGAAGCACCGGAGACGAACAGGGTACCCGAAAGATCCATTTCGCGGGCACCCGCTTCAAGACCGACACCCACGAATGGCCAGCCCGGCGCTACTCGGTCGCTGGCGCCACCGCGTCGGGTGAGCCGACGGGGGTCAGGTCAAGCGCCATCAGCGTGCCCTCGTAGAGCCAGCGATAGCGGGCGAGCGTCTGGGTGACGCTCTTCGCGTAGAGGTGCGCCTCGCGATAAGGGATGCGCTCGACGAACTCGTCGATGTCGATATTGCCGAACTGTTTCCGCCACTTGGAGACGGCGCCACCGCCCGCATTGTAGCCGGCCGATGCCAGTGGCACGACCTTGTGGCGGCCCAACAGGCGCTGGAGGTACTTGCTGCCGAGTTCGATCGCGACCGCGGGTCGCATCAGATTCTCGCGCGTCGCCTCGTGCTCGGTGTTGCGGGCCAGGTTCTTGGCGGTCGGCATGATGATCTGCATGAGGCCTATCGCGTTGGCCCAGCTCACCGCCTCGGGGTCGAAGTTCGACTCGACCCGCATGACCGACCAGATCCAGTAGGGGTCGAGGGTCCGTTCGGTCGCCCACTTCGTCACCGACGCGAGGAACGGCCTCGGGTAGGCGAGCTTCCACGGCAACGCCGCGAGCCCGACGGGGAACGGCAGCTTCGCGTTCGCTTCGAGTGTGCGTGCCAGCCTCATGCTGCGAGGAAATCCACCGCCGAGCTGCTGCACGGCGATGCGCATCCACACCCAATCGTCGCCGTCCGGACGGGCCTTCGCCGCGACCGCGTCGAGCTCGAGGTCGACATTGGACAGAAACGGCGATGCCCGGTCGTAGTTCGAACCCGACAGCCGTGCCCACTCGATGGCCCGCCGGAAGTGCACGTCCTGCCAGACCGCGGCCGGCACCCGCAGATCGGGCGGGCCGGGGATCTCCGGCACCGGCGGCACCAGCTCGGCCCGCATCGCCTCGGGCGTCTCAGGGTTCGTCTCAGGGTTCGCCGCCTCTTGGGTGGCCGGGCTCACGAGGCGCGAGTAGGCGAGCAGCGCGTACCAGGACAGCGGGTTCTGCGCGAAGACGGTGCGCCACTCGGCGCGCGCCTTGTCTTTATTGCCGAGCTCCCACGCGGCGCGGGCATGCCAGTACCGGAAGCGGCCGGGGTGGCGCCCGGGCACGTCGTTGGGCGCAATGTCCAGCACCTGCTGGGTCGTGTCGAGGACCTGCTTCCACTTGCGCGCTTCGACGTTGGGCCCGACCAGGTCCCACGCGACGGCGTCGGCCATGTCGCCCTTCGGATAACGGCGCAGCGTCGACAGCAGCTGGCGCGTTGCGTTCTTCGGTCGCTTCTCGGTCTCGGCCAGGAGCAACAGCGCGTCGTCCGCGGTCGATCGTTCCGGGAACTCTTTTGCGTGTTCTTCCAGGAGCTTACGCGCCTCTTTGGGCTTGGCCGTGATGAGCGCGCGGCCTCCGAGGAAGGTCGCGTCCGCGCGCGCCTCGCCCTCACATGGAAGCGCCTTTTTGTAGAACTCGAAGGCCTTCGTGAGCGCCTGGTCGTCGTCCTTCTTCTTTCGCTCGGCCGCGCGCCCGAGCAGGATGTAGGCCTCGCAGGCGGCCGCCTTGGGGGTCTTCAAGCCTCCGAGCACGGCCCGCATCGCGTCGTAGCGATAGCCGTCGAACAGCGCGCGCCCCAGCCGCAACCGCTCGGTGCCCTTCAGCTTGCCCACGTCGAGCGCCTTCAGGGCCGCCTTGCCGAGCGCGTCATTGGGAAAACGCACCGCCAGCTCGAGCTGCGCTCGGTCGCCCGCGGCCTTGTCGTTCGCGGCGCGCAGGCTGGCGAGCTCGTCCCACGACGCCGGCAGGAGCCGCGCTGGATCGTTGTTGGCCGCCTCTTCGAGTGCCAACCGCGCCACCTCTCTGCCACCCGGCTCTGCCACCAGTAGGCGCGTGCGCAGCGCCAGCGCGCGCCCGAGGTAGCTCGAGTCCGAGGGCAAGCGGTCGAGCGTCGCGAACGCGTTCTTGCGGGCATCGGTATCGGTGTCGGCCGCGATTGCCAGCAGCTCGGCCGCGCGCAACGTCGCGATGTCGGCCATCAACGGCCAATCGAGCGCCAGCGTCTGGAAGCGCTCGGCCGCAAGCATCGCAGCCTGCGGGCTCAGGACCGCGACGGCCGGCGCCGCCGCGTCATCAGGCTCGGCTGCCAGCCAGGCCGCGTAAAAGCGTGCGGGCAGGGCGCGCGAATCCTCGGGGTGGGCCAACGCGAAGGCATCGAAAATCGCCAACGCCCGCTCACGCTCGTTGCCCTCCCAGGCTTCGAGCGCCTCGGACAGGGGCGGCTCGGTGAACCAGGGCGCGAGCGTGTCCAGCACCGGTGGCGCCTCCGGACCCGGCGTCGCGACCGGAGGTGGCGCAGGCGGGCGGGGCGGCTCGGCAGGGAGGTCGCTTGGCTCCGGCGCCAGGTGCGCCACGTCGGCGACATTGTTCGCGAGCTCGCGCTGCGTCTCGGGCGAAGCGCAGGCGATCGGCACGAACAGGAGCAGCGGGAGTAGTGGGCGCCTCATCGGATCTCCTTCCGGTCGCAGCGCTAGCAGCGACGCGAAGCGGCGCGGGGGTCGAAGGGGCGGAAGCCCACTTCCAATAGGGCGAGAGCCGGGACCCGCGAAGCGGTCGACGTCCAAAGGACGGCGGCAAGGCATGGTTCACCATGCCTCGGTCACGGCACTAGCGCGTCCGAACGCTCCGGTCGAGATTCGTCATCCGGCCTCATCGCTACTCACACGTCGCGCGTCCGCGACAAGGCCGCCGTGACCCGATGCGAGGCTTGCGCCGAACCCCTTGATCGCCCATCCTCCGCCGGCCATGGCGCACTTCATCACCGGACTCGCAGCCCTCGTCTGGGTGGGCCTCGCCGCCTGCGGCGACGATCCCGAGGTGAAGTCCCTCGTCGCCGAGCGTCCCAACGCTGTCGTGCACGCGGGCGGTGATGTCGCGGACAGCTCCGCGCCGGATGACACGAGCCTGCCCGACGCGCAGGACGACGGAACCGCGCCGGTCGACACCCGCGACACCAACGTCGCCGACACGCCGGATGGCGACACCCAAGATACGGTCAGCACTCAGGATTCGACCCCCGACAGCACGCCGGATACGACCCCTGACACCGTCACGGACACCGACCCCGGCGACGTGACTCAAGGCGGACCCAGCCTCGCGTTGCAAGCGACGATAGCCTTGCCCTGGGTCGCCACCGGCGACGGCGGCAGCGAGCTCCTGCTCGAGCTCGACAACGCCGGCGACCCCGGTCGCTTCAGCGCGACGCTGACCGGTGATGCGCGCCTGCGCCTCGACGCCTACGCCGACGACATCGGTGACAGCGCACGCCTGACCTTGCGCTTCGACGGCGCCGCGAGCCCGACCACGGCCGAGGCGACCCTGCGCATCAGCGACCACGCCGGCACCCGCAGCGCTACGGTCTGGGCCGTAGCCGGCGACGTGATGCCCGCCGCAACCTGGACCGACCTCACGGCCGGCAATATCCGCTACGGCCGCACCGCGACCGTGCGACTCGACACGGCACCGTTCCCCGATTCGAGTGGCGCGTGGAGCGACGACCGGGTCAACGTGTTTGTACCCGATGGCTATCTCGACCGCGGGCCGCTGCCCTACGTCGTGCACTTTCACGGGCACAACACGACCCTCGCGGCGACGCTCCCGGCCCACAAGTACCGCGAGCAGCTCTGGGCAAGCGGCGTCAACGCGATCCTTGTCACGCCGCAAGGCCCGGTCGAGGCGGCCAGCGGCAACTTCGGCAAGCTCATGGACGCGGGCGGGCTCGCGGCGATGCTGCGCGATGTCACCGCGATCCTCTATCGCGACCAGCTCGTGCGCACCCCGAAGGCGGGTGACCTGGTCCTGACCGAGCACTCCGGCGGCTACCAGGCGGTCGCCTTGAACCTCGACGCGCAGACCGACGAGGGCCAGGTCCTCGCGGCCCACCTGTTCGACGGGCTCTACGGCTATTCGTCGGCGTACGAGGCCTTCGCGCGCGCGGGCGGCTATCTCCGCAGCGAATACACGAGCGCTGGCGGCACGCGCACGAACAACCTGGCACTGGTCGATGACCTCGGCGCGCTCGTCGTCGAGGACGCGAGCGCCACCTCGCTGCGCGACGAAACGGCGGTCATCTGGTTTACGCCCGCCGGCCACAGCGAGAGCACCTGGTGGGAGCAGGCCTACTGCGAGACCTTGCGCTGGGGCGCCACCAATGCGCGCCGCGGACCCCGTATCGAGCTGCGCACGGCGACCGCCAGCGGCGGCACGGCGACCGTCACCTGGCTTGCGCCGCACGACGACTGGACGACCGCGCACCTGGTCGAGACCTCGAGCGACGGCTTCGTCTGGAGCGTGGCGGCGCGCGTCGACCCGAGCGTCGGTCGCGCTACTTTTGCGCTGAACGGCGGTCGCCGCGTGCGGGTCGTGCCCGAGGTCGAGGACCTCGATCCTGCCGACGCGTTGCCCTCCGACAGCTACTGGATAGAAGCGTCTAGCGTCCTGGTGGATGTCCTTATGGTAGACGGGTTCGACCGCTTCCTGGGCGGCTCCTGGCTCGACCTCCGCCACGACTCGGCGGCCCGCGTCGGCCGCGCTGCGAAGGCCGCGAGCGCCAGCAATGAGGCGGTGCTCGAAGGTGAGATCCAGCTCTCCGACTTCGCCGCCGTGGTCTGGCTCGTCGGCGACGAGTCGATCGCCGACCACACCTTCACGGCCCCCGAGCAGGCCCTCATCACTGCCTACCTGGCCGGCGGCGGCCGCATCATCATCTCCGGCAGTGAGGTCGCCTATGACCTCAAGTCGAACGGCGCGAGCTTCCTGTCCGGCCTCGGTGCGGTCTACCAGGCCGACGACGCGAACCAGAACAGCGCCAAGGGCGCCGGCACCCTCGCCGCGGTCGCGAGCTTCGGCTTTGGCGGCCCCAGTGCACCGTATCTCGAGGACTACCCCGACGTGCTCGCCACCGCGACCGGCGGCACGATCGTGTTGCAGTACGGCAATGGCTCTACCGCGGCCGCCGGCAAGGCCAACCGCAGCGTCGTCGTCGGCTTCCCGCTCGAGGTGATCGACGACGACGCACGACTCGGCGAGGTGGTCAAAGCCCTCCTCGGATTTGTCGGGCTCCCGCCTTGAACGGTCGCCGTTGGCTCCCGAGGTTCGCCGCCCTGGCGCTTCTGACGACCCTCGGCGCCGGCTCGGGATCCGGGTATGCCCGCTGTGGTGACGGCCTCTTCAACGCGGGCGAAGGCTGCGACGACGGCGATCTCGGCGGCTTCCTCACGGCTTTCGCCATCGACGCCACGATGGGCCCGCTGGTCGGGCTGACGCACGTGCCGGACGACTTTCCAAGCGGCACGACCCGCTGGCTCGCCGGCGATCCAAGCCACGATCGGCTGGTCGCCCTGGGCGCCGACGGCGACCTGCTCGGTGCCTTCGCGACCTTGCCCGGCGCGGGTATCGCCGACGTTCAGATCGGCCCCGACGGCGTCGTCTACGTCGCGTCCACGACGACCGATCGGATCGATCGGTTCCTCGTGACGACCGGCCAATCGATCGGTGCCTTCCCGCTCGGCGGCGGGCTCGACGCACCGCAAGCGCTCGCCTTGAGTGGCAGCTTCCTCTATCTCGCGTCGGCCGGCGACGCCCCGATCCAGCGCATCGCGACCACCACCGGCGCGCTCGTAGGGACGTTTGGCGCGGCCCGCGGTGAACGTGACCTCGCGTTCGACGGCGCGGGCGACCTGTTCACGATCCGCGGCACATCGGTGCATCGCTGGAGCGCATCGGGTGCCGACCTCGGCCGCTTCGCCGACGCCAGCGGCGGCCTCGGTGCGGGCCGCTTGAACGCCTTGACGTTTGCCGACGATGGCACCCTCTACGCGCTCGGCGAGACGGCTGGCGGTGCCGCCGTGCTGCTCCGCTATACAGCGGCTGGCGCTCCGCTCGGCGTCGGCAGCCCGAGCGGGCTCGCCGCCACGCTCTTGACGTCCGAGGGCTCGGCGGTGGGCGCCGCCGCGCGCCTGCATGTCTCGCTGCGGCAGGGTCAGCTCGCTGGCGTCGGCAGCTTCGCGCGCGGCAACTCCGACCTCGCCCCCGACGCGTGTCGCCTCGATTGCACGGATGCGCGCTGTGGTGACCGGGTCGTCGACAGCGCTGAGATCTGCGACGACGGCACCGTCGCGGGCGGCGACGGGTGCGCCGGCTGCGTGCTCGAAGCGGGTTGGATCTGCGGGGCCGCGGGCTGCATCGAGAGCTGCGGTGACGGCGGCATCGACCCCGGCGAGGCGTGTGACGATGGCGGCATCCTGCCCGGCGACGGCTGTGATCCGAGCTGTGTCGTCGAGCCGGGCTGGGTCTGCGACGACACGTTCTGTAGCGCCGCCCGTTGTGGCGACCGCATCATCGCCGGCAGCGAGACGTGCGACGACGGCAACGAGGCGCCAGGCGACGGATGCGATGCGCGTTGTCAGAATGAGATATGCACGGCCTGTGTCGCCAACTGCGGCGACGGCGTCGCCGATCCCGACGAGGCCTGCGACGACGGTGACGAGGACGCGGGCGACGGCTGCAGTCCGACCTGCGAGGTCGAGGCCGGCTGGTTGTGCAGCCTCGGCCCAAACGGGCTCGTGTGCGTGGCCCAACGCTGCGGTGACCGCATTGGCGCAGGCGACGAGGGCTGCGACGACGGCAACGACGCGACCGGGGATGGCTGTGACGGGTGCCATCCCGAGCCGGGCTGGGTCTGCCCGCGCGGCGGCGAGGCGGGCGGGACCTGCCGCCAGACGTGCGGCGATGGCGCGGTCGGGCTCGGCGAGAGCTGCGATGACGGCACCATCTCGGGCGGCGACGGTTGCGACCCGAGCTGCCGCATCGAGCTCGGTTGGAGCTGCCCCGTCGTCGGTGGCGCGTGTGGTGCAGCCCGCTGCGGCGATGGGGTCGTCGCCGGGTCCGAGGCCTGCGACGACGGCAATGCGCTTCCCGACGATGGGTGCGCGACGTGTGTGGTCGAGCCCGGCTGGGTGTGCGACCTCGATGGCTGCCGCGAGACCTGCGGCAATGGTGTCATCGATCGCGGCGAGGAGTGCGACCTTGGCGACCTCGCTGCGGGCGACGGCTGCGACACGATGTGCCGCAAAGAGACCGGCTGGTACTGCGATGTAATCGACTGCACACCGATCTGCGGCGACCTGATGCTGGTCGGACCCGAGGGTTGCGATGACCAGAACGACGTCAGCGGCGACGGCAGCGCCGCCTGCCTGCTCGAGCCCGGTTGGGTGTGCGACCCACCGCGCGACGCGCCGGCCGTGTGCGCCGCCACCTGCGGCAACGTCGCGCTCGATGCACACGAGCTGTGCGACGACGGCGGTATCGCGACCGGCGACGGCTGCGACGCGAGCTGTCGCATCGAGCGCGGCTGGGAGTGTGGCAATCTCGGCTGCGTCGAGATCTGCGGCGACCGCCTGGTCGTTGGCGACGAGGGCTGCGACGACGGCAATCCGGAGGGCTTCGACGGCTGCGACCGGTGCGTGCGCGAGTCCGGCTGGGTGTGCGACGCGGACGGCTGTCGCGAAACCTGTGGCAACGGCCGAGTCGACGCCGCCGAGCCGTGCGACGACGGCGACCTCGAGCCCGGTGATGGCTGCGACGACCTGTGCGACGTCGAGCCCGGCTGGGCGTGCACGGTCGATGGCACGGCGCAGCCCGTGACCGCTTCCACCTGCGACGCGGCCGAGTGCGGGGATGGCATCAGCGCGGGCTTCGAGGACTGCGACGACGGCGCGACCGACCTGGGCGACGGCTGCGATGCGTTCTGTAGTGCCGAGGTCGGCTGGACCTGCGGCGTCAAAGGCTGCGTGGCGATCTGCGGCGATGGACGCTGGCTCGGGAGCGAGGCGTGCGACGACGGCAACCCGCTGGCGGGCGACGGCTGCACGGCGTGTGGCATCGAGGGCGGTTGGACCTGCAGCGGCACCCGTGGCACCCGCAGCGAGTGTCGCCCGTCCGAGGTCTGTGGCGATGGCGAGCCGGGCGGCTCCGAGCCGTGTGACGATGGCAACGGCGCGACGGGCGACGGCTGCACGCCGACCTGCGAGGTCGAGGCGGGCTGGGTGTGCGGCGTCGACGTAAACGATGAGGGTCCGGGGTGCGCGCCGATCGACGACGACGGCGATGGTCTCTCGAACCTCGAAGAACTCGTGCTCGGCACGCGCAGCGACGAGAGCGACACGGATGGTGACGGACTCGAAGACGGCGACGAGGTCGCGCGTGGCACGAGCCCGACCGACCCTGACAGCGACGATGACGGGCTCGACGACGGGGCGGAGGTCCGGCGCGGGCTCGACCCGCTGCGCCTCGACACCGATGGGGATGGGATAGCCGACATCGCCGACAACTGTCCGAGCCTCCCCAACAAGAACCAACGCGACCTCGACGGCGATGGGCTCGGCGCCGCGTGCGACGGCGACGACGTGCCCGCCGGGGTCATCACTGGCGGCGGTTGCGCGGCCGCCGGAGGCCCGTCCCACGGCCATGATCCCGCTATCGATCCCGGCCTTCTAGGCCTCCTCGCGGGCCTCATCGTGCTCGCCCTGCGCCGTCGTTCAGCGTAAGAGACGGCCATTGTTCCGTGGCGTGATCTCCCGAACAATCCCGACGCCGCGCACGAGTCGTTCAACGCGGTCATCGAGATCCCGCCTTTATCCTGGGCGCTCCGGGCGGCTCCAAGCCCGAGCGCGCGAAGCCGCGCTACAAGTGGAGATGCGCCGCTCGAGGCGCAGCCGGGTCATCCGTCGCGTCGAGAGCTACTCGCGCGCCGCCGAGGTCGGCAACACGATCGAAAATGACCGTGCATCAACAGCCGCAGCGTGACATCGAGGGCGAGGTCGGCGGCGCGGTCAACGGCGTGTTCGATTTCACCGGCCGCCGCCTGCGGGAGCATCGCCACCGCGAAGAAGAGCACGTCGTCGTCGCGGCTCGTGACCTCCACCCTTCGCCCCCGCGAGCCGGTCGAGGCGTGCTATCCGCCGCGTGCGGGTCCGAGGCGGAGCCGTCGGCCGATCACCGCGCGATCGCCGACGCAACCAGCGACGCCGCTGCGAGCGATGAGGTCGACGGAGCAGGTCACGGCGCCCCACGTGGTGAAGTCGACGCGCGGGACTTGCGCGCATCGGCACTTCGGCTCATGGGGCTTCAATCCAGCGCGGTCCCCACGTCCCTGCCGCCTCACCTTGGAGCTATCCCATGCGCTTACCCGCTCTCGCATCGTCCGTCGCGCTCGCTCTCACGTTGTCCGCCTGCCCCGCCGCCCCCCTTCGCCCCGAGCCGTCGGTCACGGTCCTACCGCCGGCCGAGCTCGTGCCGGGCGCCGAGCTCGACGCGCTGGCGGCCGCGCCCTCGCTCGAGCCGCTGCCCGCGGGCGCGGTCCTGCGGCTCGGCGCGACGGGCCTCGCGCATGCACAAGAGATCCATCATGTCGCGCTGTCACCGGACGGAGCGACGGCGTGGTCGTCGGCGATCTACGATCGTGAGCCGATGGCCTGGGACACGGCCACGGGTCGATCGAAGGGGCGGCTGAAGCTGACCCGTGAAGGCCAGGTCGAGGGCCTGGCCGTGTCTCCGGATGGCGCCACGCTCGCGGTCGCCAAGCCCGACAGCGTCACGCTCGTGACCGTCGCGACCGGGGCCGAGCGGCTCGCCATCAAGGGCACGGACATCGTGGCGGTGGCGTGGTCGCCCGACGGTGCGCGGCTCGCCATCGGGCATCGCGAGGGCCGGCTCGAGCTCATCGACGCCATGAGCGGCAAGATCCGGAAGGCACTGCGCGGCAAGGACGAGATGTTCGCGGACGTGGCCTTCTCGATCGACGGCTCGCTCGTCGCAGCCTCAGGTGGCGACGCGGCCTACGTGTGGGACGCAAAGACCGGGGCGCCGCGCCTCAGGTGGCACGGCAAGGCCGGCGGTTACGGCAATGGTATCGCGTGGCTCGGCGACGGCTCGCTCGCGGTCGCGACCAGTGACAAGGAGCTCGCCGTGTTCGCGGCCACGACGCTCGCCAAGCTCGGCAAGGCCACCCAGCCGACCAGCAGCATCGCTGTGCCAGGCAACATCTCGGCGCTCGGCGCGACGCCCGATGGTCGCCTGGTCATCGCCGGATTCGGCGGGCGTGTGAGCGTTGTCGAGCCTCTGACCGGCGCCATCACGAAGGACCTCGTCGGCGGCGAGGCACCCGCTTCGATGAGCTATACCAACGCCATGGCCGTCGTTGGCGGCCGCGTCGTGACCGGCTGGGAGAGCGGCCGGGTGCGGGTCTTCGACGTCGCGAGCGGCGCGGAGAGCGTGCAGCTCGCCGGCCATCGCGCGCGCGTCGAGGCCGTCGCGTGGAGCAGCGATGGCCGCTTCATCGCCACCGGCGGCGAGGACGGCACGACGATCCTGTGGCGCGCCGGCAATGGCCGCCAGTGGCGCGTGCTGGCCCCCGAAGCGGACAAGGACGGCCGCCGCGCCAAGGTCATCGACGTGGCCATCCAGCCCAAGGGCACGCTGGTCGCCGTGGTGACCGCCAATAACCACCTCTACGTGTGGGACGCCGCGACCGGCGCGCCCGTCAAGCACACGACGTTCAGCGCGCCGCCCACCGGGCTCGCCTGGTCTCCAAGCGGCGCGCGGCTCGGCGTGAGCCTGCAGAGCGGCAACGCCTACGTCATCGCGGTGCCGGCATGGAAGGGCCTCTTGGACGTGACGCACGACGAGGGGGTCATGGACGTCGCCTTTGCCGGCGAGGATCGCATCGTCACGACCCTGTCGAGCACGCTGGTCGTGTGGGATATCGCGACGGCCAAGGTGCTGGGCGAACGCAAGCGCGGAGGCTTACGCACGCAGATGAACGCACTGGCCGTGAGCAGCGATGGCAAGAGCGCGTACACCGGCGGCTACGGCGGCTTCGTCGATCGTTGGGATCTCGGCGAGGCGGCCCAGGTCGAGCCGTCCCCGTCGGTGCCGATGCCCGACGAGGGCAACGGCGCCTCGAACCCGGTCATGGCCCTGGTGGCGATCCCCGGCGGCTTCGTCGCGGGTGGCTCGCGCGGCGACGTCTTCGTCGTGCGCGGCGACGTCCGCGTCGATCAAAGCGGCCACGGCGGCGAGGTCACCGACCTGGCCGTGTCGCCAGACGGCACGCACGCGGCCTCGGCCTCAGCCGACATGAGCGTGCTGGTGTGGAAGCTGTGAACACCGCGCGCTGAGGCCCCCCGCGAGACGCCACTACTGCCCTTCAGCAGGTTACCGGTCGCATGATTTGCGCCCAGACCGATCTCTTCGTCCCGAGCTACGAGGTCGTCGGCGTCGACGACCCGGACAAGCTGCAGTCCGACCTCGTCTCGCAGTGCACGACCTACTTCAATCGCCCGATTCGTCCGCACATCACGGTCGAGCGCCACGGCGACACGACGGTGCTGCTCGTCTTCGTCCCGGAGCTCCCGGCGGGCGACAAGCCGCTCTTCATCAAGAACCTCGGATTGCCGCGCGGAGCCTTTCGGCGCGTCGGCTCGACGGACGTACAACGCACCGAAGACGACGTGTTCACGCTGCTCCAGCAGAGCGACACCGAGCGCTATGACTCGTCCTTCGTCGGTGACGCCGATCTCGACGACATCGACCCCGAGCTGCTGCGCGTCTATCGCGAGCTCCGCGCCCAGGCCAACCCGCTCGCGGAGGAGCTCGCATGGTCGGATGGCGACCTGCTCCGCTCGGTCGGTGCCATCGGCATGGTCGATAGGGTCGTCCGTCCGACCGTCGCGGGCATCCTGCTCTTCGGCACGCCGATGGCGCTCGGGCGCTGCTTCCCGCTCATGCGCATCGACTCCGTGCGGCAACCCGGCAAGGAGTGGGTCAAGGACGTCGATCGTCGCTTCGACACCGTAGAGATCCGCGCCCCGCTCATCCTCGCCGTGCGGCGGGCGACCGCGGCCGTGCGCGACGATCCGCCAGCGTGGTTCTCGCTCCCCGAGGGCTCCATCACCCGCAGCGACCAGACCGTCTTGCCGATGCGAGTCCTGGCTCACGAGCGAGAAGCTCAGCGACGAAGAGATGTGCGCCCTGGTCTACGTGCGAGAGGTCGGCGCCCACCAGCTGATCCTCGCGCTGCGCGGCTGGCGCGCCTTGACCTCGCGTGAACTCGCGCGTGTGCTCGGCAACTCAGAGATCGAGGAGGCCACGCTTGGCCTCGGCCGACACACCGCGGCCTGGTTTGAGCAGGCGCCACCGCCCGACGACGACGGCGAGGTCCTCATCGGGTGTGACTCGAGATGAGGGGGCACTTGCCAAAAGCGGCGTCGTGGGTCGGATGAGATGCGCGACAGCTCGCCAGGCTCCTGACCGAGACTTGGCGGCAGGCAGGTCCGGCGAAGGCGACGGTCACCCCCA
>Ga0105046_10004685_pt1 | contig 21730 bp, 19 predicted proteins | sample MAT03_FD_78385 | JGI IMG/M metagenome (GOLD analysis project Ga0105046, IMG submission 78385) | Freshwater microbial communities from Lake Fryxell liftoff mats and glacier meltwater in Antarctica - MAT-03 (megahit assembly) | ecosystem: Environmental > Aquatic > Freshwater > Ice > Liftoff...
ACACCATCGGCTCGGCGGCGCTCGGCGGCATGGTGATGGGCACGGTGTTCGGTGTGCTCACGCCGACCTCGTGCTGGGCGCGGGTTCGATACACGCGGCGACGTCAACCGCACCCGCGCGTCGCTGCCTTCGCATCGCGTTCGAAGTGGTCCTGGGTCAGCTCGGCCCGCCCGGGGTCGAATCAGTGCGACATCCGCGTCAGCGGCAGGCAGCGCGCCGGGCGCTGACTTCCCGCATGAACTCGAGCGCTCCCTCCGGCGCGATGAGCTCGGCTTCCATCTTGCCACGGGGAAAATACCGTAGCACCGTGGGCTGCTCGAGCGGCCCGACGTTGGCGAAACCCATGGACCAATCGCCGAACAGGCGAGCGCCGACCGGAACGAACTGGAGGAGCAGCTGAGCCCGATGCTTGCCGCAAGGAAGGATCCGCGAGTGATAAATGCTGTTCACCGCCGCCGCCTCGCCCTCGAGCACCTGGAGGAAGCGCTGGTCGGCGTAGCAGAGAAAACCCGTCACCCCCCACTGGGCGTTGTGCTCGGCGGCCCCATCGGCGAGCGCGACCATGCTACTGAAGTTGAGGTCGCCGACCATCGTGCTCGAATACAAGAGACGGATGAGGTTCACGATCGGGTTGTAGCTCGCACTGCGCCGTGAGCCAGTCGCGATTCGGTCCGCGTCATCACACCCCGGTCGCCTGCTGAATGGCCGCGGGCGACCCTCACCACGTCCGCGTCGCGACCTGCCATGGGACAGTCCGCGTCGAGGTGGTGGCGTGCAGTACACCCGATCGGCGCACGGCAGGGCCGCCACGGGCCGCCACACCGAGCCCCCACGTCACACAGGCCGCGGCGGCGCGCGCGTGCAAGGCCGCCGAATCGCCGAGTCTGAACCACGGCACGGCATCTGCTCATATGGCCCCGCCCGCACAGCGTCGCTTCGTGGGCGATCGAGATCATGGTGAAGCCCCCCCCGTCAGCCCCCCGTCAGCTCATCTCCGACGCGTGGCAGCAGCGACGTCGTCGACGTCGACCTGGTCTCGAGGAACCTCCCCGAAGGGCGTGCACGCGAGGGAGGCACCTGCCTGCAATGGCCACGGTTCCCGAGAGATCTGCCGCCTGCCGGAGCGAGCACAGCTGGCGTGCAACGCTGGTGCGGGAGGATCAGGTTGGCGCTGCAGCGGTCCGCAGAAGTCGGAGTGCAAGAGCGATCGCGGGCCCGCGGGGACTGAAACGTGCCGGCATGCAGAAATCGGCGCGAGCACATCCGTGAAGCGGCTCCGAAAAAAGTGGCAACGTGAGGATCGAAATCCTCGCACCGCACACTCACACGGGCAATGCCTGTCGCTCGCCTCCGGCCTCCGCCCCCTACCCGGCTCGCTCTGGCGATCGCCTTCGCCCTCGCCGCGGCCTGCGACTCCTCCAGCTCGGGCGACGCGACCGAACAGACTCCGGAGTGCGAGGTCTATCTCGCGTGCCTGGGCGCGCTGATGTCGCCTGACGCGGTCGAGTTGCTCGCGACGTACGGCAGTCAGGGAACGTGCTGGCAGGGCACTGCGGCGGAGGCCGAGCCATGCACGCAGGAATGCATCTCGCGCGTCGAGGAACTCTCGCGCGAGCATCTCGACGAACCAGCGTGCCAGCCCGCGCCGACGGATCCGACCGAGGGCCCGATTCCGTTCGGTCCATACATCGACTGCGCCGAGCTTCCGCCACCCGGACCTACCGTCGCTCCGGAACCGCTCGGCGTGCTCGAGTTCCCGACCTACGCGTGCAACCCGCGTCAGTCTGGGAGCTCGAACGGATATCACTGCTGCTCGACCGATCCAGCGACCGCAGACGGCGAGCTCCCGGCGTACGAAGGCAAGGACATTTCCGGGAGCACGCCCCTGTACGCCGATGCTGCGAATGCCGAAGGCAGCTGGGGCATGTGCGTGCACATCGGGGACATCTCGAACGGTGCTGGATTGCTCGCCGAGCAGGCGAGAAACTGTCCGATCCCGTGCGATCCGCAGTGGGCGGACGACGACGTGTCCACGGTGTGCGGGCAGGGGCGCGTCTGCTGTCAGGTGCTCGAGCTCCAACCCAAAGACTGCGTGCAGGACAACGGCGTCTGGCGAGCGGTCACCGGCGAGGACATCGGAGAGCCCGACATCTCGCCGACAACCGTGTGGAACAACGACGCGCATGAAACCCATCAAGACCCGAACGGCACGGTATGCTCGAGCAAGTTTCCCGATTCCCCGGACGAGTTCGAGGAGTGCGTGCGCCACCTCGGCGTTGCCAACCGACGCGGATACTGCATGAACCTCGACGGAGCGGAGTGTCCCGATCGCGCCGCCGACTACGTGGATGCTTGCGAGGCGATGAACTGAGGCCGGCCAATGACGACCATCTCTCGTTTCCTGATGCTGGCCCTCCTCGGCGTATCGGCGTGCACCGACGCCGCGCGGGGGCGAGTCGGCCGGTGGCGCTGTGCCGTCGTGGAACGAGGTCGATGCGAAATCGGCCGCGAGATCGAGTCCTTATGAGCGGCCCGCTAGTGAAGGTGTCGATCAGGAACCGATCATTAGGCCGAGGAAACAGTCGCCCCACTGTGCGAGCCACGCTTCGAACCCGAGCGGCGACATGTCTGCGCTACCCGGTGAGTAGAGCTTGGGCGACTCGGGAAAGTCGATCTCTCCGGTGCGCCACATCCATCCCGCCTGCTCGCCGGTCACGACGAGCACGGAGAAGTCGTTGCCGCCGTTGCTCGCAAGCGTGAGGCACCCGTCGGGGTCTCCCCCACGCTGCAGCGCCATCACCTCGGGACTGAACACATTGCCGGCGTCGACCGCAGTGCGCACTGCGACGCGGATCGCCTCTGCTTCGGCGTCGTCGTAGGGGAACGGCCGCGCGGCCAGAGCGTCGTCAGCGAGGTCGTGTCCGATCTGGTCGAGCGAGAACAACCACGGGTCGCCTTCGTAGACGAGACCATCGGCGACCTCGAGGACGAATCCGCGGAACGCGGCAGGCAACGTGATCGCGAAGCGCGCTTCGAACGCGGCGACATGATCCGCGGGCGCGGGAGCGCCCGGTTCGACGCCTGGTGTGTTGGCGAGCGCTGCGCGGATCTTCTCGATGTCCATCGCGACGACGATACAACGGCTGGCGCGCAGTCATTCAGCCAAACGGAGTAGCTCGTCGATGGACGCGTGGAGCCAGCGGACTACGGTCCGCGCGTGCCTCGCAAGATCCATCGCATCTACTCCTGGAACGTGAATGGGATGCGTTCCGTCGCGCAGAACGGGTTCTTCGACTGGCTTCAGAAGGCGCGCGCCGACGTGGTCGCGCTGCAGGCCCAGGCGACCTACCGACTTGTCGTGATCGCGTACCGCAACTCGTGGCAGCGGGGAGATGAAGCCGACGTGGTCCTGCGTCATCGCAACGAACTCGAAGCGGCTCACGGCATCTGGGCACGCATCGTTCTGAGCGATCGCGCGCCGTCGGGTGCACGCCAGATCGGGATCGAGCATGGCCGTCCGGCACCTGGGACACTTGACCGCTGATCCGCAGATGTAGCGCCACAGTTCGCAGCCCTCCTCGACGATGGTGGTCACCGTGGCACGGGTAGTCCCCATCGTCCTCTCCGGCTTGGCACGCGGCGGTGAGCTACGCGCCACGCTCACGCTCACCACGGTGCACCCGAGATGCATCGACTACGACGCGGCGACGGTCATCGTCGATGTCGATGGAGAGGAAATCCTGTACCAGGCCATCGGCATCACCGAGAGGTCAGCGCTCGCCAACGTCGCGACATGGGTGCGGCTCTTCTGCGGCGATCGGATCTCGTCGCGATTTCGATCAGTTGATCCTCCGGAGGTGGCGCTTGGGCTCGGGTAGCGGCTCTGGGATCTCGGCGTTGGCGTAGCGGTCCGAGTGGTTGCGCTGTTTTTCGCGAGCGAGGTGGAAGTGCCAGTATTCGTCGAAGTCGCCAGAAGCTCGGATCGCACGCAAGCGAAGGACGGCTTCGGCACCGAGGAGCGACCAGCGGGCGCCGGTTCGATCCATGCGGTCCTTGACGAGGTAGCGGCACGCACCCTCGATGACACCGGTGGCGATCGGCAGGCCGTCGCGGAGAGCGGCTTGGTAATGCATCAATCGGGTACGTGTGCGGTTGGCCAGGTATGCGCAGGACTTTTTGACCGCCGCGCGCTTGGGCGCGTCGAGCTCGCTCGCGCGCTGTTCCGCCCACCGCCGGATCGTGCGCGCGACCTAGCCACCAGTTTGTCCGCTGAGCAGCGCGAGAAGGCGGTCGCCCACCCAGCTCTCGGCCTCCGGCGAGCTTTCGCCGAAGATGGCGCGCGCGGCGTCCCAGATGTACTCGAGCACGTGCACGATATCGACGATGATCGTGATCTTGACCTTGGCGCGCCGCGCCTCGGCCTTCACGGCGCGCAGCTGTGTTGCACGCGCCGTCGACCAAGACCACCCAGCGTCGCTGTTGGTCCGGATCGCGACGCAGGGCTTCATCGAACGCGTCGCGGATGACCGTGCGCGTGCTTCTGCACGCTCGCCCACACCCGCTCGTCGCGCGTCTTGGGCCGCTTCGACTCGGTGTCTTCGTCGCGGAACGTGTGCACCACATCGCCCGCGGTGCGCGGCCAAGCCGGCACGGTGTAAACCGTGGCGACCTGTGCCATGCGCTTGCGGTTGGGCTTCTCGCCGGGCGAGAGTCGCGTCTCGAGCTTGTGCGTGCTCTTCTCCGCGACCCGCCGCGTCGCCTCGCGCAGGTCCTCGTGCCGCATCACGATGCCCTTGCCGTCGGTGCTGATCACCAGCAGGTCTGGTGTCGGGTCGCGCGCGAGCTTGCGGTGCTTGTAGAACTCGTCGAAGTCCTGCGCGCCCCGTACCGCGAGCTCTTCGACCTCCTCGCAGCCGGCCTGCTGGTATGCCAAGCGCGGCACCGCGACGCGGCCGACCACCGACTCGAGATGTCGTTCGGTTGCCCGCGCCGTGCCGCGCTCGATGCCGTCTGCACCCACGACCCCCACGCGCTGCTCTCGGTCCGCCCGAAACCGGAGCTGCGCCTCCAGCATCCTCCGCGACCACTCCTGCCCCTGCTCCCGGAGGTACTCCTCGATCGTGTCGTGCGGCGCCCGCGACATCTCCCCGTCGGTCACGGCTTGCTCAACCTCCTGCGTGTGCGTGTGCACGCGCGCAAACGCGGGGTGTACGAGGCACGATCGGCTTCGCGTACGATGTCGTCATCGGAGGGGCTTTCTTTCGGTTCTCGAGGGCTGGTCTTCGCAACCCAACCCTAACCGGAAAAGGCCCCTCCGGTCTTCTGTCAGCAAGGGCAAAGGCAAAGACAACGGCAAGCCCGGCCCCGCGAGCGACACCGGTGAGGACGACGGCAAGTCGAACGCGATGCCGAAGAAGTAGCTCACCGCTGCTAGCATCGGCCAATGCTCCGCGCGCTCGTCGTGCTCACGTGTCTCGCCGCGTGCCCGTCGTCGACGCCGACGACGACAACACCCACCACCGCGATCGCGCCAGCCACGGCACCACCGACCGACGCTGCCGCGAAGCCGACCGCCGCGACCCCCGATCTCCTGCCCGTCCGCCCGGTGCGACACACGCTCGCCGTCGGCGATCACCACTCGTGCGCGCTCGTCCGCAAGGGCGACGATCCACGCGGCCGCGTGAAGTGTTGGGGCCGCAACGAGGACGGTCAGCTCGGACTCGGCGACACCAAGGTGCGCGGCAAGACGAGCAAACAGATGGGCGACGCGCTGCCGTTCGTGCCGCTGCCCGAGGGCGTCGACGTGGTCGCGATCGATGCCGAGCAGCGTCGCACCTGCGCGCTCGCGAGCGACGGCAAGCTGTGGTGCTGGGGCAGTAACGATGACGGCGAGCTCGGGCTCGGCGACACGAATCCTCGCGGCGATCAGCGCGACGAGATGGCGAGCCTCGTACCGGTCGATCTGCCCGGCAAGGTCATCGCGTTCACGCTCGGCAGCATGCACACGTGTGCGCAGCTCGCCGGCGGTGCGGTGCACTGCTGGGGCCGTGGCGATGCGGTCGGTGATTCGCAACGCCGCGGTGCCGCGCCCGCCCAGATGGGCGCGGCACTGCCTGCAGTCGCGCTCGGCAAAGGCCTGCAGCCGATCGCCGTAGCGGCCGGATCGTCACACACGTGCGTGTTGCTGGCGCACGCGAAGATCAAGTGTTTCGGCGAGGGCATGTACGGTGTGATCGGCACCGGCGACACGCGCAGCCGCGGCGCCGATCCGAACGACATGGGTGACGCGCTGCCGTTCGTCGAGCTCGGCAGCTTCCGCGCCGCCGAGATCGTCGCGGGCGGGCTGCATGCGTGCGCGCGCTCGGTCGATCACCGCGTGAAGTGTTGGGGCAACAATCACAGCGGCCAGCTCGGGCTCGGTCATCGCGACGGACCCGGCGGCAAGCCGGGCCAGAGCCGCGCCGCGCCGCCCGGCGGTGATGCGCGGCCCGATGTCGATCTCGGTGCATCGGGCACCGTCATCGCGCTCGCGTCGAACAGCGTGACGACGTGCGCGCTGCTCGATCGCGGCCGCGCGGCCGACGGCGCGCTCGATCACGCGATCAAGTGCTGGGGCGGCAGCGCCGGTGGCGACCGCGAAGGCACGATGGGCGCTGCACTGCCCGTCATCGACGTCGGCCCTGCATTCGTGCCGATGGCGATCGCACCGAGCGATCTGCTCGGCTGCGCCATCGTCGTCGAACGCGAGCGCACGATCGGGCCGGAGCGCCCGACGACCGGACGCGTGAAGTGCTGGGGCGCATGGGTTCCCGGCGTCGGCATCAGCCCCGGCACCGGCATGCCGGACAAGAGCCGCGTCGAGTCGCTCTCCGAGTACACACCGCTCGTCGAGCTCGGCGCGGACGTGCGCGTCGTGATCCCGGACGCATGAGGCGTTAGGGCCGCGGTCGACGGCGTGTCCGCTTCGCGCTCGCGCCAAGCAGTGCGAGATCCGCGAGATCCTTGGGCCGGCCGGAAGCGCGCTTGTTGGCAATCAGGGCTGCGCGGCCGACGAACGGCACCTTGCCGATCTCGGTGTCCACGCGGACGCGGCTCGACCACGCGCGCGCAAACGACACGCCAGAAATACGAGTGATGACGTCGATCCGAAACGGCACAACGCCGATCATGAAGACCTTCCCGGGAGTCGCGAGAACCTTCGCGTCTGGGGCCGCCTCGCCGAAGCCGAAGTCGACGAGCACACCGCGGAGGCGGCGACCGTTCGCGAGCGTCGGCTCGACGAAGACGTCGAGGTCCTCAGTCGTTCGCGCCCGGGCGTGCACGGCGACCGCGTGTCCGCCGACTACTACGAATTTCACGCGATGGGAAATCAGCAACGACAAGAACTCGCGCCAATCCGGGGTGAGGTCGGCCATGGAGGGCGAACCAACCCTCGCGCAGCTTCTCGACCGCCGCAAGTCTCTGCGCGGCCGTCGTCCCCAACTCCATCGCGCGCGCGGCCGCGTCCTGTTCGCGCAACGTGGTGATGACCAGCTTCGGCATCTACTGCCGGAAGGTACCATCGGTTGCGCGTCCACGTCCCGCAACACACTGTTGCGCCGCGCGGTGCAGCCCGGCCCTACCGCGCGCGCGGCATCGGTCCTACGGCCAGGTCTTCGGCGAGCAGACGTCCGCGTTCCACTTCGGCTGATCGTGATATCGATCGGCGGTGGAACTCCGCAGCAGCGTCGCCCACCACGCCTTCGATCGCGCCACGTTCGAGGATCTCCGCCGCAAGGTCGTGACCGGTGAGCTCGAGCCCGCGGCGAATCGCCTCGCGAAGGCCCCGACACCGCTCGCGACGCCGCCGATCGACGTCGGCACTGCAGCGGAACGAGCGCGACGCACCGAGCTCGGGCTCGCCGCGCTGCGCGGATCCAAGGTCGCCGTGCTCGTGCTCAACGGCGGCATGGCGACGCGCTTCGGTGGTGGTGCGAAGGGCGTCGTGCCCGTCGTCGACGGTCACCCGCGCACGAGCTTCCTCGCGGTAAAGCTCGCCGAGGTCGAGCAACGTGCGACCGCGCTCGGCAGCGCGATCCCGGTCGTGCTCATGCACAGCTTCGCGACCGAGGCGACGAGCGTCGCGCACGTCGATGCCGTCGACTGGGCCGGCTTGCGCAAGGACGACCGCTACTGGTTCAGCCAGTCGATCATGCCGCGCGTGCTGCCCGACGGCACACCGCTCGCGACACTGGCGGAGGCCGAGCACTTCGACGACAGCACGCTGTACGCCGCCCCCGGCCACGGCGACACGCTCGGACGCCTGCGCGGCAGCGGCGTGCTCGCGACCCTGCGCGAGCGCGGTGTCGAGCACATCCTCATCTCCAACGTCGACAATGTCGGCGCGTCGCTCGATCCGACCGTGCTCGGGGCCCACATCGAAGCCGCGCAGCGTGGCGCTGCGGTGTCCGTCGAGGTCGTGCGGCGCATCGCGGGCGACGCGGGCGGTTGCATCGCGGATCTACCGGGTGGTCGCCCCGCGATCATCGAAGGCTTCCGTCTGCCGGTCGGCACCGACCTCGCAGACTACCCACACTTCAACACCAACACGCTATGGCTCGTCGCGGATCAGATGGATCGCGCGTTCGACCTGACGTGGTTCGCGGTCCGCAAGAAGATCGCGTGGCCCGGCGGTGGCGAACGCGAGGTGGTGCAGTTCGAGCAGCTCATCGGCCAAGTCACCGAGTTCGCCCCGTCGGCGTTCCTCGATGTCGATCGCGACGCGCGCTTTCTGCCGATCAAGACCCGCGAGGATCTCGCCCTCGCGCGGCCGAAGCTCGAGGCCTTCGCGAAGAGCGTCGGCCTGCTCGAAGGCTGAAAAGCCGGGTGCCGATCAACCGCTCGGCGTACCGCCGACGACGTTCGACAGCGCCCAGCCGGTCATGTCGCTGTACGTGTACGGCCCGACGAGCCCGGCGAACGTCTCGAACGACAAGTCGTCTTTGTCGACACGGTACGCCGACTGACCGAAGCCGACGCCCCAGATGTAGCCGTAAAAGTCGATGCTCACGCCGTGGACGTACTCGGGGATCGGGATCTGCTGCGTGACCATCAGCGTCTCGGTGTCGACGCCGATGAGCTGGCCGCCCGCGTTGCCGTAGCCACCGAGCCACAGCGTGCCTTCACCGTCGACCATGCAGCCACCGCCGCCACCGACGTTCGCATTCGTCTGCCACGTGCCGTCGTCGGGATCGAAGCGCGCGACGCCGCTGCTGCACGTCCACGCGCGACCTTCGGTGTCGACGGTCATGCCGTAGCCGTTGAGCGCCATCGGGTGCTCTTCGTACTCGAACGTGTTGCGATCGACGCGCACGAGGTTGCCGACGCCGAGCTGGCTGCCCCAGAAGTTGCCGTCGGCGTCTGACGCAGCACCGTAGATGCCGTAGTACTGCGCCGGCGTGCCGAGGATCGGGATCGTCTCTTCGACCGCACCGTCCTCACCGTTGAGCAGCAACACCTCGACGGCCTCGCCCTGCGCGCCTGAGGTCCACAGCATTTCGTTCTCCCAGCTGCAACTCGCGTCGCTCCACTCGCCGGGGGCCCAAGCGACCGGGCGCTGGCTCGTGTAGTTGAACGGCGTGAACCACACGACGCAGCCGTCGGGAAACGGCTTCACATCAGCGGCACCGCTCGACGTGTTGTTGGCGTCGGGGCACGACTCGGCGCGCGCGGCGATCTTGATGACGCCGCCGCTGCGGTTCGCGACGGCGACGTCGCCGTTGAGCGACACCGACGTGCGCGACGGGCTACCGCCGGGATCCATGCGCGTCCAGTAGCGGCCTTCCTCTTCGAGCGACACGGTGTTGATCTTCGAGACCGTGCCCTCGCCGCTGTTCGCGACCCAGATGTACGAGAAGTCCGGATCGACGCCGTTGCCACCGCCCTTGCCCTTGCCCTCGCCGCACGGACCGGCGCCCGGTGCATCGGGCTGGCCGAACACGTCGAGCTTCACGGGCAGCGGGCCTTCCTCGCCGACCTCGTCCGCAGCCGTGTCACCGGTGGTTTCGGCCGACGCGTTGGTCGCGGAGCTGGTCATGCTCGCGCCGCTGTTGGAGTCCGAGGTCGACGCGCTCGTCGACGTCTCGGCCGTCGTGGGCGACGAGCTGTTGCCGGTGCTCTCACCGGATGCGCTCGCCGTGGTCCCGCTGGTGCCTCCGCAGCCAATCGCGAGCACTGTCCCGAAGATCGTCGCCGTACAGGTCAAGTGCTTCATGTGATCCACCCCGCGTCCGAGACTACCAGGGATTCCCCAGGTACCGACCGGGGTAGCAGAACCGGCCGACACGAGTGGACACACGCGCACCCGCGCGCGGCGAGCGGAGGGGCTCGATCCCGCCGCAATCGACGCCGGCCCGCCGCGGACCGACGCCGCCTCTTCCCGGCGGCGGCGGCGTTCGCTTATCTTCCCGCATCCCATGGCGTTCAAGTACGAGCCCGGCATCTACAGGACCAGCAAGTACCTCCCCGGCTTCGAGGCGCAGGTCGGCCCCGATCAGCTTCTGCTCATCCGCACCGATGGCGACTTCGCGCCGGCGTCGGTGCTGCTGCCGGTGACCAACACCCACAACCAATGGCGGTTCCAGATGCCGGGGATCAAGATCCCCGCCAACTCGCTCAACTGGGGCGACACGCTGACGAAGCTGCAGCACGAGGGCTTCTATCGGCTCAAGCGCGAGTTCGCGTTCGGCGACACCGGCAAGTGGATCCAAAACGCGATCGTGCAGCTCGGCTACACGCGCAAGGGCGAGCCGATCATGTTCATCGCGCAGCGTCGCGCACCGCTCACCAACAACGAGCTGTGGTTCTCCGACAAGGGCGTGAAGATCGAGCCCGACAAGCTCGACGATCTGATCGAGCCGCTCGCTTGGTATCAAGAGCCCGAGAAGAAAGACCCCAAGAATAATTAGGACGGCTCGCTCCCGCGAGGACGGCTCGTCCTCCTCATCATTAGGCGGGCATCGCGGCGAAGCGGGCGACGAGTCTCCGCAGCTCGTCGGCACCGAAGGGCTTGTCGATGCGCGCGGGCGCGCGATCGAGGAACTCGGCGATCTCGGGCTCGACCGAGCCGCCGCTCATGAACACGAAGCCGGCGGCGAGCTCCGGCCGCTTCGCGATCACGGCCTCGAACACCTCGATGCCGGTGCGGCGCGGCATCATCACGTCGCATAGCACCAGATCGAAGTGCTCGCGGATCGCAGTTTCGATCGCGTGATCCGGATCGGACTGCGTGACGACCTCGTGCAGCGCGAGCACGCGCGACACCGACGAGAGCACGAACTCGTCGTCGTCGATGAGGAGGATCCGCAGACGGCGAGCGGCGAGCGGCGGCGACGGTGGGCGAACGATGACGGCCGGCGGTGCTTCGGAGCGCTTCGCAGCGCTGTGCGGCGGGAGCTCGACGCGGACGATGCCGCCCGCGCCCTCGCGGCGCACGACGAGCGAGCCGCCGAGCACCGTCAGCGCGCGTGACAAGCTGGTGAACGAACTCCCGCGCACCGCCGCTGCGGCGACGCCGAACTCGACCGCGATGAGCGTCTGCTCGTGGCGGGTCCGCACGCTGATCGCGTCGCCCTTGCGACTCATGCGGGCCGCGTCACCGAGGATCTGCGTGAACAGCCGCCGCACGATCGGCTGCGGCAGCGCGGCGAGCCCGACATCATGCGCATCGATCGTCACCACCGCACCATCGCCGCGACCGACTGTCGTCGCAGCGACGGCCTCGTCGAGGGCGACCTGCACGTCGGCAGTCTGCTCCTCGTTCGAGTCCGTCGACCCCCGCAGGTCTTGGAGCGTGCCCGAGGCACGAGACAACGCAGCGATCGCTTCTTCGAGCAAGGTCATGTGTTCCTTCCGAACCCCGGCAGCGTCCCGCATCTCGTCGCGTAGGATCTGGAGCGTGGTCAGTGCGGCGGTGAACGGACCGCCGAGCTCGTGTCCGAGCCCGCGTCCGGTCGACATCGCGTCTTCGAGTCGTCGACCAAGTGCAGTGAGTCGCGCTGCGTCGGCACGCAGACGCGGACCGATGACGAGCAGGCCGAGGGCAGTGACCGCCAGCAGACCGGCGGCCATCGCGATGGCCGAGAGTGCGACGATCTCGAGCGAGCGCCAGTGCTCACCGAGGGTCGTCGACAACGCCGATGTCTCGGCGCGCAACGTCTCCATCGCGTCGGTGACCGCGCCACCGACCGAACGACGCCGCGCGACGTCGTCGGAATTCGCTCGCAGCGCGCGGAGCTCGACGGCCGTCGCAGCGACGTGCGTCGCGAGCTGGTCGGAGGGCTCGCGATGCGCGAGCAGATCGAGGTCGACCGCGTGCAACCGCTTCTCGGCGTCGGGCATCTCGCCGACGCGACGCGGGTCGACGACGATCGAGTGCACGGCCTGGAGCTCGGAGAGCCAGCCCACCCGACGCTCGACGCCCGCACGCGCATCGGACACCTCGGACAGAAGCGCGATGCACCACGCGCCGAAACCCATGAGGGCCGCAGCGAGAACTGCAATGACGACCATGCCGAGGTGACGCATCCGTGCCACCGTCCAGCGTATCTGCGCGTCGCGAACGATCGCGAAATCTCGGGCGGGCCACGAGACGGCACCCGGTGCGCGGTACAGTTCGCGTCGCCCGATCGGCAGAGAGACACCGTTTCGCTGCGGAGAACTCGAAGATCGATCCAATGGCCAACGCGCGCCCGAAGGGCCGCAGCGCGCCTGTCACCTACACCGGGTCCGCGGCCCCACACACCACGGAGCCGACGCACGAGGCCGTGCGATCACGCGCGGATCAGAAGCGGCCGCCACGACCGCGGCGTCCACCGCTGTCGTCGTCGCCGAAGTCGCTCGCCCGTCCACCGCGATCACGTCCACTACGATCGCGTCCACCACCATCGCGATCACGCGGTGGACCTGCACCGTCACGACGGCCATCGCGATCACCGGGGCGCGGCGGACCACTGCCGGGACGCGGCGGACCGCCACCGGGACGATCGCCGCCGAAGCTCCGCGGCGGCCCGAAATCCCGCGGACCACCCGGACCACGCGAGCGCTGTTGTGCCTGCGCTTCGTTCACGCGGATGGTGCGGCCGTCGAGGTCCTTGCCATCGAGCTCCGTGATCGCGAGGTCGGCCGCTGCAGGATCGGCGAACGTCACGAACCCGAAACCGCGAGAGCGTCCGCTTTCTCGGTCGTTGATGATCTTCGCCTCGGACACCTCGCCGAAGCGGGCGAAGGCCTCCTTCAGCCGGTCATCGGTCGTGCCCCACGACAGCCCGCCGACAAACAGTTTCTTCGACATCTCTCTTCTTCTCTGACTTTCCTCCCGCTCGACCAGGCGCGACATGCCTCGAGGCGAGTGGGTCCGCGACCAGGATAACACCTTTGGCGCGGGTCAAGTGGGGGCCACGCGACGCCGATGCGAGACGTGGAAGCTCCGGTATGCGGGCTCACATCCGCCCGCGGTACTCGGTCCGCCCGCGGTACTCGGTCGGGCCGCGGTACTCGGTCGGGCCGCGGTACTCGGTGCTCCCGGCCCGCGTCGACGCTGTGGTAAGCCCCAGGGTCCGATGACCAGCGCCATCGTCAGCGTCTCCAAGGAATCCCGGGTTTTCGAGCCGCCCGAGGAGTTCGCCGCGCGCGCTCGCATCGGTGCACGGGAGACGTACGACGCGATGTATCGCCGCAGCATCGAGGATCCTGCGGGCTTTTGGGGCGAGCTCGCCGCCGAGCTGCACTGGTTCGATGCACCGAAGACGATCCGTCAGTGGGATCCGCCGAAGTCGCGCTGGTTCGAAGGCGGCACGACGAATCTCTCGTACAACTGCCTCGACCGTCACGTCGCGGCGGGCGGTGGCGACAAACCTGCGCTCGTGTGGGAAGGCGAGCCGGGCGATGTGCGAACGCTCAGCTATGCCGAGCTGCTGCGCGAGACGTCGCGCTGCGCGAACGCGCTGCGACGGCTCGGCGTCGGTGCCGGCGATCGCGTCGTGATCTACATGGGCATGGTGCCGGAGGCCGCGATCACGATGCTCGCGTGCGCGCGCATCGGTGCGATCCACAGCGTCATCTTCGGCGGCTTCGCAGCCGAGGCCGTACGCGATCGCGTCAACGATGCCGGCGCGAGGCTCATCGTCACACAGGACGGCGCGTGGCGCCGCGGCAAGGTCGTTCCGCTCAAGGAGAACGTCGACCGCGCGCTCGTGCACTGTCCGTCCGTCGAGCACACGCTCGTGCTGCGACGCACCAACAACCCGATCGAGATGAAGGCCGATCGCGACGTCGAGTGGAGCGACGCCGTCGCCGGCGCGAGCGACACCTGCGACGCGGTGCCCGTCGCCGCGGAGCATCCGCTGTTCATCCTCTACACCTCGGGCACCACCGGCAAGCCGAAGGGTGTGATGCATACGACGGCCGGCTACATGGTCGGCGCGTGGGCGACGACGAAGTTCGTCTTCGATCTGCGCGACGACGACATCTACTGGTGCACCGCCGACGTCGGCTGGGTCACCGGGCACAGCTACATCGTCTACGGCCCGCTCGCGAACCACGCCACCGCGGTGATGTACGAGGGCGCGCCGAACCAGCCCGAACCCGACAGGTTCTGGGACATCATCGCGCGCCACAAGGTCACCGTCTTCTACACGGCACCGACGGCCATCCGTGCGTTCATCCGCTGGGGCGACGAGTATCCCAAGCGCCACGACATGAGCTCGCTGCGACTGCTCGGCAGCGTCGGCGAGCCGATCAATCCCGAGGCGTGGATGTGGTACCGCGAGGTGATCGGTGGCAATCGGTGTCCGATCGTCGACACGTGGTGGCAGACCGAGACCGGCTCGATCATGATGGCGCCGCTGCCCGGTGCGATCGCGACGAAGCCGGGCTCGTGCACGGTGCCGTTTTTCGGGGTGGTGCCGAAGATCCTGCGGCACGACGGCACCGAGGCCGACGCAAACGAAGGTGGATACCTCGCGATCATCGAGCCATGGCCGTCGATGCTGCGCACGATCTGGGGCGACGACGAGCGCTATCGAGAGACCTACTTCTCGAAATTCCCCGGCAAGTATTTCACCGGTGACGGCGCGCGGCGTGACGAGGACGGCTACTTCTGGGTGATGGGCCGCGTCGACGACGTTGTCAACGTCGCGGGTCATCGCCTCGGGACCGCCGAGATCGAGAGCGCGCTGGTCGCCCATCCGATGGTCGCCGAGGCTGCCGTCGTCGGCCGTCCGGACGAGCTCAAGGGCCAGGCGCTGGTCGCGTTCGTGACGCTGAAGGCCGGACGCGAGCCGAGCGACGCGCTCATCGCCGAGCTCGCGGAACACGTCGCGAACGAGATCGGCAAGTTCGCGCGGCCGGATGCGATCCGCTTCGCGGACGCGCTGCCCAAGACGCGCAGCGGCAAGATCATGCGCCGGTTGCTCGGTGAGCTGGCGTCGGGCAAGTCGCCGCAGGGCGACACGACGACGCTCGAGGACATCTCGGTGCTCGCGGCGCTGCGCGAAGAGGACTAACCTCATCGTTCTCCATGCCCGACTCGCGCGAGACGGGCCCGCACTCGAGCGGAGCTCACGACACCGTCTCGGATGTCGCCCCGGTCCAGCGGTCGCTTCAGCTCGAGCGTGGCAGCCTCGTCGGACGCTACGTCGTCCTCGAGCCGATCGGCTCCGGCGGGATGAGCATCGTCTACCTCGCGTACGATCCGGAGCTCGATCGTCGCGTCGCGATCAAGGTCGTGCGCGCCGCTGCCGACGCGAGCAGCAAGCTGCACGAGCGCGAGCGCATGCGACTACTGCGCGAGGCGCAGGCGATGGCCCGACTCACCCATCCGAACGTGATGCCGATCTACGACGCCGGCTCGCTCGGCGAGCGCGTGTTCCTGGCGATGCACTACGTCGAGGGCCAGACACTCACGCAGTGGCTCGCGCTGGCGCGACCGTGGCGGCAAGTCGTCGAATTCTTCGCCTATGCGGGGCGCGGGCTCGCGGCAGCACACGCAGCGGGGCTCGTGCACCGCGATTTCAAGCCCGACAATGTGCTCGTCGATCGCGAGGGGCGCGTGCGCGTGACCGACTTCGGACTCGCGCGGCCGAGCGAAGGCCCGCGTTCGATCGACGAGAGCGACGGCGAGCCCAAGCCGACATCGATCATGTCGTCGACGCGACTCGCGAAGCCGGTGACGATGGCAGGCGCGGTGCTCGGCACGCCGGCGTACATGTCGCCCGAGCAACACCTCGCTTCCGAGGTCGACGCGCGCACCGATCAGTTCAGCTTCTGCGTCGCGCTGTGGGAGGCGCTCACCGGCGAGCGGCCGTTCGCCGGAGCCTCGGTCGGTGAGCTCGCGTTCGCGGTGACGCACGGCGAGATGCGCACGTTCCCGCGCGAGTCGCCCGTGCCGAACCGCGTGCGCAAGGCACTCGAGCGCGGGCTGTCGCGGGCTCCCGAGGATCGCTTCCCCACGATGGCCGCGCTGCTCGAGGCACTGCAGCCGGGCATTCGCTCGAAGACGGCGCTGATGATCGGTGGCGCGCTTGCACTGGTCGGCGTCGGTGCGATGCTGCCGATGTTCGGTGAAGGCCGCACGCCGCCGGAAGATCCGTGCGCTGCGGCGCGGACCGGGCTCGTGGAGATCTACGACGAGCCGACACGCACGAAGATCGTCGACACGATCCACGCCGGACGCGGGCTGACGCAGGCGACGACCGAGCGTGTCGCGGAGGTGCTCGACGTGCGCGCGACCGAGTGGCGCGATGCCGCGGTCGCAGCGTGCGTGGCCCACCGTGTCGACGGCACCGAGTCGGCCGAGGCCTTCGACGCACGCATGCGCTGCCTCGCGCGACGTCGCGCCGAGTTCGAGGGTCTGCTCGACAAGCTCCAGCAACCCGACAACACGCGAGTCGTCGCCGCCGCATCTGCCCTGTTCGATGCAGTACCGGCGAGCGAGTGCAACGACACGACGCGGCTGCTCGAGTCGTCGTCGCCACCCGACGATCCCGAGCTGCGTGCGCTCGCCGACGACGTCGATCGCCGCCTGTTCGCGGCGCTCTCGGATCTGCAGACCGACGACGCGGGGGTCGCCGCGGCAGCGCAGCTCGTGCGCGACGCGGATGCGACCGGCTGGGCACCGCTGGTCGCGCGCACGCAGGGAATGCGGGCGCAGCTGCACGAGCGACGCGGCGAGATCAGCGAGTCCGAAGCGTGGCTCCGCGCGTCCGCCAGGTCCGCCGCAGCAGGTCGCGACGACCCGCAGAGGCTCGCGGCGCTCGGTGAGCTCGCGTACCTGCTCGCGCAGCTGCAGGGTCGGATTCCCGAGGCACTCGAGGTCGCCTATCTCATCGAGCTCGAGATCGTCCGCATGGGCGCGAACCCGCAGACACCCGGCATCTTCAACGCCCTCGGTGCGGTGTATCAGGCGGCGCAGCAACCGGACCGCGCTCGCGATACGTACCACAAGGGCCTCGAACTGCTCGATGCCGAGGGCCACGACAACCCGATTCGCCGCATGTCGCTGCTCAACAACCTCGGCACGATCGCGCTCAGCGAAGGCGATGCGCTCGGTGCCCGACGGTCGTTCGAGCAGGCGCTCGCGCTCGCGACGGTGACTTTCGGTGAAGCCGACATGCGCATGTCGGACTATCACCTCAACATCTGTCAGTCGTACATCATCCGCGGCGAGTACGACGTCGCCCGACCGAGCTGCGTGCGCGCGCTCGAGCTCGTCGATGGGCCCCAACCCCGCGATGCCGCCGGCGTCGTGCGAGCACTCATCGCGCTTGCGACGATCGACGGCGAGACCGGCGACTTCGTGCGGGCGCACGAGTCGATCGCGCGGGTCCGACCGCTCGCGACGACGGTGTATGGCACCGGTAGCCTCATCGCGGCGATCGTCGACGGTACCGACGCCGTCATCCACGAGCACGAGGGCAAGGTCGACGAGGCGACGAAGCTCGCGCTCGCGAGCTTGATGACGCTCGAGGCCGGCGGAAGCGCGTTGAATGCGATGCGCATCCCAATCCTCGCGCTTCACGGCACGCTCGCTGCGGCGACCGGCGACCACGCGAAGGCGCTCCAGCTGTGCGACGCCGCAATCGTGATGCTCCCGAACGACCTCCCGGCGGTGCACCCCCACCGGATCGAGCCGCTCATCTGCCGCGCCGACGCGCTGCTGCAGCTCGGCCGCATCGACGAGGCGGCCGTTGCGTACGACCAGGTCTCGACGATCCACGAGCGGCTCGCGGGCGATCCCGGTGCAGCAGCGCGCGCGCGCTTCGGTCGGGCGAAGATCGCAGCGACGCGCAACGACAGCGCGACCGCGCGGTCCGAGGCCCTGGCCGCGCGCCAACACCTGCAACCCGTCTCCCGCCGTGCACCGGCGCTCGTCGCCGAGATCGACGCTTGGCTGGAGACGCACCCGTGAGCACCAAGCTCGTGCTCTCGCCGGGCGATCGGTACGACGTGTACGAGGTGGTCGAGCTGCTCGGCCGCGGCGCGTTCGCGGCCGTCTATCGGGTGCGCGCGCCGAACCTCGATCACGATGCCGCGCTCAAGCTGTCGCTCAAACCGGTCGGCGACAACGATGCGTTCGGCCGCGCGCTGCGAGAGATCGCGATCCTCCGCAAGCTCACCAACCACCACGTCGTGCGCGTCCACGCTGCCGGCCGAGGTCACGACGGCCGCGTGTTCATGCTGATGGACTACCTCGAGGGCCAGCAACTCGACGAGTTCCACGACTTCGACGAGCCGATGCCGGCAGCGCAAGCGGTGTGGATGGTTCATCAAGCGTGTCTCGGTCTCGCGGAGGCGCACGCGCACGGCATTGTGCACCGCGACGTCAAGCCGGCGAACATCTGGGTCGAGCCCGATCACAACGTGCGCGTGATCGACTTCGGGCTCGCGCGCGCCTGGGACACCGCGGGCACGATCGGCAGCGAGGTCACCATCGGGCGGTTGCTGATCGGCACGCCGCACTACAGCCAGCCGGAGCAGCTCTACAACTCGCGACTGTCGCCGGCCTCCGACGTGTACAGCCTCGCGGTGGTGCTCTACGAGCTGCTCACGGGTCGGTGCTTGTTCTTTCCCGAGCGTGTGTTCTCCGAGGTGCGCGACGAGCTTCGCGATGATCCGGTGCCGTGGCTCGCCGCGCATCGCAGCACGTTGCCGCACCCGCTCGAGACGTTCGAGCACTGCCGCGATCTCCCGCGACCGCTCGCGGACCTCGTCATCCAGTGCCTCGAGAAGGTCCCCGAGCTGCGCCCCGCGACCGCGGGCGTCCTCGCCAACGCGCTCGGCTCGATCCTTCACTACGACTTCGGCGTCGCCGTCGCCGCGATGCTGCGCATCACGCTGCCGTGGGGCGGCTACGAGGAATCGCTGCTCTTGCCGGGCAGTCATCGCATCGGGTCGAGCAACGATGCCGAGATCCCACTGCGCGACAACGCGATCAAGCCGGTGCACGCGGTGATCGAGTGGGGCGGCTGGCCCGAGCTGCCGCAGCTCCGGCCACTCGTCGCCGACGGCTCGATCCTGGTGAACGACGTCGCAGTGACCCAGCGGACCCAGCTCGCGCGCGACGATCGGGTGACGATGGGTCGGTTCCAACTCGAGCTCACCTATCCGAAGACGTGAACCCGTCATGATCCCGACGACACGACTGCACTCGCGCCTCGTCTCCCCCGAATGGTTGGTGGTCGCCGGCTGCGTCGCGGTGCTCGTGATGTGGTCGCTGCCGCCGCTGCTCGGTGTGTGGGTCGGCGCGATGACGACCGCGATCACGCTCGTCGGCGGTGCCGGTGCCGGCGTCGTCTATCACCTGCGTTTGCACGCCGTGCTCGCACCCGAAGGTCTGCGCGCGGGCTGGTGGTGGCACCCGACGCGCGAGCACCCGCGGCTCGATCGCGTCGGACGTCGGATCGTGATGCCGTGGTTCTACGCGGGTGCGGCCGGCTGTGCCGGCGCGATCATCGGGTGCATCGGCTTTCTCTCGGCCGCGCTGCGCTTGTGAGCCGCGTCAGTCTCGGCGCTGTCTCGCATCATCGGTGCGGCCATCGACCTTGGAACCTCGGCGCGAAAGCGGTGTCGTTGTGGGTCGCGCATGTCACCGCCTGGCCATCCATGCCGGCGATTGCGAGCCGTGCTCGCAATTGCATGCTGGTCGACGCTCGTCTGGGTGCTCGGCTGCGTTGGCGCGGCCGGATCCGCACGCCGCGCGGCACCGCCGCGGGCAACGGTCGTGCATCCGCAGTTCGACACCGATGCCGCCGCGGACGAAAGTTCGGGTGTCGTGCCCCCCGGTCCGCTCGCGGTGCGCGATGTTCGGCCCGAGGGTCCGAGCGACGGGCTCGGGATCCGCCTGCGCCTCGATCGAGCGGTGGTCGATCCTGCCGAGCCGCCCACCGACGCCGCGCTCGTGCTCGAACGCATCGACGCCGCGGGCGCGCGACACCCGGTGGCCGCCGACAGTCGATGGACTCGCTCCGACTCGCTCGCACTCGTGCCCCGCGAGGAGCTCCCCGCTGCGACCGCCTTCGAGGTGCGGCTCGTCGGTCGCGTCGTCGACCAGACCGTCGATGGGGCGGGTGGTCATGTCGAAGGCACGACGTGGCACTTCGAGACGCACCGACCTTCGCTCGAACGCCACGAGACGTGGGAGAAGCTGCACGGCTCGACGCCGATTTGGATCGTGCCGTCGTCGCCGATCGATCCGCGCCGGTTCGCGGCACATCTTCGCGTGCGCGCGGTTGCGGGCCGCGCAGATACCAGCGTCGATGTCCGCCGCGCCACGAAGAAGGAAAGCGACGAGCTCGGCGTGTCGGACGACGCGCTCGCGATCGTGCCGCGGACCACATGGCCCGACGGCGCGAAGCTCGACATCATGGTCGATGCCGATCTCGTCGGCGACGACGGCCCGCTCGCAATGGGCACCGCCTGGCGCACGCAGCTCGACGTGCGACCCGCGTTCACGATCGGTCCCCCGCCCTGCGACGCCATGGACGACGGCGCGTGTCCGCTCGGACCGGTGACGATCGCGACCTCGACGCTGCTCGACGAGGACACGCTCGATCGCATCCGCGTCGAGCCGTCGCTGCCCGGGATGGCGGTCCACCTCGACCACACCGATCCCCCGGGCATCACCATCGACGGTGAATGGCGCAGCGACCAGCGTTATCGTGTCGTGTTCGACCGTCGCATCGTCGACCAGCACGGGCGCAAGCTCGGCCGGACCAAGCGCGTCACAGTGCGAGTCCGCGACGAGCTCGGACCCGACGACGCGATGATCGAGCTCTCGAGCGCGTTCGGGATCTTCACGTCACCGAAGGCCGCGAAGATCGCCGTGCGGGCGCGGCGAGTGACGGCGATCGACGTGCGCATCGCGACCGTCCGCGCGACCGACGTACCGACTCTGCTGCACACTCGCGACCTCGACAAGCTCGGGTGGCCCGATACCGATCGCGAGGTACGCTCTCATCACATCTTGCCGGCGGGCTCGCGCTGGGACGAGCGCGTGACGATCGACGTCGGCAAGGGTGCCGCGCTCGGTGATGTCGTGATCATCGAGGCGAAGGCGACCGAGCTCGCGCCGGGGTCCGCACCGCCGCAGTCGATGACGGTGCGCGGCGTGTATCGGCTGTCGGCGCTCGGCGTCGTCGCGCATCGCGGGCCGCGCCACGGCTTCGTACGCGTGACGTCGGTCGACGACGGTGCA
>Ga0105046_10004686_pt1 | contig 21729 bp, 17 predicted proteins | sample MAT03_FD_78385 | JGI IMG/M metagenome (GOLD analysis project Ga0105046, IMG submission 78385) | Freshwater microbial communities from Lake Fryxell liftoff mats and glacier meltwater in Antarctica - MAT-03 (megahit assembly) | ecosystem: Environmental > Aquatic > Freshwater > Ice > Liftoff...
ACGGCTGGATTGCTGCCCGGTTGAACATGGGGAGCGGCCGGGCCGTGAGCCAATATGTCGGGAAATTAAGGCGGGCTTCACTCAAGAGGAAATAATGTAACATTTGCAACCTGACCCCATTTTCCCTTTTTTGACCCCATTTTCCCTTTCCCCAAGTCATCAGCCAACGCTACGAACGCGGCACGCTGATCATCACGACCAACAAAGCCTACCAGCACTGGCCCGAGATCTTCAACCACGACGCCGGCATCACCAGTGCGATCTTGGATCGCGTGCTGCACCACGCTGAGACGGTCGTCATCGAAGGGAAAAGCTACCGCATGAAAGACCAGATCGAACCCCCGCTCTGATTACCACGGACCAAGCCACGACGCTCAAGCCGGCGGTCTGCTTCACCGACCGCCGACTTTTTTAGAAAATGCCGCCATGGTTTTCAAACCGCCCATTTTTAGTGAAGAACACCCCGCCGCTCACACTTTCTGGCTTTCTCCTTGCCGGACGGGGAAAATTCCCGCTTTAGTGACCCCTCATCGGACGTTTAGCTCAGTTGGTTAGAGCACCTCGCTTACACCGAGGGTGTCGGGGGTTCGAGTCCCTCAACGTCCACCAGTCTTCACTCTGCGAGCTACGGCTCGGTAAGCCAGCCAAGGGATCTGAGACAGGTAAGAACTGGCGGTGCGCTTGGCGAAGGGTGTCGCGCCATAGCCCGGAGGGCGACGGCGGGCTATTGTTTGAACGTAGGATTATGTCCTAGAATGAGTGTTGAGCCGAGTAAGTTTCAGTTGGGTCGGTTATCCCCATGACAGAATTCGCATACGTCTACATTCTGGAATCGCTCACTCGGTCGGAGGCTCTGCGTCGGCTGGACTGATGACCTCGCTGGCCGCTTGGCTAAACTTAACGCCGGAGGCGTTTCGCCTACATCCAAACTGCGGCCTTGGTGAATCAAACTGGCAATCGCGTTTCGAGATCGATGTCGCGCTGCCGCCTGCGAGAAATACCTCAAATCATCGTCAAGTCGCACCTTCACCAGGAAGCGACGTTGAACCGTCCATGTGTGATTACTGTTATGCTGTCGGCATCATGAAGCTTGGCTTGCCAAGCGAAGGCGGAATTGCACGTTGAAGCTTCGGGCTGGAATACGCCCACTTCAACGACGCATGAAACTCATCCTCGCCACCCGCAAAAGCCCGCTCGCCCTCACCCAGACTGAGACCGTGGCGGCGTGGTTGCGCCAGAGAATTCCTGGCGCCGAATGTGAACTGCTCAAGATCGTCACGACGGGCGACAAACAGGCCGAGTGGTCGTTGGCGAAACAAGGCGGTAAAGGACTTTTCACGGCCGAGCTTGAGCAGGCGTTGCTGCGCGGCGAGGCGCACGCGGCGGTGCATAGTTGCAAGGATTTGCCGGGCGATAATCCTCCGGGCTTGGTCGTGGCGGGTTTTCTGCCACGCGAGTTGACCAATGATGTGCTCGTACTGCGCGAAGGGGTGACGGTACCGGCCACGATCGCCACGAGCAGTCCGCGTCGGCAGTTGCAGGTCGCCACGCTTTTCCCCGAAGCAAAGTTTACCGAGATCCGCGGCAACGTGGATACGCGGCTCAAGAAAATCGCGGCCGGTGTGGCTGACGCCACGATTCTCGCGGCGGCCGGCATGAGACGGCTCGGCATCACCAACTGGCCAGGCGTGGGGTTTCGCTCGTTGAATTTTTCGGAGAGCGTGCCGGCGGTCGGGCAGGGCGCCATCGCGATTCAATGCCGCTCGGCCGACGTCGCGATTTTTGCGCCGGTGTTGGATGCCGCGACCGGCCGTACCGTCACGCTGGAGCGCGCCTTTCAATCGGCGATTGGTGGCGGATGCCAAGTGGCTTTCGCGGCGCATGCGACTACTGACACGCTGCATTTCTTTCACGAAAAGACGGGTATCCGTACCTTTCCGCTCGCCGCGGCAGATTTCGATCAACCGGTGGCGACGGCGGCGCGCATCCTCAAGGAATTAAATTTTCATGTCTAATCTCCCATCAATGTTGCCGCTCACCGGTCGCCGTATCGTCATCACTCGTCCACGCGGCCAAGCGGCGGATTGGCGGGCCCAGCTCGAAGCACTCGGCGCGAGCGTGCTGGAGATGCCGCTCATCCAAGTGACGAAGGACTACGACAAGGCTGTATTGGTCGAGGTCTTTGCGGAGTTGGCGCAATATGAATGGATTGTTTTCACCAGCGCGAATGGGGCGCGGTTTTTCTTTGAGGAATTCAAGCGGGCGTTTGATGACATCCGGGCACTGGGGCTGGCGCAGATCGCCGTGGTTGGCGAAGCCACCGCCGATGTGATTCGCGAACTTCATCTCCGAGTTGAAGTGCAGCCGAAAAAAGCCAACGCCGAGGAACTGGCCAAGCTGCTGCTCGAGCGCGAATCACTCGACAGCGCCAAGGTGCTCGTGGTCACCGGCAATCTCAACCGCGATACGCTCGTTGATAAGTTGAATGAGGCCCGGGCGATTGTCGACCGGTTGCCACTCTACAAAACGGAAGAGACCGATCTCGCGAATGATCCGGTCGCGGGCGATTTTCGGCAGCACGGAGCCGATGCCATTTTGTTTGCGAGTCCGTCGGCGGCGCAATCGTTCTTCGATCAGGCGGCGGCGTTGAAGCTCAATGCCAAGGCGAAGAAACCGCTTGCCGGCAGCATTGGCACCACGACCACGACGGCGATGAAGCAGCTCGGCCTGCCGGTGGATTTCGAGGCGACGGAAGCGACATTGGAATCGCTAGTGGAGGCACTGCAGAAAAAGTATTAACCACTAATATCCACTAAGCCTTCACTAATGAAGAGACGGATTGAATTAGTGATCAATTAGTGTGAATTTGTGATTTCTCCCATGAAAGTCCCTTTTCTTGATCTCAAACTTCAACATCAGCCGCTGCGGGCGGAAGTGCTGGCGGCTCTCGCCGAGACTTATGACGCCACGCGTTTTTGCCTCGGCAAAGATGTGGAGGATTTTGAAAAGAGTTTCAGTACAACCTTCGGTTACTCTCGAACGCTGGGGATGAACAGCGGGACTTCACCGCTCCACGTCGCCTCGATTTGCGGTGGGTTTGGACCGGACGACGAGATCATCACCACGCCGTTCACCTTTGCCTCCAGTTGCTGGGGGATCAGCTACGTCGGCGCGAAACCGGTGTTTGTCGATATCAACGCCGACACGTGGTGCATCAGTCCCTCAGCCATTGCGAAAGCAATCACCCCGAAAACGAAAGGCATCGTGGTGGTGCATATTTTTGGTCAGCCAGCTTGCATGGACGAAATCATGGCCATTGCGCAGCAGCATAAACTCTTCGTCGTGGAAGACTGCGCGCAGGCGGTCGGCGCGAAGTATCGGGGCACGGCGGTCGGCGCGATTGGTGACTGTGGCACATTCAGCTTTTATCCCACGAAGAATCTTGGCGCGTGCGGCGAGGGCGGGGCGTTTGTCTCGAAGCACGCGGCGGTGATGGATCAGGCGCAACTGCTCCGCGTGCATGGCTCGCCCAAGCGTTACACGCACACGGAGATCGGTTTTAATTTTCGGATGGATGGTTTTCAGGGGGCGATATTGAATATCAAACTGAAACACATCGCGCAGTGGACCGAGCGGCGCCGCGCGATTGCAGCGATGTATCGGGCGGGGATTAGGCGGACCGATGTGCAGTTGCCGGTGGTGCCGGCGTATGGTGAATCGGTGTGGCATCAATTCACGCTGCTGCATCCGCGCCGCGATGAGTTGCGCGTGCACTTGGAGAAATGCGGCGTCGGCACCGAGATTATTTATCCGGGCCCGATGCATCGGCAGCCGTGCTACGCCTCGCTCGGCTACGCGGCCGGAAGCTTGCCCGTGGCGGAGAAAGCCAGCGCGACCTGCGTGAGTTTGCCGATCTTCCCGGAGCTGACTGACGAGCAAGTCGACTGCGTCATTAAATCGATCAATGCATTTTAGCCCACGGAACACACGGAAGAAGAGGGATTGTGTTCCGTGTATTCCGTGTGTTCCGTGGGCACCTCAATGATCAATAGGATTCAACTCAAAGTGTGCGGGATTACCTCGGCGACTGACGCCCAAGCGGCGGCTGACATCGGGGCGGATTATCTGGGGTTTATTTTCTATCCGAGTTCGCCGCGTTGTATTACGGCGGCGCGGTATGATGAAATGAAATCCCACTTACCGACCGTGAAGAAAGTCGCGGTGTTGGTAGAGCCGTCGGCGGTTGATTTGGCGGCGCTCGGGGTGATGGGCTTCGATTGTTTTCAGATCCACTTTAAGTTGAACCGAACGCTGGCGCAGGTGCAGGAATGGAGCGAGGTGGTGAAGCCCGCGAAACTTTGGCTGGTGCCGCAATTGCCGACCGCAGTCAATATCCCCATGGAACTGTTGCCGCTGGCTGACACTTTCCTGCTTGATACCTACCAAGCCGGAAAATATGGCGGCACGGGCGAGACGGGCGACTGGACGAAGTTCCAACGGCATCAGGCGGCGTATCCGTCGAAAAACTGGATTCTTTCCGGTGGCTTGAATCCAGCGAACGTCGCGTCGGCGATCCGTGCGAGCGGGGCAAAATTCATCGACGTGAACAGCGGAGTGGAGTCATCGCCCGGCGTGAAGGATCACGCGAAGCTCAAGGCGCTGGTGGCGGTGCTGGGGTAGGGGGAGTAGAAGGACTGGGATGAGCCGGCTGTCGATGTGGAGACCCGATTGCCGGCATCCACAAGAATTTCTCTTAAAGTGAAATTCGCACCTGCTTACGATTAGGTAATAGGAGAGGTTCGTCTATAAACAGGCTCATCGGGAGGATTCGCCCTACCTTCAGAATTAGAATCCCGGCATGCCGCCCATGCTGCCTTTGCCTTTCATGGCTTCCATTTGACGCATCATCTTCTTCTGGTTGCCGCCTTTCATCATCTTCATGAGCTTCTGCATTTGTTCGAATTGCTTCATGAGCTGGTTCACTTCGAGCACCTTCACTCCGGCACCCTTGGCGATGCGGATGCGGCGGTTGCCGTTTAAAATGGCGGGCTTGCGGCGCTCTTGCAGCGTCATCGAATAAATAATGGCTTCGGTGCGCTTCATCTGCACGTCGGCGTCGTCGGGGAGCTGCATGCCGCTCATGCCGGGCATCATCCCGATGATTGACTGCATTGAACCCATTTTTTTGACCTGCTGCATCTGCGAGAGGAAGTCTTCGAGATTGAAATCCGCCTTGCGCATCTTCTCCGCCATGCGCTCGGCTTCCTGTTGATCGATGTTTTCCTGGGCTTTCTCGACGAGCGAGACGACGTCGCCCATGCCGAGGATGCGGGAGGCGAGACGGTCGGGATGGAAGACTTCGAAGTCGGCGATTTTTTCGCCGGTGCCGGTGAACTTGATGGGGACGCCGGTGACGGACTTGATCGAAAGCGCCGCGCCGCCGCGAGCATCGCCGTCCATCTTTGTGAGGATGAGGCCGGTGAGATTGAGGGCGTCGTGGAAGGCTTTGGAAACGTTGACCGCTTCCTGGCCGAGGGCGCCGTCGGCCACGAGGAGGATTTCGTCGGGCTGCACGACGGCGCTGAGCTTTTTGACTTCCTCGATCAAGTCCTTGTCGATCTGGAGACGGCCGGCGGTGTCGAAGATGATGACATCGGCGTTGGCGGCGATCGCGGTTTCGAGCGCTTGCTTGGCGATGGCGGGAACGTCTTTGGAAACCCGGTCGCAGTAGAAGCCGAGTTCTTCCTGTTTTGCGAGAATCTCGAGCTGGTCGATGGCGGCGGGACGATAGACGTCGCACGCGGCGACGAAGGGACGGCTGCCGCGTTTTTTGAGAAGCTTGCCGAGCTTGGCGGTGGAGGTGGTTTTGCCCGAGCCGTGGAGACCGACCATGAGAATCTTGAGCGGGCGCGTGGCGGAGAGATCGGTGGTGCCTTCGCCGAGGAGAGTGACGAGTTCGTCGTGAATGATTTTGACGATCTGCTGGCCGGGGGTGACGGATTTCAGGACGGCTTGGCCGTTGCATTTGGTTTGGACGCGCTCGATGAATTCGCGGGCGACTTTGAAATGGACGTCGGCGGCGAGGAGAGCGGCGCGCACTTCCTTGAGGGCGTCGGCCATGTTGGCCTCGGACAATTGGCCGACTCCGCGCAGATTGCGGAGGGCGGAGGTGAGTTTTTCGGTCAGTGATTCGAACATGCGAAGCACACCCTTGAATGATTTTTCCGCGCGAAGCAATCACGCGAAACGGGATTGGATCAAAGGGTAGGGTGAGTCGTCTCTGACGAGCCGCTCCGTACCGTAGATAAAACGGCTCGTCAGGGACGACTCGCCCTACCTCGAACCGCGTTGCGCGTGCTCAGCCTGACGGCGCGTAACGGATAACGCGCCCTACCTCAGAAATAAAAGAGCGCGCCAGACTTACGTTGGCGGGGTGGTGGGCGTGCCTACTTGGCGCAGGGTTTCGGCGACGACAGAGGGGGTGCAAGGCTTGATGAGGTAGCGTTTGGCACCGAGCAGGACGGCTTTGCTGATGGTCGCCCGGTCGTTCACTGCAGTGCAGATGACGAACTTGGCGGAACGACGGAACGCGCTTTCGCGTAGGCGTTGGAGGAGTTCCAAGCCACCCAATCTGGGCATTTTAATATCGAGAAACACCAGGTCGAAGAGTCGTTTGGGGTCGGTCAAAAGCGTCCACGCCGCCTGTCCGTCCTCGACCAGAGTGACGGTATGCTCAGGCCATTGCGCGAGGATCCCTGCTAACAGGTCTCGGTGGAGGGCTTCATCTTCGGCAATCAAAATGTTCATGGACGGTCGTTTTTATAGGCTGTATTGGGGAAAAATTGAAAGGACTAAGTTGGGTGGGCGATTTCGTTCTCGTCAAAGAGGGCTGATTTACGGATTAATACCGCCCCTATGAACCCAGTTCTCAAGCTCTTGCTCGAAGGCAGCCAGCTCACGACCGCGCAAATCGCCCAGGTCGCGGGTCTGACCGATGCCGAGGTCAATCAGCACCTGGATCAGTTGAAGAAGGATAAAATCTTCCTCGGCTGGCGTCCGGTGCTCGATCTTTCCCATGAAGCAGCAGCCGCCGCGGTGCGCGCGGTGATCGAGGTGCGGATCACCCCGGAGCGCGGGGGGGGATTCAACCGGCTGGCAGAACGCATCGGGCGTTTCGACGAGGTCGAGTCCTGCTACCTGATGTCGGGTGGCTACGACCTGTTGCTCTTCATCAAGGGCAGTACGCTGCAGAAAGTCGCCAGTTTCGTCTCGGAAAAACTCTCGACGATCGAGGGCGTGCTTTCGACTTCCACTCATTTCATGCTGCGCTGTTACAAGGATCAGGGCTACCTGTTCGACCAGGGCGAAGCGCAAACCACGCGCTTGAACGTCGCGCCATAACGGGAGGAACCTCATCATGAGCACCGACCCGAAAAAATGGGTGGCGGGCCACGTGGCCGCGCTGCCCAAGAGCGGCATCCGCGATTTCTTTGAACTGGTGGCCAAGATGAAGGGCCAGGACGTAATCTCGCTTGGTGTGGGCGAACCGGATTTCGTCACGCCGTGGCACATCCGCGAAGCCGCGATCTTTGCGCTCGAAAAGGGCAAGACCTACTACACGTCGAATCTCGGGATGATCGAGCTGCGCCGGGCGATCGCGAAGTACGTTGAGGAGCATTTCAATATCAGTTACCGGCCTGATGATCAGGTGATCGTGACCGTAGGGGTGAGCGAAGCGCTCGATCTGGCGTGCCGCGCGTTCGTGAATCCCGGCGAAAAGGTGATGTATCATCAGCCGTGTTACGTGAGCTATAATCCCAGCATCGCGCTCGTGCACGGTGCGGCGATCGCCGTGCCGACGTATGCGAAGGATAACTTTGCGCTGACCGCCGAAGCACTGCGCGCGTCGTGGCAACCGGGCGCGAAAATGCTCATGCTCAACCTGCCGTGCAATCCGACGGGCGGTACCTGCAGCCTCGAACAGTTGCAGAAAATCGCGGAGTTTTGTCGTGAGAAAGATCTGTTGGTGTTGACGGACGAGATCTACTCGGAGCTGACCTTTGACGGCACGCACACCAGCATCGCCAGTCTGCCTGGCATGGCGGAGCGGACGATTTTTCTCCACGGTTTTTCGAAAGCGTTTGCGATGACCGGCTGGCGCATCGGCTATGCCTGCGGTCCGGCGGTACTCATCGACGCCATGATGAAGGTGCATCAATACACGATGCTTTGCGCCTCCATCATCGCGCAGGAAGCGGCCCTCGAAGCGCTCACTCGCGGCTGGGACAGCGTGCTGATGATGCGCGAGCAATATCATCGCCGGCGCGATCTCGTCGTGCGGCGTTTTAAGGAGATCGGGCTCAAGTGCCATTCGCCGCGTGGTTCTTTCTATGCGTTCCCCGACGTCACGCCGACCGGACTGACCGAAAAGGATTTCGCCGTCGGTCTGCTCCAACAGGAGAAGGTCGCGGTCGTGCCCGGCATCGCTTTCGGCGAGAACGGCAAGGGTCACGTCCGCGCCTGTTTTGCGACCAGCTACGAGCAACTGATCGAGGCCTGTGATCGGATGGATCGTTTCGTCCAAGGCAACAAACGCTGACCTGAAGCGAGGAGCGGGAATTCACTCGCCTGGCCAATGGTTTGTCGCCGCGTTTGAACCAACGGCGAAAACGCGGTTGACGCGCGTCGTCGCTCCTACCGCGTCGTCGCTGCGCTCCACCCCGGCTACTTGAGCCTGATATTTCCTACTCGCTACTCACTCCTCACTCCTCACTACTGTCCTCCTATGTCCCGCACTGTCGCTATTGTCGGCCGACCCAATGTCGGCAAAAGTCGCCTCTTCAACCGGCTGGCGGGCCGCCGCATTTCCATCGTCCATGACCAGCCTGGAGTCACGCGCGACATCGTCTCCGCTGAGGTGAAGGATGGCCTCTATCTGTTGCTTGATACGGGCGGACTTGGTTTGCAGGACGCGACGACCCCACGTCAGCTCATTAAAGCGGCGGAGGAACAAGTCCACTTCGCCATCGCTTCGGCCCCGGTCATAGTGTTCGTGGTCGATGCGCGCGAAGGGCTGACGGCGCTCGACACCCGGGTGGCTGCGATGCTCCGCAAGGGCAAGAAATCCATCATTTTGGCGGTGAACAAAGCCGATAGTGGTCAGGAAAAAGTGCCGAACGTGGAAGAATTTTTTCGCCTCGGTTTTGGCGAGCCGGTTTTTCTTTCGGCGGAACACGGCAACGGTGAAGCCGATTTGCGCATCGCGATTCTGGCCAAGCTGGCGCTGGAGCCCGACCTCGAGGCAAAAAATCCCGAGCGCTTGACTCTGTGTTTTGTCGGCCGGCCGAATGTTGGAAAATCCTCCCTCAGCAACCGTCTGCTCAAGAGCGAGCGGCTGATCGTGAGCGATATTCCCGGGACGACCCGCGATTCGGTGGAGATCGATTTTGAATTTAAATCCAAGGAAGGAAAAAAGTGGCCGTTTCGACTGATCGACACAGCGGGAATTCGGGCGGACACCAAGCTTTCCTCTTCGGTCGAGTATTTTTCCAAGGTCCGTTCGCTGGATGCGATCCGCTCGGCCGATGTGGTTTACATGGTCTTGGATGCGATGGACGGGGTCACGCAGCAGGACAAAGCGATCGCCGGCGAAATCGTCGAGGCGGCGCGTCCGATCGTGGTCGTGGTGAACAAATGGGATTTGGTTTTCGCGGCGATCCGCCGGGGGGAGCTCAAGAAATTCAAGAGTGAGCGCGATTTTCGGGTGAAGTTTGAGAAGGCCCTGCACGAACGGCTATTCTTTACGCCCGGTGCGCCGGTGATGTTTGTCTCGGCGCTGACGGGTAATGATATTGAGCGCATGTTGAAGTCGGCGCGCGCACTCAGTGCGCGGTTGGAGATCAAAATTCCGACGGCAAGGTTGAACCAGACGATCATTGATCTCGCGGAGCGGATGCCGGCACCGTCGATCGGTGGCCAGCGTTTCCGGGTGTATTACGCCACGCAGGTCGGGCATCGGCCGTTCCGCGTCAAATTATTTTGCAACCGCGAAGAAAAACTCACGGAGCAATATCGCCGCTATCTGGAAGCCGGCGTTGTCAAAGAATTCGGGCTCGATGGTTGCCCGGTGCATTTCGATCTCGTCGGCAAGAAAAGGCAGCCGATTGAAATGCGGTTGGCCGGCAAAAAGATGGAGGCCCCGGCGCCACGCTCACGCGGGGTGAAGGTGGATGAACCGGATGCGTTTGATATCATCGACGATTGATTCCCGCCATGCTGCGCACGGTTTTCATGGGCTCTGATGCGATTGCGCTGCCTCTGTTGAACTGGCTGGCGGATGAGGCGCGACCACTCGTGACGGTGGTGGCCGTGTACACACAACCTGATCGCGCGGTGGGCCGCGGACAGAAGGTGCAGCCCAATGCGATCAAACTTTGGGCGCAGGCCCGCGGGCTGCCCGTGCATCAGCCGGAAAAGCTCACACCAGAAGAACTCGCCCAGCTCAAAAAATATCAGCCCGACGTGACCCTGATCATGGCGTACGGGCATATATTGCGTCAGGATTTTATTTCTGCCCCGCGTCTCGGCACCTTGAATTTGCACACGTCTTTGCTGCCGAAATATCGCGGGGCTTCGCCGATCCAAACCGCCATCGCAAGTGGCGAACGCGAAACAGGCGTCACGTTGATGCGGATTGTGCCGGCGCTCGATGCGGGGCCGATGGCGGACGTGGAGCGCGTGGCGATCGCGGCCTTCGATACCGCGTTGGAAGTGGAGACGAAATTGGCGCAGGCGTGCGTTCCTTTGCTGGCGCGCACGCTGCCGAAATTGGCAGAAGGTGTCCTCGGTTTCATCGAACAAAATTCGGCGAGCGCGACGTTTTGCCGGAAGCTGGCGAAACCGGATGGCGCTGTGGATTTCGCGGCGCCTGCCGCGTTGCTCGCGGCTCGCATCAACGGACTATTCCCTTGGCCGGCGTGCACCATCGAAATAAACGGTCAACCAGTGAAGCTCGGCTTGGCTGACGTGGTGCTGGCCGAAACTGGTCACGTATTCAGTGGCAAGTCGGGTACGCTGACCTCACCCGGCACCGTGCTTGGGAGCGATGCGGAGGGATTATGTGTAGCGACCGGGCAGGGGGTGCTGCGGTTTCGTCGGCTGCAACGCCCTGGGGGCAAGATGCTGAGTGCGGCTGAATTTTCCCGTGGTTTCCCATTAGCGCCAGGTCTGCTGTTGGTCAGTAAGCCCATGGTGGCGCTGGTATCTGATCAGCCCTTTCCTCGGATCAAACATTGAGGTGGGTTATTTTGTTCATTCCACCGCTGCGTTTTTCGGATAAGGACTTTTGAAGCAAACAACTAAAAGCATCCACTGGTAGTTGTTAGCGAGATTCGAGAGAATTGGATTGCTGGGATTGTCCGGGATTCAGCTAACCAACGAAGATCGAGCAGGGTGTTTTTTAACTTAAAACACGCGCTGCGCTGTTGGAAATTTATCCAGCTCGGTGTTCAAGAAAGAATCTGGGGAGCCGATTACCAGCTTACTTTCATTTATGTTGCCTCGATGGTTGCTACCCGGGCTGCTGGCTATTGGTGGCAGAGATTTCTGGTCTCGCCCCCGAGCTGCGGCTGTGCTCTTCGGTTGCGTAATGCTGGGGACCACTGGTCGATCCGCTTCTTCGAGCATACCCGCGATCGGCCTTGGATTGGTGGAAACGGGGATGCCGGCGTTCGTGGTACTCGGTCCTGATTCGTTGGGGTTGAGCGCTGCACCCACTGACCTGCACTTTTTGCCTGACGGACGTTTGCTCGTAATTTCAAAGCGTGAAATCGCATACGGAGACGGAGTTCGTTGGCCGACTTTTCAAAGTGCCGATGAGAAAGACGGGGTCCTGACAGATGAAGTGGGGGTTGGTTCTGACGGACAGGAAGGCCACTACGTTTTTCATGCCCGGCCGGTATCCGATTCGGTGGCCGGAGCGGAAGCGACACTCGCGTTTACGGTGCAACCCCCTTGGTTTCGCTCGAGATTGGCCTGGGCTATTTATGGAGTGAGTGCGCTTGGCGTGGTGGGATTTCTCGCCTGGTTTTTTTCCTATCTGGAACGGCGGGAAAAAGTGCACCTCGAACATGTGGTGAAGAAACGTACCGGCGAACTCAATGAGACCAACCGGCAACTCGGGCAGCAGGTCGCGGAGACGTTGAAAAAAACCAATGCACTGGCGGCGAGTGAAGAGCGCTATCGCTTGTTAAACTCCGATCTCGAACAGCGGGTGGCGGATCGGACCGCCGAGCTAGGCAAGGCGATCACGGCAATGCAACGGGCCAAGGAAGCCGCAGAAGCCGCCGATCGCGCCAAGAGCGCTTTTCTCGCCAATATGAGCCATGAACTTCGCACGCCGATGAATGGCGTGGTTGGCATGGGGCACCTCTTGCTCGACACCAAACTCGACAGCGAACAGCGGGAATTTGTCGATACACTCATCCACAGCAGCGAAAGTCTGCTCACGATTTTGAACGATGTGCTCGATTACTCCAAGATCGAGGCCGGCCTCCTCAATTTGGAGGCGATCGATTTTGATTTGGAAGAGCAACTGGAACGGGCGATGTTTTTGGAGACCGAGCCGGCGCACAAGAAAGGACTCGCGCTGGTGCTGGATTTTGCGCCCGATCTTCCACCGCGCGTGCGCGGCGACCCGGTGCGACTGCGGCAGGTGGTCCTGAACTTGGTCAGCAACGCCATCAAATTTACCGCTCATGGGGAAGTAGTGGTGCGGGTCCGTCCGAGCGAAAAACCAGTCAACCGGGGCCTACGAATTCGTTTTGAAATCAAGGATGGCGGCATCGGTATCTCCCCCGAGGTCCAGAAAAATCTCTTTCAACGGTTTGTCCAGGCGGACAGTTCGACCACCAGGAAGTTTGGTGGCACCGGTTTGGGTTTGGCCATTTGCCGTTGCCTGACCGAATTGATGCATGGCGAAATCGGAGTCACGAGCGTGCTTAACCAAGGTTCGGTTTTTTGGTTTGAAGTGGAGTTCGCCCGGCCGGAAACCACTTCCGTCCCATGGGATCCGACACTCGCATTGGATGATCGACGGATTCTGGTTGTAGATGACAATGCCACGAACCGAAAATATTTCCATCACCTCTTGAAGCGCTGGAACACGGTCACGGCGAGCGTCGACGGGGCTACGGCCGCCATTGAGGCGCTGACGCGAGCCGCCGCGGGCGGCAAGCCGTACGAATTAGTGTTACTGGATCAGCACATGCCGGAAATTGACGGGCTGGCGTTGTCGCGGGTTATTAATGACGAACCGGCTTTTGGCCGTCCCGTTCTGGCACTGCTCAGTTCCGATAATGAACGCCTGACCGCTGAACAACTGGCCGGATACGGGATCGCCGCAGCGGAGCACAAGCCTATCCCGGCGATGCGCCTGCGTTCACTCATCCTGCGGTTATTGGCCCCGACTTCCACGGAGCGAGCCACCGCAAACCTGGCATCGGGAAAACCTTTGGAGCCGCAGGTGAAGGCACCGACCGCCCTCACCCTCGTTCAGGGCGCGTCCGGGGAAACCCAAAGCGCGGATACGAATAATTTAGTCTTGGTGGTCGAAGACAATCTCGTGAACCAAAAGGTTGCGCAAAAATTACTGAAAAAAATGGGCTATCCCGTCGACATCGCTAACAATGGGAAGGAGGCGCTCGATGCCCTGCGGAAGCATCCTTACCAATTGGTTTTCATGGATATTCAGATGCCGGTAATGGACGGTCTCGAAGCGACGCAGATGATTCGTAAAGCTCAGGCAGCGGAAGAACCGGGTTTTGCCCGTGAAATCCGGATCGTCGCCATGACGGCCAACGCCATGTCAGGGGACCGGGAACTGTGTCTCTCGGTGGGGATGGACGACTATATCACCAAGCCTCTGCGGCCGGATTTGATCAGAGGTATGATTACTAAATATCTCGGGCATCTGGTGCGCGCCTCGGGCTGAGCTGCGGGCATTCCCTGATAGGCGTGCGCGGCACCTCTTAACTTTCGTTGGCGCGAGCGGGCCGCTTGCTTTTCCGACCGTAGCAGTGCGGGCAGGATACATCCGGCACATAATGCGGGTGACGTTGCTCCTCTTCTTTGAGCGGCATTTGGCAGGCGAAACACAGCACGGAATTCGTTTCACGCAACGCCGGATCGACCCCGACTCGGCGGTCGAACACAAAACATTCGCCGTCGTAGTGCGCCCCGCCGCATTCCTCGAAATATTTCAGGATGCCGCCGTCGAGTTGGAAAATATTTTTGAAACCGGCCTGCTCCATGAACGGGCCGGCCTTCTCGCAACGGATGCCGCCAGTGCAAAACATCACGATGGGTTGCGCTTTCATGGTCTCCGGGAGTTGGCGCACGGCCTCGGGAAATTCGCGAAAATGCTCGATGCCGGCAGGCAGCGCGCCGCGAAACGTCCCCATGCGCACTTCGTAGTCGTTGCGCGTGTCGTACAAAGTCACGGGACGGCCTTCATCGAGCCATTGTTTGAGGGTGCGGGCGGGCAGTTTGGGCGAAGTGCGGCGACCCGGCTCGATGCCCTCGATGCCGAAGGCGATGATTTCCTTTTTAACTTTCACCAGCATCCGATTGTACGGCTGGCGGTCGCTCTCGCTTTCCTTGGGTTGCAGATCTGCCAGACCCGGAATCGCGCGAAGTTCGGCCAGCACCGGATCGAGCTGCTCGCGCGTGCCGGCGACGAAAATATTGATCCCTTCCGGGCTCAGCAAAATCGTGCCCTTGAGTCCGACGCGCAGGCTCAGTTCCAGCAACCGCGCTTTCAACACGGGCAGATCACCCAACGGGGTGAACTTGTAGGTGGAAATGTTGATGATGACAGGCAAGGGAAGGGCGTGGAATTGACGGGGAAAAGTGCCCGGGTACAAATACATTTTCAGCTTCTTTCCCCGTAAAACGCTGCCTTCTTGACGCGACGGCGTGAGTGGGTGAATTTGGCTTCATGGCAACTCCCACACTCAAAATTGAATCACTCAAGACAGGCACCGGCCGCTCTCCGAAAAAGGGCGAGGCGGTTGCCGTTCATTATACCGGCTGTTTCACCGATGGAAAAAAATTCGACAGCTCGGTAGATCGCAAAGAGCCGTTCACGTTTGTCCTCGGGGAAGGTCAGGTCATCGCTGGTTGGGATCAAGGCGTCGCCACGATGAAGATCGGCGACAAAGTGAAGATGACCATTCCGCCGGAGCTGGGCTACGGTCGCGCAGGCTATCCCGGAGCGATTCCGCCGAATGCGACGCTCGTGTTCGAAGTCGAGCTGCTGGGGATCGGGTGATTTTTTTGGCGTCACATCCTAAAGCGTAGGTTGCGAGCTTGCCTCGCAACGTGATCATGGTGCGACAAGCGCGCCACCTCTCCACGGAATGCGGGAATAAAACCTGCGGGGTGAGGGCACCCCGCCTCCCAAAAACATCAGGCGGTACCCGCTTGGATCATCAGCTTTTTCAACTGACCGATGTCTGCGGCGGAAGTCTTCGCGACGAAGCCGCGGACGTGGGTGAAGTGGACATCCGGGCTGTTCGCGATGCGGGTGAAATCCAGCCGGCTGTTGTCGCGGAAACGCGAGAGGCCGTAACCGGTGCTACGGCGGTCAGGATAAACCAAGCCGACGATGGCGTGTTCTAAACCACGGCTCGTGATGAACTGATCCGTGCCCATCGAAGAATCCTCGGGCAGGGGATCGGTGCGGGGAAGAAAGAGAACTTTGCCGGGCAGTCCGCCTAGCTCGAGTTCCCAAATTTCTGCGTGTTGCCCGATAAAATCCAGCCGCGCCCGCAGCGACTTCACGTAGCTGAGCAGATCTTCGCCGATCATCTGCATCACGGCCCAGAGCGGGTCACCGGCATCGATGCGTTTCGTTTGGGCGAAGCGCCGCAGCAGCGTGATGTCGATGGGCGAGTTGAGCTTGGTGAGCGTAGCGGCTTCGACGCCGAGCCACTTCCCAGTTGTCACGAGGCCGCGACAATCAAACCACTCGGCGGGCTCCAGCCATTCGCAAAACTGGCGCGCGTCTTCGTAGAGGCCTAAATGCTGCAGGACTAGTGAGAGCGAACACGTGGGCGGATGATCCTTGGGGAGTTGGTGGTGATCGAAATTATTGAGCGCGGGATTGTGCTGATGGCCGACGTCGACGACGCAGATGGACAGATTGCCCAGATCTTCGGGGGTCGGTTCACGACGGATGATCGGCACAGGATGCAGGGCGAGCAACACGCTGCAGGCGAGAAACTCGTCTTTATGCGCGCCGCCGGGGTGCGTGAGAATGGTGGAAACTGTGGTCATGGAAGAAGAGGTGATTTATTGGGTTCAGATCATTTGGCGGACACGAACATCCCCGATTTTTTGCCACAAATAAGGCGCAAAAAGCATTCTGCTGGTGATCGAAGATTTCCGCGCGCCTATAGGCACCTAGCGGGTTTCGCCTGCACCCGTTTTTTCGTACCTCTTTGTGGCAAAAAATCCGGGAGATTGGTCTGCTGGTATTTTGTGTTTCGAGATGCAGTTCAACGTCCGCTGCGGCTGCGCCATTGGCCGCCGGGCTTGCCTTTCGAATGAGGGGAGGGACCGGACGAAGGCTTGCCGCCACCTGCGCCGCTCTTGCCGCCACCCCCACTCTTATTCCCACCACCACCACCACCGGGGCGAGCGCTGCCGCCGCTACTGCCACGGGAGCCACCGCGGTTTTGACCTTGGCGTTGCCCTTGGCCGCGATTGGGGCGGTAGTCGGCTTGAGGTGGCGCGCTGGCGCGGGGAGGGGGCAGGGCTTTATAGTCGAAGCCTTCGAGCTTGAGTTGGGGAATCGAGGCTTTGATGAAACGTTCAATGGATTTTATGTCGTTCGCTTCCTGCGGCGTGGCGATCGTGAACGCGTCGCCGGTGGCGGCGGCGCGCCCAGTGCGGCCGATGCGATGCACATAATCGTCGGGCGTCATCGGAATGTCGTAATTGATCACATGCGATACCCCGGCGATATCGAGCCCGCGCGCCGCGATGTCGGTCGCCACCATGACTTCGTAGCGGCCTGCCTTGAAACCGGCGAGGGAGTCCTTGCGCTGGCCTTGGCTGCGGTTGCCATGGAGCACCGTAACGGAATGGCCGGTTTCCTTGAGTTGCGCCGCGATTTTATCGGCCCCGTGCTTGGTGCGGGTGAAAACAATGACGCTGTGAAAATCTGTTTTTTCCAACAGGGCAACGAGCAGATTGTACTTCAGTCCTTGGTTTACCGTGTAGATGGCGTGAGTGACGGATTCGCTGACGGTGCGCGCCCGACCGATGGCGATGCGGACCGGATCAGTCAGGGCAAAACGCGCGACAGCTTCGATCTCGGGCGGTACGGTGGCGGAGAAGAAAAGGGTCTGCCGCTTTTTGGGACACTGGCTCACGATGGTTTTGACGTCATTGATGAAACCCATGTCGAGCATGCGATCCACCTCATCGAGCACGAGCACTTGGAGAAAATCGAGCCGGAGAGTTCGTTCGTGCAGGAAATCCATGAGGCGACCGACGGTGGCGACGACGATATCGCTGCCTTTGTGCAGGGCATTGCGCTGCTTGCCGAAACCGACGCCACCGTGAATGAGCGTGGTGTGGATGTCGCTGAACTGGCCGAATTCACGGAAGGCTTCGTCGACTTGCGCCGCGAGTTCGCGGGTGGGTTCAAGCACGAGCACGCGGGGGCCGCGGGCTTGGTGGGGGCCAAGGCGATTCAGAATGGGCAGGGCAAACGCGGCGGTCTTCCCCGTGCCGGTTTGCGCGGAGGCGATGAGATCTTTGCCCGTCAAAATCACCGGAATGGCCTGCTGCTGGATGGGCGTGGGTTCGCCGTAGCCTTTGGCCGTGACGGCGCGGAGGATGCTGGAATAGAGACCAAGTTTGGTGAACGGCATAAACCGAATGCCGGGGTGAAACGGGCTAAAGGCGAGGGAAAAATGCGGGACGGGATTTTTTGGGGTGTACGATGCGAGATTGGTGGCGCGGCGAGCGCGCCACCTCCGGACTGCTCTGGGCACATCTTGCCTAAAACTTCGCGAATCGTGATTGAGCCTCGTCATCCGTCGAAGCCTCAGGTAATCCGTGAAACATGCCCCAAACCCCCAATTCGCAATTTGATCAAACCGTTCTCGATATGATTGAGCACAGCCCGGTTGGGGCCGTGCCTGTCACCCCCGCCTATCAGGATGCGATCCGCCGACTCTATGCTTCGCACCAGGCGTACCCGGATGCGGATCACAAGGATGGGCATGTCACCGCGCGATCATTGATTAAGTTGCCGTCATTTTATGCGGCGAATCTCGACGAGGTCGTGGCTGGCAAAGTTGCCGTGGAGGAAGTGGAATCAAATGCCAGTATTTTCGACCGCTACGTCCAATCGCTGTCGGCGGCGCTTCGGGCGAAAGCTGCGGGCAAACGCTTGACGGTGGCCGGTAAGGTGGCGCATCACCGTGCCAAGCACGGCGGCGCCGTGGTGCACGATCCGGTGCATACGTTGTTCCTCGTGCCCGGCACCGGCCCGCATCCGGGTCTGCCGGGCAACTATCTTTATGGTTCAGCCTTTCAAGTCAGCGCTGATGCCGCCACCAGCCCGTGGGCCGTGCATCTGCACGACAACGACGACGGCGCTGCATTGTACGATGCGCCGAACCAAGCGGACGCTTTGGCCAAGCTGCAGGAAGTACTGGCCAGCGCGCCGTTCAACATGAACGAGCTGATGGCGCTGGGGTTTCGGTTTAATTGATCGCGGCGCGGTTTCGCCCGCTTCTCCGCCTCATAGCATCAACCTCGAGGGTGTTTGCTGCCGTAGCCACCGGCCTCCGAGCCTGTGCGATCGGTTTGCATCGCGTGGGAGCGTAAGCGACCGCGCGGATGGTGTGGGGGCTGACCGTGTTGTCGCTTCGCTCCAACACGGCTGCACGGCAACTGGCTGATCGGAAAGGTGGAGCGACTTGACCTTCAGGTGCTGGAGTGTGGTTGCGCGCAATCCCGCGTGATGCGGTCAAGCCGTTCCACTGGGATTGCCTGAATTTATCGTGCGCTTCGCGGGAAGTTTTCTCCATTGCGCGATCGGCGTACTGCCGGCACATGCGTGGGATGCCACTGCTCGGCGTCATTTTTGTTTGGGACGGCGTGATCGTTGATGCCTCGCGCGTGCCCGGGCTGTGTTGGGACGATTCCCGATTGGGCGAGGTGACAGTTGCCGAACGGCGGGCTTTGGTTACTCCTTAAATCGATGTTCAAACTTCGCGCAGATTACACGCCCACGGGCGATCAGCCCACCGCCATCGAGACGCTGGTGCGTTCGCTGCGGGCAGGTAATCGTTTTCAAACCCTCCTCGGCGTCACGGGGTCGGGCAAGACCTTCACGATGGCGAATGTCATTCAGCAGCTCCAGCGGCCGACCCTCATCATCTCCCACAACAAGACGCTCGCGGCCCAACTCTACTCGGAGTTCAAGAATTTCTTCCCGGAAAACGCCGTCGAATACTTTGTCAGCTACTACGATTATTACCAACCCGAGGCCTACGTGCCCTCGAGCGATACGTTCATCGAGAAAGATTCCTCCATCAACGAAGAGATCGAGCGCCTGCGTATCGCGACCACGAGTTCGCTCGTCAGCCGGAAGGACGTGATCGTGGTCGCGAGTGTCTCCTGCATCTACGGTCTCGGTTCGCCCGAGGAGTTTTCTTCAATGCGGATCTTGCTCCGCCGCGGGGAAGGACTCGGTCGTCAAAAGCTCCTCGAACGTCTCGTTGATAATCTCTACGAGCGAAACGATTATGATATGAAGCGCGGCTGTTTCCGCGTGCGCGGCGACGTGGTGGACATTATGCCCGCCTACCTGGAGCACGGACTCCGCGTGGAGTTTTTCGGCGACGAGATCGAGGCACTCACGGAATTCGAACCCTTGACCGGTGCGGTGCTGCGCAAGATCGAGGAGTTTGATCTCTATCCCGCGAATCAATATGTGACCTCCAAGGGCAAGCTCGAAGGCGCGGTAGCCGGGATCAAGGCGGAGTTGGAGCAACGCGTGGCGTTCTTCGAGCAGCAGCAAAAATATCTCGAGGCGCAGCGCATCCGCATGCGGACTAATTACGATTTGGAAATGCTCCAGGAAATGGGTTTCTGCAACGGCATAGAAAATTATTCGCTCCATCTCGCCGGTCGCAAAGCCGGCGACCGGCCGTCGTGCCTGATCGATTTCTTCCCGAAGGATTTTTTGCTCTTCATCGACGAGAGCCATGTGACGGTTCCTCAGGTCGGCGGTATGTACAACGGCGACATCGCCCGCAAGAAGACACTCGTGGACTTTGGTTTTCGCCTGCCATCCGCCCTCGACAATCGCCCGCAAAGCTTCGTCGAGTTCGAGGGTGTCACCGGCCAGACGCTCTACGTTTCGGCCACCCCAGCGCCGTTCGAAATGGCACGTTCGACGGTGGTAGCCGAGCAGGTGATCCGACCCACCGGCCTGCTCGATCCTGAGATCACCATCCGACCGATCAAGGGCCAGGTGGAAAATCTCATCGGCGAAATCCGCGCCGCCACCGAGAAAGGCGAGCGCGTCTTGGTGACGACGCTGACGAAGCGTTTGTCCGAGGATATCACGAGCTACCTGCGCGAGGCGAAGATCCGCGTCGAATATCTGCACTCCGACATCGATGCGTTGGAGCGCGTCGAGATCCTGCGCAATCTACGGCAGGGGAATTTCGATGTCCTGGTCGGCATCAATCTGCTCCGTGAAGGGCTCGATCTGCCCGAGGTGGCGCTCGTCGCGATCCTTGATGCCGACAAGGAAGGATTCCTGCGCAGCACGACGAGTTTGCTGCAAACTTCCGGGCGCGCCGCCCGCCACGAGCATGGCCGCGTGATTTTCTACGCCGACGTGATTACCGCATCGATTCGCAAGACGATGGAGGAGACGAAGCGCCGCCGCGCCATCCAACTCGCGTACAACACGGAACACGGCATCACGCCCACCGGGGTGAAGCGCCCCGCGCAATCCAGTTTGCGGACCTACGACGGCACCGGCCGTGAACAGGCCAGCGATGTGCTCGCGGAGGAAATAGATGACGTCGCCGCCGTGATTGCCGAGCTCGAGGAAGAGATGCAGCAAGCCGCCGACAAGTTGGAATTCGAGCGCGCCGCCCTCTTGCGGGACCAAGTGAACACGCTCAAATCCGGCGACTACCGGAAACCCACGAAATCAGTCAGCTACCGCCAGCCGTCAAAAAAGTCACGTCATTGATGTAGTGCCGTCGCTGCGGCTGCGGCGGTCGCTTGTCCGCTTCAGTCGTGTCAAGAGACCTGACGTCATCTGTCTTCCGAAACCCACCCCCCCAAGCCCCTGCGGATCGTTTTTCGGAGCACAAGCGCCTGCGCCAGTGGGGCTGGACTCACCGGACGGAGCGACAACGGAGCGCAAGGAGGAAGCAGGGTGAGTGTCAGCTATTGCTGGCGCGAGACGTGCCGCTTGGTTACTCAGGTTTTGACTGGAAAAGCACCAACGATGTCCTTCGCGGAATTCATGGCCTCGGCCAAACATGATTGGTCAGTTTCAAAGACGAATGAGAGCTTCGCTTTGGGGCCACGGTCGCACGCCGCTTCGCCGATCACTTTCCCGCCACCGCGTGAATCAATGGTGATTTCAAGGCTGAGCCATCCTTCATCAGTGGCAAAGACGGC
>Ga0105046_10004690_pt1 | contig 21724 bp, 13 predicted proteins | sample MAT03_FD_78385 | JGI IMG/M metagenome (GOLD analysis project Ga0105046, IMG submission 78385) | Freshwater microbial communities from Lake Fryxell liftoff mats and glacier meltwater in Antarctica - MAT-03 (megahit assembly) | ecosystem: Environmental > Aquatic > Freshwater > Ice > Liftoff...
CTCCCCAAGCTCGATGCGATACCCGCGCACCTTGACCTGATGGTCGAGGCGCCCCTGGAAGACCACGCGCCCGTCGTCGGCGAAGCGAACGAGGTCGCCGGTCCGGTACATGCGCGCTGCCCCGTCGGCCGAGAAGGGATCCTTGACGAAGCGCTCGGCGGTGAGCTCCGGTCGATGCAGGTAGCCGCGGACGACGCCGGTGCCACCGATGTAGAGTTCTCCGCTCATTCCCGGAGCGACCGGCTCGCGGTACGCGTCGAGCACGTAGAGCTGGGTGTTCGCGATCGGGCGCCCGATCGTGATCCCGCCTTCGCTGGGTTCTACGAGGTCCACCGACGACCAGATGGTCGTCTCGGTAGGCCCGTACATGTTGAGGATGGTCGCACCGGTGGCACGTCGAAGATCGGCAGCAAGCGCCAGCGGGAAGGCCTCTCCGCCGACCATGACGCAGCGAAGCTGTTCGAGTGCGGTGCGTGCGTCCGGGTCCCCAAGGATCATGCCGAGCATCGACGGCGTGCATTGGAGGTGCGTGACGAGGTGGCGCCGCATCTGCGCCGCGAGCGAGTGATCCGTGACGTCTCCGTCCACGGCGCTCGCGTTCGCCAGCCGCTTCACGTCGCGAAGCAAGGGCATGTGCTCCATCACTGTCGCCGAGGGCACGCCGTAGTCCATCAGACAGCCGATCTCGTCGACGTCGATCTCACGCAGCTTGTCGACGATCTCCGCGCATTGCTCGGGCGTACCGAACAAGCCGGAGGTGCGGAAGTAGCGCTCGAACGCGTGGTCGAGGAGGGCGTCGAGATCCTCGGGCGACAGCTCCTCCTTCTCGAACACGTCTGCCGGAGTCATGCCCTTGTCGTCGGCTCGCTGCTGGAACGTCGGGAAGGTCCACGCGGCCTGCTTCACGAGGTTGACGGCGCTCTTCAGGTAGCCCTTCATCGGACGGCGCACGGTCTCCTTCACCATCTCGTCGTCGTGTCCGACGAAGGTGTGGAGCATCAGCGTGATCGTGCCCTTGCCCGGGTGGCCGGCCTCGCGCCAGGCTCTGCGATAGATCTCGTTCTTCTGTCCGACCTCCTCGAAGGTTTGTCCGAGCAAGTGGGTGAGGACGTTGGCGCCGATCTTCCCGGCCTCTTCGAAGGTCTCCGGGTTGCCGGCGGCGGTGATCCAGACGGGCAGCTCTTTCTGTATGGGGCGCGGCATCGTGCGGACCTGTACGTCCTTGCCGAGCGGCGACTGCATGGTGATCGACTCGCCTCGCCACAGCCGGCGGACGACCTCGATGTCACGAAACATGATCGCCTTGCGGTCCTGGAACTTCTCCGGGGCGATCACGAAATCGTTGGGCTGCCAACCGGATGCGAAGGCGATCCCGACGCGACCGTTCGAGAGGTTATCGACCAGAGACCACTCCTCGACGACTCGCGTGGGGACGTGCAGGGGGAGCACGCAGCTGCCTCCACGGAGGTGCACGCGCTCGGTGATCATCGCGAGCGCGGCGCTGGCGACCGACGGGTTTGGGTAGAGCCCACCGAAAGCGTGAAAATGTCGCTCGGGCGTCCATACCGCGACGAAGCCGTTCTGGTCCGCGAAGCGCGCGCCCTCGATGAGGAGCTTGTACTTGTCCGAGACGGTCTCGCCTTCGTCGCTCGCGAAGTAGAAGAGGCTGAACTCGAGCGGGCGCCTGTGCCGCTTGCGCCCGGGAGCGCCTTGCCCGAGCTCGGCGGTGCGGTCGCGAAAGAGGACGACCGTGAAACCGCGGGCCAGCGTCCAGAACAGCTCGAGCACGGAGATGTCGAACGACAGGCTCGTCACGGCCAGCCACACGCCTGGGTCTTGGTGCGGGATGCGCGCGTCCATCCCGGTGAAGAAGTTGAGGACGTTGCGGTGCTCGACCATCACGCCCTTGGGCTTGCCGGTGGAGCCCGAGGTGTAGATGACGTAGGCGAGGCTGTCGGGGGTCGACTCGCTGGGCACGGCGTCCGCCGAGAGCGCGTCGATCGTTGGCCCATCCTCGTCGATTCGGACGGTCTTTGCCGAGTGAGCGGGCAGCTCGGCGGCCACCTTCACCTGGGTGATGAGCACGGGGGCCTGCGCGTCCTCGAGCATGAAGGCGATGCGCTCGGCGGGGTAGCTCGGGTCCAGCGGAACGTACGCGCCGCCGGCCTTTTGAACGCCAAGGATGGCGACCACCATCTCGAGCGATCGCTCCAACGAGACGCCGACGCGCGTGTCGCGCCCGACGCCGAGGGTCTTCAAATGACGCGCGAGCTTGTTCGTGCGTTGGTCGAGCTCGCGATAGCTCAGGCGCTCTTCCTCGAAAATCAACGCGGTGGCGTCAGGCGTCTTCGCGGCTTGGCGAGCAAAGGCTTCGTGCACGCAGAGGTCGTGCTCATAAGGTTTCGCTGTGTCGTTCCAATGGACGAGGATCTTCTGACGCTCGTCCTCGGTGAGCAGCGGCAGGCTGGAGACGAGCCGCGTAGGGTCCTCCGAGGCCCCTTCGCAAAGAGCGCGTAGCCGCGTGATCAGGAGCGCGGCCGCAGCTTCGTCGAGTGAGCGGCGATCGAAGACCAGGTGGACCGCGTCGCCGTCGGGCGAGACGAGGAAGGCGACGTCAGCGCCGTCGGGCAGCGCACGCGGGTGCTCGTGGCCGACCTCGACCACGATGCGGTGTCCCGGGAGGGGCCCGTCGGTGTCGCGACGCCGCCACGCCAGATCGAGCCCGTGAGGCCCGCGCATGCGAAGCGCGGCGAGCTCTTTCCCCACGGCGCTCGCGAGCGAAGCGAACGTCGTCGAAGAGTCGGTGCTGACGGTCAGCGGAAGGTGCTCGGCGTGGATGGCCTCGGCCCCGAGGACGGCTCTGCGCAGCTCTGGATCGACGTAGCCGAGGTCGAAATCGACGTGGCCGAGGTCGAAGGTGGGGCGCTCCGATAATCGCGCGAGGAAGGCGCACACGAGCGCAACCGCGCGCTCGACCGTGGATTCGCCGGGCGCCGCGAGAGCCGCGAGTGCCAACGTCGCCTGCCCAAGCGAGCGGTCTCCACCGGTGCGATCGAGCGAAGGAAGCTCCATGGGGGCGCGGGTCTTCAGCCGCGCTCGCCAGTAGGCGTCGGCCTTGTGCGTCGCCGCGTCGACCTCGGCGAGGCGCGCGCGGGTCGCGGGCTCGATCGGATCGAGCGTGTCGCCGACGCGCAGACCGAGCTCGCGCGCGAGCTCTGCAGGCGCGATCTTGCGACCCTCGATCGTGCGGCCGGCAACGATCTCGAGATCCCCGGCCGCGGTCGCGATGCGCAACGTGGGCTCGAGCGCCACGACGCAGCCTGGAGGGGCGTTACGGGCGTTGGCCTCCAGCGCGGACGCGTGAACCTCGGTCGATGTCGGGATCAGCACGTGTGAGCGCGCGGAGGCATCCTTCGGGTCGAAGCTCGCGCTGAGGGCGATCTTCGCGACCGCCACGGGGTTGTCGGTGGGTCCGAAGTCGAGCGCGCGCACGAGCGCGTCCAGCTCAGCCGCGGGCCGCGCCCAGTCGAGGAAGCCCGCGGCGGGCGCTCGGTGATGGCGACCGAAATAGCTTCGCGAAGCCAGGTCCTGCTTGCGCCCCGAATGGTCCCCCTGCTCGAGCTTGTGGACCAGCTCGACGAAGGTCTCGATGGCGGCCTCGTAGCAGCGCGTGTTGATGGTGAAGGAGGTCTCACGGGGCGAGACGGCGAACGTCCGCTCCGCAAGCACGTCCCCCTCATCGACCCCGCCTTGCATGAGATGCCACGAGATCCCGTGGGTGGTTTCGCGATTCGCCAGCGCCCACACCGGAACGTTCAGCCCGGCGTATTGGGGCAGCGGACCATCGTGGAAGTTGATGGCTCCCTGCTGCGGGAGCGCCAACACCGCGTCGGGTACGATTCGGAGGTTCGTGACGCTGAAGAAAAAGTCGAAGGGATGCTGGGACAGCGTCGGATGAAGCTTGCTCTTCGGATCGAGCACTGGGAGGCCACGTTGGCTCGCCCATTCAGCGATTCGTCGGTTCTGGGCCACGACTCCGAGCACCGCGTGCCCGCGCTCGAGCAGCGCTTCGGCGCAATGGATGAGCAGCGATCGCTCCCCCATGAGGTAGCAACGCAGGGGCGACGCGACGGGCTGATCCCTCACGCGGCCAAGTTTACTCGCGACGCGTAGACCTCGTCAGTCCTGAACGCGACGGAGCGCACCTCCCGGGGGCCAGCGATCGCCTGTGGGGACGCGCAACGACGAAGCATCGAAGCTCCCCGAGGCGCTGTAGCGCCCCGGGCTGGTGCCGTAGGTCGGCTTGTTGGGAGTCGAAGTGTGGCCCGTCGCGGGTCGCGGGAAGTCCCTGTCGCTGGTGATGGGGCGCGACATCACGAGGCCACCCGTGTTGGAAAGAGGGGGCGTGCTCACTCGCTCTTCCACGGGGACCGTGTCATCGGCCTCGAGCTGGACGCCGTACTCGACGTCGTAGGTCGCGTTGCCGAGACTCGCGCCGTCGGGGCCGATCGAGGCGCCGAGTCGGAGTAGCTCGCGCAGCGGGAACACCCGCCCGGTCCACCCGAAACGGTCGCTGTCGCCACCGCGTCGGCCCAGGACGCGCACCGCATCGATGACATCGTGGATGCGCTCGTCATCGAGCCAGAGCACGCCACCTACGCGACGTGCACGACCGCTGCGCGTCCACGTCTCGAGGACGACCTCGGCGACGAAGCGATCGCCTCGGATCTCGGACGGGGTCACGACAGTATCGGTGGTCATGTGGGGCTGCGAAGTGGCCATCGCTTCGGGAATTCAAAGCACGACGCGTGCCGTCCATTCCCTAGCTGCCCCATTGCTTCAGAGATGCCTTGCGAGATCGGCGATCTGGCGGAGGGAGCATGGTCGGAGCGAGCGCTGGCGTGCCCCACCTGTTCGAAACGCAGGGAAGCCGCCTACTTCAACCAGACCACCGTGACACCGTCGCCACCCTCGCGACCTTCACCGGGGCGCGAACGTTCGACGTAGGGGCTCGAACGGACGGCGTCGCGGATGGCCTGGCGAAGCGCGCCGGTACCGTGTCCGTGAATCAGGAAAGCCACACGCAGCGAATGACCCACACACCGATCGAGGAACTGCTCGGCCATGTCGACCGCCTCATGCGCACGAAGGCCGCGCAGATCGACCGAGTTGTCGGAGGTCTGGAGTGGTACGTCGGGATCGGAGGCCGCGTCGAACGCGATGGCGCGCCGCGAGGCGTCCGACCGTGACCCGGTCGCCTTTTGAGGCGCTCCGCCTCGGGCGGCCTTGGCCTGACGCAACTCGTCCACCGACGTGAGCAGCTTGAGCGGTCCCACAGCGACGCGGACCTGCCCATTCGCCAGCACCTCGATGACGTCGGCCTCGGTCCGCAGGCGCGGCACGAAGACCTTCATTCCCACGGTCACGGCGCGGACGGTCGCGCGGTCGACCTCTTCGCCACGCCGAGGCTCGAGCGCGCCGCCGAGCGAAACTTGCTGCGCAACCGCGGCGATCTTGCGCTCGGCTTCGCGTACCGCGGTGGCGCTCGGCGCATGCTTCAGGATCGACTGGGCGACCCGCAGATCCTCCCGGGCCTTCTTCACGCCGTCGAGAAGCGCCTCTCCCTCCTTGGTGATCCTGCCGCGCTCGCTGACGCGTAGCTTCTCGCGCTCAGCCTCCATCGCGATGGTCGCGGCGCGCGCCGCGTCCAGCTCGAGACGCAGCTCCTCGCGTTCATCGTCGAGTGCTCGACGATCGGCGGAGAGACGGGCGACCAGATCGCTCACGCTGGTGACCTCTGCGCCCAGCAGGCGCTGAGCGCGATCGATGACGCGCGCCTGGATGCCGAAGCGGCGCGCGACGGCGAGCGCGCTGGACGCGCCAGCGACACCCATGGCAACGCGAAACGTCGGGGTCATCGTCTCCAGATCGAAGCCGACCGAAGCGTTGCGAAAGCGGTCGTCGGAGAGCGCGAGGATCTTGAGCGCCTCGTAGTGAGTGGTGCAGGCGACCGCGCCGCCCAGCTCGCAGATCGCCTCCAGCACGCTGGTCGCGAGTGCCTCGCCCTCGCGCGGATCGGTGCCGCCGGCGAGCTCGTCGAGGAGCACGAGCGCACCCCTGCCGGCGCGCTCCAGGATCCCGGAGAGGTTCTTCACGTGGGCGCTGAACGTGGAGAGATTGCGGATGAGGCTCTGATCGTCGCCGACGTCGGTCAGCACGACGTCGAACGCCGCGACCCGCGAGCCGCTCGCTGCGGCGATGGGCAAGCCGGCGCGCACCGCGAGCGCGGCGAGGCCGAGCGTCTTGAGCGCGACCGTTTTGCCACCCGCGTTGGGCCCCGAGATGACGAGCGCCTGGCGCGCGGTGGCGGACAAATCGCTCGGCACCACCAGGGCGCCGTCGAGCTGTAGGAGAGGGTGGCGACCCTGCCGGAGCTCGATGCAAACCTCGGCGGGCGTCATCGGACAGAGCACCTCCGGCGTGATCAGATCGAGATCGGTAGCCAGGCGCGCGCAACCTCCGCGCAGGTCGGCGTGCGCCAGCGCAGCCAGCGCCTCCTCGATCGCGCCTGTGCGCTCGGCGATGCGCCGCGAGAGCGCCGCGAGGACGGCGTCTTCTTCGCGGTGGACGGTGGCATCGAGCACCTTCTGGCGGTTGCCGAGGGGCACCACGAGCCGCGGCTCCACGAAGAGCGTCGAGCCGCCTGCGCTCGTCCCGTGGACGATCCCGGGGAAGCTCAGATGGGCATCGGAGCGGACGGGCAGGACGTAGCGACCGTCGCGCTCGGTCCAGTAACCGTCAGAGAGCAGCTCGCGATGGCGCGATACCAGCTCCTCCAGCCGGCGCATGAGGCGGGCCTTCTGGGCGCGCTGCTCGGTGCGCAGCTCGCGTAGGCGTTCGCTTGCCCCGTCGCTCAGCGAGCCATCGTCGTCGAAGCTCTTGTCGAGCTCGGCAGCCAGCGGATCGAGCGACGCGTCGCTGGTGCAGACGCGGGCGAGTGCCGACGCTTCGGCGCCGCGCGCCTTGAGCCACTTACGCAGCGCCCGCGCCTGGCCCAAGGCCCGAGCCACGCCGCGAATCTCCTCGGCGGACAGCGGCGCGGCGAGACGCGCGCGGTCCATCGCCGGACCGAGATCGACCAGGTCGGCGCGCGGGATCGGCTCGCCGCGATCGCCTGCAGTGCGCGCTTCGTCGATCTCGGTGTGCGCCGTGACGATGGCGACGCGCGTCGAAAGGAAAGGAAGCTCGCGTGCGGCCGCGCGACCTCGCTCGCTCACGCAACGCTCGGCGAGGGCCGCGAGCAATCGATCCCACTCGAGATCCGCTCGCGTCTTCGGGGGGCACGGGTCGACGAAGGCGACCGCCTCCACGATCACAGGTCTTCGGGATCGCGGGAGAGACCGCCGGCGCCGCTCGGCATCGGGTTCTGCTCACGCTCGAGGTATCGGAAGATGGTCCGGGGATCGACGCCGAGATCGCGCGCCGTCTGGGTCCGGTTGCCGTTGTTGCGCTCGAGCGCCTCGAGGACGTACCGCCGCTGGAAGTCTTCCTTCGCCTTTTCGAGCGGCATGATCGAAGCCTCGGCGTTGGCGCCGAGATCGAGATCTTCCGGCGACAGGAGCGTCTTGTCGCAGAGAACGAGGCCCTTCTTGATCCGGTTCTCGAGCTGCCGGATGTTGCCAGGCCAGGCGTACTTGCGGATCGAGGCGAGCGCCGCGGGGCTGAAGCCCTTCACGGAGCTCCCGAACTCCTCGGCGTACTTGGAGAGGAGTGCGCGGGCGATGATGAGCACGTCGTCGCCCCGGTCGCGCAGCGGCGGCAGCCAGATGTTGACCACGTTGAGTCGGTAGAAGAGATCTTCGCGGAAGCGGCCAGCGCGGATCTCGTCTTCGAGCACGCGGTTGGTCGCGGCCACGACGCGGATGTCGACCTTCTCCGGCTTCGAGTCGCCAACGCGATAAACCACGCGCTCCTGCAAAGCGCGCAGGAGCTTCACCTGAAGGTTGAGCGGCAGCTCGCCGATCTCGTCGAGGAAGAGCGTGCCCTTGTCCGCGACCTGGAACTTGCCCGGGCGGCTCACGACGGCGCCGGTGAAGGCGCCTTTGACGTGACCGAACAGCTCGCTCTCGATGAGGTTCTCGGGAATCGCGCCGCAGTTGATGGTGACGAACGGCCCGTCGACCCGGGGGCTGCGGCGGTGGATCTCCTTGGCGATGAGCTCCTTGCCGGTGCCGGTCTCGCCGGTGATGAGCACGCTGATGTCGGTCGTGGCGACCTTTTGCAGCTTGCGGAACACCTCGAGCATCGACGGGCATGCGCCGATGATGTCGCCGAAGTTCTTGTCCTTGAGCTCGGCCTGGAGCTTGGCCTTGTCCGACCGCAGCGCGTGCAGGAGCATCGCGTTCTGCAGGATGAGGGACGCCTGAGAGGCGAAGATGGAGAGCAGCTCGAGCTGGGCTCGCTCGAAGAGGCCTTTGACCTTGTCGTTGCCGACGTAGAGGGCGCCGATGACGTCGCCCTGGCTGACCAGCGGCGCGCACATGACGCTGGACAGCTTCATCGCGATGACGCTCTCGCTCTGACCGAACTGCGTGTCGGCCAGCGCATCGGAGACGATGACCGGCTTTCCGGAGGCGATCACCTGTCGGACGATGCTGTCGGAGATCTGCCCGTCAGCGGAGGTGACGGCGCCCTTGGCGACGTTGCGAGAAGCACGCACCACGATCTTCTTCGGGCTGCCCGGCTCGTTGGCGTTGCCTCCGGCGAGGTCCGCGCCCTCGACGAGGAGGAGTAGGCCCTTCTGCGCGTGGCAAAAGGCGATGACGTCGTCGAGCATCGCTTCGAGCAGCCCGTCGACGTCGACCCGCGCGATCAGCTTCTCCGAAAAGGCGAAGAGTTTGCGAACGCCGTCGATCTCGGCGGCCGCGCGGCCATCGGTGTTCGATGAGAGGGCGGATGAGCCCTCGTCGCCGTCGCGTATGGACCCGGTCTGGGCGCCCGCCATCCGCGCCGCGCCCTCGGCGAACATCGAGAACGCGACCTCCACCGCGCCGAGCTGCACCCGATCTCCGTGGACCAACCTCGCGCGGCGCTTGCGCTTGCCGTTGATCGCGATGTCAGCCTCTTTGTCGATCTCCTCCAGGACGAAGTCACGCCCGTCGAACACGATCTGGGCGTGATGGTCGGCGATCCGCGGTCCTTTGAGCGCGAGGTCGTTGCCGGAGGCCTTGCCCAGCGTCGTGACGGGCTTGTGGACGCTGTAGAGGACGGGCGCGCCTTGCGGCGAAAAACACTTCAGCGTCGGCATGTCGAAGTCGGCAGCATAGCAGCGGGGATCAGGCCGGCAGGGCCGATCACCACACGCCAGTGACGTAGGCTTCGATGCCCTGCGTCGAGACGTTGGCTTGGTCGAGGACGTTGCTGGCCAGGATCGGCGGCGCGTTGGACGAGCCGCTCAGCGCGAGGGGTGTGGTCGGGCCGAGGAGCGAAGGCGCAAAGGGCGACGAGAGCGGACGGAAGCCGCCGCCCATCACGCGGACCTCGGTGGGGTCGGTGGGGCGATTCTCCGCGTACCACTCGTCCCCTTCGTCGTCGGCGAGGAGCAGGCCGACACCGAGACCGATCGCGCCGGCCGCGCCCTGGATGATCATGCCCCGGTTCCACGGATCATCCGTGGCGAGCATGATCGGGTAGCCGACGAGGCCGACGGCCTGTCCGATCGCGAAGCCTCCCCACATCCACCCGACCTGGTCCCAGCTCGGCTTGTAGAACCAGGACACCGCCGAAGATGCGACGAGACCGACACCGAGACCAGCGAGACCACCGGCCGACAGACCGTCGTTGAGGACGCGCCAGCGGGAGTTCGCCATGGCGCCACCGCCGAACTGCATGCCGAGGAGCGTGCCCTGCGTCGTGCCGCTGAAGACGAAGAGGTTCGTTTCAGGCTCGAGATCGAGGAACCACCAGCCTGCCGCGCCCGCGCCCGCGCCGACGAGCGAGCCGACGAAGGTGCCCGCAGCGACGCCGGTGAAGCTGACCGCGCCTTCGCCGCTCGAGTTCAGCGCGATGGTGCTGGTGATGCCGAGGCCCAGGCCGCCGAACACCCACATACCCGTCGCGACCGCCGACGGCAGACCGCGGGGCATCGGGTCGTAGATGCGGTCTGCGACCACCACGCCGATCGGCGCCGCGACGCCGAGCACGAGGGGTGGAACGATCGCCAGGCCGCCCTCGATCTTGAGCGCCACGTCGAAGAGGATGCCGCTGCCGACGCCCCACACCGCCGCAGTGCCGACGAGGTACCCGACCTCCAACGTGGTCGAGTCGGGGTCCTTGGCGGGAGGTTGCTGCGGGTACTGCCCACCAGGCTGCTGCGGCTGGCCGTAGCCCGGCTGCTGGTAGCCGCCCGGGGCGGGAGCGCCGGGCGGCGGCTGCTGCCCGGGCAAGGCGGGAAGACCAGGGATCTGGGGAAGACCGCCCGGGATCGGGAACGGGAACGGCTGCGCGGGCGGCGGAGGCTGCTGCGCCTGCGCGAGGCTCGGCGCAAGCGAGATCGCGGCGAGGGCGGCGGCCGTCGTCAGGGAGAGGAAAAATGTGCGGCTGAGACGGCTCATTCTCGCTTGAGCTCCCGGGTCATGATGTCGACGACGGCCTGTCGGGGCGACTTGCCCTCGTACAGCACTTTGTAGACTTCGTGTGCGATGGGCATGTCGACGCCCTCGCGCACGGAAAGGTCGTACGCGCTCTTGGCGGTCTTCACCCCTTCGGCGACGTGACCCAGCGACGCGAGGATCTCGGGGAGCTTGCGCCCCTTGCCCAGCTCGAAGCCGACCGTCCGGTTGCGTGACAGGTCGCCGGTGCACGTCAAGACGAGATCGCCCATGCCGGAGAGGCCGGCGACGGTGAGCGGCTGACCTCCTTTATGTGCAGCGAGACGCGCGATCTCGGTGAGGCCGCGCGTGATGAGCCCAGCCCGTGCGTTGTGGCCGAACCCCATGCCGTCCATCGCGCCGGCAGCGATCGCCACGACGTTCTTCAGCGCGCCGCCCACCTCGACGCCGGGCACGTCGTCGGATCGATAGACCCGAAGCACCTCGGTCGCGAACGCGTGCTGCATCGTCTGCGTTGCGTGCTCGTCCTTGCCGGCGATGACGATGACGGTCGGCAGCTGGGCCGCGACCTCCTTCGCGAAGCTCGGGCCGGAGAGATAGGTCACGCGGTGGTCGATGCTGGCACCCCCAGCCGGGGGGCCCAACGTGTCGTGGAGGACCTCGCTCATCAGCATGAGCGAGTCGTTCTCGATGCCCTTGGTCGCGCTGCAGAGGATCGTGCTGTCGGGGATGAAGGGCTTGGCCCTGGCCATCACCTCGCGAAGCGCGTGCGACGGAACGACGATGACGCACAGCTCGGCATCGCGGAGCGCGCCTTCGAGATCGCCCGTGGCGGTGAGCGTGTCGGGGAGCTTCGCGCTCGGCAGGAACTTGGCGTTGACCCGCTCGGACTGGATCGCCTGCGCGTGGCTGTCGTGGTGCGACCACAGCGTGGTCGGCATGCCCTTGTCGGCAAGCACCTTCGCCAGCGCCGTCCCCCACGCGCCTGCCCCGAGCACCGTCACACGAGCCATCGCGTCGACGCTATCACCCCGCGGGGCGCGGCGGGGGGCGCGGCAACCGGCGCGGCAAACCGGCGCGGCGGCGAGGGGTGCAGGTGTGGCCGGGTGGGCCTATGCTCCGGCGCCATGCGATCGACCGCCCGAGGCTTCCTCGCGTCCGCCGCCCGTTGCATCGCGGTGGGCGCTGCTCTGAGCGCAGCTTCGACCGGCTGCTCGTCGCAGGCCTTGCTTGCGATCATGCCCGGGACGATCAACGACCCGTCGAATCGCACCTTGCGCCAGGAGCTTCTCGCCGAAGGCATGGCCGAGATGTGCGAGGAGCTGCTCAAGCGGAGCGTGCCGCTCCACCTGCGTGACGAGGACCCGGGCATGGGTCGGATGTATCCGACCAGCTGCCAGACGCGACCGCTCGCCAACGGCAATCTGCAGCTCGACTTCGCGGCGCGCGGCTTCGCGTGGACGAACGTGACGAAGCGCATCGGCTTCAGCGCCAGCGCGACGGTCGAGTACGAGACCGACTTCCAGCTCGATGGCTCGACGATGTACGTCTACTTCCGTCAAAAGGCGACGGCCGCCAACCGGCTCGACATCCTGATGACCGAGCAGACCGCGCAGAATCCACTGGGGGGCTTGCTGCCCGGCGTGGTCAATCCGCAGCAGCTGATCGCGCCGCTGGCGACCAAGGTGTTCCAGGAGGAGCTGGCGCGAGGTTTCACCGTCGTGCGCGACGAGGACGGCTACGCGACGTTCGCGCTCGGCGTGCTGCCGCCCGGCCAGAGGCCACCGGCTCCCTTCGATCGCGAGGACGGTGGGCGCGAGGTCCTCGTCAACGAACGCCTGGAGGTCCATCAAGGCCAGCGCGACTACGTCGGGCCGTTCCTGGTCGAGTACGAGGACATGGCACTCTTCATCACCGCGGGACTCGAGGGCTCGACGGCAGTCGACATCCTGGTGGTCACCGAGGCCGTCGGAGGGCCGTGGGTGGAGTCGGCGATCACCAAGGCCGGCGAGACCGCCGCCACGGGCACGCCGGTCCACGAGGAGCCGCTGGCCAGTGGGCCGCTGCTCCGTCGTGCCGTCCGCGTCCCTCCGGGGCGAGTCTACGTTGTCCTCGACAACACGGCGTCCGCTGGTCAAACCACGCCGGTCGGGGCTGCAGGCGACGATCGGGCGGCGCTGGTGACCCTCGGCGTCGAGATCGACGACGCACCGTGACGGCCACTTCCGGCGAGCCGCGCCACCGGTCGTGCGGTGCCGGGCGACTTGCGGTGCCCTCAGGCAGGGGCTAAGGACGCCCCGTGTCGGGAAAGGGCGAGGATCAGCGTCCAGCTCGAGCCAAGGGTGCAACCACCCGTGGCGGGGCCGATGCAGATCCGGTTGCCGGCGGAGCCCAACGCAAGGGCAAGCGGCGCGAAGACGACGCGCGGCGCGAAGACGACGAGGAACGCGCATCGGATCCGAGCGAGGCGCGCGCCGCCAAAGGCGAGACGCGTCCGGTCGACGTCGCTGCTGCACGGCCGGGCCAGGCCCCGGCCGCCCTGCGCTACGTGTTCTACGGCGTGTGGGTCGCCGCAGTACCGTTCGCGCTGGCGGTCATCACGGTGTGGCTCCTCACGCCGCGCAGCGCCGCCGCACCAGTCGGCGGGCTGCGCCAGTTCGTCGGCGAGCAGCAGATCCCCGCGGGCATCGTTCTCTTTACGATCTTCCTCCTGGTGATCTGGCGCTTCCGCCACGAGCTGCCGCTTTCCGGAGCGATCGGCGTGGGAGGGCGGCGCGACATCCCCGCGAAAATGCGAGCGCGCTACGAGGATGCCGGCGCGCTCCTCGAGGAGTCGCGCGGGATCCTGCGCAGCCGCAAGCGCGAGGTCGAAAAAGAGCTCGTGAAGAGCGAGCGCGAGGAGATCCAGCAGGCACTGTCCGATCTCGAGCGAATGATGGAGGGCTCGAGGTTCGATCCCGACGGCTTCGACCTCGCGCTGGCTCGTGCCGATCGGCTGGTCGGCGAGCACCTGTCGCGCTGGCGCAAGGGGGAGATCCGCGAGTACGCCGAGTCGATCGGCATCGCAGTCGGCGTCGCGCTAATCCTCCGTGCGTTCGCGGTCGAGGCCTTCAAGATCCCGAGCGGGTCGATGATCCCCACCCTGGTCGTCGGCGATCACATCTTCGTGAACAAGTTCAGCTACGGCCCGCTGGTCCCGTGGACAAGCGAGCGGCTCTTCGAGCGGATGCCGCCGTCGCGGGGCGACGTGATGGTCTTCAAGTTCCCCGAGAACGAGGAGCAGGACTTCATCAAGCGCGTCATCGCTGTGCCGGGCGACAAGCTCGAGGCGATCGACGGCCGGCCCATCATCAACGGCTGGCTCGTCCCGGACTGCAAGGTCGGGCCCTTCCGCTACGACGGCAAGGATGCGGAGCTGTACGTCGAGTACCTCGGCGACCAGTCGTTCTTCACGCTGTTCGACGACCCGCCGAGCTCGGAGGCCTGCGAAAGCTCGCGCGACTGCATGAACGGTCTGACTTGCCGGGCCGGCATGTGTGGGGTGCTTCAGGGACCGTTCCACGTCGCCAAGGACGAGGTCTGGGTGATGGGCGACAACCGCAACAACAGCCACGACTCGCGCAGCTGGCGCGCCGGGCTGGGCGCGGGCGTGCCCTTCAAGAACATCAAGGGTCGCGCAATGTTCGTGTGGTTGTCCTTCGGAGCCGGCGGCGCGTTCGCGAGCGACCGCATGATGGTCAACGTGATGGGCAAGCCGACCCTGCCGAGCGGCTACGAGTCTCTGCAACCCGCGGTCGACAAGTGTCTGCGGGATCGCCCGGCCCAGACCACGCCTCCTCCATCCAAGTGAGTCTGCGCGCGGGGACCACGGCGCGGAGATTGGAGCCGCGTGTCCCGGAGCCGCGACGTCGCACTTGTACGAACCAAGGCGAAGCCGTGTAGCTTGCGCGCTTCGCGTCCCGGGGGCGGGTGAAAGCTCGGCTGGGGGGCCCTGAAGGAGAAACGTGATGAAGACGACGTCTTTGATTCTCGGGTTGGCCCTTGCTGCCACGGTGGTGAGCGGCTGCAAGAAGAAGGAAGAGCCCGCTGCGGAGTCGGCAGCGCCGGCACCCGAGGCCGCTCCCGCGGCACCGGCCGACACCGGCGCCGCGCCGGCCGACGCGCCGGCCGAAGCTGACGACGACGTCGAGCGCTACCCGGGCGAGACTCCGATGAGCGGCACTGTTCGCGTGAAGATCAACTTCAACGCCTACAAGAAGGCTGATCTCACGTCGGACAAGGTCGGCACAGTCCCCGCCGGCACGCTCATCGACCTCAAGGCGACGTACTCGAACTGGATGCTCGTCGAGTTCCCGGTCGGCGTCGGCGAGCTCGGACCCGGCTGGATCCAGCTGCCGAACATCAACGACTCGCGCGTCTCGCAGGCGACCGAAGCCGACAAGAAGGATCGGCCGAAGCTCCGGGTCCGCCCGAAGAAGGTCCGCGAACCCAAGAAGGACAAAGACAACCCCAAGAAGGACAAAGACAAGAAGTGAGCGCAGGCTCCTTCTGATCCGAGACGCCCCGCAGGCACGAGCCGGCGGGGCGTTTTTCTTTTCGAACGCGGTTTGGCGGGTACGCGCGGCTGCGGCGCCCGCCGATGCCTCGGTCACCCATCCTCGGCTGCCTGGCTGGCCGCCTCCGGTCGGCTTGCTAGCCTCCGCGGGCGCAGTAGCCGGGCGCGCGTCAAACCAGGCCGAAGCGCTTACCCACTTTGGTGAACGCCTCGACCGCGCGGTCCACGTGCTCCGGTTCATGCGCCGCGCTGAGTTGCACGCGGATGCGCGCCTGGCCGCGCGGGACCACGGGAAACGAGAAGCCGATCACGTAGATGCCTTCCTCGAGGAGGCCCTCGGCGAGCTGCTGGGCTGTGCGTGCGTCGCCTGTGAGCGGCCCTTCCGCGTTGGCCATCATGACCGGCACGATCGGGTGCACGCCGGGTTGCAAGACGAAGCCGGCAGCGGTCATGGCTGCGCGGAAGCGCGCGGCGTTCGCCTTGACGCGATCGCGCAGCGTGCTCTCCGACTCGAGGAGGCGGAAGACCGCGAGCGATGCGCCGACGATCGCGGGCGCGACCGAGTTGGAGAAGAGATACGGCCGTGATCGCTGCCGCAGCAGCGACACCATCTCGCCCCGACCCGTGGTGAAGCCGCCACTGGCGCCGCCGAGCGCCTTGCCGAGCGTCGAGGTGATGATGTCGACGCGGTCCATCACGCCGAAGTGCTCGGGCGTGCCGCGACCGGTGGGGCCGATGAAGCCGGTCGCATGCGACTCGTCGACCATCACCATCGCCCCGTACTTCTCGGCAAGCGCAACGATCTCGGGCAGGCGCGCGAGGAAACCGTCCATCGAAAAGACGCCGTCGGTCGCGATCAGGCGCAGCCGCTTGGACTGCGTCTTCCTCAGCGCATCCTCCAGGCCGTTCATGTCGCCGTTGGGGTAGCGGTGGCGCTCGGCCTTGCAGAGGCGGATGCCGTCGATGATCGACGCATGGTTCAACGCGTCCGAGATGATGGCGTCGCTGTCGTCGAGCAACGTCTCGAAGAGACCGCCGTTCGCGTCGAAGCACGACCCGTAGAGGATCGCGTCCTCCTTGCCGAAGAACGCGGCGATGGTCCGCTCGAGCTCCTTGTGGAGGTCCTGGGTGCCGCAGATGAAGCGAACGCTCGACATGCCAAAGCCGTGCGAGTCGATCGCTGCCTTGGCCGCCTCGATCACCGCGGGGTGCGACGACAGACCGAGGTAGTTGTTCGCGCAGAAGTTGAGGACGTCACCACTCGCCGTCGCGATGTGCGCGCCCTGAGGTCCCTTGATGAGCCGCTCATCCTTGCGGAGCCCGGCGCTCTCGATCTCTTCGAGGAGCTTCGCGAAGACTCGGGTCGGCTCGACGCGAAGCGGAGGAGGTGCGCTTTGTGCCATGCGATCGCTAGTACTTCACCGACCCGGGGACGACCAGCGGGGGAGGAGCCGCAGGGTCCGCAGATGCGTCGCCGGCGGGGGCGACGACGACGGGGGCGACGACGACGGGTGGCGCAACTGCCCCAGGAAGAGCAACGACGGCAGGCGGCGCGATGACTGCGGCGGGTGGAGCGACGACCGCGGCGGGCGGCGCGACTGCACCAGGGGGCGCGACTGCACCAGGGGGCGCAACGGCCGAGGGTGGCGCGACGGCCGAGGGTGGCGCGACTGCAGCAGGTGGTTGGATCGCGTCGCCCGACGAGGCTGCCGTGGCGGGTGGCGACGCGACGGCGAACGCGGGAGGAGGAGGCACGTAGAGACGCGGCGCGGTGATGCCCTTTGCGATGGACCCGATCTCCGGGAAGTCCTGTGCGACGCGAGCGAGGAATGCGAGGCGAAGCGCCTCATCGGGTGGACGGGCCGCCGTCTGGGACTGCAGGGCGCGAACCAGCTCGTAGTACCAGGCCGCAAGCGAAGCGTGAGCCTCGAGGAGGTGCTGTACCGTTTCTTCCGCCAGGATGACGTTCTTTCCCATCGCTTCCGCCCTGCCTCCCGCGCGCGGGCTGGCAGTATATATGCTTCGCGCGACTTGGTAGACCTGTCGACTGCAAAGGACGAGCGATGAGCGACGTCCGGGTGATGACGTACAACGTCAGGTACTTCGGACACCAGCTGCGAGGCCTGGCCTCCACGCGCGGCGGCATCGTGCGGATCGCGCGAGCCATCGCGGCGCTCTCGCCGACGCCGCACATCGTGTGTCTCCAGGAAGTCGAGACCTCCAGCATCCGATCCAACATCCTGCGTCGCGGCTCCGTGGAGGAGACGCAACTGTCGAGGCTCGTACACGAGATCGATCTCGCGCTGGCCGCGGCCTCCAAGTCGGAGCGCTTCAAGGGCTACTACTTCCCGGCGCACGACTACCGCCTCACCGATCGGACCAGCGTCTACACGACGGGCCTCGCGGTGCTCGCGCGAAGCGACGTGCACGTCTCGCACGACAACTCGGACGGCCCGCGCGCGATCACCGCACAGAGCGCGATGATGGGGCGCCTGAAGCAGTCGCGAATCTGCGGGCACCTGGTGTTCCGCACGGCGGAGGGCGCGGAGATCGACATCTTCAACACCCACCTGTCGCTGCCCAACATCTTGGCGAAGCGCTTCTGGACGGAGCCTGCGCGCATGGGGTTCGGCGACAACCAGCTGGCCGAAGCCAAGGCGCTCGCCGACTTCGTCCAGGAGGAGCAACGCGGTCAGCACTTCATCGTCGCCGGCGACTTCAACGCGCTGCCCGGCTCGCCCGTCGACCGCTACCTGCGGGAGGAGCGCGGCATGTCGGACGGTCTGCAATCGACCCTCGGCGTCCCGGCCAACGAGGCGCGCGCCTACCCCACCGCAGGGTTCATGAACCTCCGCATGCACCTCGATCACCTCTACGCATCTCCGTCACTGGAGTGGATAGACAGCGAAGGGACGCGCCCGTTCGGCACGCCCGGCCCCTTCCACGGCCTGTCCGATCACGTTCCCATCCTGGCCAACGTGCGCCCGCGCTGATCCGCACATCGCGGACTCCCTCCCGGGCAGGCTGGCGCCCTGGCTCCCCTCGCGCGAGCATCGCCCCGTGACCGTCAGGAGCTCGCTCGGAGGCATCGCCATGATCATCGCCACGTGGGTGGCTCTCTCCTGCGGAGCGACGCCTCAGGTGTCCGACCCGCCACGTACCTCGAGCGCGCCTGGCGCGGCGACGCCGTCGTCGAGCGCCGGCGTCGCCTCGGCGCCGGACGTGGTGCGTGACGAGGTGGGCGCGGCCGACCGCGCCGCCATCGAGGCGCTGTCGGCGCGGGCAACCCACGTGCTCTCGGCATTCTCCAACGGATCGCCGATCCTCTCGCGGGACGGCAAAACGCTCGCATACCGATCGAACCGCGACGGGACGTTGACCCTCTACGCGGCGTCGACGTCCGACCCCAAGGCCCCGCCGCGTCGCCTCGTCGCATCCGATGAGCGGATCGCCTTCGTCGGGCGCGTGCCGGGCACCGACACGCTGATCTGGACGAGCGATCGCGGCGCGGACGAGCGCTTCCGGATCTTCGCTGGCGCGCTCGACGGGTCCCCGACGAGGGCGCTCACGCCCGAGGCGGACGAGCTGCGCGACGAGCCGCGGTTCGCCGCGCGCGTACCCCAATACGTGTACTTCTCGACCCGCCCGACGCAGTCGTCCACGACGACGGTCGCGCGCGTGAAGGTCGACGGCAGTGGCGCGGTGGAGCGGCTCGGGGAGGTGCCTTCGGTCGGAACGCTGAAGGCCGTGACCGCCGACGGGAAGGTCGGGCTCTTCATGGCGATCGACAGCCTCTCGAGCCAGCGCGTCCTGGCGATCGATCTCCTCGGCAAGGCTTCGCCGCGCACGCTCTTCCCGGCGTCCGGCCAGGCTGCCGTTCACGCGATCGCTGCACTCGACGCTCAGCATTGCCTCGTCGCCACCGACGACGGCGGCGAGAAGAACGCGGTGCTTGTGCTCGACGTCGCAACCGGACGGCAAGACGGGCGTATCGAGGAGCCGCGAACGACGGGCGCCATCGGTCAAATCGCCGTCGCGGAAGACGGCAAGACGGTGGCGCTGCTCGTCGACGTCGGCAGTCATCAGGTCGTCGAGCTCCACGAGACGAAGTCGTGGCGCCGACTGCCGACGCCGCAGCTCCCGCTCGGCGACGGGAGTTTCGGCGCCTTCTCGGCCGACGGCCGGAGGCTGCTCGTGCGCTGGGCCACGCCGGAGTCTCCGGGAGATCTGTTCAGCGTCGAGGTCCACAGCGGGCGCGTCTCGTCGCTCCGCGCCGACGTCCGACCAGAGCTCGCGACGCTGCCGGTGCTCGACGTGAGCATCCTGCGCGTCCCGGCCCACGACGGCCTGTTGATCCCGGTGAACGTATACGTGCCCAAGTCTCCGACCGGCAAGAAGCCCGTCATCGTGATGGTGCATGGCGGTCCAGCGGACTCGTCGGCTGTCGGTTACTCCCCGTTCGTACGCTTCTACACCTCAGTGGGTTTCGCTGTCGTGGAGCCGAACATCCGCGGCTCCACGGGGTTCGGACGCGCCTACGAGCAAGCCGATGACGGTCCCAAGCGGCTCGACGGACTGACCGATCTCGGCAGTGTCGCGACGTGGCTGAAGGGGCAGCCGTGGGCCGACGGCGAGCGCCTCGTCGTCTGGGGCGGCAGCTACGGCGGGTACATGACGCTGATGGGCATGACGCGACAGAGCGACGTCTGGCGGGCTGGGGTCGATCTCGTCGGCCCCTCGAGCTGGCGCTCGTTCATGGCGACCACGACGGGCATGATACGCACGGTCTTCGCCAAGGAGATCGGCTCGGTCGAGCACGACGGCGCGTTCCTCGACTCGATCTCCCCGCTTCGCGACGTCGACCGCATCCAGCGCCCGCTCTTCGTGTTCCAGGGCGTCAACGATCCGCGTGTGCCGAAGCCGGAGTCGGACGCGATCGTCGCCTCGCTGCGCAAGCGAGGCGTCCCCGTCGAGTACATGGTCGCGGACGACGAGGGACACTCGCTCGATCGTCGTCCGAACCAGGTGGCTTTCCTCGCCAGGACCACGCATTTTCTGCAGAAGCACCTGGGGATCGTCGCGGCGCAGTGAACGGCGAAGCTCGACTCTTGCGTCGATCTTTGCTCGGTCAACACAACGCCGGTCGAGCTGTCGGCTGCGCAGCCTCAGGCCTGCGGGTCGTTCACACGTCGTCGTGCGTCAGCGTGCGCGCGACGGCCAGAACATCGACCCGCGCCGCGCCGGCCTCGAGGAGGACTCTGCGGCACGCCTCGACGGTGGCGCCGGTGGTGACGACGTCGTCGACGAGGAGCACTCGCTTGCCGTGGAGGCTGTTGCGCGCCGTGAACTTGAGCGACGCGCCTTGAAGTCGCGCCTGGCGGGTGAGCGACGCCTGGGCGGGGCCATGGGCGATGCGCTGAAGAGTGAATGCGTCGCAAGGGACGCCGAGCTCGCGGGCGACGTGGCGGGCCAGGAGCGCGGTCTGGTCGTGGCCGCGCTCGGCTCGTCTTCGCGGATGCAACGGGACGGGGACGACCACGTCAGCGACGACGGGGCGGGCGCGCAGGTAGCCGCGCATCAGGTGGCCGAGCGGTCGTGCGAGGTCGGCGCGTCCGCCGTACTTGAACGCGCGTAGCGCGGTGCGGAGTGCTCCGCCGTAGACGAAAGGGGCCATCGCGCCGATGGCGTCGGACGCGTCACCGGCCAGCGGCTCGAGCGTGGTGGCGCATGCGGCGCAGAACGGCCGATCCGCCTGCACCCGCTCGGCGCAGGCCGCGCAGCTTGGCGGAGCGACGAAACCGACGACGAGCTCGAAGACCGCTACCAGCAGGGCATGGACAAGAGCGAGAGCACGCACCCCTCCTCATCGACGAAGGAACGTGTGAGTTGCTCGATAAATCGGGAAACTCGGCGTAGCTTCGCGCCCTTCGCTACCATGCGAGGCGTACGTCGGGGGCTCCCGGCGGCAAGGAGCTGTTGCGGTGGCGGAGGACTGGCGGCTGCGGGACGAGCAGGGAACCGTTCGTTCGCTGACGACCCAAGAGCTTCGCGACGGGCTCTCGCGTGGCGTCATCCCGTCGAGCGCGCTGGTTTCGGGTGGCGGGAAGGACTTCCAGCCGGCGTTCAGCGTGCCGGAGCTGGCGACAGCGGCGATCCGCGCCAAGAGAACGCCGTCGATGCCGCCTGGACCGCCCGTGCTCATCCGCCCCGGCGCACCGCGCTCGGCGGAGATCCCTGCGGCACCTCGATCCCGCAGGCGAATCGCGCAAACCCTGGTCGGCATCCAGGGTGACGAGGACGAAGCTGCCGCGCCCGCTTCCCTGGGCGCGCCGATCGTCGCGCCTGGCGCGGGTGGCACGGCGCAAGGCGCGCCCCGCGCGATCACCCAGGTTCCTCGCTACACGCCGTCGCCGCCGACAGGTTCTCCTCCCGCCGACGACGTCGTGATCCCTCGCGCCCCGCGCGCGCCCGGGCAGACCTCGCTGACCGTCACCGAACACGGCTGGGACGATCCGGGCCGCGCCGAAGGCGGGTCGATCTTCGACGGCGAAGAAGACGC
>Ga0105046_10004691_pt1 | contig 21722 bp, 21 predicted proteins | sample MAT03_FD_78385 | JGI IMG/M metagenome (GOLD analysis project Ga0105046, IMG submission 78385) | Freshwater microbial communities from Lake Fryxell liftoff mats and glacier meltwater in Antarctica - MAT-03 (megahit assembly) | ecosystem: Environmental > Aquatic > Freshwater > Ice > Liftoff...
AAAAGGTTTAAAATTTTAAGTGATCGTTACAGGAATAGGCGAAAAAGATTTGGATTAAGGCTCAATCTGATTGCAGGAATTTACAATTATGAGCTGATTTGAGGGTTATGCAAGAGGTCTATTAAAGATCGTTTAAGCGGTCAACCCGATTTTAAATCGGAGTCTGAGATGACTGACTTTTTTCTTAATAGTTAAACATTATTTTGTTTCAAGATCATCTTGCAGAAGATAGCTTCTAAATTTAGAAATATTTTCTATGCATGAGAAACCCCCTTATTCCATTTTTTTAAGGCTTTCTTGGTATAAGCTCCTTTAGATCAAAGCTCCTTTCTTTTTTGAAGATCCAAATGATTAGATAATTAATAAAATCCATAAATTTGAGAAATAATCATGTCAGTATGTACGATAAATTCATACATACTGGCAGGCAATAACGACTAATATAATGATCCAGCTCCGAAGTAAATCTCCAAGCGAAGAAATCAATTATGCCTTCGTTATGGATTGTCTTAAAGACTACAAATCGCCCAGAGCTAAGTTAACTACACTCCTGCAGCAAGGAAATTTAATTCGCGTCAAAAAAAGTTTATACCTATTTGGCTCTGACTATCGAAAAGGACCCTATAGTCCAGAAATTATGGCAAATAAAATTTATGGTCCTTCCTATGTTTCTCGTGAGTATGCACTTGCTTATTATGGGTTAATTCCCGAATACGTTGCAGAAGTCACAAGCATTTCTACAAAACGCGCCCGAAACTTTGACACCCCCATTGGCAGGTTTAGTTATGCCCGGCTCCCTCCTAAACTTTACCAAGTCAACTTCACTCTCGTTACAGTAAGAAATAACGAAACGGCACTCCTAGCGACTGCTGAAAAGGCACTTGCTGACCTTCTCTATTTTCGTGATGATCATCCTGAAACGATGAATGAACTCATTGATTTGCTTTTCGATGATCTTCGCCTAGATGAAGCTCTATTCAGCCGGATGAGGATTGGGATTTTCACTGAAATTCTGAAAGCTGGGGGATCACCAACACTTAAACTTATCATTGAATGGTTAAAGGGGCAAAAATGAATCCGGCCTTAGAAACAATGTTACGAAGATACAAATGTGAGACACGTTCTCAATATGAGCGAGCATTGAAAGAAATTCTTCAAGAATTGGCGCTTGTTGGTCTATGGAGGGCACATTTTTTCGAACATGCCGCGTTCTATGGGGGCACTACACTACGCATTCTCTATGGACTCGATCGCTTTTCTGAAGACTTGGATTTTACACTCCTTGCTCCAAATCCTAAATATTCTCTAGAACCATATCATGAAGCTATCCGAAAAGAGTTAACATCTTATGGTTTTTCTGTTGAAATCGATACTAAAGATAAAAGTTGGGTAACACCTATTCGTTCTGCTTTTATCAAGACAAACACCCTCAGCGAGCTCTTAAAAATAGGAATTCCCAGAAATTTCGCTCGTGGATTACATCCCGATATGGGTCTTAATATTAAACTAAAAGTCGATACAGACCCTCCAACCGCTTATGAAGTCGAAACGAGATTTCTCTTAACACCTTTTAGCGTCGGTATCCGCACTGTGATGCTGACAGATATCTTCGCAGGCAAAATGCATGCCGTACTTTTTCGGGAATGGAAAGGACGCGTGAAAGGTCGTGATTGGTATGACTGGTACTGGTTAGTGCGTCAAAAAGCTATTTTACCCTTACAGCGTTTAGCTATTCACATGCGACGAGCCGGCACACTCCAGAATGATGAGATCCTGACAAGGGAACGATTTGAACAACTGGTGCTAGATAAAATTGAGCGCCTGGATTTTGCATCTGCGAAAGCAGATATGCAGCCATTTGTTACCGATTATGCGCAAATTGCCGACTGGTCTGCTGATCTTTTTCGCCATTTGTTGGCGCAAACAAAGACTATTGAATAAAAGATATCTATCTGCTTTCTTGATTTTTGTGACCATTTGTTGCCGCATGACCTCAAAAATCTGCACTGACAGTTTAGCTTAAAACCACAGAACTTTAGTTGCGAGCGTTGCTGCAATTGGCCAACGATAGAGTTGATATCCGCCAACTTTATGCACGATATTCAGCACAGTTAAAGTAATTAAAGCCGGATAGATCACTTCTAATACAGGGCCTAGAAAACGGGCAATACCTGCAAACTCAAATGTCGATACAGTAAAAGCAATCAGTAAAGTGACAATGATCGCAGCATAGTTCGGGATTTTATCTTTCAAAACTTCTTGCTTTAAAAAGTCTGCGAAAAGTGATGTTAATACAATCGCTGTGGTATAGCATGCCAGGATCACAGCCACACATAAAATAGGAGCTGCATACGGTCCTAAAGCTATTTCTGCGACAGCTCCAAACATTTGCTCGGGAGGGACTCCATTCAAAGCTTCTCCATAAATTGTCCCCAATGCCACCAAAGCGACATAGGTAAAGCTAAGCAAGCCTGCACCGATGACAGCTGCTTTCACAAATATTCTGATTAACTCGGACTGGTTATGATTTTGGCCAGACTTCTTTTCTAGGTGTTGCAAAATAAATGTGGAAAAGAAGAAGGCGGCTAAAAGGTCCATCGTTTGATAGCCTTGTAAAAATCCTGTTTGAAATGAACTCCACTGCACTGCCTCGTGTGTCACCGGAAACGATCCATTCCACAATCCTAGAGTGACAATGGCGCCTAGGGAGAGTAACAGAATCGGAGTAAGGTATGTCCCCAGCGTAGACATAATTCTACCTTTATTTAAGGTGATCAGAAAGATCGACGCACACATGCCTACACTGAATACGGGCAAAGAAACTCCGGAAAAAAGTAAGCAAAAAGTTCCATGCGCCACCGTAATGCAGCGCGCTAGTACACCGAAGGGTCCCATGATTGATAAGGCAAACAGCGGAAACCAAAAAGTCGCGCCTTTCCCTAATGAATTAAAAAAGCTTCGCACGTCTCCTCGATACAAAAACATCGCGAACACACCAAGAAAAGGAACCAATACCCCAGTTAACAAAAACCCTAGGGAGGCTAAAGCGAAATGCCCTTCAGCAAGCTTGCCTGCGGTGAGTGGAAACACTAAATTTCCAGATCCAAAAAACATCGAAAACATGGCAAATCCCGTGCTGACGACAAGAGATTTATTCTTCATAGTATCATCCTATTTTACTGCTATCTATTTGTATATGCCTTAGTGGCATTTACTTAATTGTGACTAAGCACAAAAAGTTCATTTCGGAATTCCGATGATCTTGCTTCAAAATAAAAGCTAAGCGATTAGAAAAAGATAATGATTCGTTTTTAAGAAAACGAAAGCAAGAATTAAATAATAATAATAATGGAAATAATAGAAGAAGAGGAAATGGAAAGAGAAGCGGAACAAGAGACTAATGAACAACTTGGTTGCATTGCTTTGAACAAAGAAAGCGGTTTCATATGAAAATCCTTGGTTAAAACTCTTTTTTAAGAGTTAGATAAATAATAGCAAAAAGTTCTTTTTATTCCAAATAAAAAAAAGATTGAAAGCAATCTCCAAAAAAGTCCATAATTTAGGAGGTTTTAAAGGAAAAATAATGTTTAGGGTCTATTTACTTGGATGATCACTATGTTTTCGCAATTGAATTCAGCCCCGCCTGTTCAGCAAACGCAAACCTACATCAAAAACATGCAAGAGTTTAACGAAATCCCTGCAGTAGCTTCAGACGCCTATACTTATTTAAAAAACACACCAATTACCCCCTCTGCCACACGTTTTATTTTTATTAGGCATGGTGAATCAACTAGCAATAAAGAGCGCACCATTGCAGGTCGCAAACTAGATGTGGACCTTTCCGAAAAAGGAATTCAACAGGCCAAGTTTGTAGGCTTAGCGTTAGCAAACCTCAAAATCTCTATTACTCAGTTTTACAGTTCTCCTTCTTTGAGAGCGCAGCAAACCGTGGCGTGCATACAGGAAAATTTACTCTCTCAAGCTAATCCCTTCCTTGACGAACGGATGTATGAAAAATTTTATGGCCCTTATGAAGGGGCCACAGAAGAAAAATATGCACCGGTCAAACAAGCCGAAGAAGTTGATAACTCTGGTCATGATAAAACCTTTGAGCAAAAATTCAATTACAAATACCACTCAGAAATGGAAAGCATGGCGGACGTGCTAGTTAGAGTCATGCAATTCGTGAGCGAAAAAAGTCCAGCCCACCAAGGACAAACCGTACTTGTAGGAGCCCACAATGGGATTTTAAAAGCTTTATTTATGGCTGATGCGGCTTCCAAGGGCTACGATGTCGATTACCGTTCTTTTATTATCGACAACTGCGCACTTCTTGTTGTGGAAGTAGAAGGGGCGGAAGTGCGCGTCATGGCTTCTAGCCGGTTCATCTTCAGATAACTATAAGGAACTACGATGAAAATCATGAAGTTTAAGCTTCTCCCATCACGTCTTGAAGTTGTATCTAAGCTTTTAGCTACTTACCATCCTCAGCATCACAAGCACCCTGCTTAATTCCTCCCTCATTTGAATTTAGTAAACCTGAACTTTGGATTATGCTCTTTGCATTTTCCGCTACGCAAACTTTTTAAAGGAATTTATGAAACCAAAATCAATTGGAATCGTTGGAGGCGCTGGACCTTTAGCTGGAGCGGCGCTTCTGGATCGCATTCTGTGCCTCTCAAACAGCGCTTACGGATGCTATAAAGATGCGGATTTTCCACAAATCTGGCTACTCAGTTATCCTTTTTCGGAAATGTTGACGCCAGAAACAAATGCCGCACAAATCCGTCAAGAACTGAGCAATTGTTTGAATCAGTTAAGGCAAAATGGCGCAGCCATTTTAGCAATTGCCTGCAATACGCTGCATGCTTTTTTAGATGAGCAAACTGATCGATCCGATCTAGTGCACCTGCCAGGAGAAATCGCAGCCGCTCTTCAACCCACAGAAATCCCTCTGGTTCTGTGTACCTCTACTTCAAGACAATTTGCTTTGCACCAACATTTCTTCAGGTGTGAGTATCCCGATGCACACACACAAACCCAAGTCGATAAACTGATTGAACAGATTTTGCGAGGAGCTCCTCAACAATTAATTCTGGAAAAGCTTTTGAAAATATTATGTGCTCAAACAGCTACCACCATCATTTTAGGATGTACTGAATTGTCACTTTTTACCAAACATTTAAAATCGTGCCAGAAAACAATCATCGACCCTTTAGAAATTGTGGCTCAGAAAATCGTGGATAAAAGTTTTAAAGGATAAAGCCACAGTTTACAATTAATTGAGACCTCTTTATTGCTTAAAGAAAATCAACCAAAATAAAACCTATCTATGCCGTTCATCTTTCGACAAAGACTCTGGGGAACTCTTTTTTTACTTTGGGGAATTTTAACTTCTCAAATTTTTTTGGAGAAATTCCCAGACAGAACCTTTCCGCCGCCACTGCATAATCTGATAAAAGAACCCCTTCACCTTCCCCAGTACGCCGAAGCTGGTTATTCCCACTTGGGTCGATCGCCTGTAGTAGACGCTGTTCTATCTAACCCCTTTTATCTACCAACTTATGCCCAACTGATTGCCAATCATTTAAAAAAAGCTGCGTCGGCTCAAAGTCTTTGCCAACTATGTACTGTTAGTTTCAAAGCTGCCGGAATCCCACTCTCATCTACTGTTTCACCATGCCATATAAACAGTAAACTACCTCTTGATAAGTTTGTTGAAGCTTTTGATAGCCCCATGAGTCAATTTATATACCCTTTATGGCAAAGTTTTCTACAGACAGCTCAAGAAACCGAGCAGATTTTGAGTGTCATCACTGACGAAGAAAAAAAGTGGATCCAAGCTAATGCGGAAACCTTCTTTTTTGCACAAGAAGGCGATGCAGAATATGATTTTTTCACAAGCGAGAGCCTGATGCCCCTAAAATTTTTCGAGATTGGGGCCCGTTTAGATCTAGCAAAGCTAGCAGACTGCGCCCGAAGGCTCTCGAGTTTGGTTGATATCCTGTATGCCCATCGAGAACAGTTTAAAGATATCGACCTCAAGGAAGATTTTACTTTTGAAGAACAGGGACTGAAACTCATCATTTCCAGCAAAAGTCAACACACCTACTCAGAAAATGCAGATATGTTCCTCTGTCTAAATGGAAATAACACCTTCAATAATAATGCTGGGGGCACTTTAAACAAACACCCTACCTCTTATCATACTTGTATGAAGGGTGAAAATACGTTTTCCGGACGTTCATTTGTCCAAGGTTGTGGTTGCTTAGGAATTGGAATTTTAGCAAATTTTGGAGGAGAAAATCTTTTTAAAGCCACCTCATACGCACAAGGAGCTGGTTTTTTCAGTGTTGGAATTTTAGCAAATTTCGCTGGAAAAAATCGCTATACCCTCGACTTTTTTGGCCAATCTTGCGCAGCCTTTGGAAGCTCGATTGTGTGGGATCATGATGGAGATTGCCGCTATACTGCGCACGATGGATTTGCCCAAGCGGCTGCCAGCACTTTGGGGGTTGCTTTCTTGGATTAAGTGGTGGACGCAAGCTCATGAGCATTTTGAATTTTTACAGGCTGAAGCAACTAAATCTTCATTTTAACTCAATGACAATCAACAATTTAATTTTTAGGAGCCTATATGTCACAAAAAAAACCCATTTGTTTTCTAGTGATAGCCATAGCACTTTTTTGGGCTCATTTCGGTCAGGCATCAGAAAATGAAACTGAGCCTCTAGCTCCCTTAATGGAATACCTCGTTGAGATTGCTAAACATCATCAACAAGAAGTGTTAAAACCAGTACCCATCGTCTCAATTGGAGGGTGCCCTGGAGTAGGTAAAACATATCTAGCGGAAATACTAAAAATCACTCTTCAGCAAAAAGACATCAAATGCGTAATACTCTCCTTAGATCATTTTAATTTATCTCCTGCTGATAGGAAAAAAATTGGAACGGAATGGGATATTAGGCATTTTAAAGTTGTGGAGCTCCAACAGGTCCTACAAGCCATTTTTCAAGGCCAAAAATTAATCGAAAAACCCACATGTAATCAACTTACAGGTGAAATGGGCACAGAATTAATGGATTTAAATGCAATTGACCTCATTTTGTTCGATGGATTATATGCTTTGTGTTCTGAAGCACCTTTAAATTTTTTTGATTACTGTTTTGCAGGAATCTATCTAGAGGCAGAAGAAGCAAATATCTATAAATGGAAGTGGGAGCGAGACCAAAAAAAAACACAACCTCGTACTGAAGAACAATTTACGAGGCACATGAAAGCCCTTATGGAAGAATTTCATCTTAATATAGCCTACTCCAAAATAAATGCTGATTTCATTATTCAAAAAGATGAGAAACATCACTATTCTCTTGATTTCACAACGCCGAATGAGAAGCTTTCATTTAAAAAAATACGGTTTCATCAATAAGGATAATTACATGTACACTAGACCCGTAGGCCCTTTAGAAAGCCGCTCGGCACTGTTAGAAGATCCCATTGGCGAATATTTTAAAATCGAAGAAACCCTGGTAAAGGAAGAACAATGGGAAGAAATTATTCAAAAGAGCAAAGCTCCGTTGGCTGAAGCCATAAAAATAAATAGACATTCTGCTGCAGCCAACATCTATTTTCAACGCACTTCAGCTTTTTTCAAACTGGGAAAATACATAGAAGCTCGTGAAAACGCTCTTTGTTGTGACAAACTGATGCAATCTATTGAAAATCCTATTCTTGTCATCCAGGCCCTCTATTTAAAATCCGCAGTTTACCGCGCCCTTGCCAGTAAAGAACTAGAACCAAAAGCTAAACAAGAAATGTTTCTACAGGCTGTGGAAATCGCTGAGAGCGCGTGCCAAATTTATACAGAGAAAAGCGTAGAAAATGAAAATTTATTGGGTAAAGTGTTTTTTAATTTGGGAGCTGCCCATGCCGATAATCCCCATGGCGATCTTCAAGAAGCAGAGCATTGCTATCAGAATGCGCTTAAATTTTTTAAAAATTCGGGGTCATTTGAAGAAGAGGTGCGCACGAATGTTCGTCTGGGAAAAATCTATTTGATAAAAAAAGACTACTCATTTTTAAAAGAACTTATCCATGAGGCTCGCGCGACAATTTTACCAGATCGACTGACAATGCATATTGACTACCTTGAAGCCCAATATCTGTTAGCTATTGGAGATTGTGAAAATGGAGAAAGAGTAACTAAAAGTGGGTTATCACGTGCAATCTGCCTCCGTGCTGAAGAGGATCAACTTCGCTTTAATGTCTTGCTTCAAGAAATTATAGAAAGACAATAACCTTCAAGTTCTTTCCATCCTCCTATCCTGATCTTCATATAGGGTTGAAAATGCTTTCAGCAGAAATTGCTGTTAACATATTATTCAATTCTTTGTATGAAACATTTTTAAGAGAATCAAGTTATGTTTGCTGTTATTTATCGAGGATATGTTAAAGACGAATGCGAGACTAAATATCAGGGCTTATGGAATATTGTGGCTACTTATTTTGTAAAAGAATGCGGCGCATTAGACTCAACTTTACATAAAACCGAGGAAGGAATGTGGTTGGCTTATTCTAAATGGCCCAATAAAGCCACAAGAGATGCTGCATGGCCCGCTCCAGGAAAAGACCTTAACGCAGCCCTTCCTCTGCATATTCTAGAGGCAATTAATGGGTTGAAGCAATGCTTGGAGACCGAAAAACAACTGCCTGAATTATGCATGGAAGTCATCGAAGAAATTTCTTAAATTATTTAGGATTTCGTAAAAAATAAAACCCTAGCCATCCCTCGCTTTCTTTTTCTTCTATGAGGCTCCAACCCCACTGAGTAGCCTGTTGCAGATAAAGATCTCTTTCTTCGACCAGTACACCTGATACAATGGCATGCCCGGGAATCTGATGTAGGGGGACAATCTCATTCCAAGCTATCAATTGCTCAGAAATGATCATATTCATCAAAATGCATAAATGATTTTTTTTGATGAGCTCTTTTATAGGCGGCTGCACTGTTAGGTGGATACCTGCTTCCATATCATTTAGTTTTAAATTTTTCTGAGCGTGCTCAATGGCTTGAGGATCAATGTCAAATCCCCAAACGAATTGCGCTCCCATCGCCTTTGCTGCTAAAGCTAGGACACCACTCCCTGTCCCAATATCTAATACCCATTGATGGGCGATATGAGACTCCATGAGATCCACAACTAGGCGCGTGGTGGGATGAGAAAGATCCCCAAAACCAGGGCCAGGTTCAAGCTTTAACACTTGGTGTGTTTCACTAGGCATATGCAGATGGACGTGCCCATCTTTGTAGTCTAAACCATGGAGTGCCCATTGGTCAGTCCAATCAATCGCATCCAATTGCACTGGGGCAAAAGCACCGATGGTTTGTAACGCAGTAAAAGGAAAATCCTCGAAAGCAATGTGTTGAAGATCTGCAACGATTTCTTTTCTATCTTCAAACTCTTCACTATAAAGCGGAAGAGCTCCTAAAGTTTGCAATTCTTCCCAGGCTTCATCTGTCGATGAAGCTTTTCTAACAAAAAAACGATAAGTCAGCATGTCTATGTTTTTTTCCAAAAGGCCGGGACTAAAACGGCTAAGACCACAAAAAATTCTAAGCGCCCTGCGATCATAAGTAGTGAAGACCACATCAAACTAAAATCCGACATAAAGGCAAAGCTATTTGCCGGACCTGCCATTCTAAAAGCCATTCCTACGTTATTAACCATGCAGCCGACCATTCCTAAGGAAGTTTGCGGATCAATGCCATCTAAAATATAAATAAAAGTCCCGATCACAGATAATGTAATCAAAATTAAAAAGAAGCAGAGTACCATATTAGCAACGCTGAGGTCCACTTCTTTGTCTGCGACGCGAAAAGTCTGCACATTGTAGGGACGAAAGAGCGATTCCACTTTGGCTTGAGCAATCCGAAATAGCATGTAATGACGCATGATTTTAATTCCACCAGCCGTAGAGCCAGACATCCCTCCCACAAACATCAAAATCAACATTAATGTTTGCAGAATATAGGGCCAGGTATCGTAATTAGCTGTTACAAAGCCTGTAGTTGTTTGCGTGGAGACCATCTGAAACATTCCATTACGAATGGCATCGCCTAATGCAAAATTTCCCTCAACCGATCCATCGTTATGAATGTACGGGGTTCCCACTAGTTGCCAGGTTGCGAACACAGCTGTAATTAAAATCACTGCTAAATACCAGAAAAATTCTGGTTCATAGATTCGATAAAATTTCCCCCGCAAAATATAAAAGTAGAGAGTAAAATTAATTCCTCCTAGGATCATAAATAGCAGTATGACCCACTCTGTAGCATTATTTTGGTAATATTCGATGCTGGTATTGCGAACACTAAAGCCGCCTGTTGAAAGAGTAGTGAAGCTGATATTCACGGCATCAAAAAGGGACATTTGAGGGTTTGTCGCCATTAACAAAACAACTTGGATCAATGTCAGACCACAATAGATACGCCAGAGCTGCACAGCAGCTTCTTTAATGCGCGGGGTCATGGAATCTTTGATTGGCCCTGGAACTTCTGCCTGAAATAGAATGCGCCCTCCAGCACCTAAAGCGGGCAAAATTGCAATGAAAAGCACCACGATGCCAACCCCTCCTAGCCACTGAGTAAAACTTCTCCAAAAAAGAAGTCCTTTACCAACCGCCTCGACTCCTTCCAGAACAATTTCATTTGAAATGGGATCTCTGATAGGTTCTATAGTGCCGTAATAGCGATATTCAACATCTGGGCTACCGCAAAAAGTCCGGATAATTGGGATCTCTTCCCCAGTTTGTGTGTCGTATGTTTTGGCTGTCATAATGCTGGCTCCCGTAGTCGTAAAGCCAGAGGCCATTTCAAAGTAAGCCTGAAATGGATTGTTTAGAGTTCCGCTAATTAGAAAAGGCAATGAAGCAAGAGCTGGAAGCAAGACCCATAGGATAACAACCGCAGCAATTCCTTCTCTCTGGTATAACTTTCGATTCGAGCGCTTTCCCTGATAGTAGAAAAAAGCACCTAATAATAGGCAAATACCAATAGAAGCCAGAAAAGCATTGATGCCATAATCTTGTGGGTGCGACGCGGGATCGACGAAGATTTTATAGTGGCAAGAAACTAGTAAAGGAATAACTAGAGTAAGGGCAAATCCAAAAATGAATATGGCTAGAATGCGAGAAAGATCTTTAAACTGCATGGCTCATCATTAAAAAAGTTTTTGGACATCTGCTACATGTTTAGGGGACGTGATGACAATCACAGTGTCTCCTGGTGAAATAATTCGATTTCCATTGGCAATCATCACACGCCCTCGATTTTGAATGACTGCGATTAAAAAATCCTTAGGTAAAAATGAGCCTAATTCAGACAGTGGAATTCCTACAATCTCAGAATCCATCGACACATTGATTTCCATAATTTCGGCTTGATTATCATAAAGTGAAATCAACGAGGTAACCGTTTCTGAAAAAATCTGAGAAAGAATGTGATTGGCTGCAGAAATACGCGGGGAAACAGCATAGTTAACTCCCAAGCGATCGACTAAAGAAAGGTAACTTAAATTAGTGAGGATAGCTACCGCTTCATCACAACCAGCTTCCTTGCCTAGGCAGGCAGTTAATAAATTGGTTTCATCATCCCTTGTACAAGAAATTAAAAGATCTGAATTCCCAATTTTTTCAGCATTAAAAAATTCAAAATCTGTTGCATTATGGTGCAGAATGGCACATTGGGGAAGTTTTTCCGAAAGAAACACACATTTATTGTAATCTTTTTCAATGATACGGACATCAATGCCTCTTTGAACTAGCAATTTGGCTAAGTTAATTGCAGTTAAGGATCCTCCAACAATCACGACCGATTTTACGGCCCGCTGGGGAATGCCAAAAAAATGATGCAGCTCCGATATCGCTGCAGATTCGCCTATGAAAGTCACTTCATCGCCTGGCAGTAAAAAATCTTCTCCATGCGGAAAAATAAGACGAAACCCATTGTTTTCACTTCTTCTAATCAGTCCAACCATCACATCTTGGGCTAAACCCAATTCCCGCAAAGGACGCTCCCCTTTTTTCCATTTGGCTGGAATGACCATCGTTCGAAGCTGCACAGCACCATGCACAAAATGTTCAATCGCTAATGATCCTGGGCTGACCATATACTTAACAATATCGTTGGCAACCAGTAATTCAGGGGCAATAAAGTAATCTACAGAAAAGACTTGAGAGAAATCTAGGCGAGAACTATTGAGAAAGCGACTGTCGCGTACCCGGGCAACTGTGCGGGGATAGCCCAAATGTTTGGCAATCGAACAGGCAACCAAATTTTCTTCGTCGTCTCCAGTCAAGGCTACTAAGACGTGCGGTGATAGATCAAGCAGTTCATCCAGCAATTGCCAGTCGCTGCCTGAGCCATGCCTAACAGCTAAGTCAATAGTTGAGGAAGCTATTTCTAGTTTGCGTGCATTGATGTCGATTAGAACCACATTATGTTGTTCTTTAGATAACATGGCGGCAATGTATCGCCCCATGTCCCCAGCACCCACTATCACAACATTCATGAATAGAACCTTTTTTTGCTAATGCTATCTGAAGCAAAGATTATTTTCTAACTTGAACAAAGAAATTCAAAGTTAAGATTTCTAATGGGTGAGTCGTTCTACCATTAAAAACAAAAGGCTTGCTAATGCAAGCCTTTTAAAATTCACTAATTTGTAACTCAGAATCATTGCGAACTAAATGATAGCTCGAAAATTCGCTGAGTTGATCCACAAGCCGTCACACCAGTAATAGTTACAGCAAAAGGGCCTCCTGCTACTGCCACACCCGTGAGAACACCGCTTGAACTCAAAGTCGAGCCAGCTGGCAGCCCTGAGGCTATGAAAGTAAAAGGTTGTCCGTTTGGACTAGTAAAGAAACTCGAAAAAGAGACCGGTCCATAAGGATCCCCTACTAGAGCCGCAAAATTCTGATTAGGAATAGTTACAGATGTTGGGGCGGCACATGGAAAGCTAATGGTAAAAACCTGCGTAACTGCCGCACACCCATCAACAGGTATGGCTGCGACACTAATAATGTACGTTTGATTATTTGGCAAAACCGGTCCGCTAATGACACCATTTACAATGGTAGAGCCTGGAGGTAGCCCTATCGCAGAATAAGTCAATACTTGATCATTAGGACTTATAAAATAGGGTTTGATGTCGATCGAATAATCGTTAACATTTGCAAATGAAAAGTTTGGGATCGCGGTCACACTTAAAGGTTCGCAAACTGGGACAAAACGCGATCTTCTTTCTTCTGCAATCGCCAAAACTTCTGGCATGTAGACAGCAGGATTACCAACCCAAGAGGCTAATTCAGGTCCGCAATAGCAAGGAGAATATTCTGTTGGACAACAAATCATGTCGCCAAAAATATAGGTTAATTCTAGCCCTGCAGAGGTATTGCTTGGCAGATGCGATTTCCCGCGGGTATGAGAACCATATAATCCTACAGCAAATCCGCTCCATTCTGCATTATACCAACTCAAACGTGCTTTTCCATAGTTGTACGGACGCTTAAACTCGGCAATTAGATCAAAAAAGAGATGGTAGCATAGATCTTGATGATAAGAAGCACTGAAACCAAAACCCGAGATATGTTTATCTGAACTAAATTTTCTGCGATAATTTACCGAATCATAATCGGCTTCGACATGGAAAATTCCCCAACACCAGGGAGAAATAGTTGTTCCCGCGGAAATCTCATAGCTATTCGAGCCGTCTATGCGGCGTTGATAAAGAAAGCCTTCGCAAGAGGTGCTGCCTAGATTTCGGTCTGGTGCGTAAGAATAATAGAATGAAACATCGCCATTTGGAAAAAGTGAGTTACAAAAATCGTGTTCATATTCAACTCCCGCGGCATATTGATGCACCCAACGATTTTCTCTGCCGGTGGAAAAGTGATAACCTAATTTCTGTGTTAAGTATTCTCCAGAAAATTTTACTCGATCTTCATAGCCTAACAACCAGCCAAAGGTCCCGTTAGCGCGATAATTTCTTTTGCCAACTTCACCAAATAGAGCCACAGCACTATTTTCAGTTACAGGTCGTGGGATAATTCCAATTCTTAGATTAGGGATCAAGTCGTTCTGCGTTCTTCCTCTTGAGTGATCACACTCTTGAGCTGATAGCTGACTTGATAAAGCTATCAATAAAAATAAACATGTAATTAATTTTCTCATAAGTTCCCTAAATAATTTTTTTGCATAATGAGATTATTAATCTATTTAATTTTTTGGTCAAAATAATTCTGGCAGCCATTCACTGGAATGATTTTCTACAATGTTTAAGGCAGCTTTTTTTTGATTTGCCACCCACGCAAATTCCTTATTTTGAAATTCCCGTACAACGCTGGCAGAAAGGCCTTTATTAAGCCCAAATCCTTTGATAATGGTTAATCCGCTAGGAGGGCAAGCAATTGTGAAAAGGGTTAAGTCGCTGCGATTTCGAATAATTGCTGGCACAATTTTCCAAACGTCTCCGGTCCAAAAAGAAGTTTGACATAGGGGTGTAGATGTTTGAGCACTTAATGGAATGGTATCGTGCAGCAAGATGATGGAATTTGCAGTGCAATGTTTTTCCGCATTGCAAAAATCTTCGACCACGGCCTCGTAACGGTGCAATCCATCGATAAAAATTAAGTCAAAGGGATCACCGGAATAGGTTTCGAAGAAAGCATGGCTTGTCATTTTGTAGATCTGCGTCCAAGCTTTCAAAGGTGTTGTGATATTAGGCTCAGGGTCTACGCCTACTGCATAAGATCCTTCTAGGGCCAATGAAAAACTGGCTCCATTCTGCACTCCAATCTCAAGATAACGCTTCGGACGCAGAGCTTGATGAATCTTGGCTAAAACTGATAGGTATGTTTCTCCAGGTAGTTCAAATAAGGCTTTTGCCCAATCTTCCATAACTTTCCCTTTTTTTATAAACGCCAACCTTCTTTAAGCATGGGAAGAGTATGCGCCAAAAATTCTGTTGGATCTTCACTTTTAAAGGTCAGCATAGCATTCCGTTTTTCTAAAAGCGAGGGATTCCCTTTAAAGAAAAAACTCATGAGTTGCTTGAGTTTGTTGAGTTGCGTTCTTAAAGGAGCAGCTTCTTGCATGCCGTGCCAAAATAATTCGATAAAATGGATAAAAGACTCCCACGTAGGCACAAAATTCTTTTGTTCGTAAGAAGCTTGGATCTCTTGAAAAATCCAAGGATTAATCACACTGCCTCTGCCAATCATGAGCGCATCGCATTTGGTTTGACTCAGCATATTTAAAGCATCAGCCACATTTAAGATATCTCCGTTGCCTACCACCGGGATTTTTAACAAAGCCTTAGCTTCAGCAATCAGCTCCCATTTAGCTGGCGGACCATACCCATCCACTTTAGTACGGGGATGCAACGTGATAAATTTTACCCCGCTTTCTTGCGCAGCCAACAAATTTTCTCTAAATAATGAAGTGTCTTCATACCCCGAGCGAAGTTTTGCCGTGATGGGCACATCGACAGCTTTTACAAGTGCCCGAGCGACTTGATAGAGTAGTGAAGGATCTTTTAATAAGCTGGACCCCGCCCCACGCCCTGTGACAGTATTAGATGGACAGCCGCAGTTGAGATCTACGCGGTGTGCCCCTCTTTTGACAACTTCACGTGCCATTGCACCCATTAATTCTGGATCTGAACCCATGATCTGAGCTGCTTGCGGAATAGGATGTGTATCTTCCTTTTGGTACTGCTTCGCCAAACTGGCCACATGAGCATTGGTTGGCACCCTGATGAATTCGGTGCAGGATTCATTAAAACCACCAATTGCAGCCATCGACCGACGAAAAAAGCGGTCTCCTAGACCCTCCATAGGAGCTAAAATTAAGTAAGGACATCCTGAAGGATTCTTTGGTAACAAATTCACGGAGCCTCTTTTTTTACTAAGCTTTAAATATCAAATTTTAAATATGATGCGACTTTTCTATAAAAAAACATTCTGAAAAATCATTTAGTGACCTATGATACCAAAAAAGCGAGTTATAAGCGTCTGAAAAATTTTTTAATCTGAGGTTAATATGGCTATCGGTCGTTATCACGAAAAATATTACTTAGGGAATGAATTCTACAAGGCATTTTCACAACAGAAAACTAAAGAAAAAGTCAGCTTTGGGAATATGAATTTACGAGGACGTTCTGCGAAAATGGGTATTGTGCATGCAGTTGGCGCTATTCCTTCATGGATTTTTCTTATCTGCAATCTAGGAGAAAAAATCTTTACTGTAGGTAAGGCAATTTATACCGATCCTATGCAAAATATGGATGACTCAATTTCTAGAGCAACTGAACGATGGAAAGATAACTGTGTCCATGATCTAAAAGATCTAGGTGATGCCGCAGCGGCAGCCATTGCATTTCCCTTTCTAAGGATTGCACTACTTGTAAAGGATTTTGCTTCAGCAGTTATAACCCCTGAAATCGCTTATACAAATACAATTCGATTATAAGGATTTTTGCTTGAGGGAAAATCATTGCCAAGCTATGGTTCAACTTCAGAGGGATATTCCTGGAGTTCTCTGAGTCCATGATTTATCCCTGAAGACCCCATCAGGTGTAACTATGTTTACTTTCAAAGCTATATTTGCGGAAATGCCTATGGGCGTTGACCCTATTCTAACGCTGTATGCAATCAGTGCATTCGTTTTGATAGGAGTCGGCTTGACCTCGCTTATCCTTTTTACAAAAGCTAAATTTGTAACAAGTGAAGAGTGTGAAATTAAGATTAATGACGATCCCTCTTTAACGAAAAATGTTTTAGGGGGATCGACTTTACTCCAAGCCCTTACCTCTAACGGCATCCCCGTCCCCTCACCTTGCGGGGGCAAAGCTACCTGTAAACAATGTCGCGTGCGCGTCGTGGAAGGAGCTGAAGAACCTTTAGAAACTGATCGGGGCACATTCAATAAAAAAGAGTTGAAGGAAGGGTGGCGTTTATCCTGCCAATCCAAAGTCAAACACGATATCCATGTGTTGATCGACGAACATTCTCTCTCTGTTAAAGAGTGGAATGCCAAAGTGATCAGCAATGAAAATGTGGCGACATTCATTAAAGAATTGGTGGTGGAAGTGCCTGCCGGAGAAGAAGTTCCCTATAAATCAGGCGGCTATCTGCAATTTCACGTCCCTCCTTTTAAAACAAATACATCAGATTGGAAAGGCACCATGGATCCGATGTATCATGCCGATTGGGAAAAATTTGGCTTATTTGATAAAACCATCGATTTTAGTTATCTTCCCACTGGAGCTAATGAAACAATTAGAGCGTATTCCATGGCTTCTTATCCAGCTGAAGGACGCCTGCTAAGATTTAACATCCGGATTGCAACCCCTCCATTTGTTAGCGGAAAAATTTCTAAAGATATCCCATGGGGAATATGCTCCGCCTACACGTTTGGCCTAAAACCCGGTGATTCAGTGCGCCTTTCCGGTCCTTATGGTGAATCCTTTATGATCAACGATCAACGCGACATAATCTTCTTGATTGGGGGCGCTGGTTCCTCGTTTGGTCGTAGCCACATCTTGCATCTATTTAACTCAGAGCAAACCACCAGAAATGTCTCTATGTGGTATGGAGCTCGCTCTATCAAAGAAAATATTTATCAGCAAGAGTATGAAGAAATAGCCAAAAAATATCCTAATTTCAGCTATCATCTTGTTTTATCAGAGCCCTTGCCTGAAGATATTGAGGCAGGCTGGCCGAAAAGCGATCCTTTAAAAACCAATTATCTTTTCAAAGCCTTTGAACTTGGTCAACTCAGTAAAATGGAAAACCCGGAAGAATGTTTATTCTATGTGTGCGGCCCGCCTATGCATAACGTCAGTGTTTTAAAACTACTGGACGATTACGGTGTTCCACGCAAGAGTATCATTTTAGACGACTTTGGAAGTTAATACATACAATTCCATTTTATGCGCATTCTTCTTGCCCAGCTAAACCCTATCGTCGGCGATCTTTCAGGAAACTCGCTAAAGATTATCACCGCAATTCAACATGGAATCACCCAAGGCGTTGATCTTGTCGTATTTCCCGAGCTTGCTTTATCCGGATACCCCCCGGAAGATTTGCTGCTGCTTCCAACATTTATTGAAGAAACGGATAAATATTTGCAGCAAATTGTAGCCCACGTTAAGGATTTAACGGTTATTTTGGGATGCCCTCGCTTAAATCCAGCGGATGATGAGAAAAAATTATTTAACAGTGCCGCCGTGATTCAAAATCAGGCGATCATAGGATTCCAAGATAAGCAGCTGCTGCCAACCTACGACGTCTTCGATGAAAGAAGATATTTTCAACCAGGACACTCCACTCAACTGTGGTCCATTAAAGGGATAAAAGTGGCGATCACCATCTGTGAAGATATGTGGCAGCATAGTGATTTATTAAAGTTTAGCAATTATCCGCAAGATCCAATTAAAAGTTTTATTCCGCTAGCCCCTGATTTACTGATTAATCTCTCCGCTTCCCCTTTTTGCACTGGACAGCTTCGCCGTCGCTTTGCTGCGGTTTCCAAGGCCGCTATCGCTTTACAATGCCCAGCGCTACTTTGCAATCAAGTCGGTGGGAATGACAGTTTGATTTTTGATGGATACAGTTGTGCACAAGATGAAATGGGTCGCTTGCGCTGCTGTGCAAAAGGATTTCAAGAAGATTTGCTTGTGGTTGACTTGCAAGCCCTCTGCCCCGTCTACCACTGGAAGGAAGAGCCTTTACAAATGCTTTATGCAGCCCTGGTTCTCGGTGTGAAAGATTACTTTCAAAAATCAGGGTTTAAGCAAGCCTGCATTGGCTTATCAGGCGGAATCGATTCAGCGTTAGTCGCATGTATCGCGGTGGAGGCCCTTGGCAAACAAAATGTCGTGGGCGTTTCGATGCCTTCAAGATACTCCTCTGAAGGCAGCCGTGCAGATGCCCAAAAAATCGCGGAAAATCTTGGAATTCAATTACTGACTATTCCTATTGAATCCCCTTTTCAAACCTATTTAGACCTCTTAACACCTTTTTTCCAAAATAAAGGTGTTGATGCCACAGAAGAGAATTTGCAGGCAAGGATTCGCGGCATGATCTTAATGGGGCTTTCAAATAAACATGGCTACATTGTCCTTAGCACAGGAAACAAAAGCGAACTTGCCATGGGATATTCTACTCTCTACGGGGATATGTGCGGGGGCTTGGCTGTTATATCCGACGTCGCAAAAGTGGAAGTTTATGCTTTAGCTAAGTGGATTAATCGCCAAAGTGAACTCATTCCTTGGAATACCATTCATAAACCACCCTCGGCAGAGCTAAGACCAAACCAAAAAGATTCAGATTCTTTGCCAGATTATGAAATTCTTGACGCCGTACTTAAAGAATACATTGAAGCCCATCAATCGCCACGATGGATTGCAGAAAAGTATCATTTGGACATAGATTTTGTGCAAAATTTGGTGCATAAAATTCATCAAAATGAATATAAGCGACGGCAAAGCCCGCCAGGTTTAAGAGTGAGCGAACAAGCTTTTTCAATCGGAAGGAAATTCCCAATCGTGCAAAAATGGGCTTAGCCCCCGGCCTAACCACAGCTGCCGGCAGGCTTTAAATAATGCTCTACGCGAAATCTTTTATTGCCATGCATTCATTCGTGAACTGCTCAGAAAGCTCCTTGAGAACTTTTTGGACTTCTGCCTTAGCTGCAGTTTGATTTGAAACTTGATCTTTTAGCATAAAATACACCATATCAAAAAATCTTTTGGCGGTCATAGTCTGCTTGCATATCTCACAAATTGATTCAGATTCATTTGGATTCTGCTGCAGCTCACGGATTTTCAGCATGGCATTTCTCAAAGTACTAGCATTTATTTTTTTGATTGCCGCTTTAATTAAATTTTTTTCGTATTCAGCGTTTTGGGTTGGTTCCAAAATTTCGAAAATATTATTTTTTACTAATTCTCCACAAAATTTCCCTTCAAAAACTATAAGTTTCAATGCAATTGAGAATTCTAAAAGCTTAAAGAAATCATCTAAGTCATTAGGTTTTTTAATTAGATTTGCACGAAGTTCTACATCACGGCTAAAAACTAAAAGGTACTGTTGATCTCCTTCCAACTTTGGAGAAGATGATATTTTAATTTCCTTAAATAAGTCACTCCAGATTATGATACGTTGAATTTGCCTGGTTGCGACCTTTAATATACAAGGACTCTCTCCGGTCAATTTTCCAGTTTCTTTATCACATTTCTCTACGCTAATTTTTAATGGACGGGTTCGATCTGAGGATTGCTTTGGAATAGATACGCTATATCTATTTATCGAAGATTCGAATATAAGGTATATTTTAGATTCTTCTTTCTCTAGATGTACCCCCTCTCCTTCCCATTCACATGATAAAATGATTTTATCGCTTGCGTTTACACCATGCATGTTTAACCTTTTATTAAAAATGTTGTAGAATATTTTGACACAAAAAAGTGGAACGCTTTTTATTCTATTACCTGAATAATTTTAAGCAGTGCCTAAGAATATAATAATGATAATCTCTTCCAGTGACTTACTGAAAGAATCATTTGAAAGTGGATTTATGGAAATTGTCCATACAAAAAAATTCTATAAAAGAGCGTCCCTTACTAGCAGACGTTAAATGCCAAAGGAATTAAATTTGTCCCATGCAATTATTCATAAATTCTTCTGAGATTTCAATGATCATTTGATCGATTTCTGGCCGAATGGGTCTGGCAAGACGGCTTCGTAACACCGAATCCATTATATTGAAAAATCCTTCTGCCGTTATAGCTTCTTTAAAGACCTCAAAAATTTGATCACTCAAGTACATTAACTCGGATTGATCTGTGTATTTCTGCTGCAGCTCAGCTATCTTTATGATCAGATTTTTTAAAACCCGCTTATCTATGTTCATGATTTCATCAATACATGCTTTTTTTTCAAAAATAGCTCCTTCGACAGGCTTTATAGACACATGAGGGTATTTTTGACTTGTTTGAAAATTGAAATTAACCAGCCCAGACATAATCTCTCTGAGTAATTTGCCATTGAAGATTTCCCATATTACTGTCTCGTCTTGGAAAACGCTAGATTTAGAAATGAGATTTGCACAAAGTTTTTCATCAAAACTGAGAATAAGGCAATAATTTTGATGTCTATCTAACTGTGGAGGCAGTTGAAGTTTAATCTCTTTTGAGAGCTCCATGCAGATTGTTAAATTTTGAATTCGTTCAATGAGTAGGTGTAAAAAATCAAACCGACCTTCTTGTGACACCTCTCCTTGTTTGTTATATTTTTTATAAGAAATTTGGAGCGCTCGAAATTGCTCAGAAGACGGCATTTGTGGCACCGTGACACTATATGTACAGCGTTGACCCTGAGGTTTCATTTCTATTTTGGATCCCCTTACACTTGCAGGAATAGAACCTTGCCATTCACACGGTATAAGGAATTCGCTAAAAGCTTGCATCGGTACCTTTTTTATAATTTGTTGAGGAAATTAACACCTTTTTCATTTGATTTCAAGCTTCCAAATTTTGAAATTAGGCTAAAAATATATTATAAAACTGATTTTTTTTCAGAATAAATTTCTAAAAAATGAGCTCCATGCATTTATCCCTAAATTTTTCGGAAATTAAATGGATTCTTCTTTCAGCCGC
>Ga0105046_10004694_pt1 | contig 21716 bp, 27 predicted proteins | sample MAT03_FD_78385 | JGI IMG/M metagenome (GOLD analysis project Ga0105046, IMG submission 78385) | Freshwater microbial communities from Lake Fryxell liftoff mats and glacier meltwater in Antarctica - MAT-03 (megahit assembly) | ecosystem: Environmental > Aquatic > Freshwater > Ice > Liftoff...
TGAATCGATTCAGACGAATTTATATCCGTTATGACAGGCTATCTAAAAATTTTCTCGGATTGGTTCAATTTGCCTGCCTAGTCATTGTTTTCAGAAAGATTTAGTTTTCAGACAGGCTCTAATTAATTTTTGCATATCTAAAAAATCCTCAAGGAAAACAATGAAAAAAAATAATTTTTTTATTTTCATTTATTTTTCTTTACAGGCAATGGAAAAACAAGAAAAACCATATCATTTTTGTCAGAAAATAAAAAAAATACATATTAATGCTCCTGAATCTGAGTATGAAAAATTAGCACAACTTCTTTTTGAAAATGATCTTTCTCTATGTGAATGTGCTTGGAATCTTGTTAAAGAAAAAAAACAAAAAAGCACTAACGTTTTTAAAGGCTGAAAAATATCTCACTCAAGAAGGTATTTCTAAAGTTGAAGAATTCATAGAAAAAGTTAAACATATAAGACCTGTAAATGGCAATAAGTTAATAGTTCATGTGCACGAAGATTTTCCTAATGAACTCATAAAAGAAGTTGAAGGTCATTTTTCTGCTAATTTTTCTGTAGAATTTAGGAAAGATACACACGCAGAATCCACTGGCGTTAGAAGAGATATTTCATTTAAGCTTGTAGCAGATTATATGGAAAATAATTCAAAATACACTTTAACGGTACAGCCTTCATTACATTTATATCTTGATGATTTTTTTAAACAAGAAAAACAATTAACCCGAAAAGTTGTTCTCCTGCATGAAGAGCGCCATATTTGTGCGGAGCATTTTTTAGAGACTTTTCTTGTTAAAAATGAAATTGCAAATCAATTAAATAGTGATGAATTTCCTAAAGATAATAAAAAATACCATAAATTTAGTCGTGCAGTAGAAAGTGAAGCTGACATCATTCCGGGGGCTTGTACCGATTCGATTGAGTGTGCAAAAGCTTTCGTTGAAGAGCATTTGACAACAATAGCTCCTCATAATCATGACTCTACTACAACACACCCAACAACTCATGCTCGCTTGAAGTCTGCTTTGAAAATTTATAAATTGAGAAAGGCGGAAGAAAAGTTAAAAACCGGTTAGTTTTAAGGTATAAAATTTCTGATTTCTTTCCTCCATTTTATTGTTGACTGGTATCATAGTTATTCGGGATTGAGTTTCATAATAATCCATATTTTTTCTTGATTGCTAAAAAAATTACTGTTTTAAATTTAGTCATAAATATTTTTTTTAAAAAACTCTTGATTTTTAATGGCATTTAATGGCATAATAATGGTAGAATAACGGCATATTAATGGCAGGTAAAACGATGTTTAAACCTAATTATATCATTACGCCAGGCATTGCGTCAGACTTAATGAAGATCGAAGCGTTGCGGCAAGAAATTGATACATTGCCAATAAATTCAGTAGTTCTTGCTAGTTTGCGGGAAACTGCGCGAATAGAATCTATTCACTATTCTACTTTTATTGAAGGTAATCGTTTAACATCGCAAGAAGTAAAAGAAGTAATTGAGCAATCACAACATTTTCCCGGAAGAGAAAGAGATGAAAAAGAAGTTCGAGGCTATTATGTTGGACTTGATTATTTAGAAAATCTCTTAAAGAAGAATGTTTCAGTGAGTGAAGCTACAATAAAAACTCTTCATGCCCTTGTGATGGGTGGTGGAAAAAAGAAGGTGAAAGCAACGCCTTATCGTGATGGACAAAATGTCATTCGTGATGCTGCAACGCGTAGAATTGTCTATCTTCCTCCAGAAGCAAAAGATGTATTTAAGCTTATGAAAGATTTGGTCATATGGATTAATAAAATAGAAAAAAATTTTCCATGTCCATTGCGTGCAGCGTTAGTGCATTATCAATTTGCCACGGTTCATCCTTATTTTGATGGTAATGGAAGGACGGCTCGGTTACTGACCTCATTTTTACTTCATGTCGGTGGTTATGGATTAAATGGGTTATATGCACTTGAAGAGTATTATGCCAAAGATTTGCCTGCCTATTATCAAGCGATAACAATTGGTTCTTCTCATAATTATTATTTGGGTCGTGAACATGCGGATATAACACCGTGGCTTAAATATTTTTGTGCTGGTATGGTGCATAGTTTTGAACAAGTTAAACTTCATGCTTTGCGTGCACAAAAAAAAGGTTTGCAAGATTCTTCAGATCAATTATTTCAGCTTAACGTTCGTCAGCGAAGAGCACTACAACTTTTTAAAAAAAAGGATTTTATTACAGCTTATGATGTTGAAAAAGCATTTCATGTGCAGCCAAGAACAGCGCGCGCATTGTGTCAACAATGGGTTGAAAATGGTTTTTTTGTTGTAGTAAACCCATCTAAAAAAAAGAGATTGTATAGTTTTTCGCCTTCATTGAAAAATTCTTAATAACTATATTCTAAAGAGCAATAAATTTGAGATTGTTTACTTTCTGTTGGAAAGTGATAATTAGTAACTGTTGCTCTTTAAGCTCTTTTTGTGTTATATTTTCTGACAGATCCATAATTTGATTCTTAATCTGTCAGAAATAAAGAAAAATATGCTCATAAAAAGAGCCCTGCAACCCAGGGTCGTTGAAGCCGCCTCAGAATATCCAGTTATTGCCATAGTTGGTCCTCGCCAATCGGGGAAAACCACTTTGGCGCAAACGTCATTTCCAGCTCATAAATATATATCACTTGAAGATTACGACGTCCGTGCTATTGTTCAAGCCGATCCACGAAAATTTTTAATAGATTACCCAACCGAATCAGGAATAATACTCGATGAGATTCAGCATGCGCCGTTTCTTCTTTCTTATATGCAAACAATTGTCGATAAAGAAAAAAAGAATGGTTATTTTATAGTTACAGGATCACAAAATTTTCTGGTTGATGAGGCTATAACTCAAACTTTGGCAGGCCGAATGGCTGTATTAACATTATTGCCGTTGTCAATACATGAATTGGAATCTGCGGATTTATTGCCTGCTAAAATTGAAACCATAATTTATAAAGGTTCATATCCAAGAGCGCATACAGAAAAGGTTTCTATAGAGCGTTTATATAGTAATTATATTCGGTTATATGTTGAGCGTGATGTACGTCAAATTAGAAATGTTTCTGACTTAACTACTTTTCAAAAATTTATGCATTTGTGCGCAGGGCGTATAGGGCGTGAATTGAATTTAACTTCTTTAGGTAATGATTGTGGTATTAATCAAAGCACTGTTAAAGCATGGATATTATTATTGGAAGCAAGTTATGTCATTTTTTTATTATACCCATTTTATAAAAATTTTGGTAAAAGAATGGTAAAAGCTCCTAAGCTTTATTTCATTGATACCGGTATTGCCTGTTCATTATTAAAAATTCCTTCAGCTGAAAATGTACTTGATCATTATTTGCGTGGCGGACTTTTTGAATCATTTATCATTGCTGATCTATTAAAACAACAGCATAATATTGAGCAGCAGCCAAGCCTTTATTTTTGGCGAGACCAAGCCCAACATGAAATTGATTGTATTATCGATGAATCAAAATATGCAGTTCCCGTTAAAATTAAGTCAGGAAAGACTATTGCAACGGATTTTTTCAAAGAGCTTGAGTATTGGAAAGAAATAACTGAATACCCTGAAGCGCCAAGATATCTTATTTATGCTGGGTCAGAGGATCAGCCATGGCCGCAAGCACAAGTTCTTAATTGGCAAGCGTCTGGCACTTTGATCACTAAGATACGAGGGAAGAAGTAACGATTTCATACATTGTGTATCACCACACAAGTTTTCAATGACTTTTTAAATTTTTTTTCCAATCATAGCGCTTATAAGGGTTGGTGTAAAAAAAACAGATAAGCATAAAACTAAGGAAATTTGCTTGCGATTGATCATGTGTTGAAAATCTTATAAAAAAATAATTAGTATCAAAAAAACAATTTACCCGTAAGTTTTAATTTTTTCACAAAATTATCTTATTATCAATTAATCTGTTAGGTCGCATTTGATTTGTTTAAGAGAACATTTTGATGTTTTATTTTTTCCTTGCGTCTTGAAGCATTTTTTCAATATCAGTGTTGTCTTTTATAGATGCTAGTGCTAATGCAGTTAAACCATGAGCTTCTCTGATTTCAAGATGAGGTTTATGTTTTAATAAAACTTTGACAGCTCTTTCATGGTTTTTCCAGCTAGCAATGATTAATGGTGTGTGATTAAAGTTGCCTTGAGTATTATAATCAGCGCCACCTTTGATTAATTTTTTTATTATTTTTGTATATCCTGAAAATAAAAAAATAATATAGAAAAGGTAAAAAGCAGAAAACAATGGTATTGCTTGTTACCTTTTTTCTGTATTATTTTTTATTAAAAGAATACAATAACTAGTGCATTATTTTTTATAAAAAAAAGAAAATATTTTTAGAGGTATGTATGACAAAGTTTTTTATAGTTTTATCGATTTTTGCATTGATAATTAATTCTAAAATAGCCGCTAAACAGTATAATAAAAACCGTAAAAAGCAATTGTATTGTTTAACTCATAAAAAAGTTCAAGTAACAGCGAACCCGCTCATTCAAAAAGTAGAAAACGGTGAAATTCATTATAAAAGCCCTCGCAGAAAAGGTGGAAATTATGATATTTTTCCCAATATTTCCGTAGTAAAAGCTTTTCTAAAAGATTAATTTTTTTCTACAGATTTATTATTAAAAACTAATTGATCGGTTTTTTGATAATTGCATTTTCTTTAGGTAATCTTGCATTTTTTTCTTTCTGTTCGCATTCTTCAAGCTGAGCTTCAAAACGCATAAGCTCACAAAATGCTATTTCATAAGTATGTTTTGAGAGTTTTTCTGATTCAAGTATTTCATTTAATGCTTGAATTTTTTTTTGTAGTGTTGAACATGAGTTGTTTGCCAAGGTTTCCTTATGAAATTGAATGGTTACTAATAAAAAGATGATTGTTTTTTTCATTTTTTATTTGTTTCAATTGTTTTGAGTTATAGTTAATGTACTAGGCGTAGACTATCTGAAGTATATAGAGAAAGCATAGAAATTATGAAACAATGTATTTTTTTTATGATGTTAGCAATTTCTTTATATGCTATGAGTCAAGATAATGAACAAGAAGATTATTTTTATTTGTTGGGCGAGGTGGGTAGAGATTATTATAGTCCAAAAGCAGAAGAAGCTTTTTTAAAAAAGCAAAAATGAACTTGAACGTATGATAAAAAGAAATTAAAAGGAAAATTATATTTCTTCCAAGAGAACAAAAATTTGCTCAAATAAAAAAGGCACAATTAATTAAGTTGTGCCTTTTTTATTTGTTAACGTATGTATTTTATAACACTTGGTAGGTCACTGAAGGGAATGGATGATCAAAACGAATATTGAGCATCATCATTAAGCCAGCATCATCAAGAAAACTTTTCATTGTATCTTTTACCGTTGGATAATGATCAATAATAATATCGATTGTTTTAACAACATCGTGACAGAAATTTTCCATGCCTTTGACGATTCTTTTATATTGTTTTTGCTCATCACGCGTTAATTGTGTATAAAATTCTTGAATAGTTTCATCTTGAAGAAATGTTTTCATAGAAAATGGCATTGCATTTGCCATGTACTCACCGCTGTTGTCATCACAACTTTTGCAGCCAATTGCTGCATGCATACTCATGGTATCCAAATTTTTATACTGTTTATATTTCATCATAATATCGTTATATTTCAAACAGGTGTCGCAGTATTCTTCCACCATAGTGCGCAGGGAGATAAGTTCTGCAACCATTCTTATGACATCATCTTTTCCGTTGTCGTCTAAGCTAAGGTATAGATGAGCGCAACCGGTGAGTGCGAATCGCAGTACGTCAAACATACTTAAATCAAGAAGTTCTTGTTCTTGATTAAGATCTTCTTCTGCCTGGTTGGTTTGCTCTTCTTGGTCAACACTAAATCTAACAAAAAAACCGAGTTCATCATTGGGATCTGAAGGAAGTTCTTGTTGCATTAATAATGAATCAACATTGCCATAAAGCATGCTACTTGAGCCGATAATGACAAGAGCGATCATATACTTTTTGAAAAAATTCATAGGGGCGTCCTTTTTAAAAATGGTGGGTAAAACTTGCACGTTGATTTTAAGATAATCAGTTGATAAATGCAAGCAGCATGAGAGCTTAATAACTGCTGGCCAGAAAGGTGAAAGCAATGATTCTTTAGGAATTTGTTGTGGTAATACTTATTGTCTTTTGTATACGCGTTTATGTTTTATAGTAAACTATCATTACATTTCAGCATTACTCATATTTTTGCAAAGGATTGTAGAAAAAAATGAATATATTCACCGTCGATTTCAGTAATAGTTTATGCACGCAAGCAGAATTATTACCGTTGTTGAAAAAATTAGAACCAGAAATTGAACGAGTAAAAAAAAGTTTTTCAGACAAGTATTGTTCTGTGTATGCATCATTGAATTTGCCAACAGATGTTGATTATCATGCAATGGTGCAAGCGATGATTGATGAAAAAAAACAATTATTGCTGAGCAGTTTATTTGTCATTGGCATTGGCGGTTCAAATTTAGGTATTCAAGCTATTCAGGAGGCGCTGGGAGGTATTTTATATAATGAGACCGAACATTCGCTAAAAATATATTATGCCGACACGGTTGATGCTGATTATCTACAAACATTGCTTATGATTGCTCAAAAAGAACTGCAACAAGGAAATCATATTCTTGTGAATGTTATCACTAAATCAGGAGCAACCACAGAAACGATTGTAAATTTTGAATTGTTTATTCAATTGCTGCAACACTATCATCCTGATACTTATAATGACTATATCGTGGTGACTACTGATGAGAATTCTGTGCTGTGGGAGATTGGCAAGAAGAATAATTATAGTCTTATACCAATACCATTCAATGTGGGCGGACGTTTTTCTGTGTTGTCGGCAGTGGGGTTGTTTCCATTGGGCATGTTGCATATGCCTATCTATGATCTTTTGGCAGGTGCTGCTTCAATGCTTCCTTTAGCAGTAGAAAAAATTGACTATAATCTTATTGCTCATAGTGCTGCAACAATGTATGTGCACTATTGCAAAGGAATTGTGATACAAGACATGTTTGTTTTTTCACATCAATTGCGCAGCATTGGTGCTTGGTATCGACAATTGATGGGAGAGAGTATTGGCAAAGAAAAAGACATTCACGGAAACATCGTTGAAGTGGGTATCACGCCGACCGTTTCTGTTGGCAGCGTTGATCTGCATTCTGTAGGGCAGCTCTATTTGGGTGGGCCTCGTGATAAATGCAGCACGTTTGTTACCATTGAAAACAATGCACATGAAATTTTAGTTCCTCATCTGGCAGAATTTGAAAAATCTGTTGCAAATATTCAAGGCAAGTCGGTATCTTCCATAATGCACGCACTTGTGGAAGGGGTTAAAACGGCCTATCAAAAAAACCAAAGACCATTTGTTGCTCTTGCGCTTCCAGAAATTTCAGCGTGGTATGTTGGGCAGTTGTTGCAATTCAAAATGATTGAAATGATGTATCTTGGTTATGTATTAGAGATTAATCCATTTGATCAACCAAATGTTGAATCATATAAAACAGAGACGAGGAAATTATTAGCACAATGAATGAACATATAACGTTTATTATAGTAGGAGCAACGGGAGATTTAGCAAGACGTCGATTATTCCCTGCTTTATATTCATTATTGAAGCATGGTAAAATGCCGCAAAAATGGTTCATTATAGGTGTTGCCCTGGAAGATAAAGAGCCATCAGCAATTCTTGCTGGTGCTCGGGAATTTATTGAAGAGTTTGATGAGCAAACGTGGCATGATTTTATTCAACATTTCTGGTATAAAAAAACTGATTTTTCCGTGCAAAAAAATGTAGCAGCATTAGCTGCATTAATAACTGATCTCGAACAAAAAAAATATAATCAAACGGGTAATAGAATTATTTATTTGGCAATCCCACCGCAATTTTTTGTGCCGGTAACAGAGGCATTTGCACAGCACTCTCTTATTAAAAAAGCAGGCAAAAATGAATTGCAACAGCCGTGGTGCCGTGTCGTTTATGAAAAACCTTTTGGGCAAGATCGTGCATCGGCACATGAAATGAACATTCGCATTTCCCACTATCTGGAAGAATCACAAATTTTTCGGGTTGATCATTATTTGGCAAAAGATATTGTCGGCACGCTGGCTTTAGTCCGCTTTACCAATCGTGTTTTTGAGCCGTTATGGAATGGTGAAAATATTGATTGGATTGAAATTGCCTTACGTGAAACGGTCTGTGTCGATGGCCGAGGAGCTTATTATGATACGTATGGTGCACTTAAAGATGTTGTGCAAAATCACATGATGCAAATTGTTGCCTTGCTTGCTATGGAAGCACCGTGTTCACTCAGTGGTGATGCTATTCGTGATCAAGTCACCTGTATATTGCAAAAAATACGTCCGGTTGATGGCTTTTTAGGGCAATATGATGGTTATAAACAAGAACCAGGTGTTGCTAGCGCGTCAACAACTGAAACGTTTGCTGCAGTCAAATTAATGATTGATACACCACGGTGGAATCAAGTGCCTTTTTATATCACTACCGGGAAATGTTTAAGCAAAAAAGAAACTATTATTACCGTTCAATTTAAACCAGTTGCGTGTTTGTTGACTTCAAGTTGTCCAAGTGAAGCAAACAAACTGACCATTCGTATTTTACCAGAACCAGGATTTTCGTTAGAACTTAATGTAAAAAAACCAGGGATGTTTGTTGAAGTTATGCCAGTTTCCATGGATTTTTGTTATGAATGCCGTTTTGGTTCAGTAAAAGGTAATACCTACGAGCTTGTCCTGCAAGAGGTTATGGTGGGTGAACAATCCATTTCGGTGCGGTTTGATGAAATTGAATATGCCTGGGAGGTTATTCAGAAAATTAAAGACCTGAATTTGCCGCTTTATGACTATAAAAAGGATACGAATGGCCCTGAGGAATTAAAAGATTTTGTGCAAAAAAATGGTATGAGGTGGTAATCATGAAGATTGGGATTGTTGGTCTTGGCAAAATGGGCAATGCTGTTGCCTTTCGATTAGTAAAAGCAGGGTATCGTGTTGTTGGTTTCGATCCTAGCCTTCAAGCGCGGCAACAGCTTTTGGCGCTTGGTGGTGAACTTGCTGATCGCGTTGAACTTGTTGCACAGCAAACGCATATTATTTGGTGTATGTTGCCAGCTGGGCCATTGCTTGACACGGTCCTTGAACAATTTTGTCCATACTTGAAAGCAGGTGCAATTATTGTTGATGGCGGTAATAGCCATTTTACTGATTCAGTGCGTCGAGCAAAAGAACTCCTTTTATTCCAGACGGCGTTTCTTGATTGTGGGACTTCTGGCGGCATTCATGGCAAAGAACATGGTTTTTCTTTAATGATTGGTGGCGATCATCATGCTTTCTTGCAGGTCGAAGATATTTTCAAAGCCTTAGCTGCACCGCAAGGGTATGCTTATTTTGGCCCTGCAGGTGCCGGGCATTATGTAAAAATGGTGCACAACGGTATTGAATATGCCCTTCTTGAATCATATGCTGAAGGATTATCGTTATTGAAAAATGGTTCTTATGAACATCTTGATCTTGCAACCGTTACGCGTGTTTGGAATCATGGTTCGGTGATTCGATCATGGATTTTAGAATTAGCGCAGAATATTTTTGAGCATGATCAAGAATTTAAAACCATTTCTGGGCAAGTGGCAGATAATGGGACAGGCCGTTGGACGGTGCAAGAAGCGTATGAAAAAAATATCCCGGTACCGTTGATTGAAGATTCAGTAAAAATTCGTGATTGGTCGCAAAAGACAGGCGGTAATTATGCAACAAAAATCATTGCCTTATTGCGCAATCAATTTGGTGGGCATCAAGTAAAAAAAAGTTTGAAAGAATAATCACATGCAAATAATTGATATTAGTTGGCCTATCAGCGCTGCAATGACGCAGTATAAAGATGTAAAACGCGTTGATTTGCAATCTATAGCAAAGCCTTCAAGTGATGCTATTGAGCATATGATTTCATTGCATTCGCATACGGGTACCCATATCGATGCACCCCTCCATTTTTTAAAAAAGGGCAGCACTATTGATGCAATTCCCCTGGCCAATGTTGTTGGGCCTTGCCGCGTTCTTGATTTTACGCATGTTGAATCGTGTATAACGGCTCAAGATTTAGGGTACTATGCATTCAAGCAAGAAGAAATTATTTTGTTTAAAACAAAAAATAGCGCTTTGGTTATTGATGCACCATTTAATCATAATTTTGTGTATCTTGATAAAACGGGTGCCCAGCATTTGGCTAACATGGGTGTCAAAACAGTTGGTATTGATTATTTAGGAATTGAACGCAATCAACCTGATCATAAAACGCACAAAATTCTTTTGGGAAATACCATTTCTATTATTGAAGGATTACGTCTTGAGCACGTGAAAGCAGGAAGTTATATTATTATCTGCCTACCTTTATTGCTGGTTGGTTTAGACGCTGCGCCGGCAAGAGCAATTTTGATTCATATGTAAATCTTACTCAGAATATATTTTTTTCCATTCTTTTGTTATTGGTTTCAGATCAGCCCTTATGGACTTAGTTTTTTCTTTGAGTAACGCTAAATCACCAAAAAATTGTTTTCGGTTATCAAAAGTTTCTCCAGTAATTAAACCATGATTTCTAAGGGGCTCGATGTGTTCGATTGCTTTTGTTTCAATTACTACTAAGAGTGGTAGTGCAAAATAGGCTTCCCATACATTTTGTCGAATACAAGTTATTACTTGGTAATATGCTTGTTGCTCATTGTGAAGATAATCTTTATAACATTCTGAGATTGGCCTATTAAGAATGATTTCTGTGTTGTTATTGAGCAATAATAAAATTTTGATTAACTCTGTTGAGTGATGCTTAATATCTTCTTCGGGTACTGCAATAGTCACCTTGTGTGACTTTGAGCTTATAAACTGTGTGGTTTCCATTGCGTTGAGATGATATTGAAAGCCAAAGATACTGAATAAAACCCAGAATAACATATGATTTAATCTCTTGTTATCAACTAATTTAATTAAGTGAATTTTCTAATGATGGTATTTTAATCTTATCATCTTGTATAGTTTTTTTGGTTTGCTTTATACGTTTTTTTTCCTCTTGGTCTATTTTTCGAACATTGCATTCAGCAGATATTAACGATAATTGACCCAAGAAAAAAGCTTGTTCATTATACGTTTCTTCATCTGCTATACCTTTTAACGCTAATATTGCATATTTAGTATATTTGACAGCACCTTTTAGTTCTTGATCATCAGAAAAATCAGTTTGCTTAAGGACTTCACCGGCTTCGGTTAAAACGCTCTTCTTAGGTTTTGCAAAACCATTTATGGACACGACTTTGTTAAAATTTTCACTAAGAGCACTGCCGTACATAAACCGTTCTTCTGTTGTAGCTAATGTTGCCGATTTTATTATTTTATTACTTGCGTTAGTGGCCATTTGCTCAGCTTCCATTGCTTGAGCGGTGATAATTGGTAGCAAAAAACTTAAACTTAAAAATAGCAATTGCTTTATCATGATTTCCTCCTTGTATTGAAATCCTGTTCCCTCAAGTAGATTTTATAAAATTGCGGTTGGTTAATGCAATAATTTTGTTATGCGCAAAAAAAGAGAGGAGACTTTGAGTCTCCTCTCTTTTAGTTTTTTATGGAATAAAAATTGTTATTGTAATTTTAAAGCAGGCTTTAAGTAGCTTTCATACCAACCGTATTGGGTAATTTCTTCATCATTAGTTATGAATTCTCTTGCTGCTTGAAATTGATTTTCATTGTTTTGTATTAATTCTAATACTTCATGCATACCAATTGCGGCATCAATTTGAGCGCGCTCTTTATTTTTTAATATAAAGTTTTGAGGGCTCATGCAATCAGGTTGTTCAAGATCATGTAAAACTACTGTTTTTTCGTCAGCTCGCACGCCAAGATTTCCCGCAATTGACCATAAATATGAACCCTTTATAGCCTTTAAGATTTGAACGATAGTTTTAGGTGATAAATCACGTAAGATTTCGGGAGTCATTGCATGCAAATCATTAAGAAACTCTTCAACAACAAAGTGAGATTCGTCTGAAACATGAGTTTCATGTTCTTTGCCAGTAAAAGCAACAATATTTGTTTGCGGAACATAGATGTCATTAAGGTTTTCTTGTTCTTGAGTTTCTTTTAATAAAATATAATAGGCAGCTCGTGAGATTCCTTGATATGTTTTAACAGGATTGCTTTGATATTGCGCAAAACGTTCTGTTCTAAATGCTTTAACTTTAGCAAGAGCAGCTTCTCTTGCGGCACCTTCGCAAGATGTTGAATAGGCATTAAGCAAAGCATTGCTTTCTGTCATTTGATCTTGACCGGCGATGATATTTTGTCTGCGTGTTGCCATGCCAGATATTTTTGCAATTACTTTTGATCCAGGAATAAGGACATCGTAATTTGATGTTCCAAGATTTTTAGCACCAATAGTTGCTAATCGTTCTACATTTGCTTTATAAGATACGGGAAAATCATTAAATGAATTTATTTCAACTAATTGGTTAAGGGTCCAAGCGTTTTCATCTGTCCAAGAACGAACAATTTTATCTTGTTCAACTGAGAGCGGTGCTAACATACCAATAATGGTTTGAGGGGTAATTCTTCCTACGCAATCTTCATGAGTTTTGCTTGATAAAGATGTAGACTTTTGCTCCATAGCGTTAACAGCAAAATTTGCCATTCCTACTACGAATAATAAAGCTGTTTTTTTGAATTTTGACATTGGTATTCTCCTTTAAGGATTGTAAAATCATAACTACTTATACTTATTCTATACTGATTGAAAGAAATGTCAATTAGAAAATATTAACTTATTATTTATCTAATTTTTATTCAAGTTTAGGCTCAACCAGGTTAAAGAGGGTCCCATAAAGGTCTTTAAAGACAGCATTTATGCCCCAGGGCTGTTGCAATGGTTTTTGGGTAAATTCTACTCCCTTGGCACTCATTTCTTCATAGGTTTTGACGCAATCATTGGTAGAAAAACAGGCTAAAGGCATGGTGTTACCCTGTTGGCCAACCAGTGAGGTTTCAAATTCGTTCATAGCAGGCATTAATATCAGTTCAAAATCTTGTTGTTCAGGCAGGCATATAGTAAGCCAACGAACGCCATTTTCTCCCATAACATCGGTGTGAACGGTGAAACCTAGTTTAGTGGTATAAAAGGTGACTGTTTCTTCCTGGTTGTGCACAAAGAGGGTAAGATGGGTTAATTTTTTTATCATACTCTACAATCCTTTCTTTAAATTGATACGTTATTTATCGATAAATGACCTTACTATACCCGCACCAAGGGTTGCTGCTTGTTGAGCTCTTAAGATGGTTTGTGTGAGTTTAACCGAGGTAAAATGTGCTGCTGCAACAAGGTCTTTTTCTTCTTGCGTTAAATCGCCTTCCGGACCAATTAACAAAACATAAGAAGGGTTAATTGCTTCTTTTGAGGTACTATTTTTGAAATAGGTCTCACATGAAACGCCGGTGGGATCAAAAAAAATCTTTGTGGTATCGTTTTTGCTTTGCTTCAAAGCAGTTTCAAGGTTAATAGGACTTAGTATTTCAGGAAAATTAAAATTTTTAGATTGTTCTGCTGCCGCAATCACAATTTTTTGTAGTTTTTCAATTTCTCTTTCTTGATGCCATGAACCATGAATTTTTTTTGTGGTGATGAGTTGAATAGTTGTGCAACCAACTTCAGTTAATGAATACATGGCTTCATGAAGAGCATCCCGCTTAAGCAGGGGGAGCAAAAAAGTGACTGAAGGCTTGATGGGATTATTCACATGCGAGGTAAGCACCAAAACTTGAATACATTTTTTTTCAACAGCTATGATTTTAACAATACAATACACTGCTTGATCAAAAAGCGTGAATTCATCATCTTTTTTTGCGCGTAGCACGGTGATTATGCGATGAAAAAGAATTGTATCATCAATGCTGAATGTCCTTATTCTGATGCTTTCAACTAATGATTTTTTGCCTTGCCAAAAAAGGGCAAATTCATGTTTGGTTGTTTGCATAGTACTACCTATTTGCGCGCGATAGTTTGCTTTAATTTATCCCAAGAGTTGGTCATAAAATCTTTAACGGCAAGATATTTCAGAATAACAGCAAGGCCAAGAGAAACTACCCATTCTGGCATTTGCGCATGGGAAACCATGTGTTCGTTATTGCCGCCTTGTTCTTGGTAGATGATATCAAGTTCATCAAATCCGTCAGGTTCAGTTTGATTTGATGTCGCTATTACTTGGATTATTTCTACTTCTGTGGCATTACTGATGAAAGGCTGTAAACTCGCTGATGCCAAAAGAATGTAGAGTATCATTTTTTTATTCATAATGATTTCCTTTACAAGATTACTAAATTAAGAGAATACTACTATATACTATTTTTTTATAGAAACATAGGCAACAATCCTGAGGATATACACAAATGGTATATTTTTTACCACCATCCGTTTTAGTTATTCTTGACGGTTTTGGTTATAGCAAAAATAAAAGTGCAAACGCAATCGCTCAAGCCAAAACGCCATATTTGGATTATTTTTTGAGTTCCTATCCTCATACGTTGCTTCAAGCTTCTGGCAATGCTGTTGGTCTCCAAGAAGGTGCTATTGGGAATTCCGAAGTGGGCCATCTTACTATCGGGACTGGGCGGATTATTGAACAAGATGCAACCGTTATTGATCGCTCTATAAAAAATGGTGAATTTTTTTCCCATCCTATTTTAAAAAAACATCTTGAAAAATTGGCTTTAACAAAGGGCCGTTTACATGTGATAGGTCTTCTTTCAGATGGTGGTGTGCACAGCCAGCAATCACATCTTTATGCTTATTTGAAAGCGGCACAAAATGCAGGCATAGAAAAAACCTATGTTCATGCAATTCTTGATGGGCGCGATGTTGCTCCGCAGTCTGCGCGGCACTATTTACACAATCTTCAAGAGCATATGCACGATACCAAGTACGGCATTCTAGGCTCTTTACAGGGCAGGTTTTATGCAATGGATCGTGATAATAATTGGGAGAGAACTGCCGCTAGTTACCATGGGTTAACTGAAAAACAAGAAAAGCACTTTGATTCATGGCAAAAAGCAGTTGATTTTTATTATGCCGATTCTATTTTTGATGAATTTATTCCACCGACACAATTGATTAATGACTCACTTATTGCTAATGGTGATGCTGTTATTTTTATTAATTACCGATCCGATCGTGCTCGTCAATTAGCACAAGCCTTTGTGATGCCCAATTTCGATATATTTGAGCACAAAAAAGTTGCTCTTTCTTTTTTTATGACGCCTGTTGCTTATGATGATGATAGGTTAAAAACAACGGTTTTATTTGAAAAACGGCCGGTGAAAAATACGCTTATGGATGTTCTTGCAGCACATCATAAAAGTATGTTTGCTATAGCTGAAACAGAAAAATATGCCCATGTAACCTATTTTTTTAATGCTGGTAATGAAAAAGCCCACACAAATGAAACGCGGATATTGATTCCTTCTATTACCGCTAAAAATTATATTTCACTGCCTAAAATGTCAGCAGATACCATTACGCAAACGGTGATACATTCCTTAGAACATGATCCAAAAGATTTTTATCTTATAAATTATGCCAATGCTGATATGGTTGGGCATTCAGGGAACTTAGCAGCAACGATTAAGGCAGTGGAATGCTTGGATAAACAATTAGGAGTTCTTTATGAGCAGGTTGTTAAGAAAATGAATGGTACGTTATATATAACCGCTGATCATGGTAATGCAGAAGAAATGTTTGATGAAGAAACACAGCAAAACAAAACTTCGCATACCAATAATCCTGTTATTTTTTGCATGGTGCAGCAAGATCTTGAGCATGCTCCACTACCATGTAAGATGCAGGGTTTGTCTGCTATCGCACCATGTATTTTGAACAATATGCAGCTACCCATTCCACAAGAAATGCAAAAATAAGCCTAACGAGAATTACACTTAGTTATAAGAAAAATTATCTTACCAGTAAGCATTGCGCATAAATAGAAAAATAATAAATAACAAAATGTCATTGCGAACCCCGCCCTCGATAGGCAGGGTGTGGCAACCTAGATTATTATGTTTTAATAGATTGAATTCTAATAACAAACAAAAGCGTTAAGTATATCGAATGATAATTTAAGAAAATTAAGATTTAAAAAGAATTTTATTACCTGGGTTGCCACGGCACAATTGTGCCTCGCAATGACAACCGTGATTATTGTATTTATATTTAATGAATCTTGAAAAAAATGTTAATTTTACTTTGGGTTGATGAACGTAGCAAACATTGCTTGAATTTGTTTGATGCGATGAAAAGCTTGCTGGTTGTTTATTTCCAGCATAATGGTATTTCGTGGATGTTGTTTAGAGGCAGTTTTAAAGATAAGATCACGTTCTTTTATTTCTAGTGAAGTCTGCGGTGTTGAAGCGATAAATAATTCGTTGATGTGTGTTAATGCATCAAGAAATGTTTTTGCGTCATAAATTTTGGTTATTTCTGCAATGGTGATGTGGGGCAGAAATTGATAGTTGCGCGGGTTTTTGAAAAAATTTTGTGTGTACAGTGTTTTGAATTCTTCAAGTGTAAAATTATTTTCATTCGGTTCAATGGTTAAAACTAAATACCAATGCTTGCCTTTTTTCTTTGAAGGCGGGTTGGTGATCATGAGTTCATTAAATGTTGTAGAGTCACCTCGTGGATTATTAGGTGAAGTGTTGAAAACTTTTCCTGCTAAAATTTTTGTTGGCACGAGTATATCAAGGGTTATTATTGGAAATCTTAAGGGGAATTTAATCTTTTGTTTTTTAAGCGCCTCAAGAGCTCTCGTATTTTTGTTGATAAAATTCTGTTGTGCGTAATCTGGTTGCAGGCTAAAAAGAGTGATGTGTAAATCTTCGAGGGGTTTCCATTCTAGTCTTGCTGCAGGTATATTATTTTGCATGCCTGTTAATGATGAATAACCAAAAACAATGAGTATAAAATATAGAGTATTTTTCATTTTTATATCTCTAATAGCTTATTTGTTTTTAAATAATCTTGTTTTTAAAAGCATACCTTAATTAAACTTAATAAAAAAAGAATTAAATAAAAAAAGGAGGAGAAGGTATGTTTGAAATATCAAAATTACTATCAACGCGGATGAATTTGTCATTTTATCTCTTAAAAATCGTCTATGGCACAATTGCCTTAGTTGCAGGATTAGATAAATTTTTTCATTTTTTTAGTCCTCCTAATGTGGGTATTGTCAGTCCTCTTGTGACTTCAGTGTTACCGCTTTCAGCATCAACTATTTTATATTTGGTGGGTGCTTTTGAAATTTTTATAGCGTTAGTAATTTTTTCAAAATACACCAAGTGGGGTGCCTCTATTTTTATGGCTTGGTATATCGTGATCATTCTCAATCTTTTGAGTATGTCAGGTTATTATATGCTGAGTTTAAGTAATGCGGGTCATGCAGTTGCTAATTTTGTTTTAGCGCAACTTTCTGAATTTGTTCGCAAAAATAAGTATGACTAATATATTTTTTTATTTTTAATACACAAAAAGAGGTTTGTTCATGAACTGGAAAATAAAAAAAATAACAGTATTTTTATGTGTTATATTTGTTTATAGACCAATTCATGCCGGATTGCATGTATTAAGAGATAATCTTGATCAGCTTGTTGATGATTTAAATGTATTAGAAGTAAGGCTGACTGAAGAAGTTATAAAAAATCGGCAACTCGCAGAAGTTCAAAGAAGAAAATTAGAACAACAACAACGTATTGATCTTGATAAACGTTTGAGGCAAGAAGAGTTAAATCGCTTACCCGAGCAACGAAAGCGAGAAATAAAAGCCCAGCTAGATGAACAATTAAGGCTGAAGCAAGAAAGAGAGCGACAAGCGGCTGAACGAAAAAGATTAGAAGAGCAAGAGCTCCTTGATCGTGCAAAACGAGAATTGGAAGAAGAACAAAAGCGCTTAGCTCAAGTGCGACGAAAACGTGAAATAGAAGATAAACGACAAGAAAAATTAAGGTTGCAACAAGAAAAAGCGCGGCAAAAAATTCAAAGAAAAGAGTTAGAAGAACAAGAGCGGATTGCTCAAGAACAAAGAAAACGTGAACCGAACGCAAAGCAACGAGTAGACTTAAGGTTGGAACAAACGAGAGCAAAATTAGCAGCCGTAAGACAACGATTAAAAGAAAAAGATGAATTGTCATTTTCTCGTATGACAGCGGTGCCCTATGATGTTGGTGGGGATTGGGTTGGTAAATTTGTTGAGGAAATAGATCCTTCAGGAAAATTGTCAGCGCTTGATTATGGGGGTTATATTTTTCTTGGTTCTAGCTCTTTGTTCAAAGGTTCAAGGCATCGCCCAGAAAATCAGAGTGAACAAATACTAGAAAACTATTATAAGCCAAAAAATTTGGGTTATTTTAATTTGCCTAACAAAGAAAAACGAAAAAGAAAAGCAGAATTAAAAGAAGTTAAAAAAGATTTGGTTGCGTTATATAAAATTCATTTAATGCCACAAAATGCCAATGATTTTATGATAATTTTAGAAAAATTTATTAAAGCTCTTAATGCGAATCCTCAATTGCAAAATGCAGTAAACACGCTCAAGGTGAAATCAAATCTTGATTTTGAAGATGACCCCGCAATTCTCAGAGAAAAGTTAATAAAACAATGGGGCAATGAAGTGCCACCAATAATTGTAATTGCGCCGAGCTTGGGCAAACAAAATGCTCAGATTGTACTTGATACGGTGTATAACCTTTTTAAAGATATTAAAGGTCTGGATTTAACACCGCGATTTAATGAAAAAATAACCGATTTGATTTATTATGCTCAAGGTAATAGTAATGATAAACAAGCGCGTCCTGAATATTTTACCCCAGACACAATATTATATAACCCAGATTTTGTGAGCAAGAAGGATCCGGAAGATTATCATCTACAAAACCCTGCAGCGAAATAAACAGGCATTAAATTTACCGTGTTACTTGATAAATAAAGTTAACAAATTCATCATCGTTGCCTTCTTTAATGAATCCTAGGTTTTTATACAGTTTTTGAGCGGCATCGTTATTCGTTCTGGTAACCAGTTCAATTTGAGAAACACCTTGTTTGATCAGATCTGCCATCGCAATTTTCATTAACGTTGCGCCCCAACCTTGTGATCTGTATTCAGGTAAAACATCAACAAAAAGGATTTTGCCTAAATAAAATTTTTTAACAAAATAGGCAAGAAATCCAACAGGTTTATTGTCTTTATAAGCAACTTTGAGTGTTAAAGGTTTTTTCTGACTCGATGATGAGCGCGAAATAAGCATGTTGTTAACGTAATTATCGGCAACCGAATCATAGGTGTCTGCAATACCCGCAACGAGCCAATACCAATCATTTTTGAATAGTTCTTTAACAAAAGGGGTATCTCGTTGATAATCAAATTCATATATTTGCACGTGTTGTCTAGAAGAAAAATAAAAGTAGCCCAGTCCTGAAAAAGCAAGAGAAATTGCAAGTATAATCGCCGTTGTTTTAATAAGTTTATTTTCAAATTTAATATTCATAGTGATAGTTACCTTTTTTGATCAATAGATTATGTGCCTTTTTTTTCTAAGAATAGAGGTTTGAAGTAAAGAAAACCAGCTTTTTAGGAAAAAGTTACTAATAGAAACTTTCAGGTTGCCCAAGCCTCCCTCGACAGCTTCAGATAGAGTACCGCCAAATAAGATTAGACATATTTATTATTCAGTGGTATATTACTAATAATTACAATTAGTTATTAATATTTAGGAGTTTTAGGATGAAAAAAGTAATTTTATTAGGAATAAGTTTATTAACCCTTAGTTTGCCTATTTCTTGTATGCGTGCAATGGAACAAGGTGATTCTTAAGAAGAAAAAATATCTTCTTTTCCCTCGTTAAAATGGATTGCTACTAAAAAATTTATAGAAAAAACCCTGCAATCTGATGATTATGAAGCATCAAAAGTATCAATTGCGAAATTACCGGAAGAAGTTGCAGAATATTTTATTAATACTATAACTGATGATCCTTCAGGGCGTAGTGTATTGCATAGGTGTTCAACTGGCAAAGAAATGAAACATTTATTGGAAGGATTTTGGGTTGATCCCTTAGTTAAAACAGCAGAAGGCGAAACTCCTTTAATGACTTTCATACGCGATGGAAAACGTGAACAAGCTTTTGCTTATCTTAATTATTTAAAAGAAGCAGGTATTCCTTATAACCAAAAAGATATATATGGAAAAACTGCCTTAGATATTGCAAATTCATATGGTGATAGAGAATTAGTATCAGCTTTGGCTGCTACAGAAAATGATGATACTTCCCAAGCACAAAAAGCTCATGAAAAATCTACTACATTACATGAGCAAAAAGGGTTGTTTGAGGGTGCTTTAAGTTGGTTTGGTCAAGATAAAAAAGATAAGCCAGCCACTACTCAAGAAAAGGTTGATGATGAGAATGTGTGCATTAAAAATGCATTAGAAGAGTATTTGTCATTATCATCATTAAGCGAAGCATATGATTATTTGGAGACCTTGCCAAAAAGCATAACCAAAGAAGCTTTAGCAAAAGAATCTGCAAAAGGAGACAAATATACAGGTTTAACATGTTTGCATAGAGTAACAAATTCAGAAAAAGTTAAATTTTTACTCTTGCTTGATGCAAATTTTAATGTTTTTTCAAAAGAGGGACAAAATCCATTACATTATATGATCAAAACCGGTAGTTTTGATACGGCAATAATGTTATTAGATCGTTTTAATATAATGAATTTTGATATTCGTGATCATCGTGGTATGACCCCATTAGGATATGCAATTATTGCAAAACATGATGCATTAATAAAAAAATTATTAGAAAAAGGTTCTGATCTTTTTAAAATTACCACAATTAATGACTCTAAGGTTTGTCCCTTAGAGTTGTTTTTAGATCCGCGTTTTTATAAGGTTGAGCTTGTTTCTTCTTTATTTTCTCCTTCAGTTCTTACAAAAATAAATGTTAAAAATAAAATGAAACTTCTGATTGTTGCACTAGAAAATCACTATGAAGAAGTAAAAAATATACTCTTAGGAAATGATACTTTTGAAACATTGAATCTTAATGGCATGAATTTTGCAATGTACTTGGCAAAATCTACCAAATATCATGACGTTTTAGAAAAATTTGTTTTACCTCAAATGAAGAATATAACTGCATCAGATGGTGCTGGTAATTCAATCATGCATTATGCGGTAAAAAAATGTAATTTTTCAAAAAAAGAAAAAATGATAAAAGCAATAATATCTTTTATGCCTAGCTTGGCACACCAAAACAATAAAGGTGAAACACCTTTGCATGTTGCTTTAATGAATAAAGAGTTCAATATAGATCTTTTACTGAACCATGATGTTTCTGCTCTTAATGTTAAAGATCATAGAGGGTATACCCCTCTTCATATTGCTCTTATAAGACGTGATGAAGCAAACGTGCTTACCTTCAGGACTTACGCTAAGTGTTGAAAAAACTGATCTAGCTTGACATTTTGAATAAAAAAAGCTCCAATTTTGCATATAGAAAGCGCAAAAGAGGAGCCATATCATGATAGTGAGTAGCGTAAAAA
>Ga0105046_10004695_pt1 | contig 21714 bp, 16 predicted proteins | sample MAT03_FD_78385 | JGI IMG/M metagenome (GOLD analysis project Ga0105046, IMG submission 78385) | Freshwater microbial communities from Lake Fryxell liftoff mats and glacier meltwater in Antarctica - MAT-03 (megahit assembly) | ecosystem: Environmental > Aquatic > Freshwater > Ice > Liftoff...
AAGCGGCGAGACGTCGCGCTGACCATGAGCCTGATCCCGCCCCAGTACATCCACGGATCGACCGACGACGTCGAGGTGGCTCGGCTGATCCGGCGAGCGCGCGTGCTCGACCTGGGAACGGGCGTGGGCGCGATGGCGGCCGAGATCGCCCGGCGCAAGCGGCCTTCGTGGCGAGCTTCACGCTGGACCAGCTCGATGCGGCGCCGGGGCGACCCCTGGATCGGCGGCAAGCTCGAGCGGCTCGCTCGCGAAGCCGGATTCGCTCGAATCGAGTGCCGCTCGATCGCCCTCGTCGGCGACGACGATCACCCCGACGTTCGCGCCGAGATGCACGAGGAGTTCGCGGGCATCGCTCGGGGCCGCCGCGCTGACCCTGCTCGCCCTGCGGATCGCGATGCTGCAGAGCCCACGCGGCGCATCCTTTGCGGCCGTGCTTCTGGGGCCGGCAATGGTGCAGCTCGCGTTCTCGCAAGCTTGGGGTGCGCCCGCTGCGATGCTTCCGTCGCGCCAAGCCAAGCGAATCCTCCCGCTGCTGGCCTCGATGGGGACGGCCGGCGCCGCCGCCGGCGGCGGACTCGCGGGCGCGCTGGGCAAGGCGCTCGGCACCCCCCAGCTCCTCTTCGTCACCGCGGGTCTGCTGGTGCTCGCGGCGGTCACCATGCGTGCGGCCATCGCGCGTCACGCGACGCCCTCCGAAGAAGACGATCGCGGCGCGACGGCCGCGCATCCTTCGATCCGCGAGGTACTCCGGCTGCCTCTGGTCGCCCGCCTCGCGCTCGTCGTGGGCCTGGTGCAGGCCGGCTCGGTCGTGCTCGACGTGCAGTTCAGCGGAGAGCTCCGGTCGACCTTTGACGAGGGCGAGATGACCTCGTTTTTGGGCGCGTTCTATGGCGTATGCAATGCGATCTCGCGCGTCGTCGGTCTCGGCGTCACGACCCGCCTGATGCGGCTCGTCGGCCTGGGTCTGTGCGTGGCCTGCACCGCCACCGCGCACCTGACCGGCAGCGCCGGATACCTCGCGCTCGTCCTCACCGGAGCTGGTCCACCCTTCGTCGCATTGGCGGCGGCGGCGGGCTTCGAGCGGTTCGTACAATATGCCGTGGGGCGCAGCGCCCTCGCCATTGCACTGGCTCCGATCGACGCGGCCCGCCAGGACACCGCGCGAACCATCGTCGACATCGTCGCCTACCGGGGTGCGACGCTCATCGCATCGGCCGGCCTGCTGGCCATGGGAGAGGTACCCCTCCATTCCCTCGCACCATGGGCCATCGCCATTGCGATTCTGGCGCTCGTTCTCTCCTCCGGAGTCGGCGAGCGCTATCGGCGGGCGCTCTACGAGGCGCTTCGCGGGGGGCGCATCGACGGCGTCGGCTATTCGCGCGTCGTCGTCGACGAGGGTGTCACCGAGGATGTCACGCGAGCCCTCGCGGCCCGGAGCGCCGAGGAGATCGCCAAAGGCCTGGAGGTGGTCAAGGCGCTCGGGGTGCCGGTGCCCACCGAGACACTGGTGCGCCTCGCCCACCGCGACGAGCCCCTCGTCGTCTCGAACGCCCTCGACGCATTCGAGGCACTGGAGCGGGCCATTCCCGACGAGATCTTCGTCATGCAGCTCGCGAGCGATCGACCGGTCGCCATCCTGCGCACGGTCCTCGCATTCGTTCCGCAAACGCCGTCCCCCGCCGCGCGTGCCCGAATCGACCAACTCGGAACCCATGAAGATGCCTGGGTCGCTCGGCTCGCGCGCGCCGCCGCGTCGGGGCGCGGCAAGAGAGCGCCCTACCGGAGCATGCTCGCGCAGGGCGGACGCGAAACGCGGCTCTTCGCCGCACAAGCGATGGGCCATGCGCGCGCCCAGGGCTCGGAAACCGAGCTCATCGCGCTTCTCGAGGACCCGGAGCTGCGCGCCGGGGCTGCGGCCTCGCTGTCACGCTTCGGCGCGCGCCTGGCCCCCTTCGCCACGGCGGCGCTTGCGCGAAAGGAGATGACCCACGAAGCTCGCATCGCCCTCCTCGGCGCGTTGGAACGCGCCGGCGAGGCCGCCTGCCGCGATGTCGTCACGTCGCTCGCCAGCGACTCCGAGACCCGCGTCCGGGACGCGTGCGTCGAAGCTCTCTTTCGAATGGGCAAGACGGAGGGCCTGCGCCCGACCAAGCCTTGGCTGCGCGAGCGGATCGTCGCCGAGCTGGCGGATCTGGAGACGCTGATCGGGCGCCCGCCGGCACGCGCCAGCGATGCAAGGCGGGCTGCCTTCGCGGCCGCGCAGGTCACCGAGCGCATCGCAAAAAGCGAGCGCCGAGCCATTCTTCTCCTCGGCCTGTTCTATGGTCGACGTCCCCTCCATCGCGCGGCGACGCAGCTGCGGAGCAAGAGCCCGCGGGCGCGATCCGCCGCCGTGGAGCTGCTGGAGGAGCACGTGATCGACCCGGCGCTGCGCCGTATCGTCAAGCTCGTGGAGAGCACCGAGCGGACCGAGGTCGCCGGCCGCCCGCCCGCCGATCGCTGTATCGATCGCTGTATCGATCGCTGGCTCGATCGCGTGGAAACGTGGGCGGAGGGCGGCGACGACGGCGGCATCGATGCGGTGGTCCGAATGCAGCGAATCGAGCTCTTCGCGGCCATCGAGGCCCAGGCCCTCGAGCCCCTCGCTCGCTCGATGACGAAGCGGCGCGTGGCGGCCGGCGAGCGCGTCGTCACCGCCGGCGAGGACCCCGGTGCGCTCTACGTGGTGGCCTCCGGGGTGTTCCGCGTCGAGGTGCCGACAGCGCCGACCCTTGGGGTGGGTGAATGCATCGGGGAGCTTGCACTCCTCGATGGGGAGAAGCGGAGCGCGGACGTCGTGGCCGCTGGCGACGCAGAGGTCCTGGTCCTTGATCGGCGAGCCTTCGACGGGCACCTGGAGGCGCACCCGACGTTCGCGCGCGCCCTCCTCGAGCTGGTCGCTCGACGGCTGCGCGACGCCGTCCAGCAGGAGGATTCGTGAGCGACGCCGGCAAGAGCAGCGTCTTTCTCTTTCGCACGGGGACGGTCGACCTGGTGCTCGCCCTCGGGCGCCTGCAGCCGTTCTCGGAGCTGTCGCCGGAGGAGCTGCTCGGGGTGAGCAGCATCGCCGAGCGGCGCGTGTTCGACGCGGGCAAGCTCCTGTTCGCCGAAGGTGACGAGGCCGACGGCCTCTACGCGGTCGGAGCCGGAGAGATCGTCGTCGAGCGCGGTGGTCGAGAGCTCGCACGCCTCGGGCCTGGCGAAGTCGTCGGCGAGCTCGCCGTTCTCGACGGGGCGCCCCGCACCGCGTCCGTCCGCGCCGCCACCCACGTCGAGGCCTTCTTCGTCGCCCAAGCGGACTTTCTCGAGCTGTGCGACGCCAGCCCCGCACTCGTCAAGAACCTGCTCCGTTCGATGGCGCGGCGCCTGCGCAACGCCCGCTGAGGCGGCGAGCGCGGGGTGCGTCCGAGCCCTACCTCTGTTGGATCGGCTGGAAGCGGGTGATCGTCACGGCTCAGAGCTCACGGGTCCGCTACGATTGTCCGATGAAGCTTCGCCGCATTACCGGCGCGCCATTTTCCTTGCGCGCACGCTCTCTCCTGCTCCTGCTTGCCGGCGCTGCGGTCGCCTCGGCCCAGGGTTGCTCCTGCTCGTCGGACGAAACGACCGACCCGACCACCGTCGGCAACGGCAGCGGAGGCGGCAACAGCACCGGCGCGCTCGGCAACGGGGGCGACAGCGGATCTGGAGGAAAGGCAACGGCCGGCATCAGCGTCGGCTCCAACGCCTCCTCCAGCGGCTCCACGATTCCGGACGACCCGGTGGTCTCCATCACCATCGAGCCGGCCGAAGCCCTCCTCGTCGTCGACAATGGCGATCTGCCGGATCCGGTGACCTTCACCGCTACCGCGACGCGCGAAAGCGGCGCAGTGACCGACTTCACCGACGGCGTCTGGAGCTTCGATCGCATCGACATCGCCGGCATCAGCGCAGCGTCGGGGACCCTGGCCGCAACTGGCAGCGCGGGCGGGCTCGGTACGGTGACCCTGACCTTCGGAGAGATCACGGGTACGGCGACCGTGACGGTGCGACTCGACATCACCTCCGACCCCGAGGGCGTCTCGCCCGAGATCAAGGACGCCTTCGATGACGCGAGCACCCCCGACGCGCTCGTCACCGAGCTGCTCTACCCCTACGACGCGACGGTGTTCCCACGGGGGCTCGCCGGGCCGATCTTGCAATGGGACGGCGGCGGCGCCGCGGACATCTACCGCGTCCGCGCGACCAGCCCGACCTTCCACTTCACCGCCTGGCAGACGGTGCCGGCTCCCTCGCAGTTTTCCTTCCCCACGATCCCCGACGACACGTGGAAGCTGCTCACCGACTCGACCAACGGCGACATCACGTTGGAGGTCCAACGATGGGAGGGCGCCCAGGCCTACCTCCACGTGGAGCAGACGTGGAAAATCGCGCCCGCCGTCCTCACCGGCACCGTCTACTTCTGGGAGGTCAACAACGGCAACGTCGTCCGCCTGAAGCCTGGGGACACCGCCCCCGAAGACTTCCTCGACCGCCCGCTCGGTGGCGACGGCACTCCCCGCTGCGTCGCTTGCCATAGCGCCGCCAAGCAGGGCAATCGCATCGTGGCCGCCTTCGACGGCAGTGCGAGCCCCTGGGGCACGTGGGACGCCGCCGAAGGCGACGCGCTCTTCGACAGCGCGACACCCACCGGCTTCACCGCCATCTCGCCGGACGGCGGACTCATTGCGTGGGGCCAGTCGCAGAGCGCGACCTCGCTCACGGTGTCGCGCTTCGATTCGACCGATCTCCTCGGCAGCATCACCCCCGGCGTCGGCTGGCCCGTGCACCCTGCCTGGTCGACCGACGGAACGAAGATCGCTTTCGCCGACCGCACCGACGGCAACTGGCTGGAGTTCTTCAACTCCACCTTGTGGACAAGCGACGTCGATCCGGTGACCGGCGTGGTCACCAACCCGCTGCAGATCATCAACAACGATCAGGGAGGCCTCACCACGGTGACCTTCCCGACTTTCAGCCCCGACTCCCAGAAGATCGCCTTCATGCGCTCCAACGCGGCCGAAACGCGCGGCGCCCGGGGCGAGATCTGGATGGCGAACGCCGACGGCAGCAACCAGGTCCGCCTGGACGCTCTCAACGGCAGCACCACGCTCCAGGACGAGCAGGCGCAAGCCACCTTCGAGCCGACCTTTCTCCCGGTCAACGTCGGGGGCTACTCGTGGCTCATCGTCGTCAGCGAGCGGACGTACGGCAACACGCTGACCTCGCGAAACAACAGCACCAACTACAACGGCTGCGTCTCCGAGGTCCCGGCCTGCCGGAGTAAGCAGCTGTGGGTCACCGCCATCGACAACGATGCACCTGCCGGCACGGACCCGAGCCACCCGCCGTTCTGGCTCCCGGGGCAGAGCCTCACCAACCAGAACATGCGCGGCGAATGGGTGCTGTCGCCATGCAAGCAGCTGGGCGACGAGTGCTCGGCGGGCTTCGATTGCTGCGAGGGCTTTTGCACCGAGCAGCCGGACGGCTCGAAGGTGTGCAGCGAGGGCGGCGGCAGCTGCTCACAGGCCGGCGAGGCCTGCGAGACCCCGGCCGATTGCTGCGACGAGACCCTCGATTGCATCGGCGGCTTCTGCGCCGAAGAGCCGCCCCCCGGGACGTCCTCGGCGTCCGGACCGCCCAACTGACAGACCCACCGAGCCCCCACCGAGCGCCACGCCGCCGACCTTCACTCGATCGAAGGCGGCGCGGACTCCTCGAGTACGACCTCGTCCTGGGATTTTTGCTTCAGGATCTGGATGTCGGTGGTGGTCGAAACGACCAGGTCCTCCAGACCGTCGAGGTCGTAGTCGACGACGCCGATGGCGCGCAGCGGTCCTTCGTCGAGGAGCGCTGAACACGAGCTGCCGTTGGCGCCGTCCGCGCAAGCCCCTGCTTCGCCCGATTCACCGACCGTCGCGAGATAGGCGCCACCAGTCGTCGCGATCGCCAGGCGCGATTCCCCGCTGCTGGACCGCAGCGCGGCGATCGTCATGATGTGCTGCCCCGTCGGCACGACGATGCGGTCGGGGCACGTGCCGGCGAACCCTTCCGGCCCGTTCCAAAACAAGTACGCGTCGCCCGCGAACACGTCGCTGTCGCTCCGATAGGCGAACCACCACCCCACGATTTCGCTAAAACCGTCGCCGTTGACGTCGATCGATTCGGCGAATGTGACGATACCCTCCGCATTGGAGCTGCCAGCCTGCTGGTACGGCAAGCTGCCCGACAGTCCGCAAGACGCAGTGGTCACCGGCGGCTCATCCTTCGACCGGAAGATCGTGAGGCGGGGCTCATCCTTCGAGGATGACGCGACGGAGGCGCCCGACGACTGGAACACCGCGATCTCGTCAGCCACACATCCCGGGTCGCCTTCGGCGGCGCAGTCCAGGTCACCGACGACGAGCGCGGTTGAGCCGAGCAGGTAATCACCTGACAGGCTGGTGTCCCAAGGAGCTACATCGTTCTGCTCAAGCTCGGAGTCGCCCGTCGCGCGAACGACCCAAAGCAGGAGCGGGGCACGGCCGTCGGCGTCGGTGGCTCCGTTGCCGAGGGCGACGAGGTCGGGGTGATCGTCTCCATCGAGCCGCCCCGTCGCGAACTGGAGGTGCTCTTGGAGCTTGCCCGCATCGGGGAACGCGTAGAACGAGTCGACGCTGCGCGCTTGATTGCCGAAAAGGATCGTGGCGCGATTGTCGGATCGACCGGTGGCGGCATTGGCACACCTCGATGCGAGCCCGAGGTCCGCGATCCCGTCCCATTGTTGAATAGAGGGGATGATCACTCCCGCAGCGAGGCCTTGGACACCGGCAATCTCGGCGACGGTGACGACGTCACCCGGCACGCCCCGCTCCCCGAACAGGATCTGGACCTGATCCGGCTCCGAGCAATCCTCCGACCTGGCATTCACCAGCGCAACATCATCGATCCCGTTTCCATCGAAGTCGGCGACCTTGAAGTCCCTCGCGAGGCCGCCGATGGGCCGTTCATCGAAGGAGAAGAGACCAAGCGCTCCCGAGGTACCGACCACGAGGAACGTTCGGCCTTCCGAGTCTCGCGCGCGACCCACGACGTCGAGCTGGTCGTCGCCGTTCACGTTGGCGAGGACGACGTCGACCATGGGGTTCTCGGGGGATGCTCCGGCGATCTCGAACGTGCACTCGACCGCAGGGTCGTCACAGCCTCCGCGGGACGTCCAGACGGCATAGGGCTCCACGAAGTCCAATGCGCTGTCCTCGTCGATGAAGCCAACTGCGAGGGGAAGACCGTCTTCGTCGCTGAGTGCCGGAATGGCGACCTCGTAGCCCCCTGCTTCACCGCCGAATGCACCGGCGCCGTCGCCGAGCAGCACGCGAAGCTTCGATTGCGTCGCTACGACGAGATCTCCGGCGCCGTCAAAGTCGACGTCGATCGAGAACACGCGCGATGCCGACGGTACCGGGAGCGTCGACAGGACCTCCGCGTTGCCGCCCGCGCCACACATGCCGAGCACGGTCACCGTGTTCGACCGCTCGCGCGCGCTGTCTCCGAAGCGAATGACGATTCCGTCGCAACCGGCCCATCCCGGCAGGGCGGTGATCTGGAGTGCGGGGTCCCCCAGCGCATCGAGGCCCAGGCCCGCGAAGCTCGCGACTTCGGTGGGGGGGCCGTCCCTCAGCGACTTCGGGTCGAGCGTCAGCAGCTTCAGCACGCCCGGTGCCTCAGCGAATGCCCCCGGGCAGACGAAATCGCGCGGAAGGTCGCTTTCCAGGCCGTCAAGCGAGATTGGGCAGACCAAGCCCGGAAGCGCGAGCGGCAGGGACGGAAGAAAGGTGTCGAGGCTGGCGAACGCCTTTGGCAAGAGCGCCCCGCCCGGGCGTCCCACGAGGATGCGAACCCCCAGCTCCGTCGGAATGAAGACCGCACCCGTCGGGGACGTCCTGGGCCGACGGCAATCGTCGAGCGACGGGTCCGGCGCGTTGGTCAAAGACCCGAAAGCGACCTGAGCGTTGCGTCCAGCAGGTCGAATGTCTCGGATCGGCGTCGGGTTGGCGTTCGGTCCGAGCAATCGCAGCTCGATCTCGCGAGAAAGGTAGCGAATCGCTAGATCCTTGTATCCGTCACCGTCGACGTCGGCTGCCACAGTGCCCAGCGCGGGCTCCTCGATGCGGGCGATCGGCACCGCGGTCTCGAACACGCCCGAAGGATTGCGGCATCGACCATCGAGACCCTGGCCCCTGTGGTCGGGGCAGCAGGTCGTGGCGTCCCAAACCGGGTGGCAGGCGTTCGGCTCGTTGGGGCGCGCGCAGTAGGTTGAGCCCGCCTCACGTTCATCGGTCGACCCCGGGGGCGTGTCGCACTCCTCGCCGATGTCATTTTCGATGACGCCGTTGCCACACTCGCCGAGCGGAATTTCGTCGAGGGACGGGCAGCCGGCACCGAATGCCGCAATCGACAGGATTCCGACTCCGCGCGGGAAGCGCCCTGGATTCGAGGGGCGGATCATCAGAATGTCCCCGAGAAGCTCGCGCCTCCGCCCTGCGGCCCGATGATTGGAATCGCTGACAGATCGAACGAAGGAGTCGCCGGCGCCGTTCGCTGGTCCTTGTCGTCGAGATCGCGCGGGACGGACAAGGGCGCGACATCGTCGAAGGCGTAGAGGCCCGCACCGATCAAGCCGACCACGACGCCGACGACGCCGGTCGCGCCTCCCACGATGGCGAACCGATCGCGCTGCGCGACGATATGGTCGTAGTCGACGACGTCGCTGGTCTGGATGTTCTTGGTCAGGTGGGTCCGGTAGATGACCTCGGCGTCGCTATGGCGCGCCGCCGATACGATGACGAAGACGGCGCTCGCCGTCAGGAAGGCGCTGCTGGTGACGAGGAATCCGTAGGCCACGTCACGCTGGGTGGTGGGAGCGAGATCGCCGAGGAGCTCCTTATTCTCTCCAGCGACCACCTGCAGCTCGGCGGCGTCGCTCTGGTGGCCCCGCAGCGAGAGCGAGACGTAATGGCGCCCCGGCGCGAGCTGCAGCGCATCGGGCAAGGGCGCGTCGCCGACGAAGCGGCCGTCGACGAAGACGCTGGCGCCAGAGTCGGCGGTGATGGTGAGGCGTGCGGGACGGGCCCGGAGATCGACGCTCTGCGGGACGACCTCTCCCTCGCGGGCGACGACCGTGACCTCGTCAGGCAAATGGCCTGGTGCCGAGACCACGATCCGATGCGAACCCGGCGATACCTCGACCGACCGAGCAACCGGAACCTCGGGCCCTCCATCGACGGTGAAGACGGCGCCCTCAGTCCGTGAGTTGATGAAGATGCGTGTCTTGTCGGCGGTCTCTGCGGGAGCTGCCGGCCCGGGGTCCTTTTCGGCTTCGGGGGTGGACTGCACGCGGGCCTCCAGGTCCTCGAGTGCCTTGACCGCCTCGGCCCGCCGCCCGCCGGTGGGCACCGCCGTGACATAGCGACGATAGAAGTCGACCGCAGCGCGGGCGTGACCGAGGTCGCCACTCACCACGTATTGGCGCCGATGCGCTTGTGCGATCGAAAAGACGAGGTTGTCGCGGGGCACGATCTTGTAGGCCTGCGAGAAGGCCTGAATGGCCGTCTCGAAATCGCCCGCGTCGAACGCTTTGGCGCCGGTCTCGAAGTACGTTTTGGCCTCGGCCATTTGCGTAGGCGAGACGTTGGTGCCGGGTGCCGGTTGCCCCCAAACGGGGACGGTCGCCGCCGACAGGACGAAGAGGACCGCCGCCGACAGGGTGCGGCGTGCTCGCATGCAGGGCACCTCAGAACTCGTAGGCCGGCTTGGCCGCCGCCGGGGGCTGGAGCTTCACGTCGAAGGCCACGTCGTCATTCGGCGTGACCTCGCGCGACAGCGGCTGATAGCCCGCGCGCTTGATGGTCAGTTTCACCGGCTCGTTCCCCGCTGGCAGCTCGAGCATCTCGCTCGCAAGGCCGAGCTTGCGATCGTCGACGTGGACCTCGGCGTCCACCGGGATCGCCTTGATCCGCAGCTTCACCATCCGCGGCGCGACGAGTGGAGCCGGGTCTTGCGATGCGCTGACTGCGGCAAGCGCGCCTGATGTGACGGACGAGGCGCTGGGCGCGGTGTCCTGAGCAGCAGCCGACGAAGCGGCCGACGCCGACGCCGCCACGACCTTGCTCCTCTCGGAAGGCGGAGCCGCGGAGAGCGTGCGTTGCGCGAAGAACGCGCCGCCGAGCAAGACCATCGCGAAGACGGCGATTCCAGCTTGTTTGGCACGTGGACTGCCAGCCTCGCTCACCCGCAGGTTCGGATCGACCATCGTGTCGCTCGTCGCGAGCCCCGCTGTCGACGTGGCGGGCGTGGCCCGCTTGGAGCCCTTGTCGCTCTTGTCGTCCGGGTCCTCCGACGAGGCGCCAGGTGCCGACGGCCTGCGCGATCCGTCGGAGGCGTGGCGCCCGCGCCCCGAGTCGACGCGTGCTTGCGCCGAAGCATCGTTGGGGGAGTTCGAGCGGCGCGAGAGCGAGCCTCCCGATGTCGCGATGCCAGCTGCCTGCGCGGCCTCCGCCAGCTCGTCGACCGCTTCGAGGATCCCAGACGGACGGCCGTCGGGGTCCTTGGCCATCATCCGCTTGAGCGGCTCGTCGAGCTCGCGCGGGACGTCGGGGCAAACAGCAGAGGCTTTGGGCCGATCGGCTGCGGTCTGCTTGACCATCACCTCCATCACGCTCGATCCGAAGAACGGCAGTTCCCCCGTGAGCATCTGGAAGGCCATGATCCCGAACGCGTAGATGTCCGTCCGATGGTCGACGTCGCGGCCGTAGACCTGCTCCGGCGACATGTAGAGCGGCGTGCCCATCGGCACGCCCGAACGCGTCCGGTGGATGCTCATCCCGGTGCCGAGCAGCTTGGCGAGGCCGAAGTCGAGCAACTTTGCGGTGGGCGCACCGTCCTCGTCGAAGGCGACGAAGACGTTCTCCGGCTTCAGGTCACGATGGGCGATACCGGCGGCGTGCGCGGCGGCGAGGGCGCGGGCCAGCTGGCGGAAGATCGGCTGGGCATCGGCGAACGAAAGGCGGCCGCGCTGGTCGATGAGGGCGTCGAGCGTCATGCCGTCGAGCAGCTCCATCACGTAGTACTGCCGGCCGTCCTCGAGGGCGCCGAAGTTGAAGATGTCGATGATGTTGCGGTGACGGATCTGGTTGACCGCGCGCGCCTCCGACACGAACCGCAGGGTCATCTCCTGGTTCGAGCTGTACTCGCGCTTGACGACCTTGATCGCGGCTGACTTGCCGATCACCGGGTGCTCCGCCTTGTAGACGGCGCCGAAGCCGCCCTCGCCGAGCACGGACACGATTCGGTACTCGCCGACCACGGTGCCGGGTGCGAGCAGCTCGTTCGATGCCGCCGGCAGCTCGTCGGCGGACGTGACGAGGGAGGTGCCGTCGTGCTCGCAAACGAGCGCTCCGTCGGGGAATTCAGCTTGGCATGAAGGGCACGTGACCATGGTCGACCCGCGGAGATTACCAGCGTCCCTCCGCAGAAATGTGCGCCGAATGGTCTGCGGGCCGCAGCGCGGTCTACGCTGCGACTCGTCGGAGGTGATCGTGGGACGTCGCGTGTCGTTTGGTGATGCCAAGGAGCCGAGCTTGCATGCGCCGCGCGCCGCGGCAGTCCTCATCGCCGCCGTGTTCGGTTCAGTCGCGTGCGCCGAGGGCGCGTCGATCGATCCGGCCGGTGGCTCCAACACCAGCGTCGGCTCCGGTGGATCGGGAAGCGGGGGATCCCAAGCATCTGGAAGCGGCGGCAGCTCGGCCAGCAACGCGCCCACGTCGGCTTCCTCTGCGCCCACGACGAGCAGCTCGGGCGAGGGCGGGTCGGACCAGGGTGGCGCCGGCCAAGGAGCGGCGGGCGGCGCGAGTCAGGGCAGCACCGGCGCAAGCGCGTCGACCGGCGGGCACCCCGACGAGACATGCGGCGAAGGCGAATATGTCACGAGCGTCGACGCAACGGGGATCACCTGCGCGCCCTTCGCGACCGCCGCCCAGACCGCCCTCGCCTCCTCCTGCCGCGTCTACCTCGGGTGGTCTGACGGCTGCGGTGCATGCACAGCGACGCCGGTGAAGTGGGGCTATGCGACCACCGGGCAATGCGCCAATGGGGCGGGGCTCGACAACACCTGCATCGCCACCACCCTCGGCGCGACGAGCGTCCAGCTGTTCGGCTTGAACACCGACGGCGACGTTGACGAAAACGACAAATTCTACGGGTCGCTCCATTGCGCCACTGGTGACACGGCGACGACCACCGGCCCTTGCGCCCCCGGCTCCTTCGCGTCCGGCGTGTCCGGCAACGGCGTCACCTGCTCGCCGGCCAGCGGCCTCGCCCTCGCCTTCACCCGCCAGAGCTGCCACCTCTACATGGGCTGGCAGGACAGCTGCAACGCCTGTACCACCGCCCCGACCAAGTGGGGACATGTCAACGATTCCGGTTGCGTAAATGGCGCCGGCATCAACGGCACGTGCACCGTCGCCAGCCTGGGCGGCGAGTCGGTGCAGCTGCTCGGCATCAACACCGGCGGCGACGTCAACAACGACGACAAGTTCTATTATGGCTTTCGCTGCGACGAGCCCGCGCCCGCCACGTCGGAGACCAACGTCACCTGCCCGGCGGGCCAGCTCGTCCACGGGATCAAGGCCGACGGGACGCTTCTCTGCGAGGCGCCGAGCGCCACGGTGGCCACCACCTTTCGCGACCATTGCACGCTCTATGCGGGCTGGCGGGACAGCTGCAACAACTGCACGACCGCGCCGAGCAAGTGGGGCTCGGTACGTGCCAACGCGTGCACCAACGGCCTGGGCGTGGAGAACAACTGCAGCACCTTCACGCTCGGCGCCGACAGCGTGCAGATGTTCGGCCTGAACACCGACGGCGACGTCGGCGACGACGACAAGTTCCACGTGGGGTTCCGCTGCGAATAGGGGAGGGGCGTCGTCGCCGTAGTCCCGCTGCGCGACGGCGCTCAGAACGCGCGAGGTTTGGTCTCCTCGAGCAGAAGGTCTTGGGTGTACGCGTCGAGCAGCAACTTCATCGACAGCGCACACTGGGACGAGTGCCCCCCGGGTGAGCCGACCCAGGTCAGGTCTCCGTCGCCCTGCCGGAACACGTCGACGAACGCTCCTTGGGCCAGGGCATGGCGGTTTCGAGGAAGGTCCTCGTAGTGCTTGCTCAGATCGCGGTGCTCGCCGCCCTTGAGACTGAACACCTCCAGATCGCCATCCTGGTTCACTCGATACGAGCGGACATAAGCCTTTTGCACGCGGACCTCCTCCGGGCGCGAAGCGCGCCACCGAAGCCGCTCTTAGCAAAGGGGGAGCCAGCCCGCCCAGCGAGCCCGAGCCGCACCAGTCCGACGAATGGTTGCGACCTTGGTCGGTCCGAGGTGCAAAACACGATGCTTCGGCATGCAAACGTTGCACGCGCCCAAACGTTGGACGCGCGAAAACGTTGCGGTCCCCCTTCGCCGAATCCTGTCGTGCGGGACGGGTGACCGGCGATCGTCTCAGATTCGCTTCGACCGCAGCGTCGTTCGCGTTTCGGCGTCGGCCTCGCCCTCGGCCTCAGCTTCGGCCTCCCGCGAGGTCGATGCGTCGACCGCTCCGATGCGGACACGGTCGGGGGCGGCGACCCGCGACCCGCGCGACCCGCGCGAGCCCATTGCGATCGTGACCATCGCGAAGGTCAAGAGGGCGGTGACCAAGGCGCCGTGGTGCGGAAGGCCACTCGGCGTCAGCGAGGGGAACGCGCGAAAGGTCTCCCAGGCCACAACCTTCCAAACGATGGCGGCGAGCGCTCCCCCGCCGGCAGCCAGAATGGCGAGCAGCGCGGTCGCGTTGCGGTCCACCCGGTCGAGCGCGCTCGACGCCAGCACGAAGGGCATCGCGCCGATCACCCCGACACCCACGAACCAGATCGGCGCGATGCCGATCGCCCACGCGACCGGGAACGCCACGGCGCTGGCGAAGGAGAGCGCGACACCCCACGTGCGCCCGCGGAGCGCAGCCGTCGCCCCCACCACGAGGAGCAGGGAGGCGAGCACCGTGATCCAGCGGTCGTAGGCGACGCTTCGCAACAGGGTCGCGAAGCCGACCACTTGGGATCCGACGAGCAGCGTCTGGAGATTTCGGGGGAGCACGCTCGGCCAAGCGTACGCCCGCGCCGCGAATCGGCAACTCGTGGTCGACGCCGGCCCGGATCCGGAACGCGCCCGGGCCACGAAGGTCCGTCCAATCGCGAGTCGATCCCGTAGGCTCCTGAGATGCGCGCCGCTGCCTTCACGGTCACTCCCCTCCTGATCTTGCTGGGCTTCGTCGTCGGCTGCGGAAAGGCCGCACCGCCGGCTGCCGATCCCACCTCGATGAGTCCCGAGCCGCAGGCGGCGACGCCCAGCGCCACGCCGCCGCTGGCTCCCGCCGAACCCTCGCTCATTACCGTTCAGATGACCGCGGCCACGCTCGCCGATGATTGCGGAGGCGTCGCTCCCGGGGGGCCGCCACCCAAGAACCCGCCGCAGAAGCGCGCCTCCCAAGTGAACGACCCCTTTGCCACCAAGGCGAAGCGGCGTTGCGAGCAGACCTCGATGCAGCTGTCGATCACCGCGCCCGCGACGGCGAAGCCTGGCGACGTCACCGTCAAGCAAGTCGAGATCTTCGATGAGACCGGCAAGTCACTGGGCCTGCTCGCCGCCACCGCGCCGCGGAAGTGGGCAGAGGACTCGGGCTACGTCGATTGGGACCAGAAGGTCGCGCCGGGCGCCGAGCTTTCCGTGAGCTATGCCCTCGGCGAGCCCGACTGGAGCAAGGTCCAGGACCGCTTCAACAAGACCTACGTCGTCAAAGCGGTGCTTTCGATCGGCGGCACCGACCGCGCCGTGCAGACGAACGTAGAGGTCAAGGCGACCACCAGCCCGCCCGCCAACGTGAAGACCTGACAGCTCATAGATGGCACTATGCTAGAGCGTTCCGAGGTGGTCGATGAGTGTCGCACGCTCGGCCTCGGTGAGATCGGTCCCCGCACGGTGCCCGGGGATCGGCCCTGGACCGAAGCGGCCGCCCGCGTAGTCGGGCTCCAGCCGCGCGGGCGACAGCAGCTCACGGAGGGAGCCCACGGTCCCATCGTGCAAGTACGGCGCGCCGCCTTCGACGCCGAGGAGCGTGGGCACGCGATAACTGCCGGTGCCGCGGCCGCGGCCACGGGCCAGGGCCGGATCGGTGGCGATGTCCAACGCCGGTAGCGTCGCACCACCATACGCCGCGTTCGCATGGCATCCCGCGCAATGCTGGCTGAAGAGCGCCGCCCCTTCCGATGTCGGTCTCCCATCCGAGGAGACTCCGGCCGGTCGCGGTGGCGGCATCAGCGAGTACACGTACGTCGTGAGAGCCCAGGACAGGGCGCGCGGGGGGCGGACCATGGCGTGGTTCGAATCGATGAGTTGAGTCTCCTGACGAATGGCCAGCGCGACCGGCGTGTCGTGACGAATGGCTCCCGTTTGGGTGAGGAAGCGCTGCGCGCGCAGGCCCCACAAATCGGGTATCGCCACCGGGTCTTCGTCGTCGTCCTCGGTGACGTCGGCGCGTCCCGGTCCCCAATGTGCCATTCGACGAGCGAGCGCCGGGGCGACCGCGCCGCCGGTATCGTCGTAGTAGGCGAGACGGAGGCGCCCGTAGTCGAACCTCCGTCGTGCGGCGCCCGCGACCATTGCGCCGTTTCTCACGTCGGCGTGGCAGATGGCGCAAGTGATGCCGACGCGAGCCTGCCCGTCGACGTCGGCGAAGACGACGAGACCGGGCACGCTCCCGTCGCCCGGCCGATCGACGCCCACCGCGGCGGCCACCGCGGGCCTTGTCAGGCCCCATTCCATGAAGACCTCGGCGCGCATCGGGTACTCGAGGAAGACACGCTGCCCCAGGGCCACCCATCCCGACATCGTGGTCGGCTCGACGCCATCCCACAGCAGCTGCGACGGAGGGTCCGGTACATCGCCGCGCGCAAGGCGTGCAGCCGCCTCCCGATCGACGGGGCGTGACCGCGGGTTCCAGACGGGCAGCTTGTCCCAGCCGGCCGAGCCGAGCCCATAGGATGCCAGGCGCTGACGCGAATAGAGGTTCGTCGGGTTGACCAACGAGCGCTCGAGGACCGCGCGCCGGTAGCCGGTGTCCTTGCGGAACCGTGTCCCTTCGTCGAGGATCCACGCATCGGACCAGGCGGCGGGGGCCGAAGGCTCCCCTGCCATCGAGGCGGTCACTGCGTCGGAGCGGCCGTCGCATGGCGCCGGCTGGTCGGCCCCCGAGCAGCTGGACGCCAATGCGATCGTCAGGGACACGGCACGTTGCCGCGGGCTCATCGGCAGGTCGCGCAACATCTGCCGACGGTTCGATCCGCGAGCGGTGTGCGAGCGCTCAGCGTGGGCTCATCAGCGCGAGCTCGAGCGTGCCGGAGTGACCTCACGACCTCACTATGCCACGTCCCGGTTCGCCCACGGCCTGTCCCACGAGCGCTGTCGGGCCGTGCGAAGCGCAGGCGCTGCATGTCCAGCTCCACCCTGCCCTCGACGCTGCCCTGGCAGCTCGGCGACCGGCGCGGTCTGCGCGCTTTCGGATCAGTCGCGGAGCGTAACGTCGGACCTGGGCTGAGCCTTTTTCCGATCAGGGCTTGGGCACATGCACGGTGCTGATCATGAGCGCTCCGCTGACCACGTACATGAGCACGAGCGGATGCAAGACGAAGGGTCCCAAATCCATGGCGCCCAGCCATAGCTGGTCGCCGGTCGAGCCCCGCGAGTAGAGGAAGCCGAGCACGCCGACCAGCGCCAGGCTCGTCGGGATCGGCGTGCCCTCGTAGTACTTCACCTTACCGGTGTCATCGGAGAGCGATGCGGCGGTGACGTTGTAGCGAGCGAGCCGGGAGATGCCGCAGGCGACGAACATGCAGAGCGCGACGGCGTCCCAGCCGCCTCGCATCCCCAGCGCATAGGCCAGCGCAGCTGGCGCAACGCCGAACGAAACGATGTCGGCCAGGGAGTCGAGGTCGCCCCCAAGCGGCGACGACTTGCGCCGCCAGCGCGCGACACTCCCGTCGAGCGCGTCGCAGATGAGGGCGAGCGGTTGCAGCGCGAAGGCCCAGAGGATCGAGGCGCTTTGCCGCGTGGCGGCGTAGCTCATGCACGCCAGGACCGTCCCGGTGCCGCACGCGGCGTTGCCCAGCGTGATCACGTCCGCCAGCACGAACGTGCGCAGCATCGAGAAGGGCTTCTTGCGCTCGGGCGCGGGTCGCGCCTCCTCGCCGGCGGGGGGAGTGCTCATGATGTGGCCGCCGATGTTAGGCGATCCCGGCGGATTCCCCACGTCGCTTCAGTCACGGCCGAGGAGGGGCGAACCGGGGCGAACCGGTCAGCGCTGTAACGTGTAGCTGTGCTGCTGGAACGCCAGATGGAGCGCCGGTCCACCCGAGCCCTTTCGGGCCGCGGGGATCAGCTGGGGCTTTGGGTAGCAGCCTCCGCCGGCTTGCCATCCTTGGCGTCCTTGCCACGCAGCTTGGAGACGAAGCCCTCGACCTTGCCGACCAGCTCGTGCACCACGGCACGCGTGCTGTCGCTCAGCTCGTTCGCGGACTTCTGGAGCTCGTCGATGCGCGGCTCGAGCTTTTCGTCCCACTCCTGCTTGGCGTCGAGTGTCGCGAGGTGCAGGTGCAGCTTCGCTTCGTCGCGAAGCGTCGCCAGCTTGCCGATGCCCTTGGTGATCTCGCTCTTCAGCTCGTCTGCGACTTCGTTGGCCTTCATGGCTCGCAGCTTTCGCGAAATGTATGCCAACCTGGTCGGCCGCGCGCCTTGGCGCCGCCCAGCATCGGGGAGGGCTCGCAAGGTCGACCGTGTGGGCCCGCAGCCCTGCCTCGATCGTGGCGTTCGTGTAGGAGGTCGCGATGTACGACGCTACGATGAGCCGGTGATCATCAAGTTCATTCGCACATCGAACAAGTCGCTGACGACCCTCGAGGAGCAGGTCATCGCGGCGACGATCGAGAATGCCATGTCGATTCAGGTGTGGGGTCTGATGGTGACCAAACAGGTGAAAGATCGGAAGACCGCGGTGACGGTGGGCCTGCTCGCCGCCCGCGAGTTCGCGCACCGCCAGTACCCGGGCCTCGATATCGACATCATGCCAGACGATTGAGAGCGAGCCTCGGGCGAAATACTCCGGGTTCCTGTGGTTGTTGGTTTTTCGATCGAGAAACCCGAAACGGGTGGCGACGTGGTTTGCGTCGAGACCAAGCGAGGTCGGTGGCGAGTCGCGCGGAGCGTACTGCCTGTACGCGAGCACGCTCGCCGCCGAGATCGCGCAGGTATCGGCGCAAACCAGCGCCCTCCTGTCAGGCCTGTAGGCGCCCGCGACCGTCGCTCTTGCTCGCGCGGCGGGCGCTTCGGGCAGCCTCGTCCTTCTGCTCGCGATAGCTCGACCAGTTGCCCGCATAGAGCTGGAGGGCGCCTTGTCCTTCGAAGGCGAGGACCGACGTCACCACCCGATCGAGGAACGAGCGATCATGCGAGACAACGAGCACGCAGCCGGGCCAGCTCTCGATGAGGTCGGCGAGCGAACCGAGGGTCGCCAGGTCGAGATCGTTGGTCGGCTCGTCGAGGAGCAGGACGTTGGCCCCCGTCTTCAACGCGAGCGCGAGCGTGACGCGAGCCCGCTCGCCGCCCGAGAGCGCCGATACCTTTCGACGTAGCGCCGCACCTTCGAACATGAAGAGCTCGAGGTAGGCGCGCATCTCGAGGACGCGATCGCCGATGGTGACCTGGCCTGCGCCGGTGCGGTCGGAGCCCTCGATGCCAGAGACGTTGTCGAGGACGGTCCAGTCGTCCTTGAGGGTGGTGCGCCCCTGATCGAAGTACGCGAACTTCGTGTTCACCCCGCGCACGACCTTCCCCTCGGTCGGCTCGAGCTCGCCGGTGATGAGCTTGAGCAATGTGGTCTTGCCGGCACCGTTGGGTCCGACGATGCCGATTCGATTGCCCTTCACCAGCCGGAGGGTCGGGTCATCGACGAGGCGACGGCCACCGAGGTCGAGACTCACGCCCTGCAGCTCCAGAATGGTGCCGCCGAGGCGCGAGGACCCGGTCTGCAGACCGTGGAGCTCGACCTCGCCGCGAACCCGCATGGCCTCCGCCCCGATCGCCGTCTCCGCGCGCTGGATGCGCGCCTTCTGCTTGGTCGAGCGGGCCTTGGGGCCGCGACGCAGCCAATCGATCTCCCGTCGCACGAAGCTGAGTCGATTCGATTCGACTCTGGTCGCTTGGGCGAAGCGCTCCGCCTTTTGCTCGAGAAAATCCTCGAATGCCCCGACGGCGTCGTTGCGCTTCGTGTACTCGGCGACCGTGCCGAACTCGAGGTCGAAGACGCGCTGGGCAACGATATCGAGCAGGTAGCGATCATGGGTGACGAACAGCACCGCGCCCGGAAACTCGTGGATGAGGAACTCCTCGAGCCAGGTGATGGTGTCGGTGTCGAGGTGATTGGTCGGTTCGTCGAAGATTGCGAGGTCCGGCTTGGCGACCAGGATGCGCGCGAGCGCCACCCTGCGCTTCTCGCCGCCGCTCATCGTGCCGACCGGGCGCTCCAGATCGATGACGCCGAGGTGTCCGAGGATCTCGTCGACCTCGTGGTCGCGCGACCATCCGCCGAGGCGCTCCACATCCTCCGCGGCGGCCGCCTGCTCAGCGATTAGCGAATCATCACTTTCGCCGTTGCCGAGCCGCTCGGAGAGCGCCTCGTAGCGCGATTTGGCGGCGTGCCACTGCTCGAGGCCTTCACGTGCGATCTCGCGCGGCGAGCGCGCCGGGTCGAGCACGGGCTCCTGGGGAAGGTACAGGATGGTGGCGTCGCGCCTCCGCTCGATGCTCCCCGAGTCCATCGGCTCGAGGCCGGCGAGGATGCGGAGCAGCGTCGACTTGCCCGTACCGTTCGGGCCGAGCAGGGCGACCTTCTCGCCACGGCGGATGGTGAAGGTGGCGTTGTCGAAGAGCGGCTTCAGCCCGTACGCCTTGGTGACGGCGCGAGCGGTGAGGACGGGCATGGGGGCTGTGCCTTTAGCACGCTGCCGGCCGCCGTCAGAACGTTCTTCCCGTCGCCGAAGGACAGTCTGCGGGAGGTTTACGGTTCGGCGATCTGAAAGTCCTTGATGACCGCCATGTGCTGCATGCCGGCAGCGCCGCTGTCGTTCAGCATCGCGGGCGAGATCTCGGACAGGGGGGCATACACGCGCGTGTCGATGACCGCGCCTGCGGGGAACACAGATGCGCCGATCTCGACGGTGATCTGGCGCCCAAAAAGCTCGCCGTCGGCTAGCACCCAGTCGTAGGGCTTGTCGCGTGGAGCGTTGGTGCCGCCATTGCCGTCGTGGTCCGCCGGGTGTGGGCCCGCGGTCTCGAAGAGCGCCGAGAGGGTCGAGAGAGCCGACTCGGTACGACTGTTGGTATTGAGATCGCCGCCGAGGACGATCATGTCGCTTGCGGGAATGGCGCCGGCGATGTGGCCCAGCAGCGCGTTCGCCTCCCGGTTGCGGACGCTCGCGCTCTCGGTAAGAAAGTGCACACTGATGGCCCAGAGATCAGTCGTGCCAGGAACGTCGATCCGGGCCCATACGAAATTGCGATTGCTCACTTCGGGGTCGACCCAGCTGCCGCACGCGAGGATGGGCAAGCGGCTCAGCACGCCATTGGGGATCTGCTCCTGCGGGCCGCGGATGTAGTTGCACTCACCGGAGCACACGTCGTCGACCAAGCCATCGATCGCACTGGTGGAGTTGGATCCGAAGTTCATCTCCTGCAGGAGGATGATGTCGGCATCGAGCCCCTGCAGGATGCGGATTCCGTGGCTACCGTCGTAGCCCTGGTTGTTTCCGCTGGTGAGATTGGCAGCGACGACGCGCACCCGGCCACCGGGCGCGCCCCCGCCCGCGCCGTCTCCGGGCGGCATGCCGATGCCGCAGGAGGCGAAGCCACCACCCGCGCCTCCGCCTCCGCCGCTGCTGCTGCTTGTGACGCCGCTGCTCGCACTGGCGCTGATCGCCGAGCTGACGCTCGTCGTCGTACCCGCTGCTCCGCTGCTCGCGCTGGTGCCTCCGCCCGCTGCATCCTCACCTCCGAAGCCGCGGCGACCGCCCGAGCCGCCGTCACCGGCGCTCGCAGTCGACGTCGTGACCTCGGTCTCGGACGAATCTCGGCAGCCCGATCCAAGCAGCGCGGAAGCCGAAGCCGCTGCCGCAGTAAAAAAAGCGAGGAACTTCGCACGCATCATCGCCGAGGATAGTCGCAACGGCGGTCGCTGTGGCCGCCGACCGTGCGGGTGGCACGACGCTCAGCGCCAGGGATCGGCGGGCGTGGTCTTGAACGGAAAGCGCGGCCCATAGCTCGGCGGCGGGGACCAGTCTTCGCCCAGGGCAGGCGGGCGCTCGGGCGACGGCCGAGGGGAGGCGGGGAGCCTCGCTGGCGCTTGTCGAGCGCAGCCGTCGCAGAAGGGGCCGTACCCCCAACCGGGGTAGGTCACCCAGCCCGGATAGCCCCAACCACCGAACGGCGGCTGGACCACGTACACGGTCTCGGCAGCGCGGGACGGGTCGACGTCGGCGCTATCGACA
>Ga0105046_10004696_pt1 | contig 21711 bp, 13 predicted proteins | sample MAT03_FD_78385 | JGI IMG/M metagenome (GOLD analysis project Ga0105046, IMG submission 78385) | Freshwater microbial communities from Lake Fryxell liftoff mats and glacier meltwater in Antarctica - MAT-03 (megahit assembly) | ecosystem: Environmental > Aquatic > Freshwater > Ice > Liftoff...
CTTCCGTCGGGCTCACCGGCGGAGACCAGGAACACCACGTTGAACATGTTGAAGGTCCACACCGCGCCCATCAGCACGGCGGGCAAGAGCGCGGGGAGCAGCAAGGGGAGGGTGATGCGGAAGAAGCGGTCGCGGACGCCCGCGCCGTCGACCGCGGCGGCTTCATAGACGTCGGTGGGGATGGAGGTCAGCGCGCCGAGGGTGACCACCATCATGAAGGGGAAGCCCAGCCAGACGTTGGTGGCGACGTTCGCGGAAAAGGCCGTGGCGAAGTGCGCGAAGAAGCTCACGGGCTCGACGTCGAAGAGCGCCAAGAGCGCGTTCACTGCGCCGAGCTGGCGGTGGAACATGCCGCGCCATGCGAGGGCCGTGACGTAGCTCGGGACGGCCCACGGCAAGACGAGGAGCACCCGATAGAAGCCTCGGAGGCGCATGCTCGGACGGTTCAGCACCAGCGCCAACGAGATGCCGAGGCCCAAGTGACCTACCAGGTTCACCGCGGTCCAGAGCACGGTGACCAGCAGGACTAGATAGAACGAACCGTGGCCGAAGAGATCGCCGCCGCGCGCCGTGAGGATGTCGATGTAGTGGGCGACGCCGACGTAGTGGCTCACGCGCTCGCCGGTGGTGTCGGGGGCATCGGCGAAGAACGAGGTGACGGCCCCGACCAATAGAGGGAGCACGACCAGGAGACCGACCGCGATCACGGCGTGTGCGGTCCACGCATACGCGGTGCGGGAACGGACCAGCGCTGCGCGCAGCTCGGGATCGGAGAGGCGACGACCGGTGTAGAGCGCGACGAACAAACCCAAGAGCCCCACTCCGATGAGCGCGTACGTGGGGTTCTGCACGGGTGGGGGATCGCGGGTCTCGTCGAGGAAGCGATTGCGTCCTTCGATCAGCGCGTCGCTCGCGGACGCATCGCGCCTCAGCACCCGACGGATCGCGCGCTCGGCGGGCAAGAACGTCGCGGCCATCAGGCGATGGGTGGGCATCGGACGGGCGGCGCGGGCGGCCTCGTAGAAGCCGCGAAGTCGGTCTTCGTTCGCCATCCGGGGATCGCCCCAGGCTTCGGCGTTGGCGATGATGTGTCCACCGCGCTGGGCCCGGAGGATCGAGCCTTCCACCGATCCCAAGTACGTCGCCAGCGCGACGGCAGCCTCGCGGTGCGCGGTGCCGCGCGCGATCATCGCGGCCTCGACGGTGGAGAAGGGCTGCATGTCGCGTCCCGTCGCTTCGACGACTGGCAACGGGCGCACCGACCAGCTCAAGTCCTCGGGCAACGATGGCGCGAGCCAGGGGCCGCTCACCGCGGTCATCGCGCGGCCTGCGCGAAAGAGATCCTGCACCAAGGTGGGCGAGGCTTCGTCGGGGAGGGTGCCCTCGTCGATCAAGTCGCGCAGTCGAACGACGGCACGCTCCGCCGCTTCGCCTTCGAGCGCGTAGTGGCCTTCGGCATCGAGGAGCTCGGCGCCGTACGCGTGGAAGAGCGGCGCGGCGGCGTAGGCGTTGCTGACCTCCCAAGCCATCGCGAACGTGCCGCGCGGCAGCCGATCGCGCTGGGCCTCGATGTCTTCGAGGGTGGCGAGCTCCACGCCGTTCGCGAGCTCGTCGTTGATGAAGAGCGCGAGGCTCTTCCACTGCATGGGGACGCCGTAGGTGCGGTCGTCGAGCGTGAGCGCGGCGCAGAGCGCGGGGTCCTCGATGGGCGCGTCGATCGATTCCAATAGACCGCTCTCGACGTACGAGGGGAGCCTGTCGTGGGCGTCGATGAAGAGATCGGGGCCGTTGCCTGCGGGGATAGCCTGCCGGAGCTTGGTCGCGTACGCGCCGAAGGGAGAGCCGACGACGTCGATGGCCACGCCTGGGTGATCGGCGCGGTACGCATCGATGGCAGCGTGAAGTCCGCGGGCTTCGCTCTCGCCATAGGCGTGCCAGACGACCAGCGTCTCGCCGTGCTGGGCATGTGTCGTGCTGATCGCGGCCGCGCTCGTTAGGGCCGCCAGAGATGCGAGCACCAGCGCCGATCGCCTCAACGCAAGGCCTCGCCGGACTCGGGATCGAAGGCGTGCGCCGCCACGATGTCCAAAGGCAGCACCGCGCCACGCTCGAGGGTGTGGTTGCCTTCCAAGCGAGCGACGAACGAGACGTCGCCGATGCGGCCATGCGCGTAGCTCTCAAAGCCCATCGCCTCGATCACGTCGATCGTGAGCTGCAGGTGGCCTTCGCCCGCACTAGGTCGGACGTCGTGGGCGCGCACCCCGAGTGTGAGCGGACCGGTCGCGCGATCGATCGGATAGTCGACGCCCGTCGCTCGCGCGCGTCCGCCTTCGAGGGTCACCTCGAGGAAGTTCATTGCGGGGCTCCCGAGGAAGCCAGCGACGAAGCGGGTGCGTGGCTTCTCGTAGACCTCGAGCGGTGGGCCCTCTTGCTCGACCTTGCCGCCGTTCAGCACCACGAGTCTGTCGGCGAGGGTCATCGCTTCGACCTGATCGTGGGTCACGTACAGCATCGTGGCCTTCAAGCGCTCGTGCAGGCGCTTGATCTCGACGCGCACCTCGGCGCGCAGCGCGGCGTCCAAGTTGGAGAGCGGCTCGTCGAACAGAAAGAGCTTGGGTCTGCGCGCGATGGCGCGCCCCATCGCGACCCGTTGACGCTGTCCGCCCGAGAGGTTCTTGGGCAAGCGATCGAGCAGCGTGTCCAGGCCGAGCATCTTGCTCGCTTCGGTGACCCGCTCCTCGATGAGCGAGGCCTTCTCGCGCCGCAGGGTCAGGCCGAAGGCGAGGTTCTCGCGGACGGTGAGATGGGGATAGAGCGCGTAGCTCTGAAAGACCATCCCGATGTCGCGGTCCTTCGGTGGGAGGCGGGTGACGTCTCTGTCCCCGATGTGGATGCTGCCGGCGTCGATCTCTTCGAGGCCCGCGACGCAGCGGAGCAGGGTGCTCTTACCGCAGCCGCTGGGGCCCACCAGCACCACCAGCTCGCCGCTCGCCGCCGACAGATCGATCCCTTTGAGGATGGGCTGATCGCCGAGCTTCTTGTGGACTCCTTCGAGCGAGAGCCGAGACACGGAGGCGAACGATACACGCTCCGCCTCCCTGTCGGCTCTCCATCACGTGACCGGCTTTTGGGTCTCGCTGGGCTCGGGGGCGACCGCTTCGGAGACAGCGGACAAGAGTTCGGCTGTGCTCTTGAGTGTGGTCGCGCTGGTCTCGAGCGCGAGCTTGCCCAGCGTGAGGCCGTGGCGCGCCCAGAGGCGGCCCAGCATCAGCGCGGAGTCGAGCACGCGCTCGGTCGCTTCGCGGCTCTTGGTGCGGGTCTCATCCGATGAGACAGCCTCGCGCTCCGTGCCGGTGTTCTCCGTGACGGTTTCGTTGGCCTGATGTTCGGACATGTCGGTTCCCTTTCCTGTCATCCGCGGGTCGGCGACCATCGCCTCACCGCAAACGCTTTCGCTCAGCCCTCGCCTTTGCCGGGCATGCAGTCGGCGCAGAGGAGCACCTTGGTTCGATCGTCGTCGCGGACCGCACGATGTGCCGTGGTGCCGCGCGCGAGCGTCTTGTCGCAGAGGCCGCAGCTCGCGGCGTTCGCGAGGCGGAGCTCTTGGAATCCGATGACACCTTCGAGGGGATCGGGTTCGCCGATGGGCTTGGGCTTGGCCGGCCTGACCGGCGCATTGCCTTGGACCGCGCGACGCAGTGACTCGCGCTGTTCGGAGATGCGATGGGCGATGCCCTTGAGCTCGCCCTCGGCGCGCTCGCCCACCACCTCGACCGCCTCGACCGCGTCCTCGAGGATCGCGCGCACCACATTCGAGACCGGCATGCGCAGCGCGGTGGCCAGGCGCTTGAGTTCGTCCTCGAGAATGGCGGGGACCCGGGTGTGCAGGACCCGCTCCTTCTTGGCCTTGCTCGGGGTCGGTTCGCCGTCCGTGCCCTCGGTGGTCTCATCGCGGGAGTCGTCGTCGGGGAGGGTGTCGTCGATTTGTGTCACGGCGAACGCGTTGTGTTACGCGGTGACTCGTTCGGCAAGAGAAATGTGTCACATCGTGTGTCGTCCGGGGAGCTTGGATTTCGGGGCTACGCGAGGGACCCTCGGCGGATGTCTTCACGCTTTGTGGTTCTCCTGCTGCTCGTTCTGCCGTCGGTGCTGCCTGCCTGTACGACGCCCATCGTGGTCCGCGATGCAGGACGCCCCGACAGCCCGAGCGGGGTGGATGCGGCGGTCGATACGGGCGCGCTCGACGCCCCGATGGACACGCCCGCGATCGATGCGAGCACCGAGGACGCGATGACGAGTGATGGTGGAGCTCGCGCGTGCGGAGGACGAACGATGGTGAGCTGCGGCGTCATCGAGGTCTGCGTGTACAGGCTCGACGACGCGTGCGGCGCGTTCGACGCGTCCGGTGTTTGCGAGGCGCGACCCGCGATGTGCACCCGCATCCTCTCGCCCGTGTGCGGCTGCGACGGAGTCACCTACGACAACGAGTGCGAAGCCCGCCGCGCGGGCACCTCGGCGCGCACTGAAGACGAGTGCGTGAATCAGTGCGACGACGGCGGCGTGTCGTGTGGCCTGCGGCCGACCTGCGAGCTCGGCGTCACCACACCCTCGGTGCTCGACGGATGCTGGGGGCCCTGCGTCCCGATCGAGACCTGTCAGTGCACCAGTCGGGCCGACTGCCCGCGCGAGGCCGACCGGTGCAACCTCACGACGATGCGCTGTGACCCTCGCTGAGCGCGCGCTCTCAGGGCCGGAAGGCCTCGCGGCTGACGGCGCCTGCGACGACGTCGTCGACCGAGTAGCGCATCGGGATGGTGTCGTTACCGAGCCACGCGCCTGCTTGATCGTCGAAATGATCGCTGCCGGTGAGGCCGCTCTGGCCACCGGGCAGGATGTTTTGGCCGCGCACGCTGCCTTCGTTCAGCTCGATCACCATCCGCATGACGGGGCCGGTGCCGTAGGTGTAGTCGGCGTCCAGCGTGAGCGCGGGGTTGCCCGCGTCGACGGCGAAGAAATCGCCGGGGCGAGGGAACCATGGCAGCGCGCGGCGGGGATCGTCGTCGCTCAGGCCCGGTGCGAGCGGCAGACGTCGCGGTGAGATGGAGAAGCCGCCTGCGAGCAGCGCGACCTCGGGGACATCCGAGCCGGCGAAGATCACCAAGATCGACTCGAAGCGCGCCATGTGCCGGTAGCCCCAGCGCCACGCCGTCATGTCGCCCGTGCCGAAGCCCAAGGGAGCTTCTTCGGTGGCGGCCGCGCTGAGCGCGCTGAGTGCATCCGCGAGGGCGCCGACCAAGCACTCTTCGCTGCGCTCGACATCGGCCGTGCCGCGCACGTCGAAGAAGACCGACTCCTCCGTCGCGGGGTTGTACGAGCGCAGCGACTCGGGGTTCCCCGCACCGCGCCCATCCAACAGGCGCCGCAAGAGGTTCACTCGCAACGTGCGCGGATCGTGCGCCATCACCTCGTCGATGTCCTCGTCGCTCAGGATGCGATCGAAGATGTGCCGGTAGGTCTCCGCCCAGATCATCGTGGCCACCGAGGCGTCGGCGTCGTTCTCGGCGTCCAGATCGTAGAAGGTGACCACGCCCGAGGCGGCAACGTGACCGCTGCTCATCCAGGTGTTCAAGCGGGTCATGGCTGCGTCGATCGCCGCCATGTTGGGCTGGTAGATCGCGGCGAGACGCGCTTCGTCTTCGGTGCGGGTACCGCTGGGAATCGCGGCGGCGGCGCGCGCGGCGTCGACAGCCTCGACCAAGACCGGCACGACGTCTTCGGCCGTGCGCGAGACGTGATCGTTCTGCAGGGTGGCCATGGCCTCGAACGTCGCGGAGTCGGTGTCGGCGAGCGCGCTCAGGCCTCGGTGGATGCTCGAGGCGCGGTAGCCCTCCGCGTAGGTGCCGCCGAGATAGAACGCGTCGTTGCTCACGTCGCCATCGAGACTGATGCCTGCGATGTCGTTGTTGGCGGTGAGTACGAAGCCCCGCTCGGGGTTCATCGCCTCGGGCCACATCGCTTCGGGGACCAGGCACCGGTGGGGATCGCCGCCGGATGCGTCCTCGTCGGGGCGACCTTCGGCATCGATGGGGATCTCGAACGCGCCGAAGCGAGTTCCGTCGATCACGCGCAAGGGATCGCCGCCCACGGCCCAGCCCGTGGTCTCGCCGTCTGGGCGCAGATACCCGCGGCATGGATAGCCGCTGTAGGCCGTGTAGAGGGTGCCGCCGTGCTCGTCGGCGACCGCGAGGTTCTGGGTGTACGCGACGTTGCGGCGGGTGGCGGCGCGGAAGTCGGCGACTGACTCGCTGCGTCCGAAGTCGTCGGCCATCTGCAAGAGGTTGGTGACCTCGTAGCCGATGAAGTCGAGGGAGATGGCGGTGATCTCTCCGTCGCCGTCCATGTCGTCGGGGATCACCGGGGTGCCCGAGACGTTCACGATCGACTCGCCGGGCCCGGGGCTCACGCCGTCCATCACCACGCGGCCCTCGATCTCGACGATGTGCCGTCCATCGAAGGTGACGTAGCGCTGCCAGGTCTCGGTGCGGGCCTCGGACATGAGGAGGGCGACCTCGCGCACGTCTTCGGTCTCGGTGAACGAGGTGAGCGCGCGCGCCATCGCGGGCTCGCCGAACATGCTGGCCATCGGGACGCCGCTCGCATCGAGCACCAGCACCTCGCGGTACCAGTCGACCGCGTCGGCCTCTTGGTAGGTCTGGCTCCACGCGACGTGGCCGTTGGTGCCCACCGCCATCGGCACGATGCCGGCGAAGAAGAGGCCCATTTGCCTTCGCGGCAGCGTGCCGTCTCCGAACACGATCGTGTCGACACCCATCTGGTAGAAGAGCGGTGCGATGCTCAGGGGCAAGTGGCCATCGCCCGCGAGGATGCCCGCACCGTCGGTGGTCGCGCCCGTGCCGACGGCCCACGCGTTGCTGCCGAAGTCGTTGCCGGTGCCGCCGCGCAAGAACGCGCTGTGCGAGAGGCTGTTCGTCAGTCGCTGCGCGAGCTCTCGTTCGACGCCGGGTCCGAACGAAGGCGCGAAGGACGCAGGCGCGAGCGCCGTCGTGGTCGCGCTGCCGTCGAGGCCGAAGCAGGGCGGGGTGGTGCACTCGACCGAGAGGGTGTCGTGCACGGGATCGAGGCGTCGCAACAGATCCACCAGGACGCCATCGGTGCGCTCGGTGGCGAACGGATCGCCAGCGAAGTGACCGGCGACGCCGGCCGAGGCGCGGGTCACATCCAGATCGGTGGTGGTGAACCCGAAGTTCCAGATCACCCCGGCCGCGAAGCCCATCAGATCACGCACGGTGATCTCGGTGAGGATGTCGCTCGCGCGGCGGGCCCCGAGCACGGGCCGCAGGGTCTCGTACTCCGAGGGCGCCGCAATCGTATTGGCCTGACAAGCGCGCACGTACGCGTTCACTCCGTCGGCAAACGCCTGGTGCATCTCCATCTGCTCGGGGGTGAGCTGCGAGAGCAGGTGAGAGGCGACCTCGACCATGCCCTGCGAGCGCGAGAGCACATCCAGCGACCAGCCCGGGCTGCCGATGAGCTCGCCCAGCGCACCCAGGCCGAAGCGGCGGATGAGATCGATCTGGAAGTACCTGTCTCGGCCCATCAGAAAGCCCTGCACTACCCGTAGATCGTGCTCGCTCGACGCGTAGATGTGAGGGACGCCCAGCTCGGTGTAGACGACCTGCACCTCGCCCTCTAGACCGTCGATGGTGACCGAGCCGCTCTCGGGGATGCCGAGGATGCGACCAGGATCGCCAGGGGGCAGGGGCGCGTCTCGGCCCGCGTCGGTCGGCTCCGGCGGCGGCGAGCACTCGCAGGCGGACAGACAGAACAAGGGAAGCAACAGAAGGGCGCGGTACGGCATGGCCGCAGAACATACCAGGCCGGAGCGCGCGTGCTGCGATCACCGCACGTGCTGGAGCGGTCCCTCACGCGTGAGCAGGAAGTAGCTGCACTCCGCGCGACATCGAGAGCATGTCTTCGGGCTTCATCGTCATCAATCTTCCGTGCAGCCGAACTCGCGGACGTAGACCCGGTTCGGTGTCGCGTCCGCCTCCACGTCGTGCCACGCGATCAGCAGACGACCGTCGTCCGTGAAGACGACCTCGGGATACACCACGTAGCCGCCTGGGGCGGGGCCCGACCACTCGGCGAGGATCTCCGCGTGCTCATCGATGCGCACCACGTGCATGTCGCCAGGCTCGTACGGGTTGGTGGTGACCAAGACCAGCTCGGGTGCAGTGGGGTGATGCGCGAACGCGTCCGAGAGGCCCGAGTCGCTCAAGGGGCCGTGCAGCTCAGGCGCTGAACGCAGCGGCAAGATCGGCGACCCGTCGTGGCCCATCGTCGCGATCGCAGCTTCGGTATCGCGATCCCCGGGCAACACGAAGAGGAAGCCCTCGCTGGTGCCGACGACCCGGGGATAGCTGAGGTAGGGATAGTCGAGATCGCGTGGGCCAGAGAGGAGCTCGCCGCGCCCGTTCACCGACACGAAGTGCAGCGCGCGGATGGCGTCCACGTACGTGAGCACGACGAGGCCCACTTCGGTCTCGTTGAAGCCGGGGAACACCGTGAGCAGCTCCTCGAACCCGATCTCGGTCGAGGTGGAATCGCTTCCGTCGAGGTTGGCGGTGTGGATCAGCAGCGCGCGTCGCGAGTCGGTGTCGATCGAGATCACCCGATCGCCCAGCACCGCAACCGGTGGGCTCGCGCGGTAAGGCGGTCGCACGGTCTCGATGCTTCCTGTGCGATCGATGCTGAGCCAGCCGCCCATCTCCAAGGCGCCGATGCCGCGCCTGACCTGCGCGGCGACCAGCGTGGGATCGCCGGCTCCCCGCGAGGTGCGCAGCCGGTGGCTCGAGAGGATCACCAGGTCGGGCGTCACCGCGAGCGGCCCCAACGCGTTGCCCCGCCGATCGAGCGCGCGGGTGATCACGTTCGGCTGCTCGCGCCCACCGTAGATGCCGATCCGAAACAGCGCCTCGAAGCCGCCCCTGTCGTTGGGTGCGAGCACCGGCTCCCACGCCCAGCTGCAGCTCCCGCAGTCTCCCGTGTCGAGCTCGGTGGAGCGAAGGACGATGACGTCGCCCAAGGGGCCAATGCCGAGCGCTTCGTCCGCGCGTCCGTCGCAGTCGTCGTCGCGCCCGTTGCAGCGCTCGTCGCTCGGCACGCAGATGGGCGTGTCGGCCCGTCCCGCATCCAGCGGGGCATCGACGCGCGGGACATCGAGCGACATTGCGGCATCGCCCGGTGCGGTGATCTCCAGCGCCGACTTGGCGCCGCAGCCAGCGAGCGCCGCGAGCAGCACCGCGACACCTGCGCGCATCAGTGGCCGAGTCGATCGCAGGCGGCGGTCGAGCCCTGATCGCAAAGCATCTCGAGCTCTCCGCGCTCCATGCCATCGAACTCCGTGTCGGTGGCTGTGGGGATGGCGGGCTCAGGCGCGGTGGGCTCGTCCGTCTCGATGGGCGCGACCGAGGGAGGTGAGAACGGCGCTGGAGGAGGCGGCGCGCTCGAGGTGCCGCAGCTCAGGACGCCAAAGCACACCAACGTGCCACCCAAGAGGAGCGCTAGTCGGGCTCGCATCATGGGTCCGAGGTTATCCGTTCGTGAGCGCCGAGGCACCGGGGGATTGGACGGACGAAGCCGCATCGACTTTCGATCGATGCGGCCTCGTACGTCCCGAATCGGGTCGGGCTCAGGGGTCGACGACGAGCTCGTTGTCGATGCGCGCGACGCCATCGACCTCGGCCGCATGTCGCTCGACGGTGCTGCGCTCAACCGCGCTGTTCACGTTGCCACGCAGGGTGACGACGCTGTCGACGGTGATGATCGCGACGTTCCGCGCGCTCATCGAGAGCGAGTCGTCGCGGCTGACCGCGCTGCGGATCGCCTGGGTGATCGCGATGTCGCCGTCGCTGTTGCCTTGATCGGCCGCAGTGAGCGCCTCGCCGTCGTGATCGCCGTCCATGTCGTCGTGGTCGCCGTCCATGTCGTCAGCGGCGTCATCCGCGTCCGCGTCCACATCGGCCTCGGCGTGGCGTGCGTCGGCCCGCGCCTCGTCGCCCGCGGTGTCGGTGCGGCGCTCAGCGCGCCCGCTGCGATCCTCGTCGTGGGCGCAGGCAGAGGCCAGGCCGATCGCGGCGATGGTGAGCAGGGTCTTGAAGGGACGGGTCATGTTCGTTGTCTCCTGAATCAATCGTTCGTCGTTGGTTTTGGTGAGCGAGCCGCGAGCGGCGCGCGAAATGGGGGAGCGGCGAGTTCGGGTCGCGGAGCTCGAAAGAAAAAGGTAGAAGCGAAGCGGGTGGGAGGTAGAAGCGGCCGAGGCCGCGCAGGGGAGGCACGGAGGGCGCCGTCCCCTGCGAGCGCTCATCGCAGGTTCGCGGTCTTCTCAGTGGGCTTCTTCTCGGGGACGGCCGCCTCGCGGGTGACAGTCACGTCCTCGGCGCCGCGGGAGGTGAGCACCGACTTGGCGCGATCGACCTGATCCGCGTCCTCGGCGTGCACCGCGATGAGCAGCTTGCCCTCATGGATCTTGCCCTCATAGAGCTTCGCGTGGATCTCGGGGATGCCCAAGCCCACCAAGCTGCCGGTGAGCGCGCCCGCCGCTGCGCCGACCGCCGCGCCGCTGAGCGCTGCCATGATCGGCCCCGCTGCGATCAAGAGGCCGAGCCCGGGGATGGCGATGGTGCCGAGGCCCGCGAGCAGGCCGAGCGTGCCGCCGAGCGCCGCGCCCACGCCGCCGCCGGCGACTGCGCCCTCGGGGGCCTTGGTGCCCTTCTCGGTGGCGAAGTCCCGCGCCGCGCGGGGATCGTTGAAGAGGACCGAGACATCGCTCGGGGTGAAGCCAGCGCCCTGAAGCGCGACCAGGATGTTCTCTGCTTCGGTCTGCGAAGCGACGATGCCGAAGACTGCCTTGCTGTTCATGTGAATCTCTCCCGAGTTGGGTGGGTGATTGCCGCCGTTCGTCGGCAGGCCCAGCCCCTTCAGCGAGAGGCGTGCCACCTCTAATACGCCCTGTTTCATGGCCGATTCATGAGGGGGCATCGCACGCTAGACAAACACACCACAGCACGCGCGCAACGCACTGTGGCGACATGTCACCCCCAGGTCGCGTGCCGGCCCTTCAGAAGCGCCAGCGAGCACGTGCAGAGCGCAGCGCAGGGCGAAGCCCACTCGCGCCGCGGCCGGGGTCTGGGGGCAGCGCCCCCAGGGAATCAGTTGATGTGCTTGGTCTCGGCCGGAGGCGGAGCGTCGTCGCTCTCGTCGTCGTCGTCGGTCTCGGTCGACGAGGTGTAGTAGCCCTCGGACCGGTAGTAATAGTAGGCGCCTGCGCCGCCCTCGTAGCGGCGCATGTTGGGATCGACACCGTTCAGCACCGCGCCCACCAGGTTGGCGCCGACGTCGTTCACCTGCCGCAACACCGAGGCCAGTGCATCGCGGGTCGTGGCGTTGGCGCGGAGCACCAACATCATCCCGTCGACCTGAGGACCGAGCACTGCGGCGTCGGTGACCGCACCGAGCGGCGGGCTGTCGAAGATGACGAAGTCGAAGGCCTTCTCGGCCTCGTCGATCAACGTCTGGAAGCGCTCGCGATGCAAGAGCTCGGCGGGGTTCGGCGGGATGGGCCCGCAGGTCATCACCGTCACGTTGGGGATCCCCGACGGGCGGCTCGCCTGGGCCAGCGTGGCCTCGCCGACCAGCACCGACGTGAGGCCCACGTTGTTGCGCACTCCGAACGCGTGATGCATTCGCGGGCGGCGCATGTCGGTGTCGATGACCAGCACGCGCTTGCCACTCTGCGCGATCGAGATCGCCAGGTTCGCAGCGACTGTGGTCTTGCCCTCTCGGGGACCCGCGCTGGTGACGGCCAGGGTCCGCAGCGGCTCGTCGCCCGACATGAACATCAGGTTGGTGCGCAGGGTGCGGCAGCTCTCCGCGATGCTGCTCATCGGCTGGGTGTGCGCCATCACGTCGCGCGCCGATCCGGTGGGCGCGTCCTTGGATGCGGGACGCTTGCGTCGCTTGGCGCGCGCGGGGAGCTCGTCGTTCTTGTGTGCCCCATTGCCGTTCTTGGCGCCCGCGAGCACTTCGGACTCGGGGATGTCCGGGAGCACCCCGAGAATGGTGACCCCGAGCTCTTCGGCGTCGCGCACCGTCTTGATCCGGCGATCGAGGCGGCTGAGCAAGAGCGCCAGACCGAGGCCGAGCGCGAGGCCTGCGCCCACGCCGCCCGCGATGTTGGTGGTGAGCCGCGGGCTGACCGGCGCCGTGGGCTCGAGCGCGGGATCCACGGAGCGCACGTGCGTCGTGCGCAGCATGCGGGTCAGATCGGTCTCCGTGGTCCGCTGCAGCACGATCTCGTAGAGCTTGACGTTGTTCTCTCGCTCGCGGTGGAGCTGGGTGTACTCGATCTCCAACAGGTTCAGATCGAGGCCCGCGCGGTTGGCCTCGGCGACCGCAGCGCGCAGGCCCCCTTCGACCGCGGTGGCCTCGCGCACGTCGGCCTCGGCTGCGCGCAAGAGGCCATCGATCTCCGAGCGGAGCTGCCCGCGCACGGACTCGATGCCCCGGTCGAGCTCGAGGATGCGGGGATGCGCCAGCCCGTAGCGCGAGGACAGCGCCTCCCGCTCTGCGAGCATGGTGCGGATGTTGGTCTGCAGCGCCTGGATGGCGGGCATGTCCGAGAGCGCGCTGCCCTCGTCCTCGACCGCATCGGCGCTGGCCAAGAAGCGCAGCCGGGTGAGGTGCGCGTTCAGCTCGATGCGCCGGGTGCGGGCCTCGGCGAGCGCGCCCGTGAAGTGCTGCAGCTCGTTGGCCACCAGGTTCTGGCGGTCCTCCATCGACACCGACAGCACCTCGTGCTCGTCCATGAAGTCGTGCAGCGCGCGCTCGGACGTATGCAGATCACCGCGTAGATCATCGAGCTGCTCGCCCAACCACTCGAGCGAGCTGACGGTCGAGCCCAGCCGATCCTCGATGGTCTTCTCGATGAAGACGTCGGCGATGGTGTTGGCGATGAGCGCTGCGCGCTCGGGGTTGCGGTCGCGGATCCGCAGGTTGACCAAGCGGGTGCCCGACACCGCTTCGACCGTGAGGCGACCCTGCAGAATCAGCGCGGCGTCCGAGGCCGACATGCCCTCCCAGTCCACGGGCATGTCGTGGTCCTCGTGCGGGAACGTGGGGTCGTGATGCAGGCCCAGGCGTTCCACCACCCGCTCGGCTATCAAGCGGCTGGCGATGATCCGGTTCTGGGTCTCGAAGAACTCGCGGCTGGCCCAGAAGTCCGCGTTCGGTGAGGCGACGTCTTCGACACCTGCGCCCAGCGGTCGCGCGGGGTTGGGATCGTACTCGATCACCGCCGTCGCCTCGTAGATCCGGGGCTGTCGCACCGTGTACGCGAAGACCGCCGCGCCCACGATCACGGTGACCAACACGATGAGCCAGAGGTACGTGCGCAGCGCGCGCAGGTACTCACGCACGTCGAACTCGCGCTCGGGCGGGGCGGCCTGTTGGGTTGGGGGGGCGATGGTCACAGGGGCGCGCGGCGGGCGGAATGGGGGGACATCGGTCGGTGGATGCGAGGACCCCGGAGAGAAACCCAGTGTTTTGAAGGACGCGGGGGCCCGGTCAAGCCCGCGGGCTGCTCCAACGCAGTAGGTTCAGCACGTCCGTTCAGTGACCAGCGCACCGGCGATCGTTGCGGGTCGGGGCCCCGCCATTCGGGGCCGGATCATTCGGGGTAAGCGACGCGTCAGGGGGCGTGCTCGGAGCGCTCGCGCATCGCGTCGGCGGATCGGCATGCATCGCTGCCCACGCCCTGGGCGCGACAGAGCTGTGCGAGCGCGAGGTAGGCCCGACGCAGATCTCCCTCACGCTCGGCGAGCGCGGCCGTGCGGGCCAGCGCGCCCGAGTCGGGATTGAGTCGCTGGGCGTCGTCGTACGCGGCGTAAGCGTGGCCCGCGTTGCCAAGCTGCTCCTCCAGTCGCCCGAGGAGCAGCGCGTTGGTGGCCAGTCGGGGCCCGGAGCCCGCGGCGAAGGCACGCAACGCGGTGACCGCCGCGCGCATGCCGTCGGCGTCACCCGCCGCCGCCATCGATCGCGCGAGCAGGTCCAAACGGCGCGGCTCCAGCGCTGGCGGTGCTCGCGCCGAGAGGACCTCGGCCGCTTCAGTGGGACGCCGCCCTCGCAAGAGCGCGTCCGCGCGCGCCAAGCGGACGTTCCAGAGCAGCAGCTCGTCGTCGCCCGCGGCCTCGCTTGCGGCATCGAGCATCGCGAGCGCTTGGTCGGTCTCGCCCGCGCGGATTGAGCGCCACGCCAGGCGGACCCGCGCCGCGGAGCCCACGGCATGGTCCCCCGCAGTCGCCACCAGATCTCTATCCAGGGCTTCTGCGATCGCAGGGGGCACGTTGGGACACGCGGCCGCGAAGCCGAGCACTTCGTCGCGCCGGGGCTCGCTCGCAAAGACCCGCATCAGTGCGTCCGGGGTCTCGCTCGAGGCGATGAAGAGGCAAATCTCTTGGTAGCCCACGCCGGGACGAAAGCGCTGGGCCTCCCGCACCTCGAGCCACGCCTGCTCGAGTCGGCCGCGCCGCGCGAGCCAGCGCGCGGTCACCAGGTGTGGCGAAGGCCAGTCGGGCGCGAGCGCCATCGCGCGGTTGAGCCAGCGGGGCGCGTCGGCTGCGTTGTGCGAGGCGGCGGCCCATCCCAACACCAAGGGGAAGATAGGCTCGCTCGGATGAAGGCGCATGGCATCGCTCGCGAGCGCCTCGGTCGCAGCCCACTCGCCGGCCTCGTTCATGTCGAGGAGCTCTTGCTCGAGGCGGCGCGCGTCACCGTGATGAATCGACATGCCGAGCGCGAGCGCGAGCGCGATGGTGACCGCGGCGGGTGTCCACGAGAGGATCCGAGTGCGTCGGCTGGTCTCGAGCGCGCGCCCGCTCCGCTCCGACTTGCTCCGGTACAGGGCCGCCGCGAGGAGCACGGCAGCGCTCAGCGCGATGGCCAGCTGCTCGAGCGCGAAGTCGACCTGATCGTGCACGAACATCCCGAACACGGCGGCCAAGGCGCCCATCTGTGTCGCGCTCTCGGCGCGTCGCATGGCGAGAAAGAAGGCGCCGCCCAAGGTGACGAGGAAGAGCAGCGTCGCGGGCACGCCCCACTCCGAGGTCCACTGCACCAGCAGGTTCTCTGGGTAGTAGAGGCGGTCGGTCCCATCGAGGTGGGTGTACGCGATGCGGAACGCGCCGCGCCCCACGCCCAGCCACGGCGACTCGCCGACCGCGACCAGGCCCTCTGCTGCGAGCTCGAGCTTGCGGGTCGGTGAGGCTTCGAAGTCGTGCACGAGGGTCTCGCCGAACACGTACGCGGCGAGGCTCAAGAGCACACCGACAGTGACGAGACCGCCTAGCGCGATCAATGCGCGACGCAGGGTTTCCGCGTCACCCTTGCGCCGAGCGTGGAGCGCGAGCAGCAGCCCGAGGACCAAGAGACCCAATCCTAGCGAGATGGCGCCGCCTCGCGAGATCGCGGCGAGCGCGACCGAGCCGCAGAAGGTCGCTGCCGCCAGGAGCATCCCTCGCCTGGTGCGATCCGTGGTGTCGATGGCCACCCCCAGTAGCGCCGGCACCGCCATCGCCATCAGCCCCGAGAGGTGGTTCTGGTTGCCGATGGGGCCCATCAAGCTGGGCGGCCAGGGGTAGTGGTAGATGCCGTAGACCGAGTCGGCGTCGGCTATCACGTGGCCCACGGTGATGACGCCTGCTGCGATGGCTCCGCTCGCTCCCGCGATGACTGCGGCGCGCCGACTGCCCAGCTGGATGACGACGCAGCCTGCGAAGAACGCCGCGCAGATGGCGGCGGCCTTGAGGAGCTCACGCTGGGTGTCCGTGGGAGATCGGCTCAGCGTGGCCGCGCGCGGGATCGAATCGCCGAGGGCGCGCGCGGTGTCACGCGCGTCGATCACCGACTCGGGCGACACGCCCTCGACGAGGGATGCAGGTAGCGGCACGAGCGAGAGGGCGGTCCACGCCGTGATCGCGAGGAGCGCCCAGTGCACCTCGCCGATCACGCTGCCCTCGCGTCGACCGAGGTACGCCGCGAAGAGCGCGGCCAGCCCCATCAAAAGCGACGCGAGCGCGATGGACCAGCCGGTGAGGGTCCCAAAGAGCGCGACGGCCAGGACGCACGCGAGGCCCAACACATAGGGCAATGAGCGACGCAGGGCGCCCGCGGGCCGACGCCGCTGCTGCCGTCGCGCGTCCGTGGAAGGGCCGCTCGTCGGCTCGGTCATATCCGAGTCACGCACGCTTCGCTGAGAGAGCAGATCACGAGGAGGGCGACGATAGCAGGGGCCTGCTGGCCCGGGCCCCGTGAGTCGCCTCGCGTGGCGGAAGCGTTCACGTGCCGAGCCGCGTTCGACGCGCTGGATACGACGTTTCAACGATCCGCCCTCGGGCTATAAGCTCTCGCTTCCGTGCGCATCGCCGTCGTCCTCAACCCCAACTCGCGCAAGAACCGCCGCGCCGGCGTCCGCGCCGCGCACTTGCGCGAGATTTTGGGACCTTTGGGCGAGGTCTACGTCACCCAGGATCACGCCGAGCTGAACGACGTGCTCTACGACGTGCTGACCCCCGAGCTTTCCTGCTTGGTGTCGGTGGGTGGTGACGGCGCGCTGCACTGGGCCCTGAACGCGGCCAGACCCATCGCCTCTGCCCGCGGCATGCCCTTGCCCATGATGCTGCCCACCAACGGCGGCACCATCGACTTCGTCGCTCGCCGCGCCGGTGTGGAAGGTCGCGCCGAGTCGCTCTTGCCGCGCTTGATGAAGGCGCTCGAGAAGGGTCCGCTCGAGGCCACGGAGCTCGACTCGCTCGATGTCCGCATCGACGACGGCGAAGAGCGCGACGTGCTCGGCTTCGCGATGGCCGCCGCAGGCATCGGACAGCGCTTCTTCGACGAGTACTACGCGGCGGACGATCCTGGGCCGATGACCATCGTGCGAGTGATGGGCAAAGGCCTCTTCTCGCTCGGCGCTGGCTTGCTGCCCGGTTCGCTCGGGGTGCGGGGTGGTGCCAACGCGCGGCGTCTCTTTCGTCCGTTCGAGGCGAAGGTGAAGATCGACGGCGTCGAGGTCCAAGGGACCGCGCACGGCGCGCTTCACGCGGGGTCGTTCGATGTGAACCTCGGCGGGGTGGTGCGGGTGTTCCCGCTAGCGAAGGCGCCTGGCGCGATGCACGTGCAAGCGGGCGCCATCAGCCCGGCGGAGATGGTGCGTGCGCTGCCTGCGCTCCTCCGAGGCGGCGCCATTCCCGGCAAGGCCCTGCACGACACCCAAGGGACGCGCATGGACATCGAGGCGCTCGATGAGCCGCTGCGTCCGGTGATCGACGGAGAGATGTACCAGGACGTCCGGCGCCTCAGCGTGTCGCTGGGCCCGCGGATCCGCATCGCCAAGCTCTGATCGGTGCAGCCAAGGCGGCGCGCTACGAGCGGCGGAGCGAGATCCGCGACGTCCGACGACGGACGAAGAGAGCCGCGAAGCCGAGGATCGCGAGCGCGCTGGGTCCGCCGCGCGTCGCACGGCATCCACAGCCGGTCGCGGCATCCGGCGGGCCTGCGTCGGCCACACCACCATCGCGGGGACCTGCGTCGAGGCAGGTGTTCTCATCGGCTGGGCACGACGCGGCGACCCCGTCGCACACCTCGACCGGATCACAGGTCGAGTCGACCGACACCCGGCACGACAGGCCAGCCGCCGCGACGAGGTCGGGTGGGCACACCGGGCTCGAGCCGGAGCAGACTTCGGCGTTGTCGCAGGGCGTGCTCGCCGACCGGCACTCGGTGCCAGACAGGAACGTGGGCATGCAGTCGGCGCTCGTTCCGGTGCAGAAATCTGGCGCGTCGCAGACCCCAGTGAGGAGGTCGTTGCAGACGGTAGTCGCGGGCGCGAACGTCGCCGGACAGAGCAAGCTCGCCCCGTCGCAGAGGTCGTCGAGATCGCAGGGGTTGGCGGCCGAGGCGAAGAGGCAGGGCGTGCCCGCCGCCAGTGCCGTCGCGCCGATGCACGCGCCGAAGGTGCCGTTGCAAATGCCCGCCGACGCGCAGCTCCCGGGCACCGCGCCGCAGGAGGTGTTGGCGGCGAAGAGCACGTCACCGGGGCAGATGGTCGATGTGCCGTCGCACACCTCCGGGACGTCGCACAGACCCGTGGAGGGGCGGCAGCTCGCGCCGCTCACCAGCACACCAGTCGCACCCAACGCAGGGCACGCCGCGCTGGTGCCGTCGCACAGCTCGGGGCGATCGCAGAGGCCGGTCGCGGCGCGACACTCGGTGCCGATGGGCAGCCTTCCATTCGCGGGGCACGCGGCGCTGGTTCCGTCGCAGGTCGCTGCGACGTCGCACCCCTCGGCGGCCGGCCGGCAGACCGTGTCGAGTGGCGAGCGCACGTCGACGGGACAAGTGCCCGACGCGCCGGTGCAGAACTCGACCGGATCGCACCCGCCTGCCGAAGCGCGGCACTCGGTCGTCGCCGGAGCGGGCACACACGCACCCGCGGCCGAGCACGACTCGCAGTCGCCGTCACATCGAGCGCCGCAGCAGACCCCGTCGGTGCAGAAGCCGCTCGCGCACTCGATGTCGCCGCCGCAGCTGGTCCCGGGACCCGAGCCGATGATCAGCACGTACGCGGTTCCTGCGTCGGTGATGCTCCCGATGTCGTCCCCCGCGCTGGCCGTGACGAGGCGCTCCGTGTCGGCCATCGCGATCGAGCTGCCGAATCGGTCGCTGTTGCTCACGTCGGCGGGAGCGAAGGTCGCGTCCCGCGACCACCCAGTGCCCGATCGCCGGAACGCGGTGACGCTCCCGCGATCCGTGCTCACACCAGGCGCACCCATCACGATCCTGCTTCCGTCGCCCGAGATGCCGACCCCCGTGCCGGCTTCGTCTCTCACGGCGGCTAAGAAGCCGAAGCCTGCCAGGACGATGCTCGCTTCGCGGGTCCACATCGTGCCGCGGAGGAACACCACGGCGCGGCCGGCGCGTCCTCCGGTTCCGTCGTCGTCCCCGGGCACGCCGACCACGAGCCGCGATCCATCCGCCGAGATCGCGAGCGACGCTCCGAAGTCGTCGTCGGTGGCCGGATTCTGGTCCGTCAGCACTTGTCCGAGCGTCCACGAGGACCCGATGCGCACCCGCTCCACGACATGCCCGCTCCGATTACTGTTTTCGTCGGGCTGACCGGCGAACGCTCGGCTGCCATCGCGGGCCATCGCGACTGCGGTCACGTTCGGGGGGTCCGAACTGGCGTCGTACTGCATCGACCAGCTGGTTCCCGAGCGACCGTAGATGCGGTACCCGCTCGTGCCCCGGCCGACGATCGCACGGGTTCCGTCGCGGTCCATCGCGATCGCGACGACGTTCGAAGCGGCGAGGGTCGCCTCCATGGTCCAGGTCGTTCCGGTTCGAACGTGCACGGTCGTGGTGGACCTCGCCACGATCGCGCGGGTTCCGTCGGGGCTGATCGCCACGGCGGCGCCGGGCGGGAGCGTCGCCTCGAGCGCCCAGCTGGTGCCGGTCCGCAAAAAGACGCGGGCGCTGTTGCCGCTCGTGATGACCCGGGTCCCGTCGGCCGACATCCCCAGGCTGCCGCCCAGCCGCTCGCTCATGGTCGGTGCGGGTGCGCGCAGCGTGGCTTCCTCTACGAGCACCAGCGGATCGATTACCAGGGGATAGCGCGCGCGGTCATCGTCGATCGAAAGAACCACGCGGCCGTTCGCGACTTCCATGTGACCCGGCACCCGCGCGCCATCCGCGTCCAGGGTGACCAGGTGCGCGTACGTCATGCGCACTGCGCCGTCGGCGACGAACTCGACCTCGTCCTCCGATCGCAGGCGCGGTGTCAGGCCACTCGCCTGCACTTCGATTCGAAGCGGTCCGCCGCCGGCCGGCCGCGTGTCGATGGTCACCCCGTGCTCGAGTCCCGCCGCGAGCGAGCGCCACCACTCGACGATGCCCGCGCCTATTTCTGTTCGTGCCTCCGCGCCATCGATCTCGGGCTCGCGCCGCACGAGCGAGAGCGGCGCTCCGTCACGTCCGATCGCGGCCACGAACATCGAGACCTCTCGGCCTGCCACGTCGATGCGCGCCCCTTCGGCGGAGAAGGTCGCTTCGAGCGAGGCGCCCACGAACGAGTCGGCGACGAGCGCGAGCGCGAACACGAGAGCGAACAGTCGGTACGACAAGGCAGGCTCCGAAGGCGCAGGGAATGAATGGCGTGGCCGTACAGGCGGTGGTTTGTGACCGAGGCTAACCCGGGCGGGCGCCTCGTGTCGATCGCGCCGTGATCATCCGCGTCGCCTGCGACGACCTAGGAAGACCACCGCGAAGCCGAGCATCGCGATGACGTTCGGGCCGCTGCGGGTGACACGACAACCGCAACCGGTCGCCACGACCGGCGGACCCGCGTCGGGCGCCGCGTCGGTCGCGCCCCCATCACGGGGACCGGCATCGACGCAGGTGTTCTCGTCGGCGGGACACAACGCGGCGACGCCGTCGCAGACCTCGACGGGATCACACGTCGAGTCGACCGAGATGCGACACGACATGCCCGCGGCCTCGACCACGTCGGGAGGACACACGGGGCTCGAGCCGGAGCACAACTCGGCGCTGTCGCACGGTGCAGCGGCCGCGCGGCACTCGGTGCCCGACAGGAACGTCGCTACGCAGTCGGCGCTGGTGCCGGTGCAGAGGTCGGGCGAGTCGCAGACGCCAGTGAGCAGATCGTTGCAGACGATGCCCGCCGCGGCGTAGCGCGGCACGCAGACGCTGCTCGCTCCATCGCAGAGGTCGTTCACGTCGCACGGATCGGCGGGCGATGCGGTGAGGCACACGCTGTCCGCGGGCAGCACCGCCGAGCCGACGCACTCGCCCGAGCTGCCGCTGCACGTGCCCGTCGCCACGCAGGTTCCCGGCATGCCACCACAGTTGGTGCTGGCGCTGAGAAACACGTCGCCGGGGCAGGCGGGTGACGTTCCGTCGCACACCTCGCGCAGATCGCACACGCCGGTGGGTTCACGGCAGCTCGTGCCGCTCGCGAGCGCCCCGCTCGCGCCGGGCGCTGGACACGCGGCGCTGCTGCCGTCGCAGACCTCGGGCAGATCGCAGAGGCCACTCGTGGCGCGGCACTCGGTGTTTGCGACCAGCCACACATCCGCCGGGCACGTGGCGCTGGCGCCATCGCAGATCTCCGCGAGGTCGCAGCCGCCGCTCGCCGCACGGCATACCGTGCCGGCCGACGAGGGCGCGTCAGAAGGACAAGTGCCCGACGTGCCCGTGCACATCTCGGCCACCGGATCGCATCCGCCCGCCGACGCGCGGCACACGGTGCTCGACGAAGCGAACACACACGCGCCCGCGGCCGAGCACGACTCGCAGTCGCCCCCGCAGCGAGACCCGCAGCAAACTCCGTCGGTGCAGAAGCCGCCCGCGCACTCGCTGTCGGCGTCGCAGTCCGTGCCCGGATCCGAGCCGATGCGCAGGACGTACGCGGTCCCCGCGTTGGCGGTGGTCCCGATCCGGTCTCCGGGGCTGCCGACGACGACGCGCTCGGCGTCGGCCATCGCGACCGAGATCCCGAAGTCGTCGTCGTCGCTCAGGCCCGCGGGGGTGACCGACTGATCTTGGGACCACGAAGGCCCC
>Ga0105046_10004699_pt1 | contig 21708 bp, 16 predicted proteins | sample MAT03_FD_78385 | JGI IMG/M metagenome (GOLD analysis project Ga0105046, IMG submission 78385) | Freshwater microbial communities from Lake Fryxell liftoff mats and glacier meltwater in Antarctica - MAT-03 (megahit assembly) | ecosystem: Environmental > Aquatic > Freshwater > Ice > Liftoff...
GGACCCTCGCCGCTGTGGCTGCGGGTCCGTCTGCATCGCCTCGGTCTCCGGCCGATCTCCAACGTCGTCGATATCACCAACCTCGTGCTGATGGAGTACGGGCAGCCGCTGCACGCCTTCGACCGCGACCGACTGGTCGGGGGCAGGGTGGTGGTTCGGCGCGCGCGTCACGGCGAGGGCCTGCGCACCCTCGACGCCGTCGAGCGGGCGCTCGACGCCCGTGACCTCGTCATCGCCGACGCCGAGGACGCCCAGGCGATCGCCGGCGTCATGGGCGGCGCGACCTCGATGGTGCACGCCGGCACCACCCAGATCCTGCTCGAGGCCGCATGGTTCGCGCCCGCCGGGATCCGCGCGAGCGCGCGGCGGCACGGGCTCGGCACCGATGCTTCGTATCGCTTCGAGCGGGGCGTCGACCACGGCGTGGGCCTCGAGCACACGGCCCTGCGCGCCTTGAACCTGCTCGAGGAGCTCGGCGGGGGCCGCTGCGTCGCCCGCCACGAGGCGATCGGCGTCCGCCCGCCGCGGGCGAAGATCAGCCTGCGACCCGCCCGCGCCGCGCAGTTGCTCGGCGTCGCCGTGCCCGCGGGCGAGGCCCGAGCCGTGCTGCGCGGCCTCGAGGTCGAGGTCGACGAGCGCGACCCGGACAACTGGGCCTGCCTGGCGCCGACGCACCGGCCAGACCTCCAGCGCGAGGTCGACCTCATCGACGAGCTGCTGCGCCACCACGGCCTCGACCACGTGCCGGCCCGGGCCTGCGTCCCGCGCGAGGCGAGGCCGGCCGCGTCGGCGGACCCGATGAGCGTGCGCTGGGATCACGTCGCCGACGGGCTGCGCGAGGCGGGTCTGCAGGAGATCGTGTCGCTGGCCTTCGTCGCCGAGGACAAGCTGCGCCACTTCGAGGCCGAGGTCCCGGAGGACCGCTACGTGCGCGTCGCCAACCCGATGCGCGGCGCGGGGGTCATGCGCACGCACATGCTGCCGGGCCTGCTCGACGCCCTCGCCCACAACGTCGCCCGCCACGGCCGTGCGGTCCGGCTGTTCGAGATCGGCCGCGTCTACGCCTGGCCCGAAGGACAGGTCGATGCGGCCCGCTTCGCCGCGGGCACGCAGTCGGTCGACGTGCAGTTGCCGGTCGAGTGCACGCGCGCCGGGGTCTTGCTGTACGCGGGCACCCGGGGCCACGCCGATCCGCGGACCGTCACCGGCGCCGTCGCGCACGTGCTCGGGCGCCTCGGCCACCGCATGCACCTGTCCCGAGGGACAGGTGGCCGCGGGTACCTGCACCCGGGCGTCCAGGTCGAGCTGGCGATCGCCACCGACACGACCGACACGACTGACACGACCGACACGACTGACACGACTGACACGACTGACGCCGTGGTCGGCTTCGTGGGTGAGCTGCACCCCGAGCTTTTGGCCGCGTGGGGTCTGCCGGACGGCGCGCGCGTGGTCTACGGCGAGCTCGACCTCGAGGTCCTGCCGGACGCAGCGGTCGCCACGGCGCGCGAGATCCCGCGCTTCCCGGGCACCAGTCGCGACCTGTCGCTCGAGATCCCGGTCGCCTTGCCGGCGGCCGAGGTCGTCGCGGCGCTGCGAGACGCCGCCCGCACGCGTGTGAGTATTGGCGAGGATCCGGCCCGGCTCCAAGGCAGCGGGGAGGGCGGGGTCGAGGTCCTCGAGGACTACCGCGGCGCCGGTGTGCCGGACGCCCACCGCGCGCTGTTGTTGCGCATGCACTACGCCGCGGGCGGCCGATCGGTCACCGACGCGGAGGTCCAGGCGCTGCACGCCGCGATCGTCGAGCACGCCTGCGCCCACCTGCGCGGTCAGGCCCCGAGCCTGCGGCCCCGCTAGCGCCCGCATCACTTGCGTCCCATGGCGAACTTGCATCCCATGGCGAACTAAGGGAAAGATCGCGCTGCGATGACCAAGGCCGACATCATAGACAAGGTCTGCGAGGAGGTCGGCGGGTTCTCCAAGAAGGAGGCCGCGGACGTCGTCGAGGCGGTGTTCGAGCTGATGAAGAACACCCTCGCCGAGGGCGAGAAGATCAAGATCTCCGGCTTCGGTAACTTCGTCGTGCGCACCAAGCAGCCGCGCCCCGGTCGCAACCCGCAGACCGGCGAAGAGATCGTGATCGAGGCGCGCCGCGTCCTCACTTTCAAGCCCAGCAACGTGCTCAAGACGGCGCTCAATGACGAGTAGTGCCCGATGACGCAACCCAGCGACGACGACGAGCTGTTCATCGCCGAGATCGGCCCGGCCTACGCCGGTGAGCCCGAGGCGTCGGATCCGGGGCGCGAGGCGCCGCGCACCCGCACCGCGGCCAAGAAGGTCCGCAAGCGCACCGCTGCCAGCGAGCCGACCGTCGACCTCGGCTCCGAGAAGCTCTACTTCAAGATCGGCGAGGTCGCGCAGATCGTCGGCGTGCCGGCGTACGTGCTGCGCTACTGGGAGACCGAGTTCAAGGTCATCAAGCCGCAGAAGTCGCGGGCCCAGCAGCGCGTGTATCGACGTCGCGACGTCGAGACCCTGCTGAAGATCAAGCACCTCCTCTACGCCAAGAAGTTCACGATCGCCGGCGCCCGCCAGCAACTGCGGCAGGGCGGCGACGAGGTCGAGATGGCGGCGCCCGCCAGCAATTACCTCGCCGCGCAGTCGCTGGCCGTGGTGCGCACGGAGCTGGAGGAGCTCATCGCCTGGGTCACCGCCGCGGAGGAGCAGCAGGGCAGCCTCGCCGCCGACCCGGCCGCCTATATTCAGGCGATGGGCGGCGCGCGGGCCATGGTCGACCAGGCCGCGGCCACTGGCGCAGCCCAGCCCTTGCTCGGCCGCCCGCCCCGCGAAGCCCTCTAAAAAACGAGGCGCTGCCTGAAAGTTAGGGGCTTGCGGCCGCCGGGCCAAGCGGGTATATCGGCGGCTCGTTTCGGGGCGTAGCGCAGCCTGGTAGCGCACTTGACTGGGGGTCAAGGGGTCGGAGGTTCGAATCCTCTCGCCCCGACAACGCAGGCCGGCGAGGTCCAAAGCCTCCCGGCCTTTTTCTATTGGTTCGCGCCCTGTGCGACGGCACGACCCGCGCCGGGGCCTGTGATAGACATCGGCCGTGTCCCGGCCCCTGATCCTCGTGACCAACGACGACGGCATCCTCGCGCCCGGGCTCGCGGCGCTGGCGGAGGCCGTGGGCGAGCTCGGCGACGTGCTGGTGTGCGCCCCGGAGACCGAGCGCAGTGGTTCGAGCCACGCGATCACTCTGCACTCGCACCTGCGCGTCGACGAGATCCGTCCGGGATGGTTTCGCGTCAACGGCACCCCGGTCGACTGCGTCTACCTGGCCGCGCTGCACCTGTGCCCGCGTCGCCCCGACCTCGTGGTCTCCGGCGTCAATCCCGGGTTCAACCTCGGCTCCGACGTCTTCTACTCGGGCACCGTCGGCGGCGCGGCCGAGGGCTACATCCGCGGCGCCTCCGCGATCGCCGTATCGGTACACGCCCGCGAGTCGCCGCGCGTGGCGATCCCGGTGGTGCGCACGCTGGCGCAGGTCCTGCTCGGCCAGGCGCGTCGCAGCCTGCTCAACGTCAACATCCCCTGGCTCTCGAAGGACGCGCCGGCGCCCGAGCGCGCCCCGGAGACGCTCGCCGACGGCCTGCCGTTGCACGTCACGCGGCTCGGCGCGCGCCCTTACGTCGAGCAGGTCGAGCGCCGCCAGGACCCGCGCGGCCAGGCCTACTTCTGGATCGGCGGCCCGCCGCACGACACCGACGAGCACCCCGGCGAGGACACCTGGGTCGTCAAGCAGGGCCAGATCTCGGTCACGCCGCTGGTCCTCGACATCACCGCCCCCGACCTCGGCCCGTGGCAACAACTGTTCGCCGGGGTGACCGTCACCGTCCCGCCGCGCGAGCCCTGATCGGAAGCCCTCAGGAAGCCCTCAGGAAGCCTCATCATGCAAGCAAGCCCCTTCACCCTGTCCACCGCCGCCCGCGACGCCGCCCACGCCCAGGTCTCCGGCCTGATCCGCAGCGTGCCCGACTTCCCGAGCCCGGGAATTTTGTTTCGCGACATGACGCCCGTGCTGCACGACGCCGCCGCCCTCGACGCCGCCGTGCGCCTGCACCTCGACAAGATCGGCGACCTCGGCGGCAAGATCGACCGCGTATGCGGCATCGAGTCCCGCGGGTTCCTGTTCGGCATGGCCGTCGCCCACGCCCTCGGCGCCGGCTTCGTCCCGGTGCGCAAGCCCGGCAAGCTGCCCGCAGCCACCGTGCACGAGACCTACGCGCTCGAGTACGGCCAGGACCGCCTGCATATGCACGTCGACGCCGTCGCCCCCGGCGACCGCGTGCTGGTCGTCGACGACCTGCTCGCCACCGGAGGCACCGCCGGCGCCGCCTCCCGCCTGATCGAGAGGCTCGGCGGCACGGTCGCCGCCTGCCTGTTCCTCATCGAGCTCGCCGGCCTCGAAGGCCGCGCAAAGCTCGGCGAACGCCGCGTCGAGTCGATCATCGTGTACTGAGCCCGCCGCTCAGCCCTTGGACCCGCCAAGACAGGGCGGCGTCGCAGCCACGACCCCTCCGCGAGCTTCCCACTGCGCCGGCGTGAGCGCCTCGATCGACAGCGCATGCACGCCTCCGCGCAGCTCCTCAGCGAGCGCCGCGTTGACCATGCGATGTCGCTGGACCAGCCCGAGCCCATCGAAGCGCTCGCTGACGACGACCACCTTGAAGTGGCTCTCACGTCCCGGCGGTCCCGCGTGCTGGTCGCTCTGGTTCTCGATCTGCAGCTCCGCGGGTGCGAACGCCACGCGGAGCTTCTCGGTGATCGCTGTCTCGACCGTCATGGCTGGGCCTCGGTTTGGGCCACTGGAGCGCGCGGCGCGTCGGGCAAGCTCGCCGCGATCACGACCGCGAGGTCGAGGACCGCGATGTCCTCGTCGCGGCCGAGGTGCTTGAGGCCGTCGGTGAGCATCGTGTTGCAGAACGGGCAGGCGACCGCGACCGCGTTGGCGCCTGACGCTGCGACTTCGGTGGCGCGGTTGATGTTGACGCGCTTGCTCGGATCCTCTTCCATCCACATGCGACCGCCGCCGGCGCCGCAGCAGAAGCCGTGCTCCTTGTTGCGATCGAGCTCTCGGACACCACCCTTGCCCTTCGTCACGTGGTCGAGGATGTCGCGGGGGGCGTCGTAGATGCCGTTCCAGCGGCCGATGTAGCAGCTATCGTGATACGTGAACTGCTTCTCGCTCGGGGTCTCGACCTTGAGCTTGCCGCTGCTGAGCAGGTGGCTGATGAGCTGGCTGTGGTGGATGACCTCGAAGTTGCCGCCGAACTGCGGGTATTCGTTCTTGATCGTGTGGAAGCAGTGCGGGCACGAGGCGATCACCTTGGTGACCTTCGCCTCGTTGAACATGTCGACGTTCTCCTGCGCCATCGTCTGGTAGTCCATCTCGGCGCCGAGGCGGCGGACCGGGTCGCCGCTGCACTTCTCGCGCTTGCCGAGCACCGCGAACTTCACGTTGGCCGCGTTTAGCACCTTGACCAGCGCGCGTGAGGTCTTCTTGGCGTTGTCGTCGAACGCGCCGGCGCAGCCGATGAACAGCAGGTATTCGGCGTCTGGCTGCTCCTCGACGGTCTTCACGTCGAGGCCTTCGGCCCAGGCCATGCGGTCGTTTTGATTGAAGCGCCACGGGTTACCGGCGCTGCTCATGTTGCCGAGGAACTTGGCGACCTCGCCGGGCGTGCGACCGGTCTCGTCGTTGAGCACGATGTGCTGACGCATCTGCAGGATCTTGAGCGGGTGGTCGATGAACACCGGGCAGACCTCCTGACAGGCGCCGCAGGTGGTGCAGGCCCACAGGGTCTCGTCCTTGACGCGACCGCCGACCAGCGGGGGCAGGGCGCCGAGCTCCGCCTTGATCCTGGCGATCTTGTCCTTGTCGGCGCCGGGGCCGGGCTCGGCGTCCTCCTTGAGCGATCCGCCGGCCTTGCGAAGCTGCACCAACAGCCCGCCGCGGTCGCGCATCTCGTCCTTGAGGTCGTGGATCAGGTGCATCGGCGACAGCGGCTTGTCGGTCGCGAAGGCCGGGCAGTAGGCGGTGCAGCGGGCGCACTCGGTGCACGAGTAGTTGTCGAGCAGGCTCTTCCAGGTGAAGTCCTCGATCTTGCCGACGCCCCAGTTCTCGAACAGCGGGTCGCCTTCGGGGTCATCCGGGAGCAGCTTGGCCTTCGGCATCGCGCCGCGCTGGCCCTGCTCGCGCAGCAGGATGTTGGGGCCTGAGCCGAGCACGTGGATGTGCTTGGAGAATGGGAGGTAGTTGAGGAACGCCAGCACGATCCCCATGTGGACCCACCAGAACACCTCGACGCTGTAGTGCGCGACGCTCTGGTTCACGTGTACGGTGACGGCGCTTCCGTTCATGTCGTAGAGCCCGAGCAGCGCGCCCAGGCGCGCCGACACCGGGCTGCCCGGCAGGTACGTGCCCGCGGCCGCGATCTCGAAGGCGTGCATGAAGAAGTGGCTGACCACGAGCAGCATGATCGCCCCGAGGATCAGCATCGCGTCGAGGCTCAGCGGCACGAAGGCCGGACGCACGAAGCGACGGCCGAACGCGTACGTCAGCGCCAGGAACACCACGAGGTTCGCCCAGTCGATCACCGCCTTGAGCCACGCGTATGCGGTGTCGCCGATCAGCGCGCCGAGGTTAAACACCTCCGCCGTGAACACGCTCCCGAGGATCCCGCCGAGCCCGAGGTCGACCGTGGCGATCGTCAGGACCAGGAAGCCCCAGTAGATCGGCAGGTGATGCCAACTGCGCTTCTCCTCGACGACCTTGCCCTGGCCGAAGAAGAACGCCATCAGGCTGGCGATCCGCTCGGCCCAGGTCTCCTTGAGATCCGACGGACGACCGAGTTTCACGATCCGCACCATGTGCGTCATCGTGACGGTGAAGAGCCCGAGCGCGAACGCGACGACGAGGGCGAAGGCGATCTGTTTGTACATGGCGACTGCCGCCTGCATAGCACAGGAGCGCCAGTCCGCGCTCGCGGCCCGAACCCGCCCTCAGGGCCAGCAGGGATGTGATACCGGGTCGCAGCGGGCCCCGGGAAATGCCCGTGCGCTTGCTCCGCGGCGCGGGCTCCGGCCTGCGCCGTGTCAGCTCGTGAAGTCGGCGCCGGCCAGCCAGGCGCCGCCGTGGATCCGGACCTGCGGATCGTCGGCGCTGCCGCGGGCGAGCACGCGGCCCAGCGGGATCGCCTCCTCACCGACGCGTCGCAGCGTCGCCTGCACGAGCGCCTCGTGGTCGGGGTCGACGAACAGGATCATGCCGATGCCGCCGTTGAAGGTCCGCAGCAGCTCGCGCGGCGGTACGCCCTGCGCCGCGATCGCGGCGAGCACCGGCGGACATGGCACCTGGGACAGGTCGAGGGTCAGCGCCAGCGAGTCGGCGAGCGCGCGCTGCGGGTTCTCGAGCAGGCCGCCGCCGGTGATGTGGGCCGCGCCGTGCAGCGGGGCGTCGGCGAGGCGGCGCAGCGGGCCCATCGCGTACTCGTAGATCCGCGTCGGGATCAGCAAGGACTCGCCGACGCTGCGGCCGGCCGGGTCGCCCGGCAGCGGGTCTTGCAGCGTCAGCCCGCCGTGCGCAGGGTCGAGCAGGGCCTTGCGCGCCAGGCTGTAGCCGTTGCTGTGCAGGCCCGTCGAGCGCAGGCCGAGCACCAGGTCGCCGGCGCGCACGCGCGTCGGGCCCAGTAGCTTGGCGCGGTCGACCACGCCGACCGCGAACGCGGCGAGGTCGTAGTGCCCCGGCGCGTACAGCCCGGGCAGCTCGGCCGTCTCGCCGCCGAGCAGCGCGCAGCCGGATTGCCGACAGCCGTCGACCACCCCGCGCACCACCGACTCGACGAAGTCCGGCGCGAGCACGCCGCAGGCGATGTAGTCGAGCAGGAACAGCGGCTGCGCGCCGGTGACCAGCAGGTCGTTGACGCTCATCGCCACGAGGTCGATGCCGACGGTGTCGTGGCGGTCCATGGCGATCGCCACGAGCAGCTTGGTGCCGACGCCATCGGTACACGACACCAGCACGGGCTCGGCCATGCCGGTCGGCAGGCCCATCATGCCGGCGAAGCCGCCGATGTCGTCGAGCTGCTCCGGCCGCCGCGTGCTGCCGATCATCGCCTTGATCCGCCGCACCGCCTCGTTGCCGGCGTCGATGTCGACGCCCGCGCTCGCGTAAGTGAGGTCGTGGCTGAGGTGTTGCCCGTGCGCCCGTGCAGGCGCTTGCACGTGTGACGCGGACGCCTGCGTATCGCCGATCGTATCGCCGATCGCATCGACGCTCGCATCGCCGCTCGCATCGCCGCTCGCATCGCCGCTCGTCGCAGGCGAAGTTCCCGCTGCGCCTGGCGTCGGCGGGCCGACGTCCGACGGCGCAGGGGGAACTTCGCCCTTCACCGCGTCGGCGCTGTGGGTGCTGGGGGTGGTGTCGACGATCTCGGACGGCGGCTTCGGGGCGGACACGGCCACACGACTATCAGGGCCGCGGCGCGGGGACAACCGGCCTTGCCAAGCGCGGCGGCGGCGGCGATGATGCGCGCCGGCAGTGGACCGGGGTCACGAAGGTCAGGAGTGAGCGATGGCGTGGTGGCGACGCAAGAAACAGCCGCTGGCAGGGCCCAGCGACGGCAAGGTGTCGGTCCCGCGGGGGCTGTGGACCAAGTGCGATGGCTGCGGTGAGATCACCTTCACCGCGGAGTTCGTCCAGAACTTGCGCGTGTGCCCGGTCTGCAACCATCACCACGTACTGCCGACCCGCGAGCGCGTCGCGGCCATGCTCGACGCGGGCAGTTGGGAGGCGATGGACCTCGAGCTGCGCTCCGGCGATCCGCTGCGCTTCCACGACCAGGCGCCCTACAAAGATCGCATCAGCAAGGCCGAGCACAACGCCGGCCCCGGCGACGCATTTACCTCGGGCCTCGGTCGGATCGACGGCGTGCCGGCCAGCGTCGGCTTCTTCGTGTTCGAGTTCATGGGCGGATCCATGGGTTCGGTGGTCGGCGAGAAGGTCACCCGCGTGTTCGAGCGGGCCCTCGAGCGCAAGATCCCCGCGGTCGTGTTCTCCGCCTCCGGCGGCGCGCGCATGCAGGAGGGCATCCTCTCGCTGATGCAGATGGCCAAGACCTCGGCCGCCCGCGGGCGCCTGCGCGAGGCCAGCGTCCCCTACATTTCGGTGTGCCTGCACCCGACCACCGGCGGCGTCGCGGCCAGCTTCGCCATGCTCGGTGACCTCATCGTCGCCGAGCCGCTCGCGCTGGTCGGCTTCGCCGGCCCTCGCGTGGTCCAGCAGACGATCGGTCAACAGCTCCCGGCCGGGTTTCAGCGCGCCGAGTTCCTGCTCGAGCACGGCATGGTCGACCGCATCATCAGTCGCCTCGAGATGCGCGAGCAGCTCGGCCTGATGCTGCGCCTGCTCGGGGCCGCCGGCACGCAGCCGAACACACGACCCGGCACCCGCGCCACCGAGCCAACTGGCGCCGAGGCAATTGGCTCCGAGGACCCGGCCGCCGAGGCCCCGCGCGCCGCCGCGGACTGAGCCCTGCGATGGCTGCTGCATGGCAAGAGGCGCTGTTTCAGCGGCGCTACCTCGGGGTCCAGCTCGGCCTCGAGGCGGTCCGCGCGGCCTACGTCGCGCTCGGCTCGCCCGGCGCCGGCATCCCGGCGATCCACGTGGTCGGCACCAACGGCAAGGGATCGACCGCGGCCATGTGCGCCCAGGCGCTGCGTCACGGTCGCAAGGTCGGGCTCTACACCAGCCCGCACCTGCACAGAATTGGCGAGCGCATCCGGGTCGATGGCGCCGCGATCGCCGACGACGTCGTGCAGGGCCTGGTCGACCGCGTGCTGGCGATCGACGAGACCCGGCTGCCGCGACCGCTGACCTTCTTCGAGATCCTCACGCTCGCCGCGCTGCTGCACTTCGAGGCGGCCGGCGTCGACGTCATGGTGCTCGAGTGCGGGCTCGGCGGTCGCCTCGACGCCACCCGGGTCGCGAACTTCACGGTCACGCTGTTCGTCCCGATCGACCTCGATCATACCGCCTATCTGGGCCCGGACGTCACCGCGATCGCCGGCGAGAAGGCGGCCGTCATGGAGGACGGGGCCGAGGCCATCAGCGCCCCGCAGCAGCCCGAGGCGGCCGCGGTGTTGCAGGTGTTCGCGCTGCGCTTCGGCGTCGCGCTGCGCTTCGTCGAGCCGCTCGCGCACGCACCCGGGGGCCTGCCTGGCGATCATCAGCGGATCAACGCGGCGCTCGCCCTGGCTGGCGCGCAGGCCCTCGACCCGGAGGTCACCGCCGCGGACCTCGATGGCGTGCGCTGGCCCGGTCGCCTCGAGCGCGTGGCTCTCGGCGGCGGCCACCTGTTACTCGACGTCGCCCACAACCCCCACGGCGTCGCCGCGCTGGTCCGGTATCTGTGGGCCCGTCCGACCCGCCGCGCCGTGCTGTTCGGCTGCCTCGCCGACAAGGACGCCCCCAGCATGCTCGCGCAACTGGCGACCCTCGGCGCCCCGCTGTGGCTGACCACGCCCCCGGGCGGCGGCTATCGCCTCGACGCTCCACCGGGGGCGCGCAGCTTCTCCGATCCCGACGATCCAGAGCTACGCGCGGCGATCGACGATCTGCTCGCGGCGGGCGGCGAGCTGGTGATCTGCGGATCGCACCACCTGGTCGGCCACCTGCGCGCCGCGCTGCTCGGCGCCGAGGCCGACGCGCGCTGGCTCGGCGACCCGCTGGCGCGCGGCTGACTCAGTACGCAGCGGCCGGCTCGGCGACGAACGCCGAGCCATTCCACCAGTGATACACGCGGGTGATCGCCGCGGGCGTCACCGAGTACAGCGAGAACGCGCCGTGCTTACCTGTCTCTTGCGACAGGTAGGTCCCGCTGCCGACCCCGTGCACGGGGACCGGCTTGTGCGGGCCGGGCAGCGTGCCCTCGATGCGGCGATGCTCGTGCCCATGTAGGATCAACTCCGCCCCCTTCGCCGCGATCACCTTGGCGAAGGCCTCGAGGTCGAGCAGCCCGTGCCGCGGCTTGGCGACGCCCGGCAACACCGGGTGATGGATCAGCACCACCCGCGCCAGGCCCTCGGCGCCCAGGCGATCGAGCATGCCCGAGAGTCGTCGCAGTTGCTCGTCGCCGACGCGCCCGACGGCGACCAGCGGCAGCGAGGGGATCGCCGTCGATACCCCGATCAGCGCGACATCCCCGAAGCGCTGCACGAAGGGATAGTCCGCGCCGTCGCGCTCGCCGATCATGAACTCGCCGAGGAACGCCTCGAAGCGGCGGTTGCGGACCGATCCGCGGGTATAGGTGTCATGGTTGCCGGGGATGACCGTACACGCCAGACCCGACGCCAGCAGCGTGCGCTTGACCAGCGCGAACTCCGGCTCGAGCGCGAGGTTCGTGACGTCCCCGGTGATCACGAGGCGGTCGACCGCGAACTCGTGCGCGTGCCCAATGATGCGTTCAAACAGGCTGCCGCTGTGTTTGCGACCGCGGCTCATCAGCAGGTTCACCCCGCCGGTCAGGCGCTTGTTGAGGTAGTGCCACGGGTTCGTGCCCGCCAGGTCGAGCAAGTGGATGTCCGAGCAGTGGATGAAGCGCAGCGGCATGATCGGCTCCGAACCCTCAGAGGTGGTGGATCCCGCACTCGGTCTTGGCCTGGCCGACCCAGCGACCGCTGCGCTCCTCGCCCTCGGCGCCGCCGGGCCGGGTACACGGCTCGCAGCCGATGCTCGAGTAGCCCTCGTCGAGCAGGCGGTTGTAGGGCAGGGCGCGCTCGAGGATGTACGACCACGTGTCCCCGCGCGACCATCGGGCCATCGGCGCCACCTTGATCACGCGCGAGCCGTCCGCGCGCTGGGCCGTGCCGACCACCGGCGTGTGCGCCCGGGTCTCGCTCTGGTCCCGGCGCACCGCGGTGATCCAGACGTCGACGAGGGTGAGGATCCGCCGCATCGGCTCGACCTTTCGCAGCTCGCAGCACGCGTCCGGGTCGCGCGCGAACAGGTCGGGCCCGTGACCTTCGGTCTGCGTGCGGATCGAGATCAGCGGCTCGATCACCCGGATGTCGGCGCCCATCGCCCGGTACGCCTCGCGTAGCGCGACCGACTCGGCGAACAAATACCCCGTGTCGATGGTGTAGACCGGCACCTGCGGGTCGATCTCGCGGGCGAGGTGGATCAGCGCGCAGCCCTCCGCGCCGAACGCGGAGCTGAGCCCGATCCGCCGGCCCCTGAAGCGCTCGAAGGTCCACGCCAGGATCTCCGGCGCCGACGCCCCCTCGAGCCGCGCGCTGGCCTGCGCCAACTCGGTCGAGTCCATTTCAGCGTCCCGATCGAGGTCACCCTCCACGCCCGCCGCTGCCGGTACCTCGTTCACCGGGCCCTTGTAGCAGTCTTCCCGCCCCGGCGCACCACGGCTACAGTCACGCCCATGTCCAGCTTGCTCGAGAATGGGCGCACCCACGACTGCGGCAGCCTGCGCGAAGCGGATGTCGGCGCGTCCGTCGTCCTGTTCGGATGGGTCCATCGTCGTCGCGACCTCGGCGCCTTCATCTTCGTCACCCTGCGCGACCGCTTCGGCGTCACCCAGGTCGTCTTCGATCCCGAGGTCGCCGCCGCCGCGCACGCCGCTGCGCTCGACCTGCGCGGCGAGTTCTGCGTGGCGATCGAGGGCGTCGTCGTGTCGCGCGGCGACAACAAGAACCCGGCCATGCCGACCGGCGAGATCGAGGTCTCGGCGCGCACCCTCGAGGTGTTCTCGACCGCCGACACCTTGCCCTTCAACGTCGCCGACGACGCCGACCTCGACGCCAGCGAGGGCAACCGCCTCAAGTACCGCTACCTCGACCTGCGCCGGCCCTCGCTGCAAAAGAACTTCGTGCTGCGCTCGCGCCTGGCCACGCTCACGCGCATGACCCTCGCCGAGGCCGGCTTCCTCGAGCTCGAGACGCCCTACATGGTGAAGTACACGCCGGGCGGCGCGCGCAACTTCCTGGTCCCGAGCCGCCTCAACCCCGGCATGTTCTACGCGCTCGCCGAGTCGCCGCAGATCTTCAAGCAGTTGTTCATGGTCGCCGGCATGGACAAGTACTTCCAGATCTGCCGCTGCTTCCGCGACGAGGACCTGCGCAACGATCGCCAGCCCGAGTTCACCCAGATCGACGTCGAGATCAGCTACGCCACGCCCGAGCGCGTGCAGGCGCCGATCGAGGCGCTGATGCGCCGCGCCTGGCAGGACATCCTCGGCGTCACGCTGCCGGAGAAGTTCGCGCGCATGACCTGGGCCGAGGCGATGGCCCGCTTCGGCAGCGACAAGCCCGACCTGCGCTTCGGCCTCGAGTTCGTCGACCTCAAGGACGCCGTCGCCGACTCCGGCTTTCGCGTGTTCACCGGCGCCGAGCACGTCAAGGGCGTGTGCCTGGACCCCGAGCACGCCGAGAGCATCACCCGCGGTCGACTCGACAAGCTGACCGCGCTGGTCAAGAAGCGCGAGTCGGGCGGCGCCAAGGGCCTCGCCTGGGCGCGTGTGCTGCCAGATGGCACCTGGGACTCGCCGCTGGCCAAGAACCTGCCGGCCGCGACGATCACCGCGATCACCGAGCGCATGGGCGCGAAGCCCGGGGCGATCATCTTCATCGTCGCCGACAACTTCCACGTCACGCACCAGGCTCTCAATGCCCTGCGCCTCGAGCTGCGCGACAGCCTCGGCCTGGTCGAGAAGGCCGGCAAGGCGCCGTGGCAGTTCCTGTGGGTCACCGACTTCCCGCTGTTCGAGAAGACCGAGAAGGGCTGGGTCAGCTCGCACCATCCATTCACCTCGCCGCGCCCCGAGCACGTCGCGCTGCTGGGCAGCGACCCCGCGCAGGTGCTCGCGCTGGCCTACGACCTCGTGCTCAACGGCAATGAGATCGGCGGCGGGTCGATCCGTATCCACCGCAGCGATGTCCAGAGCAAGATCTTCGCGACGCTCGGTCTGACCGACGAGCAGACCCAGCAAAAATTCGGCTTCCTGCTCGAGGCCTTCAAGTACGGCCCGCCGCCGCACGGCGGCATCGCGCTCGGCCTCGACCGGATGTCGATGCTCATGGCCGGCGCGACCAGCCTGCGGGATGTCATCGCGTTCCCGAAGACGCAAAAGGGCACCGACCTGATGACCGGCTGCCCGTCCGGCGCCGACGACGAGCAGCTCGCCGAGCTGTTCATCCGCCGCGCCCAGGTACAAGGCGAGGCAGCCGAGTGACGGCGGCGCCCGAGCACCTGACCCCCGAGGTCGTGCGTCCGCGCTGGAAGCGGCTCGCCGCGAGCCTGCTGTGCGCCGCGTGCATGGTGCTCGGCTCGCCCGACCTCTCGTGGTGGTGGCTGGGCCTGATCGGCTGGGTCCCGTGGTTGTACGCGATCGAGGGATTGAGCCCGAAGAAGGCGTTTTGGTACGGCTGGCTCACCGGCACGATCACCGTGTTCTGGGGCTTCATCTGGCTGACCCAGTTGCTCGAGAAATTCGCGGGCTTCGGACCCGCGCCGCGGATGTTCATCCACCTGCTGTTCGCCGGCTTCCAGGGCCTGCAGTGGGCCGTGCCGGCCGCGTTGTTGGTGTGGCTGCGCCGGCGCACCGGCCGTGACGTGCTGCTGCTGGCCCCGCTGTGCTGGGTCGCCGGCGAGGCCGTGCTGCCGCACGTGTTCCCCTCGTACCTCGCGCTGATGTGGTGTTATCAGCCGCGATGGTTGCAGCTCGCGGAGATCGGCGGCGTCACCACGATCGGCTTCGCGCAGCTCAGCATCAACGCTGGCCTTTATGTCCTGCTGCGCGACTACATCGATCAAAAATTGATCAACCGCGCCGCCGCGGCGACCTTCCTGGGCTGGCTGGTCGGCACCCCGCTGTACGGCACGATCCGCATGGCCCAGGTCGACGCGCTCATCGCCGAGGCCCCGAAGGTCAAGGTCGGCGTGGTCCAGGGCAACTTCGGGATCTACGAGTGGTCCCGGGGCCGGGCCAAGTACGGCATCTTGAATCGCCTGCAGGGCCAGTCCGCGAAGCTCGAAGCCGAGGGCGCGCAACTGCTGCTGTGGGGCGAGACCGGCTACCCGTTCTCGCACACGCTGCCGCGCCGCGGCGGCCACGACCTGCCCGACGGGCACCCGCGCCGCGTGCGACGCGAGTTCACCGCCCCGCTCATCTTTGGCGTCGTCACATCGGACGTGAAGGCCAGCCCCTACGCGTGGAACACCGCGATGGTGCTGCATCGTGACAGTCGCCTCGGCGACACCTACGACAAGGTGTTCCCGCTGTACTTCGGCGAGTATGTCCCGCTGGTCGACCCCGCCTGGTACCTCAAGATGGTGCCCGCCGCCTCGTACATCAACCCCGGAGATAAGCCCGGGGTGCTCGACGTCGACGGCATGCGCTTCGGCCCGCTCATCTGCTACGAGGACATCTTGCCCCGCTTCGCCCGCGCGACCGCGGCCGGGGGTATCCACGCCTTCGTCAACCTGACCAACGACTCGTGGTTTGGCAAGTCGAAGGAGCAGTATCAGCACATGGGCCTGGCCGTACTGCGCACGATCGAGAACCGCCGCGCCCTCCTGAGATCCGTCAACGCCGGCACCAGCGTCTATGTCGACCCCAACGGTCGCATCCTGCATCAGACCGAGGTCACCGACCCCGACACCCAGCCGATCGGCTCGATCCCCGCGACCGGCTTCGTCGCCGAGGTCCCGCTGATGGACCTCGAATACCTGACCCCCTACACGCGCACCGGCGAGCTGTTCAACGGGCTCGTCATCCTCATGCTCGCTGGCCTCGGTATCCGCGGCCGCCGTCGCCGACCTTAGTGAAAGTGGAAGTGCAGCCCGACAAAGAAGCTGTGCCGGACCTCGCGCGGGGAGATGAGCCGCATATCAGCCTTACAGCGGCTTGCTCATGGCGAGCGCCGCCGCGTACGCCTCGGGTTTGAAGCCGACCACCGCGACGTCTCCCAGCAATAGCAGCGGGCGGCGGATGAGCATGCCGTGCGCTGCGAGCTCGGCGAACTGCGTGTCCTCGTCCATGGCCGATAACCGCTGCGCATAGTTGCCGTCGCGGTAGAGCTGTCCGCTGGTGTTGAACAGGCGCCGCAGGGGCACGCCGGCCCGCTCGCGGATGTTGCGCAGATCGGCGGCGCGAGGCGTTGTTTCAGCGATGTTGATCTCGCGGTAGGCGACGTTGTGCGCATCGAGCCAGCGCCGCGCGTTTCGGCAGGTGCTGCAACCGGGATAGGCGTGGAAGACGGCCGTCATCGAGCGGAATCGTACCAGACCCAGCGGTGCGGGAGTCTGCACAAAAGGTCAGGTCGAACTCCGCCGGATCCGGCAGAAGGGCCGCACAGGCGACGTTCGGGCCTGGACCTGTCCGAACGACCATCCGACCTAACGCCGTCCGATCGGCCTCATACACGTGCACGTGCAAACGCGCGAACTGGGTCACACCCCCGCTTCGGGGGCCGAGGGCCTCTGAACTTTGCAAAACGGACGAAGCCGGTTACAACGGGCCCCCAGGTTCTCCGCAAAATGTCCAAGCTCTCATCGCGCTCCTATCCATGGGCCACCGCCCTCGCGCTCCTCGTCACCGGCACCTCGGCCACGGCAACCGCCGAGCCTGCGTCGGCGGAGGCGAAGGGAGGTGTCTCGCTCGGTGGGGCCGAAGGCGACGCCGGGGGCGCCGGGACCGGAGACGCCGCGAGCGACCCCAACACCGGTGGCGGGGGCGTCGACTTGGCCGACTCCTCCGTGGGTCCGCGGACCGAGACTGGCACGAGCGCCGACGTCAACCGCACTGATGTCGACGACGTGAAGAACGAGAAGTGGATCAAGCGCTATCGGCCGACGCGCCACCAGATGGAGGGCGGCATCTACGGCGGCATTCTCCTGCCCTCCGCCGACCACGAACTCTACGCCCCCGACCAGACCACCAACCCCCCGGGTGCCAACTGGACGCAGTTCAAGAAGATCGCGCCGGACATCGGCCTGCGCTTCGGTTACTACCCGCTGTCGTTCCTCGGCCTCGAGGTCGAGGGTGGCGTCATGCCGACCAAGACCCGCGACAGCGCCTCCAACGTGCTGATCGGCAGCTTCCGCGGCTACGGCCTGCTCCAGCTCCCGTACCGCATCGCACCCTTCGCGCTCGTCGGCGTCGGCGTCATGGGCACCTCGACCAAGAGCGCGCTCGGCAACGACGTCGACCCGATCCTGCACTTCGGCGGCGGCGTGAAGTTCTACATCAATCGCCTGCTGGCCCTGCGCGTCGACGTGCGTGACAGCGTCACGGCGCAGCACCTGATCGACAACGGCCGTACGCATCACGTCGAGGTCCTGCTCGGCCTCTCGCTGCTGCTCAACCGCAAGAAGCCGACCCCCAAGCTCGACGTCGACACCGACGGCGACGGCTTCCTCGACCGCCTCGACAAGTGCGTCACGGTCAAGGGCGTCGCGCCCGATGGCTGCCCGCTGCCCGTCGTCGAGGACCCCGACACCGACGGTGACGGCTTCAAGGACAGCGTCGACAGTTGCGTCGACGTGCCCGGCACCGAGCCCGACGGCTGCCCCGACAGCGACGGCGACGGCTTCAAGGACAACGTCGACAAGTGCCCGCAGGTCGCCGGCGTCGCGCCCGACGGCTGCCCGCCGCCCGACACGGACGGCGACGGTATCCTCGACACCAACGACAAGTGCATCAATGAGCCGGAGACCAAGAACAACTACCAGGACGCCGACGGCTGCCCCGACGAGGTCCCGAAGGCCGTCGCCAAGTTTAGCGGCGTCATCAAGGGCATCTACTTCGACGTCGACAAGGACACGATCCGGGCCGTCTCGAAGACGACGCTCAACAGCGCGATCAAGGTGCTCAAGGAGTTCCCGGACGTCAACGTCGAGATCAGCGGCCACACCGACACCGACGGCAGCCGCGACCACAACGTCGACCTCTCGCGCCGCCGCGCCGACTCGGTCAAGAAGTACCTGGTCGACAACGGCATCGACGCCAAGCGCCTGCAGACCCGCGGCGCCGGCCCCGACGAGCCGATCTCGGACAACACGACCAAGAAGGGCAAGGCCCTCAATCGTCGCATCGAGTTCAAGCTCATGAGCGAGATGTCCAAGTAATCGGTCCACGCCGGTTACCAGGCGCTCGGTCCTTCGGGACCGGGCGCTTCGTCGTTTCAGCGGCTCAGGCCTGGGCCGGTCGCAGCCGACTGATATCCACAGGCAACTGCACCGTGAACATCGACCCTCCGCCGGGCGAGCTGACCGCCTCGATCGAGCCACGCATCATCTGGCAGTAGTGCCGACTGATCGAGAGCCCGAGGCCGGTGCCACCGTACTTGCGGGTGGTCGACTCGTCGGCCTGACGAAACGGCTGGAACAGCTCTTCGAGGCGCCCCTGAGCGATGCCGATGCCGGAGTCCTCGACCTCGAGGCGGAGCCACTCGCCGCCAGGTCCGCGGCTACGTCGCACAGACAAACGAACGCTGCCCTCGTGGGTGAACTTGCACGCGTTGCTGAGCAGGTTGAGGGCGACCTGCTTGAGCTTGGTGCGATCCATGATCAGCACGCCGAGGTCTTGCCCGAGGTCGAGCACGAGGGTGTTGCGGTTGCGGGCCGCGAGCGGCTGGATGGTGGCCACGACCTCGTCGAGCAGCTCGCGGGAGTCGAACGGTTCGATGAACAGGTCCATCTTGCCGGCCTCGATCTTGGACACGTCGAGGATGTCGTCGATGAGCGCGAGCAGGTGCCTCGCGGCGGCGCGGATCTTGGCGAGGTCGGTGAGGCTCTGGCGTTCGGCGTCCTGGCTCTCCTCCTCGATCAGCTCGCTGTAGCCGATGATCGCGTTGAGCGGCGTACGCAGCTCGTGGCTCATGTTGGCCAGGAAGGCGCTCTTGGCCTTGCTCGCGTCGATCGCGTGGTCGCGCGCAGAGACCAGCTTCTCGTTGACCAACTTGAGCTGCTGGTTCACAAGCTCGATCTCCGCGGTGCGGTCGCGGACGCGGCCCTCGAGCTCGTCGTTCGCGGCGCGCAAGGCCAGTTGCGCGAGCTTTCGTTCGCTGATGTCGTTGACGATCGCCAGCAAGTGATCGCGATTTTGAAACCGGAACCGAGACCCGCGGATCTCCACGTGATAGCGCTGGCCGTCGCGGGCGACCGCGATCTTCTCGGCGTTGTAGTGGCCGTGCTCGTGGATCCGGGCGTGGAACTCGGCGAAGAAGGACGGGTCCGTGATCAGCCCGGCGACCGCGGTGCCGGGCAGCGCGGCGTCCGTAGACCAGGCGTTCTCGGCGTGGAACAGCCGCGCGGCGGCCGGGTTGGCTTGCACGATCTCGCCCTCGTCGGTGAGGATCAACAGCGCGTTGGTGCCGGCCTCGAAGATCCCGCGGTACTGCTCCTCGCGGCTGCGCAGCTCGTCTTCCTGCTTCTTGCGCGAGAAGAACCCGGGGATCTCGTAGCGCGCCGTGTGCCGGACCAGGTTCGGCTGGCTCTGGAAGTACGCCTGGATGAAGCCCTCGATGCGGGTCGGGTGGGCCATGATGAAGCGGCAGTGCTCGTCGCCCTTGGCCCGGCACAGGATCTCCGCGGACACCAGCGGCACGTCGAAGCTGGCCTCGCACCAGCCCGATGAGTAGCCGGCGTTCATGACACAGACCGGGAAGTTGGTGCGCTTGCCCTCGCTCAGCCAACTGTCACACTCGAACGAGTAGGGGTGGTCGTAGAGGAGGTAAAAGTTCTCGTCGGGCGAGGGCTGGCTGTCGGCCGAGATGTCGACGAAGGCCCAGCCAGCGTGGGCGAAGTGGATCGGACCCGCCGAGAGCTTGGCGATCGGATCTTCCAGGTGCATGCGCTCGGCGAAGTCACGCGCGTCCGACAGGCCCATCGCGTGGGCGATGTCGAAGAGCAGGCTGCGCGCGACCGAGACCGCCTCAGCCTCGCCCTTGTCGCTGTAGAGCCGCTGGATCAGCTCGAAGAACTCGACCGACATCGCCCGCGCGCGCACGAGCATGTAGCGCTGACCGAAGATCTCGATCCGCGCCTGCTCCGGGCTGTCCATGCGCTCGGCGAAGAACCGACCGACGTATTCCTGCGCCTGCTCGAACAACGCCTCGAACGGGGGCGGCACTCGGACCGTCTTCAACACCTGGCGCGAATATACACGTCGCGGCGCCTCGCTTCACGGTCTTGATCAAGCACACGGCGCGCCGAAGCCGCAGTCGCGCCGCGCCAGCGCAGCGTCGGGCCGGGTGCGTCACTCCGTGCACGTGCACGGGCCGTGAAGCGCCTGGACCGCGACAACTGTCCGTTTCGGTGGGACTGGCCGGGCCCGGCCGCGGCCACGATCGGCGGCGTGGTGCGGGGGATCCGGCCAGAGAAGAGCGACTTTCGTCGGCGCGTCGGTCGCCCTCGGGTCGCCGGGCCGAAGGCCGCGCTTGACACTACATGGCCCCAGTCGTGATCCTGGCCCAAGTTTGGCGGCGGCCGGAAGCAGCACTCGTTTCATGAGCGAGGCCCAAGGGCGCGTTGGCCGATGGCTGCGCAACAAGTGGCATTTGGACTCATTGATCGCCATCGGCGGGATGGCGGCGGTGTACTCCAGCACCCATCGCAACGGCGCGCGCGCGGCGATCAAGCTGCTGCACTCGCAGTACACGCGCAACGAGCAGGCGAGACGTCGCTTCCTCGCCGAGGGTTACGCGGCCAACAAGGTCGGCCATCGCAACGCCGTGCTGGTGCTCGACGACGATACCACCGAGGACGGCGAGGTCTACCTCGTGATGGAGCTCCTCGAGGGCGAGTCGCTCGAGGGCCGGTTGGAGAGAGTGGGGGTGCTCGGCCCCATGGAAGTGCTCGAAGTGACGGACCAGTTGCTCGAGGTTCTCTCGTACGCCCACCCCAAGGGCATCCTGCATCGCGACATCAAGCCGGCGAATATCTATCTGACGCGTGACGGCGCCGTGAAGCTCCTCGACTTCGGCCTCGCCCGGGTCCGCGAGCTGTCGGCCGAGGCGATGGACCAGAGCGACGGCATCGTGTTCGGCACGGTCTCGTACATCGCCCCGGAGCAGGCGCGGGCCGACAACCAAAACCTCGACGCGCGCAGCGACCTCTGGTCGATCGCGGCGACGATGTTCCGTTGCCTCTCCGGTGAGACCGTGCACCCGTCGACCGGGCCGATCATTGATCGTCTGCTGGCCGTCGCACGCAAGCCGGCGCGCTCGATCGCCACCGTCTGCCCGCGCCTGCCGCGTCCGGTGATCGAGCTCATCGACCGCGCCCTGGCCTTCGATCCCGAGGCGCGCTGGCCCAGCGCCAACGTCATGCGCGTGGTCGTGCAGGACGTGTTGGCGCAGCTCACCGAGGAGGCCGAGGCCGCCGCCGAGGCCGCTGGCGAGACCGGCGAGCCCGAGCTCGAGGTGCGCACCTCGGTGGTGTTTACGCAGCGTAATTCGGCGCCCTCGTCGCGGGCGAAGACCGGCCCGGACTTGCCGCGTGTGCGCCCCACGGGGCCCCAGACGCCGCCGCCCCAGAACCCATCACCGGCCCGGCCGCGGACTGACCCGCAGGTGATCAGCGCACGGCCCTCCAACCTGCCGGCCCCGAGCGTCAAGGCCGACGTCGAGGTTGACGTCGAC